>Ga0210396_10005596_pt1 | contig 12121 bp, 8 predicted proteins | sample IncBWH17OmetaG_FD_155466 | JGI IMG/M metagenome (GOLD analysis project Ga0210396, IMG submission 155466) | Forest soil microbial communities from Barre Woods Harvard Forest LTER site, Petersham, Massachusetts, United States - Inc-BW-H-17-O ...
TCCCGATGCCGGGAGGCGCCACGGCGTAGGGCGGGACAAAACCCGCGCCACCGGCGGCCGGCGGCGGTGTCGGTGCGGCGGGAGTGGCAACGGTGCTCGTCGCGGCCGCGGGCGAAGTGCCCGGGGCCGTGCCAGGGGCGGCGCTAGCGACACCTGCGACGGTCGGGGCCGTCCCGACGACCGGCAAGACCGGCGGCGCAGCCGCAGCGGGTGTCAGTGCAGGAGCGGCGGTCGGCGGCGGAATGGCGGCCAGTCCGGCCAGTCCGACGGCGCCGACGCCGGCGGGGGCGAGCGCGGGGCTGGCCACCACCGCCAGTAGCAGCGGATTCTGGACCAGGAAGATACCAATTTCTTCGAGGTGGAGCGGCCAGTCGAACAGCTCGGTGCTGAACAGGTACTGAAAAGCCTCCACCGGATTTTGCGTCAGGTATGTGCCGAACTGTTGAAAATCCTCAAAAACTTCGAGGGCTCGGACAACCCAATAGATCGGTTGGCTGGGGTCCGCATAGGAGTCGTAGGTGGCTCCGTTGACGGTGCCGAGGGAAGGGTTCCAGTTCACCCCGAAGTTTTGGAGGAAGTTCGAGAGGTAGTCATCGAAGAAGTAATCGAGCCTCGGGGAGTGGGCTGTCAGGGTGTTTCCTATACCGAACTGTTTCAAGAACTGCTGGAGCGCCGGCGGGATCCCCAGCGGGTTGTCGCCGGACAGCGTGGGCAGCGAGGAAGCCGGGGTTTGCGCGTTGGATTTCTGGATCGTCGGCGCCGGGTCGGTTGGCGGCGTCGCCGCCACCGCCGTGCTGGCGACCGCTTGATAGGTGCTCATCGTGGTGGCGGCCTGAATCCACATCCGCACATAGTCGGCCTCGTTGACCGCGATCGGGATGGTGTTGATCCCAAAGAAATTCGTCGCCAGCAACACCCCGTGAACCATGTGGTTCGCGGCCAACTCCGGCAGCGTCGGCATCACGGCCAACGCCGCGGTGTAAGCAGTGGCCGCGGTCTCGTGTTGGGCGGCCGCTGATGCACTGTCGGCGCTGGCCCGCATCAACCACGCCAGGTACGGCACAAACGCGGCCACAAACGACTCTGCGCTCGGCCCCTGCCAGGCGCCCGCCTGTACGTTCGCCAACACTGCGCTGAGTTCCTCAGCCACCGAAGAGTATTCGGCGCTCAACGAATTCCACGCACCGGCCGCCGCCAGTAGCGACCCGGGCCCGGGACCGCTGCTCAACAACGCCGAATGCACCTCCGGCGGTGCGGCCATCCAGATGGGCGCGGTCATACTCAGCCGTGGACGCCGAGATACGACGATGCGGCCGCGCCATCGCCCGCGGCGTAGCTGGCACCGGATTCACCGACGCCGATGCCGGAGCGACCCAGCTCCGCTACACCTTGGGCCGCCGCCACCGCATGCTCGCCGCCGCGCATGCTGAATGCGCCAGCGGTTTGTAGCGACACCGGATCGGCGGCGGGAGGCACCACGGCCGTGATCACCGGGGCTGCACCTGCGTGCGCCGCCGCCAGCCGTGCGGTCAGCGCTTCGATATTCGCACTTGCAGCCGCAAGACCTTCGGGAACTACGCGCAACGTCATGACAACCACTCCTCGGTAATGGGCCGATTAGCCGAGATGAACATGATTTTCATTAACACTAATACCACATGAGCGCGGGTTTAGAAACTTCTGACGGTCGGCGGCGCGGCGAGCGTCGACATTCCTTGTCAGCGGTCCTATGCGAGCGACGCGAGCGCGCGATAGCCGGGCTCAGCGAAGCGCTGAGCGGCCTCCCGCATCGCCTCGGTCATCGGTCGATCGTCCGGCCCAGCCTCGGAAAAGGGCCGCAGCGCTGGATCTTTGGAGTAGAACTGGGACTGCTCGGTCATGCGTTCAATTGCCGCAGCATCGATCTTGAGGCCGAAATGCGGCGCTACGCGCCGCCACACCGCGCCGGGCAGATCGGCCTGGTCGATGCACAGGCGCCGCCGCGGATCGGTCGCGGCCGACCACAGCATCGCGCCGAGTGCGCGGGCGGTGAACTCGGGACGCGTCATGGCCTGGACCGCGGCCGGATCGAGCCCGAAGCGCCGCGAGGCCTGCGGGGGCGCTGCCTGCTGTCCCAGCCAGCCCGGTGGATTGGCCAGCAGCGAAGCCACGACGTGCACCGGCTCGCGCTGGACCCAGACCCACGGCGTTTCGGGAAACGCGGCGGCCAGGATTTCGCGGCGGCGGATGTTCCAGCTGGTGCACTTGAGTACCAGGTAGCGCTCGTCGCCGTGCCGGCATCGGCCCAGCGCCCGCACCACAAGCCGCACCAACCGGACCAGCGTGGCCCCGTCGACACGATCGGGGTCGAGCCCGAGAAGGGCGTTGAGCGGCGCCGGCTCGGCGACGACGATCACGCCCGGAAGCGTGCCCAGCAGTCGGGACACCAGCGTGGACCCGCATCGCGAGAGGTGAAAGATCATGCCCGCCGGCTCGAGCGACGGCTCGCTATCGAGAGCAACGAGCGCATCGAGTCCGGTCCTGACCAGCGGCCTGGCGTGCGGGCCGGTGGCCCAGCGGACGACGGTCTGATCGAAAAACGGTTCGACGAAGCGTTCCGCCGACAGATCGGCCCAGTCGACCGCCGGCGCGGGCCCGGAAAGGTCGAACCCGATTGGCGTCCATCGGGCGAGGTCAGCAATCTCCATCACTCGTCGGGCAGCCGGACCAGGAATCCCGTCACGATCAGGGTTCGGGCCAGCTCGGTCTGTTCCGCCGCAGACAACCCGGGCAGGTCGCAAATCCGAAACGGCTCAGTACTTTTCGAGAGGAACAGCACCGCGGGCTTGTGGTCGGGACCGGCGTTTATCGTCAGTTGGGCAAAGTGCAGTGCGACGCCGCCGGGAACGTCGGTCACCCGCGAATACAGCGGTTGGTACTTCACCACCAGTGTTTGTCCGTCGATTCCGACGGCGTTCGAGATCGCCTGTCCGACTGGTGGGCATCGGCCGCGCTTGACCAGGTCCTCCTCCAACGTACCGAGACCTTCCGCAATGACGCTCGGTTCTTCGAGGGCTTTGACGATGTCGCGCACAAGGACGCTCAAGCTCGCGCGTACGTCCGCATCATCGAGGTGCCGCGGCGGCAGCTGGGTGTGGACGCGGTCATCCCGAAAACTCAGCGAATAAAGTGCCCGGGTAACAAGCGCGAGCAGGGTGGGCGCGTGGATGCCGACGGTCAAGTGGACGGATGGCTCCGAGGTTGCTTCGGCCGCATGAACTCGGCCGCGTGGCAGGTACAGCACGTCACCGACCTCTAGGCGCACGTCGGTCGGTATCGGAAGACCGGCCTGATCAACCGGCTCCTGGCGACGCATCTCGTGCGGCGGTACATCAGCGCCGTTGTACAAATGCCAGATCTTGGATCCCTGAATCTGCAGGATCAACACGTCGTGCTCGTCGTAGTGGGCGACGAAGCCTTGTGATCCGGGTGGCGTGACGTAGGCATTGACCTTGGTCGCGTAGTTCAGTTCGACCTCGATGGAGTGCGTCAGTGAGGCAATCGCGCGCACGTACTGCTCAACGCAATCCAGGACGACCGTGTAGCCATCGGCAAAGTCGTTGCGGACGCGGACAAGATCGAGACTGCCATCAGCAAGCCGGTAGGCGTCAGAGCCGTGTTTCTCGTGCCCCCGTACGAAGCGCACCGCCGACGGCTCGCGCCGAAACAACTCCAAGAGCTGCTCAACCGCCGACGGCCCGTCCAGGAGGCCGTCGAAGTAGCCCGCGCACCCTCGCTTGACGTGGTGGTGGGTCGCCCCCCATATTTCGTCGAGAAAGGTCTCGACCGGCAGAGGTTGAAGCAACCAGGCCAGTGAAAACTCGATGTTAACGCCCGATAAGCGTTGCTGCGTCAACCGTGCTCTCCGCCTTCTCCCGCTTCGCCGCCCTGCTCTGGATTCCAGGTGCCCGGCACCATCGGCATCGTAGGGCCCCCGCCGAACTCATCACCGGCGAGCGTGGTCAAGCCCGCCGCCTCCGCGACTGTCTCCTTGCTTACCGTCCCGGCGAACCCCAGATTCCCGGCACCTCGATCGGAGGCCACAGTGGACACGACCGGCTCATCCGGTGGCGCGCCCCAGTCTGGGTCGACCTCGACATTCATATACATAAACTCGTGGCCGTACCCGCGCAGCTTCGCGCGCCGGCGTCGGCGCGCCCGGGCCTGCTCCCGAGCGGCCGCCGCGGCCGCCGCCGCGGCGCTATCGGACTCCGGCGCCTTCCGTTTGGAGCTGGAGCTGGCGCTAGCGCTCATCCCGGAGCCCAACCCGATGCCGGGAGGGCCCACCACGTAAGGAGGGACAAAACCCGCGCCGCCGGCGGCCGGCGCCGGTGCCGGCGGCGGCGCGGAACTGGCCATCGTCGCGGGCGCGGGCGAGGGTGCTGGGGCCGTCGCAGGGGCCGCGGCGGCCGCGGCGGGAGTCGGGGCCATCCCGGCGGCTGGCAACGCCTCGGAAGGAGCCGGTGCCGCCTCAGGGATCGCGCCCGCGGGTTGAGCGAGGCCAGCCAGCCCTGCAAATCCGCCGAAGCCGCCAACGGCTCCGAGGTTAGCGGCCGCCAAGCCAACCGCGGCCGCCGTCAATTCCGGTTGGAACGCGTTGATGAACTCGCCCACGTGGGTGGTCTCGTCGGCGATAAGGCCCCCAATGTCGCTCTGCAGCTGTGCTATCCCCTGGGACGGATTTGTCAGGATTTCGGAAAAATCCCGCCCGAGAGTGTCGGTAATTTCGAGGACTCGATTTTCCCACCAGGACAGCTGGTATGGGTTTCCGCTGTCATTGTCGACGATGGGTAGGGTGCCGGAACTGCTGCTGCTGCTGTTGGTGCTGTTGGATTTCTGGATTTGGGGCGCCGGGGTGGTTTGGGGCGTCGACGCCACCGCAGTGCTAGAGACCGCCTGATAGGTGGTCATTGTGGTGGCGGCCTGAACCCACATCCGCACATAGTCGGCCTCGTTAAGCGCGATCGGAATCGTGTTGATTCCAAAGAAATTCGTCGCCACCAACACCGCATGAATCGCGTGGTTGGCGGCCAACTCGGCCAGTGTCGGCATCGCGGCGAACGCGGTGGCATAGGCCGCCGCCACAGTCTCGTGCTGGGCGGCCGCGGCCGCACTATTCGCGCTGGCCTGCATCAACCACGCGATAAAGGGCACATTCGCGGCCACATACGACTCCGCGCTGGGTCCCTCCCACGCGCCGGCCTGCACCGACGCCACCGTGGCGCTGAGTTCTTCTGCCACCGAGGCGTATTCGGTACTCAATGAGTTCCACCCCCCCGCCGCAGCCAACAACGACCCCGGCCCTGGACCGCTGCTGAGTAGCGCCGAATGCACCTCCGGCGGAAAAGCCATCCACACCGGCGCCGTCATCGGCCGCCCGCACCCGTGGCGGCCGAGCCGTCGCAAACCAGCGGTGAGATCACCACAGGCACTCCTGCCGACTAGGGGTTGACGACGGCATTCAATACGACGCTGTGTCGTAGGGCAAGACCCGATTGGGGTATGGGGTATGGGCCGGTCGAGGACGCCGCTAACGCGGTCAGACGCGCAGCAGCGTCGGCAGCGCCATTGCCGAATCGAGCGCCAACGCGCAGAACACCACCGCCAGGTAGTTGTTCGACTGCAAGAACAGCCGCAGCGGCTTGACCGGCTCGCCGCGGCGCACACCCGCGTAAAGCTGGTGCGCCATCGCCAAGAACCACGCCCCGGCCACCACCGCGACCGCGGTATATAGCCATCCGGCCGTCAGCGCCAGCACCAGCGTCGCGGCCACCGTCAGCCAGGTGTAAATCAGGATCTGCTTGGTGACCTGGCGCTCGGTCGCGACGGCCGGCAGCATCGGCACGCCGGCGGCTTTGTAGTCCTCCTTGTACCGCATGGCCAATGCCCAGGTATGCGGCGGCGTCCAGAAGAAGATGATCGCGAACATCACCAGCGCCGGCCAACCGATGGTGCCGGTGACGGCCGACCAGGCGATCATCACCGGCATGCAGCCGGCCGCCCCGCCCCAGACCACGTTCTGCGAGGTGCGGCGCTTGAGCAACAGGGTGTAGACGAACACGTAGAACGCGATGGTGGCCACCGCCAGCAACCCCGACAGCAGGTTCGTTGTCCACCACAACCAGAAGAACGAAGCGACACTCAACACCAGCCCGAACACCAGGGCGTTCCGGGTGGGCACGGCCTCGCGCGCCAGCGGCCGTCGGGCGGTCCGCCTCATCAGCTTGTCGATGTCGGCGTCGGCCACACAGTTGAGCGTGTTGGCGCCCCCGGCGGCCAGTATCCCGCCGATCAGGGTATTGAGGATCAGCAGCGGGTTCACCGTGCCGCGGTCGGCCAGCAACATCGCCGGGATCGCGGTGACCAGCAACAGCTCAATGACCCGCGGCTTGGTTAGCGCCAAATAAGCCAACAAAGTCGTGCTGACTCGACTCGGCGCAACGCGCTCGCGAATGCTCACGCAATAACTCCTTGGATCGCAGCAGCGCGCAGCTTCTACTACAGAGGATGGTAGACCGCTTGCACGCACCGCTCGCAGTGCAGGGTCGACTCACAACAATTTGCCCGGAGTTCATGTGCTTCTGGACCTGCATCGACGTAGGTTCCCGCACTAGGGTGGGGATCAATCACGTTGTCGACCCGAGGACCACATCTGTGACCACACTCCAAGACATCTCGACCCTCACCCAACCGCACCATCCCGACGACTGGGCCGAGATCGATTCGGCCGCAGTGGACACCGTCCGGGTGCTGGCCGCCGACGCGGTCCAGAAAGTCGGCAACGGCCATCCCGGGACGGCGATGAGCCTGGCTCCACTGGCCTACACCCTGTTCCAACGGGTGATGCGGCACGATCCCAGCGACACCAGCTGGCTCGGCCGCGACCGGTTCGTGCTGTCGGCCGGGCACAGCAGCCTGACCCTCTACATCCAGCTCTACCTGGGCGGTTTCGGTCTGGAGCTCTCGGATATCGAATCGCTGCGCACCTGGGGATCGAAAACTCCCGGACACCCGGAATTCCGGCACACCAGGGGCGTGGAAGTCACCACCGGTCCGCTCGGCCAAGGCCTGGCGTCGGCGGTGGGGATGGCGATGGCGTCGCGTTATGAACGCGGCCTGTTCGATCCGGATGCCGCCCCGGGGACCAGCCCGTTCGACCACCACATCTACGTGATCGCCTCCGACGGCGATATGGAGGAAGGCGTGACCTCCGAGGCGTCGTCGCTGGCTGCGGTCCAGGAACTGGGCAACCTGATCGTGTTCTACGACCACAACCAGATCTCCATCGAGGACGACACCAACATCGCGCTCTGTGAGGACACCGCTGCCCGGTATGAGGCCTACGGCTGGCACGTGCAGCGCGTCGAGGGTGGCGAGAACGTGGTCGGCATCGAGGAGGCCATCGCCAATGCCAAGGCCGCCACCGACCGGCCGTCGTTCATCTCGCTGCGCACGATCATCGGCTATCCGGCGCCCAATGCGATGAACACCGGGAAGGCGCACGGCTCAGCTCTCGGCGACGAAGAGGTGGCGGCCACCAAGAAAATTCTCGGATTCGATCCCGACAAGAAGTTCGAGGTCCGTGAGGACGTCCTTACGCACACCCGGGGGCTGGTGGCCCGCGGCAAACAGGCCCACGACCGCTGGCAACCGGAGTTCGAGGCGTGGGCGCAACGCGAACCCGAGCGCAAAGCGCTGTTGGACCGGTTGACCGCGCAGCAGTTGCCCGATGGCTGGGACGCAGACATACCGCACTGGGAACCGGGATCCAAGGCATTGGCCACCCGCGCTGCGTCTGGAGCGGTGCTGTCCGCGGTAGGACCGAAGCTGCCCGAGTTGTGGGGTGGCTCGGCCGACCTGGCTGGTAGCAACGACACCACCATGAAGGGCGCCGACTCCTTTGGCCCACCGTCGATTTCGACCAGGGAGTACACCGCCCACTGGTACGGCCGCACCCTGCATTTCGGTATTCGCGAACACGCCATGGGCGCCATCTTGTCCGGCATCGTGCTGCACGGCCCCACCCGCGCCTACGGTGGCACCTTCCTCCAGTTCTCCGACTACATGCGCCCTGCGGTGCGGCTGGCGTCGCTGATGGATATCGACACCATCTACGTGTGGACGCACGATTCGATCGGGCTCGGCGAAGACGGCCCCACTCACCAGCCGATCGAGCACCTTTCGGCGCTTCGCGCGATCCCACACCTGTCGGTGGTGCGTCCCGCCGACGCCAATGAAACCGCGTACGCCTGGCGCACGGTCTTGGCGCGCGGCAACGGCAGCGGTCCGGTGGGCCTCATCCTGACCCGTCAAGGCCTGCCGGTGCTGGAGGGGACCAACGCCGAGGGTGTGGCCAAGGGCGGATACATCCTGGGCGATGACGGCGGCGAAAAACCAGACGTCGTTTTGATCGCCACCGGCTCCGAGGTCCAGCTGGCCGTCGAGGCGCAAAAGCTGTTGGCGGACAAGGACATTGTCGCGCGAGTCGTGTCGATGCCGTGCGTCGAATGGTTCGAGTCGCAACCGTACGAATACCGTGACAGCGTGCTGCCGCCGTCGGTGTCGGCCCGCGTCGCCGTCGAGGCCGGCATCGCACAGTGTTGGCACAAGCTGGTCGGCGATACCGGCGAGATCGTGTCGATCGAGCACTACGGGGCATCCGCCGACGCCAAGACCTTGTTCCGTGAGTACGGGTTCACCCCGGAAGCCGTAGTCGACGCCGCCGAACGAACACTGGATAACTAGAAGAAGGAAATTCGATGACTCAGAATCCCAACCTCGCCGCGCTCAGCGCCGCGGGCGTATCCGTGTGGCTGGACGACCTGTCCCGGCAGCGCTTGCAGTCCGGCAACCTACAAGAACTCATCGACACCAAGAGCGTCGTCGGTGTCACCACCAACCCGTCGATCTTCCAGAAGGCGCTGGCCGAGGGCGATGCCTATGCCGGCCAAGTGGCCGAGCTGGCCGAACGCGGTGCCGACGTGGACGCCACCATCCGCACCGTCACCACCGACGATGTCCGCAACGGCTGCGACGTGCTGAGGCCGCAGTGGGAGGCCTCCGACGGGGTCGACGGCCGGGTGTCGATCGAGGTCGACCCGCGGCTGGCGCACGAGACGGACAAGACGATCAAGCAGGCCATCGAGTTGTGGAAGATCGTCGACCGGCCGAACCTGTTCATCAAGATCCCGGCCACCAAGGCCGGGCTGCCCGCCATCGCCGCGACCCTGGCGGAAGGGATCTCGGTCAATGTCACGCTGATCTTCTCGGTTGAGCGTCACCGCGAGGTGATGGACGCCTACCTCGATGGGCTGCAAGCGGCCAAGGCAGCCGGACACGATCTGTCCAAGATCCACTCAGTGGCATCGTTTTTCGTCTCACGGGTGGACACCGAGATCGACAAGCGCTTGGAAAAGATCGGCTCGGCTGACGCGCTGGCGTTGCGCGGACAAGCCGGAGTGGCCAACGCCCGGCTGGCGTATGCGGCCTACCAGGAAGTGTTCGTTGGTGGCGACCGCTTCGCGCAGCTCGAGGCCGACGGGGCACGGGTACAGCGGCCGCTGTGGGCGTCGACCGGCGTCAAGAACCCCGACTATTCCGACACGCTCTACGTCACCGAGCTGGTCGCTCCCCACACCGTGAACACCATGCCGGAGCCGACAATTGACGCGGTCGCCGACCACGGTGTCGTCACCGGCGACACGGTCACCGGCACCGCCTCGGCCGCCCAGGAAGTTTTCGACAAGTTGGCGGCGGTCGGGATCGACCTGACCGACGTATTCCTCGTGCTGGAGAACGAAGGCGTGGACAAGTTCGAGGTTTCCTGGAACGAGCTCCTGAAGGAGACCCAGACGCAGCTTCGCTCCGCCGCCAAATGAGCCCGGCCGGCACCCGGGGCAGCGCCGGGCAGTGGCGAAACCCGCTGCGGGACAAGCGCGATAAGCGGCTACCCCGAATCGCCGGGCCGTGCGCCGTGGTGATCTTCGGTGTCACCGGCGACCTGGCCCGCAAAAAGGTGGTGCCGGCCATCTATGACCTGGCCAACCGTGGCTTGCTGCCACCCAACTTTGCCCTGGTCGGGTTCGCCCGCCGAGACTGGAACCACGACGACTTCACCAAGGAGATCTACGACTCCGTCAAGGAGCATTCGCGCACGCCGTTCCGCCAGGCGATCTGGGACAGGCTGGCCGAGGGATGCCGGTTCGTCAAAGGCACCTTCGACGACGACGCCGCATTCGCGCGGCTGGCCGAGACCCTGGACAAGCTCGACGCGGAACGCGGCACCAGCGGCAATCATGCGTTCTACCTGGCAATCCCGCCCAACAGCTTTCCCGCGGTCTGCGAGCAGTTGAGCAAAGCCGGGTTGGCCCGTCCCCAGGACGACTGCTGGAGGCGGGTGGTCATCGAAAAGCCGTTCGGCCACGACCTGGACAGTGCACGCGAGCTCAACCACGTGGTCAACAGTGTGTTCCCCGAGGAATCGGTGTTCCGCATCGACCACTACCTGGGCAAGGAAACGGTGCAGAACATCATGGCGCTGCGGTTCGCCAATCAGTTGTTCGACCCGATCTGGAACGCCCACTACGTCGACCACGTGCAGATCACCATGGCCGAGGACATCGGACTTGGCGGGCGCGCAGGCTATTACGACGGGATCGGCGCTGCCCGCGACGTGATCCAGAACCACCTGATGCAACTGATGGCGTTGACCGCCATGGAAGAGCCGGTGAGTTTTCATCCGTCGGAACTGCAGACCGAGAAGATCAAGGTGCTCTCCGCAACGCAACTCGCAGAGCCGCTCGACGAGACCACGTCCCGGGGCCAGTACAGCGCCGGTTGGCAGGGCGGAGAGCATGTGGTTGGCCTGCTCGGCGAAGAGGGCTTTTCCAAAGACTCCACCACCGAGACGTTCGCCGCGATCACACTGGAAGTCGATACCCGTCGCTGGGCCGGCGTGCCGTTTTACCTTCGGACCGGAAAACGACTGGGCCGCAGGGTGACCGAGATCGCCCTGGTGTTCAAACGGGCACCGCATCTGCCGTTCGACGCAACGATGACCGATGAGCTGGGGGCCAACGCGCTGGTGATCCGGGTACAGCCGGACGAAGGGATTACGTTGCGATTCGGTTCGAAGGTGCCGGACAGCGCTATGGAAGTACGCGACGTCAACATGGACTTCTCCTACGGCTCAGCGTTCGCCGAGGAATCACCCGAGGCCTACGAACGGTTGATCCTGGACGTGCTGCTCGGCGAGCCATCGCTCTTTCCAGTCAATGAGGAAGTCGAACTGGCTTGGGAGATACTGGATCCGGTGCTCGACAACTGGGCCGAAGACGGCAAGCCCGAACCGTACGAGGCGGGCACCTGGGGCCCGGCATCGTCGTTCGAGATGCTCCGCCGGACCGGCCGGGAATGGCGGCGGCCGTGATCCGCGCCGGCGACGATGCAGTGGGGGCACCCCCAGCCGCGCAGCGGCGAGGGGGACGAAGCGATGCTGAGGAGCGGCGCATGAGCCCCGCGGGTGGGGAGGAGCGGCCCTGATGATCGTCGATTTGCCGGAAACCAGTACCAACGAAATCAACAAGAAGCTCGACGAGCTGCGCGAGAAGGTCGGCGCAGTGACGATGGGCCGGGTACTGACATTGGTTATCGCGCCGGACAGCGAGACGATCCTCGAAGAATCCATCGAAGCGGCCAACGCGGCCAGCCACGAGCACCCCAGCCGGGTAATCGTGGTGATGACCGGCGACGCGGATGCCGCCGAGGCGCGTTTGGACGCGCAATTGCGGGCCGGTGGTGACAGCGGCGCCACCCAGGTGGTGGTGCTCCGACTCTCGGGCCCACTTGCCGGACACAGCAGCAGCGTCGTCGTCCCCTTCCTGCTGCCCGATATCCCGGTGGTGGCGTGGTGGCCGGATGTCGCCCCGGCCGTGCCGGCGCAGGATCCGTTGGGCCAACTGGCAGTTCGGCGTATCACCGACGCAACCAACGGGGCCGACCCATTGGCTTGCATCAAAAGCAGGCTGCCCGGATACACCCCTGGTGACACCGACCTGGCCTGGAGCCGCATTACCTACTGGCG
>Ga0210396_10005599_pt1 | contig 12120 bp, 8 predicted proteins | sample IncBWH17OmetaG_FD_155466 | JGI IMG/M metagenome (GOLD analysis project Ga0210396, IMG submission 155466) | Forest soil microbial communities from Barre Woods Harvard Forest LTER site, Petersham, Massachusetts, United States - Inc-BW-H-17-O ...
GGGGCCGATTTCGTCGCAACTGCTGCAGCGATTTGACGCTCTGATGCAAGCAGCGGACTTCGAATACCTGCAAACCGAGATTCCACGTGCCATTGAACAGTCCCTGGAAGGCACCCAGAGGGTGGCCAAGATCGTGCGAGCAATGAAGGAGTTTTCCCATCCAGGAGTGGAAGAAAAGCGGTCGATTGACATCAACAAGGCGATTGAGACCACCATTACGGTGGCACGCAACGAGTGGAAATATGTAGCCGAAGTGGAAACCCGGTTCGACTTCGATTTGCCTCTGGTGCTCTGCCACGCCGGTGAGTTCAACCAGGTGATTCTCAATCTGCTCATCAACGCGGCGCAGGCTATTGCCCAGTCGCTCGGGGACAGTTCTCAGGAAAAAGGAAAAATTGTGGTCTCAACCAGCCACGACGAAGACTGGGCTGAGATCTCTATCTCTGATACCGGAGCGGGAATTCCCGAGGCGGTGCGATCGCGAGTGTTTGAGCCGTTCTTCACCACCAAACCAGTGGGCAAAGGAACGGGGCAGGGTTTAGCCCTCGCCCACACCGCCATCGTCCGACGCCACGGAGGGAAGATATGGTTCGACTCTGAAGTCGGTAAAGGAACGACATTCTACATTCGTATGCCATTGGCACAATCGGCGGAAGCGTAATCATGGCGAAACGAATTTTATTTGTCGATGACGAACCCATGCTGCTCAGCGGGCTGCAGCGCAGTCTGCGACTGATGCGCACGGAGTGGGAGATGGTTTTTGCGCCGGGCGGTAATGAAGCCCTGGCAGCGATGGACCAGCAGACGTTCGACATTATCGTTACCGACATGCGCATGCCCGGAATGGACGGAGCGCAGTTGCTCGAAGAAGTGCAGAAGCGGTCGCCGCAAACCTTGCGCATGGTGCTATCGGGGCAATCGGATCGGGAGACCATTCTGCGCTCGGTCAATCCGGCTCATCAGTTTATTTCCAAGCCTTGCGAAGCCGAAGAGCTGAAGTCCCGGCTAATCCGCGCCTTTGCGCTGAAAGATCTTTTGCAAAATCCAGGTCTGCGCGAATTGGTTACCAAGCTCGACAACCTTCCCAGTCTGCCGCACGTTTACCTGCAACTGAACCAGGAACTGCGCCGTCCGGAACCCGAACTACAAAAGATCGACGAACTGATTGGCGCCGATATGGCCATGACCGCGAAAGTTTTGAAGCTGGTGAATTCAGCTTTTTTTTGCTTGCCGTGCGAAATCTCCCGTGCCTCGCACGCCGTCAAATTGCTCGGCCTGGACACCCTGCGGGCTCTGGTACTAACCGCGCATGTGTTCGAGCAATTTGAAAGCCATGTGCTGAACGCGGACGATGTACAGCAGATTTCGGACCACTCTCTGGCGGTCAGCAACAGTGCCAGAAAGATCGCGCTCCTTGAACATGCCGATCAGCGCACGCAAGACGAGTCTTTCACTGCCGGCATGCTGCACGACGCCGGTAAGCTCATCCTGGCTTCCACATTAGGAACGGAGTACGGGCAGGTACTGGAGTACAGCGCGAAAGCCAACGTTGGCGTGTTTGCAGCAGAGCGTGAAGTGCTCGGTTGCAGCCATGGTCAGATCGCAGCTTACTTGTTCGGTTTATGGGGATTGCCGGGCACGATTGTGGAAGCGGTTGCCTGGCACCACGAGCCCGCCGAAAGCTTGAGCGTGAAGTTTTCGCCACTGGCCGCAGTGCACGCAGCCAGCGCCTATCACGACGAGGAGAGTAATTCGCGATTGCGGGACCGCACTCCGATCGACGCTGCCTTCCTGGCCGGGATCGGTTGCGCGGAGCGAGAGAAGGTATGGCGCAGCAAGCTCGATGTTGATGAGCAGTGACGGGGTAAAAGACCATGAGCGAAAAAATTCTTTTCGTTGACGATGAGCCGGGAGTTCTTGAAGGCTTCCGCCGCATCTTGCACAAGGAATTCTCACTGGACACTGCGGTGAGCGGACGGGAAGGACTGGCTGCGATTTCCGCTGCAGGTGAAGATAGCTACGCTGTCATTGTCTCCGATATGCGCATGCCGGAGATGGACGGAGTACAGTTCCTGTCGCGAGTGCGCACGATCTCTGCGGACTCGGTGAGAATCGCGTTGACCGGCTACGCTGACATCCAAACTGCCAGCAACGCAGTCAACGAAGGCGCCATTTTTCGCTTTCTTACCAAACCCTGTGAGAAGGACGTGCTGGCTAGGGCGCTAACTGCGGCGCTGGTACAGCACCGGCTAGTGGTTGCGGAAAAGGAGCTTCTGGAAAACACACTGAGGGGCAGCGTGAAGGTGTTGACCGATGTGCTCAGCCTGGTGAATCCGGCAGCTTTCAGTCGCGGAGTGCGAGTGGGGAAATATGTGCAGCACATCGTGAAAGAACTTCACTTGATTACTCCCTGGCAATTCGAAATCGCCGGCATGATGTCCCAGTTGGGATGCGTGACTCTGGACACGGAGACCATCGAGGCGGTTTACGCTGGCAAGACACTCTCGTCTGAGGAACGGGTTCGCTATGACACTCACGCAGGAGTGGGCGCGCAGTTGTTGTCGAATATTCCCAGACTTGAGGGTGTAGCTCACATGATTGCGAAGCAGGATACAGCTCCACCATGGTCCTCCGCCGGAGTCGATCTCAAGCAGGACCCGATTGCTTTAGGAGCACAGATCCTCAAGGTTGCGATTGCCTACGATCAACTGCTGAGCAGCGGAGTTGGCCACAAGGAGTCACTGAGCCGGCTGCTGTCCCGCTCTGAGCAATTCGCTGATCTGGTGGTGAGTGCGCTGGCTAATCTCGAACTCGACATCCAGCGCATGGAAGCCAGGCAGTGCGAAATTTCAGAACTGGAATGCGATATGGTGCTGCAAGAGGACGTCCGCACTGCCACCGGCATGTTGTTGGTGGCGAGGGGAACAGAGATTAGCTATGCCTTGCTGGCTCGGCTGCGAAACTTCTTGCGGCGGGATCCGATCTCGGGAAGCGTGCTGGTACATGTCCCTCACCGGGCATCAAACGACCCGGCGATTATCCCCAAAGCCAATGTGGCGACGGCCGGAATCTCAAATAAGTCTTAGCAACGATCAACGAGATTTGCCGGCGATTCGTCACGCTGCATCGCTGGCCTGCTGAATAGTCAGGAGATCGACGAGAAAAAGGAACACCATGGCTGAAAAGATCCTTTTAGTGGACGATGACAACAGTATTCTGGACGGGTATCGGCGCAGTCTGTGCCGCGAGTTTTCGCTGGAGACAGCCCTGGGCGGCGAGCAAGCCCTGCAACTCGCCGCGAGCAACGGACCCTACGCAGTCGTGGTTTCTGACATGCGAATGCCCGGCATGGACGGCATTCAGCTTTTGAGCAGAATCAAAACTCTGTCGCCCGATACCATCCGCGTCATGCTCACCGGCAACGCCGACATGGACACGGCCATCAATGCCATCAACGAAGGCAGCATCTTCCGTTTCCTAAACAAACCCTGCAGCAAGGAAGTGATGGCGAAAACACTGAATACGGCGCTGGTGCAGTACCGCCTGGTCAACTCCGAAAAGCAACTTTTGGAACAAACCCTCAGCGGCAGCATGCAAGTTCTGACGGAAGTACTCAGCCTGGTCAATCCCGCCGCCTTCGGCCGCGCCGAGCGCGCCAGGCGCTACATCCACCACATCGTAGTCGCGATGAACCTGGGAGACCCCTGGCAATATGAAGTCGCCGCCATGATGTCGCAGCTGGGCTGTGTCACGCTGGCGCGGGAAACGGTCGAGGCCGTGTTCAACGGTGAGCCGCTCACTCCGGCTGAGCAGGCGCAATATAATGCTCATCCGCGTGTCGCCTTTGATTTGCTGTCGAAGATTCCGCGCCTGGAGAATATCGCGTGGATGATCGAGCACCAGAACGAAACTCTGCCTCCGCCTAAATTCGACGACCTGGAGACGCCAGACATGCGGCGGGGAGCGGGAATCCTACGTTTGATCCTGGCTTATGAAAAACTCATCCATAAAGGGGTTTCGCGAAACGAAGCGGCGCACACTTTGGCTCTGCAAAATAAGAACTTCAGTCCCGAGTTCTTTCAAGCCTTGGTGGAATTGGATCCAAACGCCGAAGACGGTCAGATACGAAAATGCCGGATCGAATTGCTTGCGCCGGGCATGATCGTTCAACAAGAAGTGCGCAGCACCGATGGAGTCTTGCTGATCTCGAGGGGGCAAGAGGTGACTCCGCCTCTAATCCTCAAGCTCAAGAATCTTCACGCCAGGCACGTGATCGGCGCGGAAATCACTGTTTCTATGGCAACAACCACACTCGCTTTCGCAAAGGGCACTGCGTAGCCCGCGATATATACGGTGCGAAAAGCTGCGGTCTTGGTCCTGCGGCTTCGGGTGTCTAAAAACGTAGTGAGGAAGAGCACGGATCGCCAGGGTCGAAATCTCATCGCTACTAAGCGTACAGATCGATGAGCCGCCCGCTCCAGCTAGAGGGACCGGCCGCATAAAAAAGGTAATGGGCGACGGCCGTGCGTTCGACGGAATGGCTCCAGGCCCATCCGGAGAGATACCCCCAGCCCGAGCGTCCTGTGTCATTTCCCTGGGAATCCTCTGCGGGCGTGCCGTAGAGGCGATTTGCGGCGTCCCGCGTCGAAGACCACCAAGTGAAAGCGCCGGCGGAGGGAACAATACTAGTCTGGCCGGACCGCGTGGTGATCGCTCTCTGAGTAAGAGGCACGAGGCTGGTCGACACATCGGGCGGGTCGACCGGATTCACCGACGCCAGGAGCAGTTTAATCGACATGCGAAATCAGTTTGCCACCTCTCAATCTATCGGCAGTTCCGGGCCGATCTAAAGAACACGGCGGTACTCCAGCGTCTCGCCGCCATCGTCCAGGCAGAGGCTGCTAACTTCTATTATTGGCAGTCTCGGTCACTTGGTACTGGGCGCAATCGTCCGAGTGAAATAGACAGCACCCGGTTGACTGGGCTTGTCGCCTATTGATCAAGGTGACCACGCCGGGGGGGCACTCTTACGAGTAACGTGAATTCTGTTTGACCCGATGGACACCGCGAACGGTGCCATGGTATGCATCTGGCTATCGTTTCGATTGTGGATAGGCTTTCGGCCGGGTTGCGTGACCCAAAACGGGAAGCCGCTGAATAGGTTCTTTGATTGGGCTTGACCCAAGGTTCAGGTGGCGTATCGTGGAATAGGCGACAACCTCCCCCAAGTAGGAATCAGCTCTGAACAGGCCGTGACCTAGTAGGGCGTCTGGCTCCCGAAGAGTTGGGGCTGTCGCCGCTTTCCAAAACTTCTCCTAAGCTTGTCGTGGTCTCATGCCAGCCGACATCTTTCCTGGGTCGGGTTCTTTTCGATCCGACGCTGTGAGGCGATGAGTTCAATGCCGTAGCCTGTCAGTTCACCGTCGAGTCGGGAAATCCGCTATATCCAATCGATACAATGGCGGTAGTGTTCGTCGCGCTTTTGCCGATTGGGTCCCAGCCGCGGACATTAGTACAATATCCACAGGTAGTTCATCGGAGGATCGGAGTCCAAGATTAAGGTGACATACTGGCAAGCAGCGAACATTCAAGCAGATCTCGCCGGCTACCCGCTTATGATGTTAGTGGGACATCATAAGGATTGTTTGTCTCTCGACAAACCTGCCACGTACCACCTGGTGGAATACGAGGCACGACTCAATCAGGTTCTTTCCCAGTACGACGATCCGGTCATCTGTAACTACAATTGTCGTCCCCAAGATTGTCCCAATAGTTCTGGGAGCAGGGTGCCGACCTCGCAATAACACATTCGGATAAACGCAGTCAGAGGAATGGAGAGAGGAGAATCTTATGCAAACACTTCAAGCCGACTACTTCACCGCCTATCACAACCTAAAGCTGACGCGAGATGCCAACGGTGTACTGGTTGCTGAATTCCACAACAACGGCGGACCGTTCGTTATGAGCGCGCAAGCTCACACGGAGTTTGTCGACGCCTTCTACCGCATTGCGCAAGACCGAGCCAACAAGATCGTGATCCTGACAGGCGCAGGCGGGGAGTTCATTACCGATGTCGATTGGTCCTCTTTTGGCGACGCCTCCGATCCAGGCGTTTGGAGCCAGGTTCATGACGAGGGTGTTCAGGTGTTGGAAAATATCGCCAACATTCGCGTGCCGGTCATCGCGGCGATCGAAGGACGCGCTCATGTGCACTCCGACTACGCGCTGCTGGCCAGCGTAATTGTGGCAGCGGAAGGTGCGACTTTCCAGGATGTAGCGCATTTCGGGTCGGGCATTACGCCCGGTGACGGCATCTTTACGACATGGAGCTACCGCGCTGGAGCGGGACGAGCGGAGGCGTTCCTGCTGAATCCACAACCGCTAAACGCGCGTACCGCATATGAATGGGGAGTGGTTGCCGAAGTTGTGCCGAACGGTAAGGCGCTCGGTCGGGCACGGGAATTGGCCGCGCTGTACTTGAAGGCTCCCGAGGTGACCCGTCGCAATACGCGCGTACATTTCATTCAACCCTTGAAAGAGCGGATCGTACGAGAAGTCGGGTACGGTCTGTCGCTCGAAGGAGCGTCGGCGGCTGACCTGGTGAAATCAATGAGAACCCAGAATAAACCTGCCGCTCAGAAAGGAAAAGTCGCATGAACCGGGGGGGCTGGCCGAACCTAACCTTCTAATCTATTCTTCAGGGTGCCCCGCTCAAGCTTCGCTTGGGCGGGGTTTTCAGTTATCACAGAAACTTTCGCCATTGCCAACTAAGTCGGTCCCATGCCTTGGAGACTAAAACAGCTTCAGCAATCTGGGCAGTTGCATTTGGCCCTTAGTCGCCACCGACGTCGGCCAAATTACTCGGGATCATACCAATGGCTCGCATTCGTTCCGGCGAAAAAAGCCCCGCCCAAGCAAAGCTTGAGCGGGGCACCCTGAAGAGTAGATTAGAGGGTTGGGTTGGGCCATGGGGCTGTGGCCCACCTTCCATCAAACCAACTGAGGCTGCCCGCCCTCTGGGAATTTCAGAGGGTGGGAGTCGATGCTCTCAACCTCTTGAGATTTTGACTTTATCCTTGGCGCTTCCGCCGTAACGTAAACGGATAGAGAAACCCACGCGATGCAGGCCGCATAAGCTCCCACCCTCTGAAAAGCGCAGAGGGTGGGGCAGCCTCATATAGAATTATGTCGAGAGAAATCAAAAGCTCGAGGGAGCGGCAGCGGCTGACTTGGTGAAGTCAATGAGAGCCCAGAATGAGCCTGTCGCTTAGAAAGGAAAAGTCGCATGAAGCGCACCGAAATCAACTCATCCGCGCAAGTACTTAAGAAGACGCAGCCGGAAGAATTTGATCTGGTGATTCTCGGTGGCGGCACCGGCTCGACCGTCGCTGCGTGGACTTTTGCCGGCGAAGGCAAGCGCGTCGCAGTCGTCGATCGCAAATACATCGGCGGCTCATGCCCAAATATTGCGTGCCTTCCGAGCAAGAACATTATCCACAGTGCGAAAGTTGTGGACTACTTTCGACGAGGCAAAGAATTCGGCATCACGCACGACGGATTCGTGATCGACATGGCGGGCGTGCGCGAGAGCAAGCGCAAGATGGTCCGTGGCCTGAACGAGATGTATATGCAAAATTACAGGAACACAGGAGCGGAGTTCATTTTGGGCACCGGACGCTTCGTTGCTGCGAGAACTGTGGAGGTTGTCCTCCTCGACGGGAGCACTCGTCAACTCCGCGGGGCGAATGTGATCGTCAGCACAGGCACACGGGCCGCGCTGGAGGCAATTCCTGGTCTTGCGGAAGCACAACCGCTCACGCACGTCGAGGCGCTCGAATTAGGCCAAGTCCCCGAACATTTGCTCGTTATCGGCGGAGGCTACGTAGGAGTGGAGCTTTCGCAGGCGATGCGGCGCTTCGGCGGCAAGGTAACAGTGATCGATCGCAATGCGCGGCTTATGTCCAGAGAAGACCCGGATGTATGTGAGGCTCTTCACAGCCTGCTCGCAGATGACGGCATCGACATTCTCCTGGACGCGCGTATCAAGCAAGTGTCGGGCAAATCCGGCGACTCGGTAAGTATCGTCGTCGAGCAGAACCGAATTGAAAAAGTTCTAAAGGGTAGTCATGTATTGGTCGCCACAGGCCGCAATCCGAACACCGAAGGTCTCGGCCTGGAAGTGACCGGCGTTGAGCTCACCGACCGGGGATACATCAAGGTCAATGAGCGGCTGCAGACGACCGCGCCCGGCGTTTGGGCGATCGGCGAGGTCGCAGGCAGTCCGCAGTTCACCCACATCAGCATCGACGATTTCCGCGTAGTCCATGCCAATTTGACCGGCCGCAATCGTGTGACCACGGGCCGGCAAGTACCATATTGTCTGTTTACCGACCCGGAATTGGCCCACATCGGACTAAACGAGAACGACGCGAAGGCGAAGGGAATTCCATACCGCCTGTTTAAGGTCCCCATGGAAACTAATCTGCGTGCACAAACGCTTTCGGAGACCCGCGGGTTCGTGAAGGCTCTCGTCGAGCCCGATAGCGATCGCATTCTTGGCTTCACAGTCTTTGGTGTCGGCGCGGGGGAGATCCTGGCCGCCGTCCAGATAGCGATGATCGCCGGGCTGCCCTATACCGCCCTCAGCGATGCGGTCCTGACTCATCCAACACTGGTCGAAGGTCTCATGACTCTGTTCTCATCTGCGGCGTCAGCGCAGAACGCTGTCGAAAGAAGAGGAACCCAGATTCCGGCTGCATGAGGTCAACTGCAAAAGCAATGGGAAAAATAGGAACTCGCGATGCGGTCGTGGCTACCATGTTTCGCTACTTGCGCAGAACGATCTAGGTCACCTTCCGCAATCAGGTTGCGATCTCGGCGCGGAGAAGGAACAGAGAGAGAGCAGGACGTATCCTGCTCTCTCAAACGCCGTATCTTTCCGGCACTCCTTGGCGCGCGGACAATGGCGTTAGGCCAACATCACTGTTGCAGCCCCATAAACCGGGCTCCGAATCGGCCGAAGCGCAGTTGTTGCTGAAGCTGCTTGCGGGCATCGTCGCTCAGAATCCGCGGGCTGATCGCGCCTTGTGAAATATTCTCGCTGTTCGAAACACCGTGCGTCGGGGTCGCGAGATAAGTGTGAATTTCGCCGGTGCTGGTCATTCCCAAGCCAGTGATCTCCCCGCGGGAATTAATGGAGCAACCTGTTAATAGATACAGGGGAGAATGACCGGCGATCAGAGTGTTGAGGTCGGTCATCACGCCCTTTTCCCACAGAAACGCCCGCGGGTTGAATTTCGCATCCAAGGACGCGCCGACCACCGAGCCGGCATCGTTAATGCTGATGCTGATGCTCGCTACGTCACCAGAGAGTGTGCGCAAATCCAGCATCCCAGTTTTCCTAGTCCAGAGAAAAGCGTGAAAAGTTTTGTCGCCCTGCAGGTCCGAGTTACCGACTACCTGGCCTTGGTTATTGATGTCAAGGGCGATGTTTCCGCCTGCCTCTCCGGTTTTACCACCGAGATTGCCGAGGTCTGTTGCTTTGCCTTTTTCCCACAGCAAGGCATGAACCGGCACGAGGTTAAAGAGCAAATTGGTGTTGAAAGTTGCACAAGTACCCGACCCGCCGACAATCTGTCCGTTGTCGTTGATCTGCTGGGCGACGCCATCGGGATCGCCCCCAAGCGTCGGCAGTTTATGAACCGCTCCTTTTTCCCAGACGACGGGCATAAAGTGGAGAACTTGGGGAGCCGGGCAATCTGGGTCCGGGGTCGAGTTCTCCGCAAATCCTGCCACTTCTCCCCGATTGCTGATCGCCATTGCTACGCCGTTGTTGCCACCGAGTGTTGAGAGCTGAATTATCTCCCCGTTTTGCCATAGGAAAGGTAAACAGGTGAGGTGGGTGCTGAACCCGCAGAAATCTTCGCCGTTGGGATCCGGGGTGGAGGTTTCAGCTTCACCGGCGGATTGGAATTTGTCGTTATCGCCAAACGCGATGCTGTTCGGTCCCCCGAGTCCGGGCGCGCCGATGTCGACCTTCAGTTTTTCCAGCCAAAGGGTTGCGTGTTGATTGCCGTCCGCGAGGTTCGAGGAACCACTCACCAGACCATACCTGTTAATAAAGAATGGCTGGCTGAAATTGCCGCCAGACAAAGTGCCGAGATCGGTCACGGTGTAGTGGGTGGTTGCGAGAGTACGTTGCTGGGCGCCCTGCGCGCCAGCGGTTAGTGGAACCGCCAGCACCGCGAGAAACCACGCCGAAAGCGATAACAGAGATTGGGATTTCATGTGGCCTCCTAAAGTTTTGTCCGCGTTATGTGCGGTTGATCTTTGAGCTCGTTTTGCTCTTGTCTAAGTAGGCGCAAACTGTAACGGGGAACTATCATTCGGGAATCTCTTTATCTTTGAAGGACTGGCCTGGCAGGGTATGATTCCCCGGAGTGCAGGCATGGGGAACTTTGAGCCACCGGCGCACAAAGAGGCGCAAGCTCCGGATAATGCGGAAGTGAGCGGGTTGCTCCGAGCCTGGAGCGACGGAGATCGAGCCGCGCTCGACCGGCTGACCCCGATCGTCTATGACGAACTCCGGCGCCTTGCGAGGCGTTACATGCGAGGCGAGCGCCCAGGCCACAGCCTGCAAACGACGGCCTTGGTCAACGAGGCCTACATGCGGCTGATCGATTACAAGAGCATGCAGTGGCAGAATCGGGCCCATTTTTTCGCAGTTTCGTCGCAGTTGATGAGGCGCATTCTGGTTGATCATGCGCGGCGTCACAATTTGAAACGCGGAGGCGGGGTGCAGCACGTTTCTCTGGAAGAGACGGCCGTGGCAGGCGGCGATCGAGCCGCGGATCTGGTCGCACTCGATGACGCGATGGAGGCGCTGGACCGTATCGATCACCGCAAAGTACAAGTCGTCGAAATGCGTTTCTTCGGCGGGCTCAGCGTGGAAGAGACTGCGGAAGTGCTTAAGGTCTCGCCCATCACCGTGATGCGCGACTGGAGCACCGCCAAGGCCTGGCTCTATCGTGAACTAACTGGCGGGGCGACGGATGGACTCTAACCGGTGGCAACAAGTCGATAGCCTGCTGCTGTCGGTGGTGGAGCGTCCGCCCGAGGAGCGCGATGCGTTCCTGCGGCACGCATGCGCGGGTGATCAAGCGCTGGAAAGCGAAGTCCGCTCACTGCTGCGGGCACAGCAGCAGGTTGGAAGTTTTCTGGAGAGTCCCGCCATAGAAGCAGCCGCTCTTGCCCTCGCGCAGCGCCAGCGCAAAGAAGCACAAGCGGACGATGATTTCCTGGTCGGTTGTACCGTTTCCCATTACCGCATCGTGGGAAAGCTGGGCAGCGGCGGGATGGGCGTGGTTTACAAGGCCGAAGACACTGAGCTTGGCCGCTTTGTCGCATTAAAATTTCTGCCCGAGGACCTGTCCCACGATCCGCAAGCTTTGGAACGTTTCCGCCGGGAGGCGCGAGCAGCATCTGCTCTCAATCATTCCAATATCTGCACGATCTACGAAATCCGCAAACACGATGGGCAGTCTTTCATCGCTATGGAGTTCCTGGACGGTGTGACCCTGAAGCATCGCATCGCAGGACGGCCCATCGAAATTGAGGCGATTCTCTCGCTGGGAATCGAGATCGCGGACGCACTGGAAGCCGCTCATGCCGCTGGTATCGTGCACCGCGACATCAAGACCGCGAACATCTTTGTCACCAAGCGCGGACACGCCAAGGTCCTCGACTTCGGCCTGGCCAAGCTTTCCCTCAACGATGAAGTCAGCGACCTGAACACCTCGACGATGGAGGAATCTCTTACCAACCCAGGCACGGCTGTGGGGACGGTCGCCTATATGTCGCCGGAGCAAGTTCGCGGAAAGAAATTGGATTCCCGCTCCGATCTGTTTTCCTTCGGTGTGGTGCTCTACGAAACAGCCACCGGAGAGCTGCCATTCCGCGGTGAGACCACAGGCGTGGTCTTCGACTCCATCCTTAACCGGTCACCCGTCCCTCCGGTGCGAGTGAATGCGGACCTGCCCGCCGAACTGGAAAGAATCATCGCTAAGTGTTTGGAGAAAGACCTCGGCCTTCGCTATCAGCATGCCTCTGAAATAGAAGCTG
>Ga0210396_10005600_pt1 | contig 12115 bp, 12 predicted proteins | sample IncBWH17OmetaG_FD_155466 | JGI IMG/M metagenome (GOLD analysis project Ga0210396, IMG submission 155466) | Forest soil microbial communities from Barre Woods Harvard Forest LTER site, Petersham, Massachusetts, United States - Inc-BW-H-17-O ...
CACGTTGCGTCAATTGCTCGACCACGCGGCGGAGCACGACTACGGCGTGCCAGCCTTCAATATCAACAACATGGAGCAGGCGCTCGCCATCATGGAGGCCGCTTCCGGCACGGACGCGCCGGTCATCATCCAGGCCTCGCGCGGCGCGCGTTCTTACGCCAACGACGTGATGCTCAGGCACATGATGGACGCGGTCACCGAAATCTACCCGCAGATTCCGGTCTGCGTACATCTCGATCACGGCAACGAGCCCGCCACCTGCATGACCGCGATCCAGGCCGGCTTCACCTCGGTGATGATGGACGGTTCGCTGAAGGCCGACGGCAAGACCGCAGCCGACTGGGACTACAATGTCGGCGTCACCCGGAAGGTTACCGACATGGCCCATCTCGGCGGCATTTCGGTGGAAGGCGAACTCGGCGTATTGGGTTCGCTGGAGACCGGGATGGGCGACAAGGAAGACGGTCATGGCGCGGAGGGCAAGCTCTCGCACGACCAGCTCCTGACCAATCCCGACGAGGCCGTGAAGTTCGTCAAAGAGACAAAGGTCGACGCGCTGGCGATCGCGATGGGCACCTCGCACGGCGCCTATAAATTCACCCGCAAGCCGGACGGCGACATCCTGGCGATGAACGTGATCGAGGAGATTCACCGCAAGCTGCCAAACATGCATCTGGTGATGCATGGCTCATCCTCGGTGCCGCAGGACCTGCAGGAGATCATCAACGCCAATGGCGGCAAGATGAAGCCGACCTGGGGCGTGCCGGTTGCCGAGATTCAGCGCGGCATCAAGAACGGCGTCCGCAAGATCAACATCGACACCGACAACCGGATGGCCATGACCGGGCAGATCCGCAAAGTGCTGAACGAAAACCCCGAGGAATTCGATCCGCGCAAATATCTCAAGCCCGCGATGGAAGCGATGACCAGGCTGTGCAAGCAGCGGCTGCAGGAGTTCAACACCGCGGGCCAAGCCAGCAAGATCAGACGCGTGCTGACCACCGCCGAGATGGCAAAACGTTACGTCAAGGGCGAGCTCGATCCAAAGGTCGCGTGAGCGCCCCGGGCGGGCGGAACCTGCTTTTTCTTGCGTTTGATCGGACCTTCCGTGGAGCTATCCTTGTGAGGTATCCTTATGAGTATCCTTGGGAGTTGACCGGAAACGGTCTATTTTGACAGGCAGAATTCGCACCTTTCGGAGATGGCATCGATGAATCTCGCCGATCTCAACAACATTGCGCAGGCCATGGTCGCACCCGGCAAGGGCCTGCTCGCCGCCGACGAATCCTCGGGCACGATCAAAAAACGCTTCGACGACATCAACGTCGTGTCGACCGAAGAATCGCGCCGGGACTATCGCGAAATGTTGTTCCGCACCACTGACGCCATGACGCAGTGCATTTCCGGCGTCATCCTTTACGACGAGACGATCTGGCAGGATGCCAAGGACGGCACGCCGCTGATCAGGCTGATCGAACGCGCCGGCGCCATTCCCGGCATCAAGGTCGATGAGGGGACGCAGGCCCTGCCGGCTTGCCCCGGCGAACTGGTCACCGCCGGATTGGACAATCTCGCCGTGCGGCTGAAGAAATATTACGACCGCGGCGCGCGCTTTGCGAAATGGCGCGCGGTGATCGACATCGGCCACGGCGCCGGCAGCAGGCCAATCCCGACCATGACCGCGATCCGCGTCAATGCCCATGCGCTCGCGCGCTACGCGGCATTGTGCCAGGCGGCGCAGATTGTTCCGATCGTCGAGCCGGAAGTCCTGATGGATGGCGACCACGACATCGATCGCTGCTATGAGGTGACACAGCGCGTGCTCAACAAGACGTTTCAGGAACTGCGGGTTCAGCGCGTCGCGCTCGAAGGCATGATTCTGAAACCCAACATGGTCGTCCCCGGCAAGAAAAACCCGACGCAATCCTCCGTCGAGGAGGTCGCCGAGAAGACCATTCGGCTGTTGAAGGCCTGCGTGCCGGCGGCGGTGCCCGGCATCGCCTTCCTCTCCGGCGGCCAGTCCGATAAGGACGCTACCGCGCATCTCGACGCCATGAACCGGACCTCCAACCTGCCATGGCGCCTCACCTTCTCCTATGGCCGCGCGCTGCAGGCGGCACCGCAGAAGGCGTGGTTGGGCAAGGCCGAGAATGTCGCCGCGGGCCAGCGTGCGTTCGCTCACCGTGCGCGGATGAATTCGCTGGCGACCAAGGGCGAATGGAAGCCCGATCTGGAAACCAAGAAGGCGGCATAGACTTGGCCACCAAATCTGTTCCGCCGCGCCCCGTGCCGCGTCTTTATCTCGCGACGCCGGTTGTAGACGATCCTCAAAGCTTGCTGGCAAGCCTTCCGCAACTGCTTGCGCAAGCCGATGTGGCGGCGGTACTGGTGCGCCTCAAACCAACGGACCAGCGCACCATGATCTCGCGTATCAAGGCCCTGGCGACGGCGATCCAGGACAAGGGTGCGGCGCTGTTGCTCGACGGCCATGTCGAGCTGGTCGCGCGCGCCGGCGCCGATGGCGCGCATCTGACCGGCATCGACGCCCTTGCCGAAGCACTACCGAATTTGAAGCCCGACCGCATCGCCGGCGTCGGCGGACTGAAGACGCGGCATGATTCAATGACGGCCGGCGAACTCGGCGCGGATTATGTGATGTTCGGCGAGCCCGATGCGCGCGGCGAGCGGCCATCGGCGGAGGCGATCGCCGAGCGTCTGCAATGGTGGGATGAACTGTTCGAGCCGCCCTGCGTCGGCTTTGCAGGGACGCTTGAGGAGGTCGGCGAGTTCGCAGCGAGCGGAGCGGATTTCGTGCTGGCCGGCGATTTCATCTGGGCCGATCCGCGCGGCGCGGCGACGGCGCTGGGAGAGGCCGAGCAGGCGATCGGGCAGGCGCATGCGAGAGCGTTCGCAAAAGCCAAAGCTCGGCAGGGATAACGGGCGGAAATGAAGACCTTGCGTCCAATCCTGGGACTGGCGACTTTTCTGATGTTGACGGCAAATGCGCCAGCGCAAGTCTCGCCGGCGCCACCGGCCACGCCGACCCCACAACCTTCGACCACTCCCGCGGCAAAACCGAAAGCAAAGGCTGCCGCCCCTGTCGCAGCTCCGAAGCCCGCCGCCACATCGACGCCGGCCGCCACCGTGACGCCTGCGCCCGCGCCCGACGATCCCAATGTCGATCTGGTCTACGGCGCCTACCAGCGCGGTCTTTACAAGACCGCATTCGATCTCGCGACCAAGCGCGTGCAGCAGAATGGCGATCCCAAGGCGATGACGATGCTCGGCGAACTTTACGCCAACGCATTCGGCGTCAAGCGCGACGATGCGAGGGCCGCCGAGTGGTACAAGCGCGCCGCCGACAGCGGCGACCGCGAGGCCATGTTCGAACTGGCAATGCTTCGCTTCGCAGGAAGAGGCGGTCCGGTCAATCGCGAGGAAGCGGCGAAATTGCTGGCGTCCTCGGCCAAGCTCGGCAATCCCAAGGCGGCCTACAATCTGGCGCTCCTCTATCTCGACGGACAGACGCTGCCGCAGGACCTCAGGCGCTGTGCGGAACTGTTTCGCATTGCCGCCGATGCCGGCAGCCCGGAAGCCCAATATGCGCTCGCGACCTTCTACAAGGAGGGCACCGGGGTGCCGAAAGATCCCGAAAAGGCGGCCCGGTTGCTTCAGGCGGCGTCCATTGGCGGCAATGTCGATGCCGAGGTCGAATATGCGATCGCTCTCTATAATGGCACCGGCACCCCGAAGAACGAAGTCGCCGCAATGACGCTGCTACGCAGGGCCGCCAGGCAGAACAATCCGATCGCGCAAAATCGCCTCGCCCGCGTGCTGGCGAACGGGACGCCGGCCGACAGGGTCGAAGCCCTGAAATGGCACACCATCGCAAAGACCGCCGGCAAGGGCGATCCCGAACTCGACGTTGCTCTGGAAAAGCTCGGTCCCGAAGATCGCGCCAAGGCGGAAGACGGGGCACGCAAATGGCTCGGCGTCAAATGATCCGCCCTTGACGCCACCGCAGCCACAGGGCACGCAGTCCGGGGACCGGACCAGAAACTGGCATCGGGCTGCTATGCTTATTTTCACCTCTCCCCAGCGGGGAGAGGTCGGCGCTGAAGGCGACGCGGAAGCGTCGTCCGGATAGCGCCGGGTGAGGGGGTTCGAACCTCACTGAAATCGAAACCCCTCACCCCAACCCTCTCCCGATGGGAGAGGGAGTGCACTTCCGCCGCGGAAACGCCGACGTTCCAAGTCCGATACAAGCCGAGATCATGCTGCATTCAGCCCTCATCAACGTCATGGTCAAGGCGGCGCGCCGTGCCGGCCGCAGTCTCAAGCGCGACCTTGGCGAGGTGGAAAACCTCCAGGTGTCGCTGAAGGGACCGGCCAATTTCGTCAGCCTGGCGGACCGGCGCGCCGAGGAGATGCTTTATTCGGACCTTTCCAGGGCGCGTCCCGGTTACGGCTTCATCGGCGAGGAAGGCGGCAACCGCCTCGGCGATGACAAGACCCACACCTGGATCGTTGACCCGCTTGACGGCACCACCAACTTCCTGCACGGCATTCCGCAATTCGCGATTTCAATCGCGCTACAGCGCGAGGGCTTGGTGATTGCGGGGGTGATCTACAATCCCGCCAATGAAGAGCTCTATACCGCCGAACGCGGCAAGGGCGCCTTCCTCAACGATCAGCGCCTGCGCGTCGCCGGCCGCCGCAAGCTTTCCGAATGCGTCATCGCCTGCGGGCTGCCGCATATCGGACGCGGCGACCACGAGCTGTCGCGCGCCGAGATGAGCGAAATCCAGAACAAGGTGGCGGGCCTGCGCCGGTTCGGCGCGGCCTCGCTCGATATGGCCTTTGTCGCGGCCGGCCGTCTCGACGGCTATTGGGAACGCAACCTGCAAGCCTGGGACATGGCGGCCGGGCAGATCATGGTGCGCGAATCCGGCGGCGCCGTCTCGGGCATCGCCGGCGATGACGACCCGCTCAAGACCGGCAACGTGATTTGCGGCAATGAATTCATCCATGCGGAACTGGTGAAGATCCTCAAGCCGCTGGGGAACTGACGGCGGATTGCGGCAATAATCTGCAAAGGCGGATGATCCAGTAGGGCCGCAGCGCCGATGTTTGACCCAGCCGCTTGTAGTTGAGCCCGCGGCGTGCGCACTATGTGGCGCGGGCCGTTACGCTGCCGGCAGGAAAGGCGTCATATGGCCGAAGCAACTGCTGGCAATCCACGATTCTTCAACCGAAGTGGGCCGTATTCTCTTGCGATCGTCGCCGGAGCGGCGGGAGGGATTGCTGACGAACTGGACCTGCTGCTTAGGGGCGTAGCCCCCTTGCAAACGGCCGGCCCCAGCGAAGTGAGTTTTTTGGACAACCGACGTTATTTGCCGGCTCTCGATCAGACGTTAGCCGGCGCCGTGATTGTGCACCCGGATGTAGCCCAGAGAGTGCCAAAGGCGACAGCCACGATCCTGACGAACGAACCATATGCGGGTTGGGCGCGGGTCGCTGCGTTATTCCATCCAGCGCCTCCGGTTTGTCCAGGCATCCACCCTTCGGCCATCGTCGCCAAAGGTGCGCTCATCGATCCATCGGCGGAGATTGGACCCTTAGTCGTCATCGAAGCCGGCGCGGAAATCGGCCCCGGCTGTCGCATCGGACCTTGCGTGGTTGTCGGAAACGGCGTGGTCGTCGGCCGGGATTGCCGGATTGGCGCGCATGTAAGCTTGAGCCATGCGGTTTTGGGAGCGCGCGTCTACGTCTATCCCGGTGCGCGGATCGGACAGGAAGGTTTTGGATTCGCCTCAACTCAGGACGGTTTTCTATCGGTCCCTCAGCTCGGACGAGTGGTCCTTGAAGACGACGTCGAGGTAGGGGCCAATACGACAATCGACCGCGGTTCATCGCGAGACACCGTGGTCGGCGCCGGCTCCCGTCTCGATAATCTCGTGCAGATCGGCCACAATGTTGTCCTCGGCCGGTGTTGCGTCGTCGTCGCGCAGGTCGGCATATCAGGTTCAACCGTGCTTGAAGATTTCGTCCGCGTCGGGGGGCAGGCGGCGATGGCGGGACATCTGCGGATCGGCCAAGGAGCCGAGATCGGAGCGCAGGCCGGCGTTATCTCGGACATGGCTCCAGGCTCCAAAGTCCTCGGCAGCCCGGCTCAGCCGAAGAGAAGCTTTTTCCGACAGATTGCCATGTTAAAAATGATGGCAAAGCGCAGAGGATAAAAAGCCATGGCTACTGCCAATGGCACAAGGCCTGCTCCAGCGAAATAGTTGCCTGGTAGTGATATGCTCCGCGCTCGGCTAAGCCCAAAGGGAAGGGGCGCACGTCGCGGGCCCCGGGGAGTTTGAGGATGTTTAGATGGGCTGTTTTGATCCTGTGTGGACTGTTACTTCCGCAAGCTTCGTACGCTGAGGCGCCAAAAGAGTTGTATGGCAAGTCCGTCAGTATCACCTGGACGGAAACCCGCGAGCAGCGCCCGGAGGGCGAGGCAGCCTGGCGCCAGGTCGTCGGCACCCAAACGCTGAATATCTATGTCAGTGAGGCCGGGCGCCTTTTCAACAACCTGACGTATTCAACGCGCCGCGGCAGCGCGGAACGCACCGGCGAGATCGCGGGATCAGGCAAGCGTTCGATCGACTTCAACGGCCATTCGCTATTGATCCTAATGCCGTTCGGGACAGGAGGAGCCACCCGGATTGTTGCGGAGCTTGATGCCGGTTTCAGCGGCTGCAGCGCGCAGGTGACGCGCGCCAAGGAATCGGAGGGAACGATTATTCGCAATTACAGCGGCATCATCCAGCGCTACGTCGAAATCAAGTCGATTCAGCTCGGCAGCGTTTCCTGCAGCATTCGCGACGGCAATGTGTTTGCCAACTGATCTGGCGCCTTCGCTGTCCTCCGTGCGGGGCCGTCGGATGTCCGCTATCGAGTGAAGTAACGGCGGAGATGCAAGTTTATTTATTCTGCGCTCCCTTGGCTTTTCCTTCGGCCGAGCAGGGACTATCGTTTGAGCAAGTGTCGCCGATCACGCCAACAGCCTGGATTTCGATCTCGATCCCCGGTCGGGCGAAGTTCGTTACGGTGATGAGGGCGCTGCCGGGATAGTTCCCATTCTTGAAGAAATCCCTGCGCATTTCCACGAACTTGTCGCCATACCGGGATTCCTTGATGAAGACGGTCATGGCCACGACATTGTCCAGGCTGCCGCCGGCGCGTTTCAAGACGCCGTCGATTTGAGCAAACACCTGTTTGACCTGAGCTTCGAAATTGTTGGCGATGCTGTGGCCTTGGCCGTCCTCCGTCGCAGTCTGGCCGGCGACCCAGACCGTTATTCCGCCAGACGTCACGACACCCGGTGAAAACGCACGCGACAACTGGAACGGTGTCTTCTGCATGTACTCGGCGGCCTGCGCCGCAGTCGCAAACAACACGGCGAGCAACACAATGACGATACGATCCATCTGGGCCTCCTGACGAAAAACAGCGGCGGCATAAAAGCGAACGACAAATGTGCTTGATAGCCAAAATCGCGTCAACCTGGATCGCGCCCGCTCATGTCGCCACGCGCGCGCGGCGGCAGCGGAAAGAAGACGCTGGTGCGCGACTGATACTCGCGGTAGCGCTCACCACGGGAGCGCAGCATCTGTTCCTCGAGCGGCGGAATCCCGGTGACGTACACCAGGATCCAGTACATGAAGGCGGGCGCCAACAGGCTCGCCCAGCCCCAGGGATAGAAAAGTGGGTAGCCCGGCGAAATCGCGATCACGGGATAAGCGAGCCAGCCCAGCCATTCGAAGAAATAATTCGGATGCCGCGACCAGCGCCACAGGCCGACATCGCAGACCAGGCCCTGGTTGCCGGGATACTCCCTGAAATTCTTGAGCTGCGCGTCGGCGAGAGCCTCGCCTGCAATTCCCGCAAGCAGCACCAACGCACCAAGGTAGTCTTGCGGGCGCAGCAAGGGATGCGGAAAATGCGCGGCGACGAAGATCGAAAACACCAGCGGGACCGATCCAAATCCCTGGTTCTGCAGAAACAGGAACATCTTGCGCGGCGCATCGACGCCCCATTCGCGGGCAAAAGCCGCATAGCGCGGATCGTCGGTAATTCCTTTGCTGCGGACCGCGATGTGAACACCTAACCGGAGCGACCAGATCGCCACCAGAACTGCGACCAGCCATTGTCTTGCGTTCGGTGCGATGCCTTCGAGCGGCCACAGCGCGCTGCCGGCACCGACGAGCCCGACCGAGAACGTCCAGATGGTGTCGACCCAGCCGGAATTGCCGGTGCGCTGCTGCACCATCCACGCACCCGCCATCAGGATCGAAAGCGACAGCGCGATCGCGGCCAGCGCCTCAAGGTACAAAATCATCGAACTCCCCGTTAACCGCCTGAGGCGTCAGAGCTTTGTAGAAATACGAAAAGATGCCGGGCCGGGTTTCACGCGGAAGTTCCCGGCACCTCGCGCCGATTGATGGGATGCGGCCTTTTTTCTCGGGCGCGCTGTGCCATATTGGGGCCGAAAAACGGCTTCTCGCAACGGATGACATCGGCAATGCCTTCAGGCTCTTCTTTCCGCTCCGCGACGGAGATCGAACCGGTGAAGCTCTCCTCGCCACGGATTTTCCTGGTGCGGATGCTGGTGTTTCTCGTGCTGTGCGCGCTGGTGATGGTCATCCTCTATAGGCAGATCATCACCGCCTTTTTCGCCAATCCGGGACTTAACGCGCTGATTGGCCTCGTGCTCCTGATCGGAATCATCCTGGCTTTCCGCCAAGTCGTCCGGCTCTATCCGGAAGTCGCGTGGGTCAACAATTTCCGCATCGCCGATCCCGGACTTGCGATCGACCGCCATCCGGCGCTGCTGGCGCCGATGGCAGCGATCCTCGGCGGCGAGCGCAGCGGGCGCATGATCATCTCGCAGCAGACCATGCGGCATCTGCTCGACTCCATCGCCACCCGCCTCGACGAGGCGCGCGACATTTCCCGTTATATGACCGGCCTGTTGGTGTTCCTGGGCCTGCTCGGAACCTTCTGGGGCCTGATCGAAACCGTGGGCTCGGTCGGCAAGGTGATCGACGGCCTCAAGGTCGGCGGCGACGCCGGCGCCCTGTTCGACACGCTGAAGGAAGGCCTCGCCGCGCCGCTCGGCGGCATGGGCATTTCGTTTTCCTCCTCGCTATTCGGCCTCGCCGGCTCCCTGATCCTCGGCTTTCTCGATCTGCAATCGAGCCAGGCGCAAAACCGCTTCTATACCGATCTCGAGGACTGGCTCGCTTCCACCGTGCGCGGCTATTCCGGCGAGGCGGGACCGAGCGGCGAGCTTCAGGCCGCGCTTGAACGGCTGCGGCTGACGCTGGAAGAAGGCGGCGCAAGCCGCGGCACTACCGCCGCGATGGCCAATCTCGCCGAGGCGATCCAGGGTCTCGTCACCCATATGCGTACCGAGCAGCAGATGATCCGCGAATGGGCCGACGGCCAGGGCGAGCAGAACCGCGAGATCAAGAAACTGCTCGAGCGGCTCGCGCGCCAGCCGGAGAAGAGTTAGTGGCGAATTTGAATCTACTGGATCACGTCACCATCGGCGTCAGCAACGTCGAGCGGTCGATGAAATTCTATGACCGCGCACTACGTCCTCTGGGAATCGTGCGGTTATACGCGGAAGCCGAGGAGTACGCGGGCTATGGCATCAGCCCCAAGGCGTTCTTCTGGATCGGTTCGAAAGAAATGCCCCAGACCGGCGCGCATATCGCCTTTACGGCGCCGGACCGGGCAACCGTCGACCGATTTCACGACGAAGCGATCGCAGCCGGCGGCAGGGACAATGGGCGGCCCGGAATACGGCCACATTACCATGCCCATTACTACGGCGCCTTTGTGCTCGACCCCGACGGCCACAATATCGAGGCAGTTTGCCACACGCCGCAGGGATAGCCCGCGGGAGAATTGAGTCAACTCAAGAGATAGAGAATCGGAAAATGGCCCTCGCCCGTGCCCGCCGCAACGAAACCGGTTTCAATTACTGGCCGGGCTTCGTCGACGCGCTATCGACGCTGGTGCTCTCGATCGTGTTCCTGCTCTCGGTCTTCCTGGTGGTGCAATTCTTTCTGTCGCAGGAAGTCACCGGCAAGGACAAGGCGCTGGAACAGCTCAACGCCAAGATCGCGGAATTGAACGATCTGCTCTCGCTGGAGAAGCTCGGCAAGATCAATCTCGAAGACCAGCTCACGCAGGTGCGGGCTGGCCTTGCTTCCGCCGAGACCGAGCGCGACCGCGTCAAGGGACTGTATGAAGGCCTCGCCGGCGCCGGCAGCGACGCGGCAGGGCGCGCGGGCGAACTCAACAAGGCGCTCGAATCCGAAAAGCAGGTGTCCTCGCGCGCGCTGGCGCAGATCGAGGTGTTGAACCAGCAGATCAGCGCGCTGCGCCGCCAGCTCGCGGCGCTCGAGGAAGCGCTCCAGGCTTCGGAGAAGCGCGACCGCGAGTCGCAAGGGCGGATCGCCGATCTCGGCCAGCGGCTCAACGTCGCGCTGGCGCAACGGGTGCAGGAATTGTCGCGCTACCGCTCGGAATTCTTCGGGCGGCTGCGCGCCATCCTCGGCAACCGGCCCGACATCCGAATCGTCGGCGACCGTTTCGTGTTCCAGTCCGAGGTGTTCTTCGACAGCGGCCAGGCGCTGCTATTGCCCGAAGGCCGCGCCGAGCTCGACAAGCTCGCCACCGCGCTGATCGAGCTCGACAAACAGATCCCGAGCGAAATCGCCTGGGTGCTGCGGGTCGACGGTCACACCGACGTGCGGCCGATCAACAGCCCGCTGTTCAAGTCGAACTGGGAGCTGTCGTCGGCGCGCGCGATTTCGGTGGTGCAGTACCTGATCTCGCTTGGCGTGCCGGCGCAACGCCTGGTCGCGGCCGGCTTTGCCGAATTCCAGCCGCTCGACATCGGTGTGACCGAAGAGGCCTACAAGCGTAACCGCCGCATCGAGCTGAAGTTGACGGAACGGTAGTGGCTGCCCCCTTTCATCTTCGTCCCTATCGCACCGAAGACGAAGATGCCGCCATCGCGTTGTGGCTCGAGACCTGGCAGCAGGCCTATCCCTCGATTGATTTTGCCGCACGCATGCCGTGGTGGCGCGCGCGCTGGCGGGCCGAATTGGTGCCGAACGCGGCGATCATCGTCGCGGAGCAGGCGGATGCGCTGATCGGGTTCGTGACCATCGACGGCAAGGGTTATCTCGACCAGCTCGTGGTCGCGCCCGACCGTTGGGGCTCGAAGCTTGCCACCGCGTTGTTCGACGAAGCAAAGCGGCTTTCGCCCGGCAAGATCACGCTGCTTGTCAACGACGACAACGAGCGGGCGATCCGCTTCTACGAGCGCTGCGGCTTTATTCACGCCGGTCGGGATGTCAATCCGACCTCGGGCCGGCCGGTGCTGAGGATGGTGTGGAAGGCAAAGAGCGGATGACGCGAACCGAACTTGCCGTGGGATCGGCGATTTTTTTGGCCGTTGGCGCTGCTGGATTTCTGTCAGCGGCCTCGGTCAACCGCCACTATGCCGCCGAGCTGACACCAACCACTTCGTCGGCTGCCTGCGTCGCGGCCGATGGTTCCTGGAAGAACTGGGTGTGGGCGAACGTCCCGATGCTCGCGCCGAAATGCGCGCCCGATCGGTGAGTGCCTACACTCCCTCGAACTGCAACCGCGCCAGCCGCGCATAGAGTCCGCCTGCCGCGACCAGCGAGGTGTGCGTGCCCTGCTCGACGATGCGGCCCTGATCCATCACCATGATCCGGTCACAGGACAGGACGGTTGCCAACCGGTGCGCGATCACGAGCGTGGTGCGGTGGCGCATCAATTCCTCCAGCGCGGTCTGCACCAGTGTCTCGGATTCGGCATCGAGCGCGGACGTCGCCTCATCGAGCAGCAAGAGCGGCGCATCGCGCAGGATCGCGCGCGCGATCGCGATGCGCTGGCGCTGCCCTCCGGACAGCGTGACGCCGCGCTCGCCGAGCGGAGATTCAAATCCGCCGGGCAGCCGGCGGATGAATTCGCTGGCGTGCGCGAGATCGGCGGCGCGCTCCACGTCGACGTTGCTCGC
>Ga0210396_10005601_pt1 | contig 12113 bp, 11 predicted proteins | sample IncBWH17OmetaG_FD_155466 | JGI IMG/M metagenome (GOLD analysis project Ga0210396, IMG submission 155466) | Forest soil microbial communities from Barre Woods Harvard Forest LTER site, Petersham, Massachusetts, United States - Inc-BW-H-17-O ...
CGTCCCCGCCGGGATCCTCAACACCGACGGCCAGAACACGATCGCGGTCGCGGACTGGGGCCTGGACTCCACGACCGGCGGGCTTGACCAGGTATCCCTGGTCGCCATAGGCAACCAGGCGACGAGCCTGCGCGTGCCGCCGGTCGCCAGCCCCGGGTACAAGGAGAAGGTGTACGGCCCGCCCACCGCGCCGTCGCCGACGCTCGGCGTGGTGCCGTCGACCATGCTGGCGTCGGGGACGTTCACGGTGACGGCGACGTTGAGCAACCCGACGTTCCGGCCGCTGAGGGACGCGTCGGTCGTGCTGAACGTGCCATCGGGATGGACGGTCACGCCGCCGTCTGGGTCGTTGGGCAGCGTGGCCGCGCGGTCGACGGGCACGGTGACGTTCACCGTGACCGCGCCGTCGTCGGGGCTGACCCCGGGCACGCTCGCGCTGCTCGCGACGGCCTCGTTCTCCGGCGGGACTTTGCAGAACGCCGCGACGGTGCAGGTCCCGTACCCCAACCTCGCCGCGACGTTCAACAACACCGGGATCACCGACGACTCCAACCCGAACCCGTCGTCGTCCTTCATCGGGTTCGACGGGATCGGCACGTCCTGGTCCGCGGAGGGCCTTAGTGTGGCGGGGATCACGCCTGGCGCGACCGTATCGGCCGGCGGGCTGAGCTTCACCTGGCCGTCCGCGGCGGTGGCGACGCCGGACAACACGATGGCGGAGGGGCAGACGATCGCGATCTCTGGCTCGGGGTCGTCGCTAGGGTTCCTGGCCAGCGCGAACAACTCGACGGAATCCGGCACCGGGACGATCTACTACACCGACGGGAGCACGCAGTCGTTCACTCTGGACGTCGGCAACTTCTGGTACCCGTCGGGATCCAACGGCAACCCGTCTAACACGCAGGTCGCCTCGGTGAATTACGCGAACTACCCGACCGGCTCCTCCGGCCACACGATCTACCTATTCGAGCAGTCGATCCCGCTCGCCGCGGGCAAGACGGTCGAGGCCGTGCAGCTGCCGAGCCTGGGCAACGTGGCCGGGTACAACGCGGCCCTGCACGTCTTCTCGATGGCGATCGGCTGAGGTATAGGGCGACTAGGCGACCGGCAAGGACAGTGCCAAGCTACAAGGACCGCACCGGCAGGCGTCGATGATTATCCCGAACGGACGGTGGCCTTCCGGCCAGCCGCAACGGACTCTTACCCACGCCTAGCCCCACTGGGCATCGGCACCCAGTTGCTCGTTGCTGGCCCCGGCGGCTGTCCGCCACGTGCCTTGTCATCCGTATCTATTTCGATCTATGCATGTACTTAGGTGCTATATTCGCTTCGAGGTACACACGTAGAACCTTCCTGTCGTCCAATGGCAGACTCAGGTCGCATGCGACGGTTTCGATCCTGGGACGGCACGGAACTGGCATATCGCGTGGCTGGCGCCGGGCCGCCCCTTGTGTGCATTCCCGGCGGTCCGGGCCAGGCTGTCGAGTATCTGGGGGATCTGGGCGGTCTGAGCGATCATCGGACGTTGATCCTGCTGGATAACCGCGGTACGGGCGCGTCACAGGCACCGCAAGATCCGGTGACGTACCGGGTCGATCGTCTTGTGCTGGATGTCGAGGCGCTGCGCGACCACCTCGGGCTAGACCGGGTGGACCTGTTCGGGCACTCGGCCAGCGGCGGGATCTGTCTGCTCTACGCGGCCGCCTACCCGGAACGGCTCGACCATCTTGTGCTGGTCGCCCCGTCCCTTCGCGTCGTCGGCATCCCGTCCGACCTGGGCGTAGACGAGGTGCTGGCCCTGCGGGCGGATGAGCCCTGGTACGCCGACGCGGTCGCCGCGTTGTACGCCGAGGCCAGGTCCGCGTAGGAACTCGAGCGCTACAAATGGCTGGCGGCGCCGCTATTGTACGGGCGATGGAACGCCGCGGCCCATGCGCAGACGGCCGCCGAGCCCGCTCAGTTCACCGATGCGGCCACGGAGGGGTTCTACGCCGGCTTCGACCCAGACCCGGGGGTGCCCGAGCGGCTCGCGGCGCTCGCGGCGCCGGTGCTGCTGGTGGCCGGTGAGTACGACATCTGGCCAACGTGCACGGCCGTCCGCAGGCTGGCCGCCCTGTTCGGCGACGCCGACTTGGCGGTGCTGCCGCGAATCGGGCACTTCCCGTGGGTGGACGACCCAGGCTTGTTCGTGGCGACCGTGCGTGAGTTTCTCGCGCGCCGCCCTGCGCCGCCGCAGGCATGACCCCGCTACGTCCCGTATGGCTGGTACGGCATGGCGGCGGGCAGCGCGGGCGGCGGGATGAGGCCGTGGCCGGGCCAGAACCGGGGTTCGCCGGTGGCTTCGGGCAGTTGGCTGGTGAGCCAGGCGATGATATGCTTTCGCTCGGTGGTGCCGAGCACAGACACTCCGTTGTCGGTCATGGCGCGGACCGGCGTGTATGGCCCCGCGGCGAGCAGCGTGGCGTCGGTATGGTCCAGGGCGAGCAAGATCGCCTCGCAGAATCCCGGCGTCCTGGTGAACTGGACAAGCTCGCGGGTGACGTGCTGCCAGTCGGCGACTTGGGGCCACAGGCGGCCGTCGTCGAGTTCGTAGTTCAGCGTGGACAGCGGGACCACGCAGCCCGGGACACGACCTGGGAACTCGGTCAGGCACCGGTAGATCCGTCCGCTATCCGGTTGCGGCAGCCAGGGGTGCAGCAGGGTAAGGGCGTGCACGAGGAGCCCGTTGACGGGGGCCGGGGCACCGAGGTCTTCAAGGGGGCTGTGCACTGTCAGGAAGTACACGTCCTGGACCGTCCGATGCATTGATATGATCGACGGTAGTCGACTATGCATGATAGGGACAATAGCGGAATCACGCTCTCGCCGGAAGCCGGATGGTCAGGCCTGGGGCCACCTGCAGGGTGGCCGACCCCGGGCACGATACGGTTACGAAGATGAGCGATCCGGGGACGAACAGGCCCGTTGTGGCCGTGGCTAACCGGCTTCCCGTTCAGCAGGGGGAGGACGGGTGGGAGCTGTCGCCCGGTGGCCTGGTTACGGCACTGCGGCCGGTGATGGCCACGCGTCCCGGCGCCTGGGTCGGCTGGGACGGCGGTACCAAGGGAATGCCGGCCACGCTGCCGGACTCCGATGTCCGGTTGCTGCCCGTCGGGCTGTCCGCCGCGCAGGTGCGCGGCTATTACCACGGCTTCGCCAACGCGACGCTCTGGCCACTGCTGCACGAAGCGATCGAGAAGCCCCGCTTCGAGCGGTCCTGGTGGTACGCCTACCGGGACGTCAACGCGATCTTCGCCGAGCGGGCCATGGCCGCGCTCGGCGGTCTTGACACAAGGCCGGAAGCGATCGCCTGGGTGCACGACTATCACCTCATGCTCGTCCCGCAGCTCATCAGGAACCGCCGGGCCGCCCAGCCGATCGGGTTCTTCCTGCACGTGCCGTGGCCCTCACCGGACATCTTCGCCCGGCTGCCCTGGCGCGAGCAGATACTGACGGGCCTGCTCGGCGCGGACGCGGTCGCCTTTCACACCGACGAGTACCGCGGCAACTTCCTCCGCGCGTGCGCCAGGCTGCTGGCCGAATCGGGAATCGAGGTGCGGGACTCATCCGTGGTCCTGCCGGACGGCAGGGCCGTGACCGCCCTGACCGCGCCGATCTCCATCGACACAGAAGACTTCGCCCGGCTCGCCACCGACGCGGAAACCAGCGCGGAGATCGCGGCGCTGGCCGAGCAGTTCAGCGGGCGCACCCTGTTGCTTGGCGTCGACCGGCTCGACTACACCAAGGGCATCGTCGAGCGCCTGCTGGCGGTGGATCAGCTGCTTGAGCGCGACCCCGAGGCCAGGACCAGGATCGCCTTCTTGCAGATCGCCGTGCCCAGCCGGGACAACGTGCGGGAGTACCGCCAGCTGCGCGGCATCGTCGAACAGCACATCGGGCGGATCAACGGTCTGTACACCGAGCCCGGCAACGACGTCCCCGTGCACTACCTGTACCGCGGGCTGTCCCGGCAACAGCTCGCCGCGTACTACGCGGCCGCGGACGCGCTGCTGGTCACGCCGCTGATCGACGGCATGAACCTGGTCTGCAAGGAGTACGTCACCGTGCAGGAGGCCCGCGGCGGCAGCGGGGCGCTGGTGCTCAGCGAGTTCACCGGCGCCGCGGTCGAGCTGCCGCAGGCGGTGTTGTGCAACCCGTTCGACATCGAGGGGCTGTCCTACCGGATCGAGCACGCGCTGCGGCTCACGACGCAGGCCCGGCAGGACGCCTTGAAGGCGATGGCCGGGCAGGTGCGCGCCCACGACGTGCACCGCTGGGTGTCCAGTCAGCTCACCGCGATCGCCGCGGCGGGTACCAGCAGGTGAGCTACGGGCGGGCTTCGTAGACGATGTTGAAGGGCGTCTGCGCCACCCGGCGGAAGCTCGTGAAGCCGGCGTCGGCGGCGAGGTGGCGAATCGGTTCTTCGCCGGCCTGGGCGCCGAGGGAGTAGCCGCCGTCCTGGGATAGCGCGTTGGGCACGCACAGGAAGGTGGAGAACGAGTAGTACACCCGGCCGACCGGGTTGAGGTTGTCGGTCACGCTCTCGCCGGCGAACGGCTCCACCACCATCCAGGTGCCGTCGGGCGCCAGCATCTGCCTGATGTGCCGGGCCGCGCCGACCGGGTCGCCCATGTCGTGCAGGCAGTCGAAGCTGGTAACCAGGTCGTACGGGCCGCCGGTGAAGTCTTGCGCCGACGCGACCTCGAAGGTGACCTGGTCGCCGAGGCCAGCTTCCGCTGCTTGCTTGCGGGCCTGGATGACCGACTGCTCGTGGTAGTCCGAGCCGGTGAAGGCCGAGTTCGGGTACGCGCGCGCCATCAGCATGGTGGACGCCCCGTGGCCGCAGCCGATGTCGGCGACGCGCGCGCCCGCGCTGAGCTTGGCCTCGGCGCCGTCAAGGGCCGGCAGCCAGTTTGAGACGAGGTTGGCGGCGTACCCGGGCCTGAAGAAGCGCTCGCACCCCGAGAACACCTGCTGGTCGTGCTCGTGCCAGCCGACGCCCGCCCCGGTGCGGAACGCGTCGGTGACCTCCTGCTGCGACCGCAGCGCGCCGAGCGCGAGCTCGAACGCGCCGGGTGCGTAGACGGCCCCGTCCGGGTTGGCCAGCGCGAAGGCCTGTTCCTCGGTCAGCGAGTACGCCCCAGTCCGCGGGTCGTACTCCACGTACCCGCCGGCTGCCTGGCCGCGAAGCCATTCCTCGACGTAGCGGGCGGCGGTGCCGGTGCTCTCGGCTAGCTCGTGAGGCTGTAGCGGCTGCTCGGCGAGCACCCGGTAGAAGCCGAGACGATCGCCGACGACCACGTTGCCCGCGGCCATCGTCGCGCCGAGGTCTCCCACGAACTTGTGCAGAAACTCGTTGAGTTTGTCCTGGTCGATTGCCATCGAATCCTCCTGTGTGATCTGTCTTGATCCCAGGAGTAGGCCAGCAGGCGGCAGCGCGGCATCGGCAGCCGCTACCGATGTCGGGCGGCGCGCTACCGATGCCCGCGGTCGAGAACCCCTAGCTCGGCCGCGCGGGCGGCGGCCTCGCGCCTGCTGGCCGCGCCGAGCTTGTCAAGCACGGCGGCGACGTGGCTGTCCACCGTGCGCACAGAAATCACGAGCTCGCTCGCGATCTCGGCGTTCGTGCGGCCCTGGCCGAGCAGCCGCAGCACGTCGATCTGCCGGGAGGTCAGTCCTGCCGGGTTGTCCCGTGTCTCGGTCAGCGGCCCGCGCGGGATGTGGCTGACGCCGAGGGCGCGCAGCCGCCGCCGAACCTCGGTGGCCAGCGGCCTGGCGCCAAGGTCGTCGAGTGTCTCAAGCGCGGTCAGCAGGTGCCGCGGGTCGTGGCTGTCGGCGAGCGCCGCGGCGTGCTCGTACCGGCATCCGGCGGCCTCCCAGAGCGCGGCGGCCTCCCGCCAGTGGCCGTCCGCCTGCACCGCGTACGGGTGGTCGCTGCCGCGCCGGACTTGTTGCCCGGCCTTGGTCAGCCAGTAGCCGAGCTCGGCCTGATGCACCAGGTCGCCGAGGCGCCGCGCCTCCCGGTAGACGGGGGCCGCGATGTGCCGGGCGGCGGAGTGGTCCCCGCGAAGCACGGCGGCCTCGGCGCGCGCGACCGCGACCGGGCCGGTTCGCTGCAGCTCGCCGAGCGTCTCGGCCAGCTCCCACGCCGACTCGATCCGGCCGTTCGCGTCTGGCTGGCCGCGCCGGACGTGGATCCGGGCGAGCAGGGTCAGCGCCGTGCACCGGGTGGGCACGTGGGCGTCCAGGCCCGCTTCGGCCAGTCGCTCGGCCTCGTCCCAGCCGCCGCGGTGGAACTCCAGCCGCGCCCGCATGATGTGCATGTAGGACAGAAAGCCGAGGAACTCGCTGTTCTCGGCCAGGCTGATCGCGGGGGACAGGTACGCGCCGGCCTCGTCGAGACGGTACCAGTCGAGCAGGTTCCAGCTGGTGTTGACGTAGGCGCGGCAGGCGTCCTCGACGTCGTCGGCGGCAAGCGCCACTTGGAGGGCTTCGCCGAGCGTGCGCTCACCCGCCGGGTCACCCTGGAACCACTGAGCGGTCCCGATGTTCGTCAGGGCGTGCGAGGTGATCGCCGCGTCGTTCACCTGACGGGCGAGCGACACGGCACGCTCACCGTGGGAGATGCTCTCGGCGGGGCGGTGCGCGAGCATGGACAGCTGTGACTGGTTGCTCAGCGCCAGGGCGAGCAGCCGGGCATCGCCGGCCGTCTCAAGCACCTCGACCGCCTCCCGGCCGGCGCGCTCGGCGGCGGCGCGTTCACCCGCCCACCATCGCATCCGGGACAGCCACCGCAGGCTGGCGCCAAGCGCGCGCGGGTCGCCGAGCGAACGGAACAGGGCAACAGCCTGCTCCTGCGCGGCGGCCGCGCGCTGGTCCGCGCCGATGGTGTAGCACTCGATGGCGTAGTGCTCGAGCAGTTCGGTTCGCGCGCGCGGGGTGAACCGGTCGGCATGCTCGAGCACCAGCCCGAAGTGCGCGACAGCGGCGCGGTGAGCGCCGGCGCCGGCGGCGTCCCTGGCGGCGGCCGGCCCGTAGCGGACGATCGCGTCCACGTCGCCCGCCTGTGCCGCGTGATGGACGATGCGCGCCGCGTCTTGTGTTTCATGGGTGAGCAAGGCGGCGAGCACGCGCTGGTTCAGCTCGATCAGCCGCGCCGCCGGCAGCGAATTCTCGACCGCGCGGCGGGTCAGCTCATGCCGGAACGAGATCCTGCGGGTGGACACGGTGAGCAGGCCCGCTTGCTCGGCGGCGGCGAGCGCCGCTCCCCGGCCTGGTCCCGGCAGCAGCGCGTCGACGAGCCAGCGCTCGAGCGCCGACGGGACGACGGCCAGCTGCTCGATCATGTCCTGGACATCCGGGTCCAGGTGCCTGACCCTGGCCAGCACCGCGTCCACGATCGTGCGCGGAACGTGCCTGTCATCCGCCGAGGCCAGCAGCTCCTGCACGAAGAACGGGTTCCCCGCGGTGAGCGCGAACAGGTCGTCCGCGGCCACCGGGCCGTCGGCGCTGAGCTGGCGCACCGCGTCCGGTGATAGCCGGCGCAGCGGCAGGTGCCGAACGCGGTCGCTGCGCGAGGCCTGGCCGAGCAGGCCGTGCAGCGGGTGCTCGCGGTCCAGTTCCTCGTCACGGTAGGTGAGGACCAGGACGGCTGTGAGGTCCGCGATCCTGCGTATCAGGTACCGCAGCGCGTCAAGCGTAGCGTCGTCGGCCCAGTGGACGTCCTCGATGACCAGCACCGTCGGATGCGCGGCCCAGGTGAGCTCGGCGCGCAGCGCGGTGAGCATCCGGTCGCGGTCGCCGCCTTCTGTGACGGCGCGGCTGAACTCTTCTCCCATGCTGCCCACGAGGTCGCGGAACGGGCCCAGCGTCCGCGGTGTCGCCATGTCGTCGCAATAGCCGATAATCATCCTGCCCTCGGCGGGCAGCCGCCCGCGGACGGACTCGACCAGGCTGGACTTGCCGATTCCCGCCTCGCCGTAGACGAGCACGGCCGAGCCTTCGGCCCGGGCCGCGGCCCGCACGGCATCGGATAGCACGCCAAGTTCGGTGTCGCGCTCCAGGATTCCCCGCCTCACCACACCATCGTAGAATCCGGCCGCGGGCGACGGCGCAGGTCAGCACGACAGGTTTGCGGTTGGTCGCTATAGCGACCCGGCGGTTCTCCGCTGGGCGCTGCGCAGCCAGAGTCCGGCGGCCCGCAGGGCGCCGCGATCGGCTCGCCCCTCGCTCCGACCGCGCCGTCGCAGCTCCCTGAATTCGCGAGCCAGGCGAGCGGCCTCGGCCTGCTCGATCATCGTCTTGTGCTTGTCGGCCGCCAGCGCGGCCGCAATGGGGTCACTGAACATACCGTCAGCCTGGTCCGCGGGCCGCTGCCAGGCATCGGCAGTCACTACCGATCCCGCGGACTTCGCTACGGATGTCCACCGTCTTCCGCGAGGGCGCGCATGTTCTCTGGCGGTTTACGATAGATGCCGATGGTCTGCGGCTAGGAGGTCAGCGTGCCGGGTGACACCTTGACTAGCCGGGTCACCTTCAAGGACATGCGGCGCGGTAATCGCTCCGCCGTCCTGCGGCCGCTGTTGCTCGACGGGACGCTGAACCGGATCGCGCTGGGCAGGCTGACCGGTCTGAGCAGCGCGAGCGTTACCAACGTCATCACTGAGTTGCTGGAAGAACACCTCGTCGTCGAGGCCGGCACCGAGGAGTCGGAGGGCGGGCGCCCGCGCGTGCAGCTCAGCATGAACCCGGACTTCGGTGTCGTCATCGGCGTGGACATCGGAGAGACCGGCGTGCGGATCGAGGCCTTCGACCTGACCCGTCGCATGCTGGGCGGTGAAGTCGTTCCGATCGACCCAAACCGGCCGATCGTCTCGGACGTGGTCGCCGACATCGCCAGGACCGTCAACAAGATCGTCGGCGATGTAGCCGCCGCCACGCCGGTCATCGGTGTCGGGGTCGGCGTGCCTGGCATCGTGATCGGCGCCGCGGACCAGGCATTGGTCAACGCGCCGAACATCGGCTGGGCCGACGTCCCGCTGTCCAGCCTGCTGTCGCAGGCTCTGGCCAGGCCGGTGTTCGTCGACAACTGCGCTAAGACACTCGGGCTCGCGGAGATGTGGTTCGGAGCCGGGCGCGGCGCGAGCGACGCGATCGTCGTGTTGCTCGGAACCGGCGTCGGCTCCGCCTTCTTCTCTCGCGGCCAGCTTTTCAGGGGCGTGAGCTCGAGCGCCGGCGAATGGGGCCACACTTGCATCGCCATGAACGGGCGGCGGTGCCGGTGCGGACGATCCGGCTGCGTCGAGGCGTACATCGGCGCGTACGCCATCGTCGATCAATGGTCAGCCGGCAACAACGCGGCCGACGAGGAAGCCGTCATCGAGGACCTGATCGACGCCGCCGCCAGACGCGCCGCGGCGAAAGAACTCCTCGATGAGGTGGCGCGGGCGGCGGGCGTCGGGTTGGCGAGCCTCGTCAATCTGTTCAATCCGGAGCGGATCGTCATCGGCGGCTGGCTAGGCCTGCGTCTTGGCCCGCTGCTGCTGCAAAGGATCAACGAGGTGCTGTCAGAGCAGGCGCTCGCATACCCCGCCGCGCGCGTGTCGGTTCAGCTCGGTGAGCTCGGCCGGGACGCCGTGGCGCTCGGGGCCAGCACGCTCGTGCTCGACGACCTGGTCTCCCGCGGCGGAAAGCCGCGGCCGTTCGACGGCTCACTGCCGCGCCCGCGAATCTGAGTGCCGGTCGCTGCCGAGCCATGCCTCGATGCGCGCCCGCGTGACGCTTGACCCTGACACGGTGTGAGGGTTTAAGCATGGAGATGCCATGTTCGCTATCGGAGAGTTTGCCCGGCACGGTCGCGTATCGGTGCGGATGCTGCGCCATTACGACGCGATCGGGCTGCTCGCGCCGGTCCGCGTCGACCCCGCGACCGGCTATCGCTTCTACGACGCCGGTCAGCTGTCCCGGCTGAACCGGATCGTCGTGCTCAAGGACCTGGGTTTCACCTTGCTGCAGGTGGCCTCGATCCTGAACGAGTACGTCGGCACGGCTGAGCTGCGCGGCATGCTAATGCTGCGCCGCGCAGAGCTGCAGCAGCAGATCGTGATCGACGCGGCCCGGCTGACACAGGTCGAGGCGAGGATGGCGGCCATCGAGAGCGAAGGCAGCGAACCGCCTGCTGTCGTGGTCAAGCCGATCGAGGCGGTGCGGGTGGCCGAGCTCACCGGCTTGGCGGCCGGTTACGAGCCGCGGTTCATCACGCCGGTCATCCAGCCCCTGTACCGCGAGCTTGCCGGGCTGCTCTGCGAGGCGGCCATCGACGTCACCGGGCCGGGGATCGCCTACTACGAAGACGCCGGCGACGATGTAAAGGTGCACGCCGCCCTCCCGGTCGCCGCTGCGCCGATAGGGGGCCGTGCGCCCGGCCGCGCAGGCGGCTTCGATGTCGTCGAACTTCGCGACATCCCCGCGGCCGCTACCCTGGTCCACTGCGGTTCCATGGACCACGTGCTGCCCAGCGTCCAGGCGCTGGCCCGGTGGATCGACGCCAGCGGGTACACCTCACTCGGCTACGCTCGCGAGGTCACGCTCACGTTGAGCGACAACCGGGACGACTGGGTGACCGAACTCGCCGAACCAATCACTAACTGAGGAGGCTTCGTGGACGTAGCACCGGAGATAACACAGCGACCGGCCCAGCCCTACGCGGGCATTTCCGCCTGGGTCACGATGGCGGCCGTCGGCTCGGTAGCCGACCGCATTCCGGAGATCTTCGGCTGGCTTGGCGCTCGCGGCATCGCGCCCGCCGGCCCGCCTTTCTTCCGGTACCACGTCATCGACATGGAGCGGCAGCTTGAGGTCGAGGCCGGCGTCCCCGTCGCGTCGGCGGTCGAAGACGACGGCGAGATCCGCGCCGGGACGCTGCCCGCGGGCCGGTTCGCCGTCATGACGCACACCGGCGCCCCCGACACGCTGGTGGCCCCCACCGCCGACCTGCTCGCCTGGGCGCAGGAGCGCGGGCTGACCTGGGACATGCCGCGCACCGACGCGGGCGAGCGCTGGGGCTGCCGCGTCGAGTTCTACCTCACCAACCCGGCCGAGCAACCCGACCCCACCAAATGGCAAACGCAGCTAACATTCCGGCTAGCCGATTGAGAAAACCAAGACTTTTATCCCGAACGAACCGTAGCGACTCTCCACCCCCACCCCGCTCCACCCTCCGCTGGACAGGCGGCAGCCGCGGACCTGTGTCCCGTGGTGAGTTTCAGGCGACGCAGAACTCGTTGCCTTCCGGGTCGTGCATGACCACGAAGTAGATCGGGTCTTCGGGGTCATCTTCCCGGGTTCGGCGCCGCACGCTGGCACCCAGCCTGACCAGTTCGGCGACCTTCGCCTCGACGATCTCGATCCGGCGCTCCATGGGCAGCGCGTTATCGCGGCCCGTGGGATACAGGTCGAGATGGAGCCGGTTCTTCCCGGCCTTCGCCTCTGGCACCTGCTGAAACCAGAGCGGCGGACGTAGCCCGGCCGGGTCGAAAAGCCGGTCGTCGAAGGCCGCATCCTGGCCCAGCCGGGCGCGGTAGTGTGCGTGCCAGGTGGTCGCTGGCCCCGTCGGCGGCGCCGGCTGATAGCCGAGCGCTTGCGCCCAGAATCGCGCCAGCACGGCGGGGTCATTCGCGTCGATGGTCAACTGCCAGAACACCATGTCCCGACCCTAGACCCGGCCACTGACATCTGGCGCGCCCAGCGCAGTAGCAGGGTGTGTGCGTCAGAGATGTAAGGCTTGAGAGTTTTGGCTGGTACAGGGGCTGGCGGAGTTGCGCCGGTCACAACCAGACGCGAGAAGCGCTGGTCGGAGCTGCGGTGAGCAGCTGCGGGCGGACCGGCGACGGGCTTGGCCTCTCCGAGCGGATATGGCCGCGGGCCGGCTCGATATATTTGCGATTTGCGGTGTTAGAGCACCGGAAACCGCAAATATATACGGGCCGGTTTGCCGGGCGCGGCCCCGTATGTCACCACAGTCCCACGGGGCCCTCTGCGCCGGGTGAGCGTCACCACCCGCGGGCTCGATCACC
>Ga0210396_10005603_pt1 | contig 12107 bp, 8 predicted proteins | sample IncBWH17OmetaG_FD_155466 | JGI IMG/M metagenome (GOLD analysis project Ga0210396, IMG submission 155466) | Forest soil microbial communities from Barre Woods Harvard Forest LTER site, Petersham, Massachusetts, United States - Inc-BW-H-17-O ...
AGTCCCACCCGATCGCTCATTCCGTAAAGGGCGACCATCTGGCGAGCGAGTGCGGTCGCTCTTTCAAGGTCGTTCTGCGCGCCGGTGCTGACCTCGCCAAAAACCACTTCCTCCGCGGCTCGTCCGCCGAGCAGGCCTTCTATCCGATGCACCAATTCGGTACGGGTAAGCAGAAATTGATCTTCGGTTGGAAGTTGCATCGTGTAGCCGAGAGCAGCCCGGCCACGCGGCACGATACTGATCTTGTGCACCGGATCGGAATCAGGATTGTACGCCGCCATGAGCGCATGACCGACTTCGTGATAGGCCACTCTCCGTTTTTCTTCCTCGTTGAGACGGCGGCTCTTCCGTTCCGGGCCAGCGACTACCTTCTCGATGGCGTCTTCAAGATCACGTTGGCTGATTGCGTTGCCGTGCCGTCGCGCCGTGAGCAAGGCCGCCTCGTTAAGAATATTGGCCAGGTCAGCGCCGGAAAGGCCGGCCGTCGCCGCTGCGATACGACGCAGATCAACGTCAACCGACAACCGTTTGTCTTTCGAGTGGACTTTCAGGACGGCTTCTCTGCCATCGAGGTCGGGAGCATCAACCACCACCTGGCGATCAAACCGGCCCGGACGAAGCAATGCCCGATCCAGGACCTCGGGACGATTGGTGGCAGCCAGGATGATAACACCAGTGTTCGGTTCGAACCCGTCCATTTGCACCAACAGCGCGTTTAACGTCTGTTCGCGCTCGTCGTTGACTGACCCCACGTGGACGCCGCGCTGGCGGCCAATTGCGTCCAGTTCATCGATGAAAATTATGCAGGGCGCATGCACTTTAGCCTGTTGAAATAAATCGCGTACCCGAGCGGCTCCGACGCCGACGAACATCTCAACAAAGTCGCTCCCGCTGATAGAAAAGAATGGAACTTTAGCCTCACCGGCGACAGCTCGGGCCAGCAGCGTTTTCCCGGTCCCAGGCGGACCTACCAACAAGACGCCTTTCGGAATCCGCGCACCTAGATCCTCATATTGCGTCGGGCTTTTAAGGAAATCGACCACTTCCTTCAATTCGAACTTGGCTTCATCACAGCCAGCCACGTCATCAAAGGTGACCTTAGTATCAGAGTCAGCGACCAATCTTGCCCCACTCCGGCCAATTCCAAAGATGGATTGCCCCGCCCCGCCCATGCGCCGCGCCAGCAGGCTCCATAAAATGAACATGAAAGCGATTGGCAAAATCCATGAACCCAGCAACTGGCTCAAGAATCCTGGGCGCTCAGCGCCGTACTCGACGCCGCCTGCCTGTAGCTGTTTTACAAGATCGGGGTCTTCAACCCGCTCCGTGCGAAAGAAAAACGGCGCCGTCTCCTCTTTCTTCACCTCCGGGCTCGGTGACACGCTGGGGCCAGGCGATGCACTGGCACTAGCCTCAGCAGAAGGCGCGTTTTCAGCTGCCTGCGCTTTAGGCACGATTTTGCCGTCGATCTCGCTCTCTTTAACGACGGCCTCAGTGACTTCGTGCAGTGCCAGATAATGCTTAAACTGGCTATAAGGAATAGTGCGCAGGGTCGCCTGCCTGAACAACTCTTGCCACGCCCAGAGGAGAAAGAGAGTAACTAGAAGATAGATAATGATGAAGCGCCATTGCGGTCCCTGTTTGTCGACTTTGGCCGGCTTCTTGATCGGCAGCGTTATGCGCGGCTCCTTTTTCATACGATAAAACACCAGCGGGGCGGCGTGGCAGTCCAGATGTTCCTACGCCCCTAGTGTAAGGTAATAAACCTAGCTGCTAGATTCGCCCCGGCAATAATGCTTTTGGAGGGATGTCTTTAGATCAAGCATCTGCGGCTCGGATTTCGCAGCTTTCGCCAAACCTGTCGCCCCACCAATCACTGATCACGAATCACCAATCACGCTCCTATTACGGGTGTTTCTGTAAATAGGCGTTTATCGCTTTCTCCCAGTCGGCTCCTCTCGCGCGGTCGGCGGCTCCGAATTGTTGTACAGGCTCGTTAGCCGCGATGCTGAGAGCAGTTCGCTCGTATACCACAGTGACCTTGGTATCAGCAGAGTCCAGGGGGAGAAAAGTGAGATTGATAGTTGTCACCATCACATCACTGATGAAATAGGCATATTGAATGTGATACCCTTCAACGTCGAAGGCGGTGTTCACCCACACGGCCTGATGAGCGCCATGCTTTACCGTAAAAACCGTTCCTTGGACATCTGCGGCGGGGCCTGGATAAACAAACTGGGGATTCCAATCGGCCCCAGCCCACGATCTTTCGCCATCCGGCCCAAATAGCGGAAACGCCACGTTGTAGGGAGCGTGGACGGTGAGCTGGAACTCGGTGCGAACGTGCGCCGGAGAAGCCGTCGCTCCGGAATCGTTATCGGCTTGAGATAGAAGAGGCATAAAGGCAATTGCTCCCACGATGATCAGAAATGAGCGCTTGGATTTTATCAGGAACGCTCCTTAAGGTTGTGGCTATCTTCTGCGGTAAGGGTCAAACCGTAGATCGCCTTGAGTTGTTCTATTTCTTTCAGGGTATCCCGGGTAAAGGCGGATTTACCTTCGAAAGCGTGAAGCACGATCCCTTCGATTAGATCGCCGAGGGACATGTCTTTCAGCTCGGCAACAGCCTTCAAAACTTTGAGCAGCCGTTTTTCGAGGCGGACGCCAGTCTGAACGCGTTCGATTTCGGCATTGGACATTGGTACATATGTACCAATATAGCATTGAAAGGCAAATCGTTTTGTTGCAAGCCGGCGTTCTTGTCCCGAAGGGACTGAATGAAGGTAGCCAGGCATTTTAATGCCTGGAACAGACCCCAAAAACGCCTATTCGCCCATTCACAAACACGCTCCAAACACGGCTCGGCGAGTGTATTGGCCCAAAGGACAGATCTTCGTTCAAAACCTCGCGTCCCTGGCAGACTCATGTGGCCGCGCGGGAGCCTCGCCCCACCACAACTACGGTCTCGTCGGTTTCAGACCCGAAAAATCCAGCTTCGTTTCTTTGGCAATCGCGTCCGGCGCCAATGGTTGTTGGTTAAAATCGAAACAACTGAGCATGTCGTTCGCCGCACGATCACGATCGGTTAAAGCCGGCAGACTAAATCGCGTTTCAATTAGCTTTAACGGCGAGGTGAAATCGAATTGGGTGTGATCCACAAAACCGGCGCGCGCATAGGGCGAAATCACCAATGCCGGTACTCGGAAGCCATAGCCGTACTTGTCGACTTTCGGCGGAGCAACATGATCGTAAAAGCCGCCAAAATCGTCCCAGGTAATGATGATGGCGGTATCTTTCCAATACGGACTATTCATAATGGCGTTAACCAATCCGGTTACATGCCACATACCGCGGGCGGAATCCCAAGGAGGATGTTCGCTGTCCGGCCCGGTCGGTACGATCCAGCAAACGCTGGGTAAGTGGCCGTTTTTGATGTCGGCGAAGAAATCGGCCAGCGGCACCACCTTCTTCATCAGCGCGCTGTCAGGGGTGAAATTCTTAAAGCCAGGTAACGGATTCCAGAGGCTGTGTAGCCGAGGATTAGGCTTCTCATCATAGTATTTCCAGCTGACTCCATTGCTTTCCAATAGTTCGGCCGCAGTCTTGAAATGATAGACCCCCTCTTTGCGGGCGACGGCTGGCCCGGGATTGTTCACGAGACCGCCGGATTGCGCCGCCACTGTATAAAGATGATTCGGCTCGCTGGGACCGGTGAGCGAAGAAAAAAAGCGGTCGCACAGCGTGTACCGGCGCGCATACTCCCAATAATTGGGGATCTCGTGATAGTCGTAGTAGGAAACCGTATTTAGAACCCAGCCCGGCGGCCGACCGGCCGGGGCCGTCTTCGTTTTTTTCCCGAAAAACTGGCCGTTTCTGATGTTCGGTTTGAACATCGGTCCAGCTGACTCCAGCTGACCAGAATCCGCTTTGATTTTATCAGGGTCGATATTTGGCACGTCGCCCTGCCAATAGTAGTGCAACGTTCGCGGCCACTCTGCCCAGAGGAAGCCGTCCATTTTACCGCCGTCATAGGCTAGCTGAGCGGCTTGCCAGCTGTGATTCAGGTCATGCGGAAGGGCGGTCTTGTTCAAATGGAATGGGGCAACTTCCGGCTTGCCTCCGGGTCGGTAGGCCAGTTTCAAATCGGCCGGTATGCCGTCGGCTCCCGGATAGGTGCCAAAGTAGTGATCGAAAGTGATATTCTCCTGAATGATGTAGATGATATGATTGATGGGAATCTCGGGAGTATTCTCGGCTGATCCCGCGTCGCCTGCGATCCAGAGCCAAGCTATCGATGCCAAAGCCAGTTTGAAATTCATCGTCGAGAAAATTGGTTAACAGATAAGTCCCAGCCCGAATATACCAAGACGCGGTCGTAGAAAGTCAGGTTTCAATCATAGAATTTCTGTATCATGCTGAAGAACTCGTGTTGCCGGTAAAGCCTGATCGTCGCACCCCTTGGCAAACCATCATCTCGTGGCACTCGGACGCCGGCGACGGCGGGTACGATTGGTCGCAAGGCATTCGCGCGGCGGTCGGTATCTCGATCCCAACCGCTATCGGCCTGCTCAGCGGCCACCTGACCTGGGGTATTCTCACCGCGCTCGCGGCTTTCTGGACACTACTCTGCGATATGGGCGGCGCCTATCGCCAAAAAGCGCTCACCATCGCCGGATCCGGTCTAGTGCTTGTGCTGGCCTACGTGTTCGGCGCATGGATAACCCAATCGGTCGCCGGTTATATCATTGGCATTTTCGTTTGGGCTTTTGTGATGACACTGGCGGGGGTGGGCGGGAATGCCGCTTCCCAAGCCGGCCTGATCAGTACCACGATTGTGATAGTAGCAGTGGTTCTGACGGCGCCGCACGAATTTTGGACTCGGTTACTTCTTTGTACCGTCGGCGTGCTATGGGGAGCAGTGCTCACACTGGCCTTGTGGCCGGTGCACCCGTTCTTGCCGCTGTTCCAAACGATATCGAAAAGCTGTGGCCGCCTAGCAGATCTGCTCGATTCGGTCTGGGTCGGCGCTCCTAAGTCAGGATACGGCACCTCGAACTTACAAGTGGCCTTGGCCTACGACGGCCTGCTCACCAGCATCGAAGAGAGTCGAAAGGTATGGGCAGCAGTTCGAGTCCGGAGAGCGGGACCCAGCCTGCGCAGCACTCAGCTTTTGGATCTGATCGAGAACTTGGATAGAGCCGGTAAGATCATCATCGGTTTCCGGGGTGTGCTCAATTTGCTTGGCCAGGAACCTTGGTTTGATTCCATGCGGGAAGAACTTCGTGAGTTCACAGATGTTTTGAGCCGGCTTGCCCGGGAGATCAGCGGCGCCGTCGCCCGGCGCGGCGCCATCATTGATAGCAGCAGCCTGCAAGCCGCTGTCGACCGGCTTTTACCCCGACTCCAAGAATCGGTATCGGCTGCCAAATACGATTTTACCCGGCTAGAGCTAAGGAGAACCGTCGAACTGCTGGCCAGAGAATTTAATTGGCTGGCTGAAACGACAGGCCAGCTGAGAACGGGAGAAGCCAACCCGCCGCGTCGGGCTCAGGAACCTGCTCGCCCTAAACTGGAACGCCTAAGCTTCATCACGGAGCTCCGGAACAATCTCTCCTTTGAATCCAGTACATTCCGTCACGCCCTCCGGCTCGCGGTGGCGTCGGCCATTGCCGGGGTTCTCGCGTCCGCGTTTCATGTGACTCGGGGTTATTGGATTCCGATGACCGTTGTGGTGGTCTTAAAGCCGAACTTCGGCGGGACCCTTCACCGGGCCGTGCAACGGATAACCGGGACCGTTGCCGGCGCGCTCCTAGCGGCGCTGTTTCTGTGGTTCATCAAGGATACCTGGTGGTTACTGGGGCTTCTGGCTCTGCTCTCATTTGCAACGCTTACGCTCAGGTGGGCCAACTATGTGGCGTTTTCCTTGGCGCTAACCCCCATGATCATGGTGATGCTCAATCTAGCCCACCCCGGCACCGTCACCGACAGTTTCTTGAGGATTCTGCACACGATCATTGGCGGCGTGCTGGCGATCGTTGCGGGCTACCTTCTTTTTCCGTTATGGGAACGCAGCAAATTGCCCAGCCAGCTTGCCGAAGCTTATCTAACCACGTCCCTGTTCCTGCAGGCTCTTTTCGCATTGGGTAAAGAACGACTGTCGGTCACGGAAATGAGGAAAAGGAGCGGCTTGGCTGTCGCCAACGGGATGAACGCGGGCCAGCGATTGCTGAGCGAGCCACCTCACCTGCGCGGTGATGTTGAGCCAGTGTTAGCGACCATTAACTTTTGCCGGGATATTTTCTATTCGCTGTCGGCAATGACGCATTTGCCGAAGGAAAAACTTGAGCAGATTCGCTCCGCGACTGTGCAGCCAGTTGCTCGCGAGCTAGCCAACGATCTGGATAAGCTCGGGGCGAGCCTGCAAAGCGGCCAACCACCGAAGCCGTTGCCGAAAGATTTCGCGCTGTTGAATGGTTGGGAGGATAAGCACGATGATGGCGCCCAGGGCGCTGCTCCGGAAAAGGGTCCCAATAATTCCTGGATTCCATTTTACCTCAACGCGCTCGTTGATCAGGTGAAGCTTGCTCATGAGGCGGTGGTGCGACTTGAAAGGGATCGGTAAGGCGCGCCACCGGTGGAACGTTGCCTCGCTTGCGAGGCCGACAGAGGTCGCATCCGTGGAGCGCGCCTCGCCTGCGAGGCCGACAGAGGAGACACCGACAGCAATGCGTCGTCACGACTTGTGCCTCGCAAGCGAGGCAAGCCCTCCACGGGTGGCGACCCCTTCGGCCTCGCAAGCGAGGCAGCCTCCACGGTTTCCTTGATCCCCCAACCCGCCTCGGGCAGAATACCGCGCAACCACCGCCATACATGTCGCTCGAAGCTAATCGAAGGCCTTCTCTCTCCAGCTTTCAGTTCCTCGTCTACGTTTCGGGCGGGTTTGCCATGAATCTTACCAATCTGGTCCTCTCGCAATGGCTCTATGAGAGGTTCGTGATCGGCGGGATCGTGAGCACGGCCGCGTTTTCGTTGATCTTATTGGCCGGGCGGTTAACCGACGGAATTTCTGACCCGTTCATCGCGTACTGGACCGATATCAGTTATACGCGTTGGGGACGGCGGATTCCCTTTTTGGTTTTCGCTACCTTGCCGTTAGCCATTGTGTGCTTCTTGCTCTGGTGTCCCCCCGAAAAAGCGCCTGAGACGATGCGGATCCTTTACGCGGCCGCTGTTTGTCAGGGTTACTTCTTATTTTACGGTTTGGTGGTTACACCTTATCTCGCGCTGCTACCGGAGATCGGTAATTCACCTCGCGAAAGATTGAATCTCACCACCGGCCAAGGTGTGGCCACATTGGTGGGAACCCTGGTGTTCGCCTTGTCCGGCTTGATCATTCAGCAACTCGGTTACCCGGCCCTAGGTCTGGTGTTAGCGCTGGCCGTCTTGATCTCGTTTTATCCGGTCACGTTCTTTATCCGAGAACATCCACCCTCCGAACAGACCAAGGGATCACTGACCGGTTTGTTTCGTTGGATGTGGGAGGTGCTTACCAATCGGGATTTCCTCCCCTTGTTGATAGGGACTTCCCTTTATTGGTTTGCGCTGAACCTTCTATTGATGCTGGTACCCAGGTGGGTCGAAGTGCGGCTGGATCTATCTAAGGAAGCGGTGACTTGGTTAATGCTGCCCTTCATCGCCACAAACCTGGTGGGATTCTTCTTTTTCAATTGGCTAGCAAAACGGGTCGGAAAATTTGTCTCGTTGATGTTGGTATTTGCTCTCTCCGGCGTCGTGTTCTGCCTTTTCGGATGGTCAGATCAGTTAGGCCTCCCAGTATCTCCGCTGATTTCCGCGCAAGTTGTGTGCGGACTGGCCGGGCTACCGGTCGCCGGTTTTGGGGTGTTAGCTTTTGCCTTGCTAGCAGACGTTATCGACGCCGATGCCGGGCGTACGGGCACCCGCAGGGAAGCAATCTATTTCGGCGTCCAAGCGATCCTGCAGAAGTCGATGATTGGTCTCTCAGTAGTGTCATTTGCCCAAATTCAGAGGATGCTGGGACCAGTTGGATTGCGGTGGACAGCAATCATCGCCGGCCTGGCTTGCCTGGCGGGATTGATCTGCTTTTCCCGGTACCGGCTGAAGGCAGGAGGTGAAGAGTTAGGGGTGGGGTGAGTGCTGGGCGCTGTTCCGGTCCATGGGCCAGACATGCGCTGGGTTTCTTTAACGGATAGGACTTATATGACAGACGCCGGAAAAAAACGGCTAGCCGATAACTGGTACCGGCTAGCCGCAACAACCTAAAACTTATAACCTATAACCTACAACCTATAACTGACTTAGTAGCGGTAGTATTCTGGCTTGTAGGGGCCCTCGACGGGGACGCCGATGTATTCTGCCTGTTTTTCGCTCAACTGAGTAAGCTTAACTCCGATCTTCTCGAGATGGAGGCGGGCGACTTCTTCGTCGAGTTTCTTGGGTAGGATATACACTTTCGGAGTGTTGGTATCCTTGTTCGCCCAAAGATCGATCTGAGCCAGAACCTGATTTGAGAAAGAATTGCTCATCACGAACGAGGGATGGCCGGTGGCGCAGCCCAAGTTTACTAGACGGCCTTCAGCCAACAGGAAAATTTCGTGCCCGTCCGGGAACCGGAATTTGTCTACCTGCGGTTTGATATTGGTGCTTTGAATTCCCGGAAAAGCCTTGAGCTTGTCGACCTGAATCTCGTTATCGAAATGGCCAATATTACAGACCACGGCTTGGTCTTTCATTTTGGCGATGTGATCCACGGTGATAACATCACAGTTTCCCGTGGTAGTGACATAGACATCGCCACGCCCTAAGGTGTCCTCGATGGTGGTGACTTCATAACCTTCCATCGCAGCTTGTAACGCATTGATCGGATCGATCTCGGTAACAATCACGCGAGCACCCTGACCGCGTAGCGATTGAGCACAACCTTTGCCGACATCACCGTAACCGCAGACCACGGCAATCTTACCGGCCAGCATCACGTCGAGCGCGCGGTTAATCCCATCCACGAGCGAATGCCGGCACCCATACAGGTTATCAAACTTCGACTTGGTTACCGAGTCATTCACGTTGAACGCCGGCACTAACAGCTTACCGGTTTCCTGCAGCTTGTAGAGCCGATGAACTCCGGTCGTCGTCTCTTCGGAGACGCCGCGCCATTCTTTTACCAGTTCATGCCAACGATATGGGTTCTCGGCATGAATCTCTTTGAGTAGGTCCTTAATAACCTTCTCTTCGTGGCTGGACGAAGGCGTGTTTACCCAGTCACTTCCTTCTTCCAATTCGTATCCTTTGTGCAGCAGCAGAGTAACGTCGCCGCCATCGTCGACCACCAACTGCGGTCCCTGGCCGTTCGGATGTGAGATCGCCTGGCTTGTGCACCACCAGTATTCCTCGAGGCTTTCACCTTTCCAAGCGAACACCGGCACACCGGCTTTGGCAATGGCCGCAGCCGCATGATCTTGGGTCGAAAAAATATTGCAGCTCGCCCAGCGCACCGACGCACCGAGATCGCGCAACGTCTCGATCAGCACCGCCGTTTGGATGGTCATGTGCAGAGAGCCGGTAATCCGGACTCCAGCGAGTGGCTTAGCTTCGGAATATTTCTTCCGGATCGCCATCAAACCCGGCATTTCTTTTTCTGCGATAGTAATCTCTTTGCGACCGAAGTCGGCCAAAGAAATGTCAGCGACCTTATAGTCGGTTGTCGTTGGAGTAATGATGCTGCTCATGAATAGTTCGATAGCGGCGGCTTTCAGTCGCCAGTTTTAGGAAACAAGACTCCGGAGAGCTTCTGCTTTGTCCGTGCGCTCCCAGGTTAAGGCATTTAAATCATCTTCCCGGCCAAAGTGACCGTAGTTGGTGGTCTGACTGTAAATCGGCCGCAAGAGATCGAGTTGTTTAATAATCGCGGCCGGTTTGAAGTTGAACACTTGCTTTACGGCATCCTCGATTTTGGTTTCCTCAACCTTAGAGGTGCCGAAGGTGTTGACACAGATGCTAACCGGATCCGGATAGCCAATAGCGTAGGCGAATTGAATTTCGCACCGATCCGCCAAACCCGCGGCTACTATGTTCTTGGCCACGTAGCGACCCATGTAAGCTGCGGAACGATCGACCTTCGAAGGATCTTTGCCGGAGAAAGCGCCACCACCGTGACGACCCATACCGCCATAACTATCAACAATGATTTTTCTCCCAGTTAATCCGGAGTCGCCTTCCGGACCACCGATAACAAATCTTCCGGTCGGGTTTATGAGATAGCGCGTTTCGGCATCGATTAGCTCGTCCGGCACGATCTTACGAATGACCCGCTCAATCAGAGTTTCCCGGATCTCCTTATGTTTGACGTTGGGCGAGTGTTGGGTCGAGATAACAACCGCAGTAACCCTGATCGGAGTATGTCCTTCATACTCGACGGAAACCTGGGTCTTCGCATCGGGCCGCAACCAGGGTAACTCCCCAGATTTTCGTACACGCGTTAACTCGCGCCCCAATTTATGGCTGAGTTGAATCGGCGCCGGCATCAATTCCGGTGTCTCACGAACGGCAAAGCCGAACATGAGGCCCTGGTCTCCCGCGCCCTGTTCGTCGGTCTCTTTGCCCTCGGCGGCTTTGGCATCGACTCCTTGAGCGATGTCGCGCGATTGGCGGCTAAGAGCCTGCACCACGAGACAAGTGTCAGCCTGGAAAAGCGACTCTTCGTGGACATAGCCGATCCCGCGAATCGCGGAGCGAACCTCCTCGATATAGTCAAACTTCGCGTTGGTGGTAATCTCGCCAGCGATCACGACGAGGTTACCCTTGGCTAGCGTTTCGCAAGCGACCCGGCTTTGAGAGTCCTGAGCCATGCATGCGTCCAGGATGCGATCTGAAATGGTGTCGCAGACTTTGTCCGGATGACCTTCGGTCACGGATTCCGAGGAAAAGATATATCGATGCGCCATAGCCTTGATTACTACGTTTAAATCCCCAAGCAGTTTAGAGCGTGCAGGACTGGTGTATATTGACCAATCATGATATCCTGATATATCCCGGTATCAGATGTCGTCAACGCTGAATTCACTTAAAGTCCTTTCGGATCCAGTTCGAGCCCGATTACTTCACCTGATCGAGCCCGATGAACTGTCCGTGGCCGAGATTCAAGAAGTTCTCGGTATGGGGCAATCCCGTATCTCGACGCATCTCGCTCAGTTAAAGCGAGCCGGCTTGGTCCAGGACCGGCGCGTTGGCAAGAATATTTATTATGCCTGGGGATCAAACGGCTCAATTCCAGTCGATGACCTGAAGCGCCTGGTGTCCTTGGCGATTAAAGATTTGCCGGAAGCACAGGCAGATGAACGCACCAGGGCCCACGTATTGGCCCGGCGCCACGACCGGTCTCGTGAATATTTCAATCGTCTCGCCGGCAAGTTCGGGCGCAGCTATTGTCCAGGGCGCTCGTGGCAAGCATTGTCGCACCTCTTATTGACCTTGATCCCGGAGGTGGAGATCGCCGATCTCGGAGCAGGAGAAGGCACGTTATCCCAGCTGTTGGCGCGCCGGGCGAAGCGCGTAATTGCCGTCGATCTATCGGAGAAAATGGTCGAATTCGGCTCTCAACTGGCGGAGGATCATGGTCTCAAGAATTTGGAGTTTCGCTTAGGCGACATTCAGAGCCCGCCGATTGATCCCGGCAGCGTCGATCTCGTTATTCTTAGTCAAGCCTTGCACCACGCGATTGACCCTCTTCGGGCAGTCGAGGCGGCCCACCGGATCCTGCGCAAGTCCGGCCGGATATTGATCCTCGACTTGCTCGCTCATGGCTTTGAGCAAGCTAGAGACCTTTACGCGGATGTTTGGCTAGGGTTCAGCGAAATAGAATTGCTGCGCCTTCTGAAGGAAGCAACGTTTGTCGAGACCGATGTTCGCATCGTATCCCGAGAGACAGAGAGCCCGTATTTCCAAACCGTTTTCGCGACAGGGGTGAAGGGATAGCGTTTGGCGGTCGGCGTTTGGCGTTTGGCGGTCGGCGGTTCGTTCTCGTACTCGTCGTCGTCCTCGTCCTCGAGAGGTTGGCCCGTTGTTACCGCGGG
>Ga0210396_10005605_pt1 | contig 12106 bp, 4 predicted proteins | sample IncBWH17OmetaG_FD_155466 | JGI IMG/M metagenome (GOLD analysis project Ga0210396, IMG submission 155466) | Forest soil microbial communities from Barre Woods Harvard Forest LTER site, Petersham, Massachusetts, United States - Inc-BW-H-17-O ...
GAGGCTATTCGAAACTTTAGAGAAGCGCTTGTCCGCCTCGGTGAAGCTTTGCTGGGCATTTTTCAGGTGTACGCCGACTTTTTCGAAATATTCGCAAAACGTGTCCATCTGTTTGCGCATGCCGGTCAGATTTTCGGACAAGCGCTTGGCGTTTTCTTCGATCTGCATGCCACGCAGGCCCATAGCGATCACCGAGAGGTGTGCGTAAAGCGTATTTGGGGAAACGGCCATGATGCGACGTTCGCGGCAGTACGCGTCAAGCGCTTGGCCTTTCGCGTCAGTGCTCATCAGCAGTTCGTAGTAGACGGTTTCGCTGGGCACGAACATCAAGGCGACATCAAGCGTGCCTTCTTCGGGCACGATGTATTTTTTTGCGATGGAATCGGCGTGTCCCTTTACCGCGGTTACAAAGGCCCTACGCGCCTCTTCCCCTTCGCTGGTCAGGCGCAAATAAGCGTCGAGAGGAAACTTCGAATCGATGGCCATCTTTTTTCCGTCGCGAAGTTTCAGCACGGCATCCGCGGCTTCACCGCTGCGAAAGCGGTATTGCATTTCGTACTGAGAAGGCGGAAGGCAGTCTTCCAGCAGCCGTTCCAGAGCTACTTCTCCAAACGAGCCGCGAGATTTCGTGCCGCCGAGGATGTTTTGAAGTTTTTCAGCCGTTTCATGCATTTGCTGGCCGGCTTGCTGCACTTCGCCAAGCTGTTTCTGCACCTGGCTGATCTGGTCGCGGGTGTTTTTGAGTTCAGTGGCCATGGCAACTTGCGCCTGCGAGGTGATCTGCGAAGTAGTTTGCGCGGAGTCCTTTATGCCACTTTGCAGAGCTTGGGTGACCGCTTCGAGGCGCTCCGCAACGGTGCCGGCAATCGTTTCCATTTTGGTGGAGCTTTGCGTCTGCGAAGTGGAGAGGCCAAGCAGGTCGCGGCGCAGTTCGTTCAACTGCGACTCAAGTTGCTCATTCTTTTTTTGATCTTGGGTATTTTGGACCAGGACCCAAACCACTAAACCGATCAGTACAAGGGCAAAGATGGCCGCTGCTATTCCTAAGATGCTCATTCATTCTCCGGGAATCGTTACGGGAAACAGGAACTTACACTTTACCGCAACGCCGCGAAAAATGTTGCGTGCAACGAGATGCAATTGAGGAATACGCGAAGTTTGCAGGCGTTTAGAAAAGCGGTACAGACCATGCACAAAATAAATAAGGCCCCGAGATGCCGGGGCCTTATCGCGTGGCGAAAACTGCTGTTCCGAAATTACCAGTTGAGTCGCAGAGCAAGCTGGGTCTGCCGCGCGTCGTAGGCCGCCGAAGGCTGACCTGCGAAACAAGTTGTTCCCGCCGAAGGATCGCAAAGTTGGTTTACGGCGGAAATGTTGGTGTGGTTGAACAGGTTGAAAACATCGGCAATCAGGTCGAGGCGGAAACGCTCGCCAAGGTTTATGCCCTTGGAAACGCGCAGGTCGAACTGGAAGAACATAGGCATAACGAATTTGTTGCGGCCGAGATTTCCGATGCAACCCAACGGAGGCGTGATTCCTGCCACGGTAAACGGCGCGCCGCTGTTGGTCTGGCAGGTAGTGGCCAGGCTGAAGGTGTAGCCCGGTATGTACGGCGAAGTTGTGGGACCGCCAATCGACGGGCGAATTTCGGAGGCGCTCAAATCGAGTCGCGTGTCTTCGCCGGTGATGATGTTGTAGGGACGCCCGGAAGAAACTTCAACTAATGGCGCCAAGGTGAAGTTGCTCAGGAAACTTTGGAAGAAGCCCATGCCCGACGTGTGCGGAGAGCTTTGCAGCACGCCGCTGGTTACCCAGCGATGGCGCTGATCATTATCGGAATTGGCTTTCTCGTAGAAGGGGAAACGGCTGTCGGCCGGCTCCAACGTGGATTGCAGGTCGGTGGAGTCGTCGATGGAGTGCGACCAGGTGTAACTGGAAAGCATCTGGAAGTGTTTCGAGAATTGTTTGGTGACGTTGATGGTCAGCGCATTGTATGAAGAACTGCCGCTGGATTGTTGAGTGTCAACACTGTTGAAGGGCACCGGCGCGCCGAAGCCGACGGGATAACCAGCTGCGTGGGCCAAGGCGACTTGCGTGCCGTAGCCGCCGGGGACGAGGCTGGCGAAAGATGGATTAGGACCGGATGGCCGAAAATAGTTGAAGAAGGCCGGCGTGCCGACGAACTTTCCATTTAAAGCGGCCAACGGTCCGGGACAGCCGAACAATGCGCCGAGTGCACCCGGAGCGAGGCTGGTGACATTGAGGCCGCAAGTCGAAGCGGTCGGGGCAACGTTGGAAGTTGGAACCGCAACGGTCAGCGGACTGGTGAAGCCGAGTCCAGCGGCATCGGCGTATTGCAGGTTGTTGGTCAGCAAAACAGGATCGGTGGAATTGATGTCCACGGGCCGATTCAAGTGCAAGCCGCGGGTCCACTGGTAACCTGCGCTGAATTTCCAGGTACCGCCAATGACGCGCTCGACGGTCAAGTTAGCCTGATTTGCGTAGCCAAAGACGAAATTGCTGGCCACCGGCAGTGTGAAGGGGAGAATCGGGAGCGGGAACCCTGCCGTCAGATAATTCTGATTGGCAAAGAGCGAGGTTGGCTGCAAAGGATCGAAGCGCTGCTGATTGGGCAAGTAAAACATACTGGGAAGTGAACTGGGCAGCGACGAGGCGTTCAGCACGCCCTGGAAAATCGAGGAACCGTTCAGATTATTCGGCGAATCGAGATTGCCGCCGCATACCGGCGTGACCAGTCCACAAGCCGAGGGCGCCCCACCAGGAGAGAGCAGTTGCACCGAGCGGCCACCATCCGCGGTGACGGAGTTAAACGCAATGGCCAGCAACGGATGATCGTAAAACAAGCCGTAGCCCGCGCGGACCACGGTCTTACCGTCGCCTGTGGGATCCCACGCGATGCCGATACGAGGAGCGACGTTGTTGTAATCGCGCGGAATGCCTTCCGTTACGCCCAGGGCCTTTTCGGCAGCGACGTTAATGGAAGTAGCGGGCGCGAACAGCGGGGTAATTTCTACGTCGTAGCGAACCCCGTAGTTCAGCGTCAACTTGTGGGTAATGCGCCAGGTATCTTGCGCGAAGAAGCCGACGGGAATGTTGTCGAAGGGCTGGTTTGATGTGCCGATGCCCTGAATGTAAGTTTGGGGAATTCCCAGGCCGTAAGACTGCAAGCCAGTGGTGCCGGGGATGGCCAGCGTAGCGCCGCTAGGCAGCGTAACGGAATTGGGAAGACCGAAGGCCGAGACCGGGAGTCCGCCGAAATTTACGTCGCCACCAAAATCGAGTTGGAAGATCTGCTGCTTTGCGGAGCGCAGCTGGATGAGGTTGAAATCACCACCGAACTTGAAGGTGTGGCGGCCCAAGGTCCAGGAAATATTGTCTGTGAATTCGTAACGGCGTTCGATGCGATCGACAGTCGAGTAAGGTTCGCGACCGAAGTATGCGTAGCCAGGAATGTTGACGCCAATGTCGCTGCCTCCGGGCAGTGGCGAATAGCCAAAATGGAGACCGCGCCGGGCAAATTGGAAACGGAATTCGTTAAAGGTGGTGTCGCTCAGAATGGAATCGTGTTGGAAAGTAGTGTTGAAGTCGCGGTAATGCTGCTCGCCAGTGCGTGACCCAGCGTTCTGGCCGAAGACCTGGTTCTGCGAAGTAGACTCGATGCCCGTCACTTCGGAAGGAGAAACTCCCACGCGCAAGAAGGAAGTGTTGTGATTATTCCAACGCTGATCGAGGCGCGCGGACCACAAGCTGGTCTTTTCCATCACCGGGAAATTGCCGCGAAGGGCATTGAGGCCGACGTAGGAAGCCGGAAGTGGGGCTACGCCTTCACCGATGACCGAGCAGGTCAGCAAATTCACGGTTTGTCCCGGTGGGCAAGGAACCGGGACCGGGAATTGTGCTCCGGGGCCGGGATTCACAAAACCACCGGTTAGGCCTGCGGACACAGCACCGTAATCCAAGCGGTTCAGTGCGACGCTGGAGGCGGAACCGAGCAGCACTCCATATTGCACGCCAAGGTTTTGATAGGCCGGAACGCCGGATGTCAGCAGGCTGTTGAAGGTGCTGGCTTGCGACGGCGTCATCTGCACGGTCAACGGCCCGGTGGGCAGCGGAACAGGAACCGGGATCATGCCGAAATTATCTTCGCCAATACTAGAGAAACCGGTTTCTTCGCGCTGGGTATATTCGTAAGAGAAAAAGTAAAAGGTTTTGTCTTTTTTCAGCGCGCCACCGAAGGCAGTGCCGGTTTGCACGCGAGTGTAGGCCTGCTTGGTGTCGACAAGATTGCCAGTGGTTGGATCAACTTCGCCGGAGAAGGGATTGCGCGCTTGAAATGCTTTATTGCGCAGGTAGCCAAACACATCACCGTGGAAATCGTTGGTGCCGCTTTTGGTGACGATGTTCACAACGCCGCCGGTGGCGCGGCCATATTCCGCGTTGTAATTGCTCAAGATCATCTGGAATTCCTGCACCGCTTCCTGCGAAACGGTGGAGCGAATGCCATTCACGGAATTATCAACGGCGTCAGCACCATCGACGGTCACCATGTTGGAACGCGCGCGCGCGCCGCTGATGTTCAAGCCGCTGTTGGGTGCGGGGCCGATGGTGGGCGAAACGTCGCGCGTGGTCTGCGAATTGATTAGTGTGAAATTGATGTAGTTGCGGCCATTGATCGGCAGATTCTCGATCTGCCGCTGATCGACGGTCTGGGAACTCTCTGAACGCGTAGTCTCAATCGGCGCGCTTTCCGTGGTCACCGTGACGGTCTGGGTCTGCGTGCCCAGTGCCAGTTTCACGTTGACGGTGGCTTCCTCGCCAACCCGGACCTGTACGGAGGGATTCTCGTAGAGCGCGAAGTTACTGCCTTCGACGCGCATTTTATAGATGCCGGGAACCAGCCCGACTAATATGAAATGGCCGGAATCATCGGCGAGCGCGGTGCGTTCCGCGCTGGTGGTGGAACTGCTGAGCGTAACTTTCGCGCCTCGGACCGCCAAGCCTTGTGGATCGGTAACAAATCCTGAAAGTGTAGCGGTGTTTTGTGCGCGCGCCAGACCTGCTGACGCGAGAATCACTGCGCATATCATGACAAACGCAAACAACGATTGCCTGCGTTGCATACCCTGCCTCCTATGAATCTTGAAGCTTGCCGCTACCCCTAGCGGTGGCGGTTTTTGCCGCCCGTCCCGAAACACACCCGCACCGAATTAATTAATTGGCTTGTACTGCAATGAACGAGCCTTTGCAACTGTATTCTTCTTAGCAAACAAGTGTTTGGTTGTTGGACGTGGTGAGTGCCCAACCGGTAATGAGCAGGCGAGATGCTCCGGCGTCGCCGCTAGCGAGTCTTGTTAGTCGGCGATGCGGAAATATTGCCGCCAGGCCACACCATCTCCAACCACGATATCCACGCGGTAGATTCCAGCAGGCAACTGGGCAACCGGGACGTCCCAGTTCTGTTCGGCGCCGGAACCTTTCTTCACGGAAATTTTTTCGACTTCACCTGCGGCCACGGGGTGATTCTCGAAGTCGTAAAGCTTGATTTGCGCTGTGGTTTTGACGGCTTCGGACTTGTCGAAGGAAAGGACGACAATGGCGGAGGCATCGCTCTTCTTGAAATCCACTTTGGCTACGTGTTCGCCGGCTTTTTTCTTCGACTCTTTCGAACCGACGGACATCATGCCGGAGGCAACGTATTTGGAGTTGGTGCGCGGTACGGTCATATCGCCGTTCTCCCACAAAACTTTCAGCTCTCTTGGAGCAGCGAGCAGGGTCTGAGGGATTAGATTTCCCGCGACGGCAGTGCCTGGCGCGCCTTCGTAGACATCGTCTGGGTCAGCGGGAGCGGCCGGCGTGGACGCGTCGACCGCGCGAACGTAGGCGTCCGGCAGCGCACCGCCCAGCACGCCTATTACATGTCCCTGCGCGTCGAGGAGCGGTCCACCCAAGGCGGCATAACTAAACTTGCCAGAGAGAGTGATGCGATCACCCCAGGGGGGAGTGCTCTGCAAACTGGCGATTTCGCCTTCCGTTAGAGTGCGGGTGCCGTCTGGCTTCACATCCAGCCACGAGCAGTGATCACCGGCTTTCCAAGTCTTACTGGATAGAGCCTGAAGCGCGGGATAAGACTTATCGTCGATGGGAATCAGGGCCCAGTCCTGGTAACGATTGAAACCGGCTAGCTTGCTGGTACGGAATTCCTTGCCATCGGCAAAGATAAGTTTCAGGGAAGTCGCGCCATCGATAGAGCGGAACGAGGTTGCCACTCGTCCATCTTTCACTATGAATCCAGACGACCGCTTTAACGTATTTCCAGCGGCATCCAATTTCTCGACCCACACCGCTGCGGCCATCGCGGGTTTTGCCGCGTCGCCATTTTCCTGACCCGGCAAAGGAGAGGCGAGGAACGCGAAACTGCAAACCATACAGGCGAGTACAAAGAAACTGCGGGAAAATCTCCTTGAAGAGGAATCAGGGCACGTCGGCATCATGTGAGATCAGTCCTTATGAAAGAAATGAATGAAGCGGGAACAGTTTACGTGGAACGCGACGTAAATGTGTAGCGTTTCTCGCGGGAGTACGTGTTGGTCGGCGGGAAATGGCGCGTACGGAGCAGTGCTTACGAAGAACTAAAGCTGGAGATATTTCTGTACGAGACGGCGCAGACGGTCGCGATCTTCATCCTTCATGTGGACAAATTCCACACCGCCGCCATCTTTGCCGATATTGCGCACCACTGCGGTGAAGTGAATCTTGCGCAGGCCTGCACGCATTTCCACTTGAATGGAGTCGCCAATATTCAAGCGATTCGAGGACTCGAGATAGGCTCCGCCCAGGCTGATGGTCTTTACGCGCACGGAACTCATATGTTGCTGCTGGCTTCCGATTTGCGCACGCAACGGCGATTCCAGGGGAATGCGAGCATAACGGCGGGGTATTACGAAATTGCCGAGTGGAGCAGGTGCAGATTCGAAGGCGGCACGCGCACGCGCGGATGAAGGGCCTTCTTCCATCATGGCCAAAGCGTCTTCCGCAGCAGCGCGCATGCCTGCGGGCTCCACAAAGGTTAAGCCTTCGCGTCTTCCCGCCAATTGGCGCAGCAGGTCAACCGCTTCGATGGCGCGCATGCGTCCCAAGGCCTCGATGGCTTTGATACGCACAAACTGATCGCGCAGAATCTCGTGTTCACCGGCGGCAATTTCCATCAACATTGGCACGGCAGTAGTTTCCTGGCCGATTCCGATCTGGTCGATCATCATCGGCACAACCAGCGGATGCGCATCGGAAAGAATCGCGGAAAAAACGAACGCGGTGCTTTGCGCGGAAGGTGAATTTGCGGGACGCGCCAGTTCGCTTACCGCCAAGTCTTGCAGATTCCATTCCCAACTGGCCATGGCCCTGGTCAGTCCGCGGAGTAACCGGTCTGGATCGGCGGCAGCCAGTAATTTGATGGCGGCGCTGACGCGCTGGCGGCGCGCTTCGAACAGGCGGGTTTCGAGCAACGTTAACGCAGGCACGCCAATGGCACGGAGAATACGCGCCATAGCCGGCAGCATTTCGGGGCCGCGTGGGTCAGTCAGCAAAAGCGTTAGGCGATCAAGCAGCCGGTCGGGATCACGCTGCAGAAGCCGCGGCAACGCCGGGTCTAGAGCACGGTTGGCGAGCGCCGCATCGACCAGCAGCATCCAGCGATCATTCGCCACCAGGCGATGACTCAACGCGATCATGTGTTCGTGTTCGGCGTCGCGGGGAAGCTTTTCCAGGCCGATTAAAATGTTTTCGAAACCAGTGAAGTCTCCCCGGCTCACTGAGACGCGTCCCACGGTTTCGAGGAATCCCGCCAGCATCGCGCTAGTTTCGGGAGCCGGCTCTTTCTCCAGGACAGCGAGCGTGCCACGGCTCAGTTCTTCGGGCAACTGATTGGGCCAGAGCGATTCCAGCAGCGGGGTTAGCTCGCTGAGTCCAGCAGCCACGGTGCGGCGTGCGACAGGATCGACGTGCTCCATGCGCCGGGCGTAGTTCAAAACGATGTTGCGCGCTTCGCGGCGCGGCGCATCGGCGCCAGCATCCACCAGGCGAGCCAAGGTTTGGCGTATCGCGGTGATGGGCACGCACCAGATGTCCGGACTACGCAGCACGGTAGACTTTTCGCGCGGCGGCAACTCCAACCAGAATCGTTCAATCAGTTGTTCGCGGTAGCTTTCATTGACCCATGCGGAAGCCAGGGAAGAAAAATGCTGCGAAGAATGCGGGCCGTAGTAGCCACCCGCGGCCACCAATACGTTGGCAAGCTGCTTGAGCGTCGGCCGCACACCTACAGGCGGCAGGGAACCAGCGGCAAACTCCGAGCTCATAAATTCCAAAACCAGGCTTTGCGACAGCCGTTTGAGATACACCTGGGGAGCTTCACCCTCTTGCGGGCTGTAATGATTCATGGAGCCGAGCAGCATACGCACGGTGAAGCGACTGGCTTGTTCCATGGAGTGATGAATGGCGCGAGCAGCTTCTTCGGGCGAGAGTCCGCGGGCGGATTCCATTGGCAGGGTGAGATTCCCGATCAGCCGCAGCGTGTCGGTCAGTTCCTGAATCTGTGGGGCATGAATGGGCGTGTCGCCCTCATGCGGAGCGTTGCCGCCATACGCTACCAGCGCGGCAATCAAGCTGGCCAAGACGGTGTCTACTTTGCGGTCCGTCAGCGTATTAATCTGAATGCCTTCCACGCGGTGCTCCCGGAGTTGTGCCGGCCAGAGATCTTTCTTCACGCGATGAGCCGGTTCTTCCGATCTTAGCAAGGTCGCTTGGATCAGGCGTGCCAGCGTGTCTAATTCGCCCACATGAAATTTCGTGGCGAAGTATAGGGTGTGAATGCTGGCGCGTTGCAAATCGGTGGCTAAGGCGTGGAATTCTCCACGAGCGTCAGGAAGATGGCCTTCACTGACTTTGGCTACGACGATGCCGCCACGTTCTACCCGAACTTCCAGGCCATCGAGATCGATAGCGGCGCGCCGTAGAGAGTCGTACGCGGCATCGAGGCTATCCACGACGCGAGGATGCGCGGGATCGTACAGGCGATGGGAGCGCAGCAGCAGCAAAAGATCGCGAAGGCTCAGCGTTACGTTGAACAGGCGCGGATCGCCTGCCGGAGCATGTTCACGAGGCGCGCCCGTACTCTGCAGCGATGAAGCCTTCTTCGCGGAAGGCTTGGCTGGCTGCTTTTGGTCCATCAGTAGTGTGGCGCGCTGTCCCAAAAAGTGCTTCTCCCGAGGTGCGTTCGTCTGTGCCGCAACTTGTTGCTGCCCAGCGAGGTATGAGTACCGCTGCGTCCAATACATGGAGTGCAGCCTGCTGGGCTATTCCGGAACTTCTATCATTGGGTGGGAGTAGGCGATTGGCTATAGTACTTCTAGACCTATCTGTGTATCGAATGGAGACAATTCGGCCGGATCTGGGAGGGAAATTTCGTTCCATTTCTCTCGATATTCGCTGTACTAAAGGGCAGAACTTATCGCGTTTTTAGCGACTCGGTGACGATTACCGTTCCACCTTCGCTAACTTGAACGCCGCGCCGCGCTAGCTGAAAACCGTTCAACTTCATCATGATGGTGTGGCCGCCGGTGGGCATCTGCACGCGCGCCGGAGAAAACTGGCCGGTGGATTTTCCGTCGATAAAAATTTCCGCGCCTGAAGGAGTGGTGGTCACTTGCGTCCATGCAACATGATCGAGAGATTTTTCTTTCAGCTCCGCGGCCAAGGAAGTCTGCACGTTGTCTTTCACTTGAACATGACCGGCGTAGGCTTCATATCCCGGCAATCGCAGAACGAGATCGTATTGGCCCGCCGCCAGCGGCAAGGTTACGGGCGTTTGTCCGGATTGCTTGGCGCCGTTGATGAAGACGTCGGCGCCTGCGGGATGGCTGGTGATCAGCAAGCCTTTAGCGAGCGACTCCAGATGAAGTTTCTGATCCTGAGATTCACCGGCTTTTAGTTCCAGGGCGGTTTGCACCGATTGGTAGCCGTCTTTCTGCACCTGCAGGCTGTAGCGTTTGGGATCGAGATCGTTGAAGCTGCACGGCGTGGTGCAGTTCGCCAAATTGCGACCTGCCGGACCGTACAACGTGGCCGTTGCGCCAATCACGTCGGTGATGACGTGTACCGCGCCTTTACCTGCGGCGGGAACGGGATGCGAACCATTGTCGCCCTTTTCCGCGCCTGCCAGTGCGGTGTCGTCGTACAGAATGTCGTCAACGACGTGGACGGCGGCTGGGCCGTTGCGCATGAATTTCAAAAGCGTAGCGTGCTCGGAAGGGTGCAATTTGCCGGCCAGGATCAATGTGCTGTTCGTTCCGCGCACTTGCACGCGTTTGGCTAAACCTTGCTCCGAGAGGGCTTCTTCGATCCGGCCTTTGTATTCCGCGGCGGCGGGCGTGAGGCTGGCTTCCGGCTTTTTGACTGGCGCGGGTTGGGCCGCAACGGCTACAGGCGGCGGAGTCGGCGTCGGAAGGGAATCAACACTTTTTGGTGTCGAATCGACAGGCGTGGCTTCGGCAGTCGCAGTCTTACTCGAATCGTCGGCGGGAGTCGGGACAGCTTTCGTTGACGGAGCCGGGTCTGTCGCGCTTACTTGCGGCGTCGTTACCTGCGGCGTAGCAGTAGCCGGTGGTGGCACCACATTATTCGAACTCTCGGGTCGCGCTACATTGTTTCGTACCCGCACCGCTTGGAATTCAGGGCGCAGGCGATAGGCACCAAAGGCGATGACAGCGATCAGTAAGAAGGCAGCGAGAACGGTGGGAACCGCGCTTTTCTTTTTTGGTTCTTCGTAAGTCTGTACCGGGCCGGTTCTGCGAACAGCGGGTGTCTGCGTGGGACTGGCAACGCGATGCTGCAAGGAGCGAACCGTCGCCACGGTCATGGGATCTTCGGTGTGTGTGCCGCGAAGACCTGGACTCATGCTGCCGTGCGGAAGTGTGCCGTTGGCGCGCGGTGACATCACCGTGGCATCTGGGCCGCGGTCATTGCCTCCCAGAGCGCGATAGCTACGCAAATCTTCCAACATTTCACGGCAGCTCTGATAACGGGTTTCCGGTTCCTTGGACAGCGCGCGAATCACGATTTCGCTTAGGCCCGGATGGACGGCGGGATTAAGCTGGCGCGGCGGAATCGGCTCTTCGTTCACAATTTTATAAATAACAGTGGTGATGCTTTGCCCTGGGAAAGGCTTCTCGTTGGTCAGCAGTTCGTAGAGAACTACGCCAAGAGAGAAAATATCGCTGCGGCCATCGACTGGGCGGCCTTTCACTTGTTCCGGCGACATGTAACTCGGCGTGCCCATCACGTGAGTGGTTTGCTGCACTGTGCCCATTTGCAAAATTTTTGCGGTTCCGAAGTCGGTGACTTTCACGGTATCGTCGCGGGTGAGCATCAGGTTGGCAGGCTTGATGTCGCGATGCACGATGTTGCGCTCGTGGGCAAATTGCAGCGCGCTGCAGGTTTGCTCCATGATGCGCAAAACGCGAGAGGCCGGGAAGGCATGGCCAAAGTCGATCAAATTCTGCAGGCTCTTGCCTTCCACCAACTCCATGGTGATGTAGTACAAGCCATTTTCTTCGCCGGCGTCGTACACCACAACGATGTTGGGGTGGGTCAGCAGTCCGGCGGCGCGTGCTTCGGTCTGAAATCTGGAGAGCAGTTCTGGGCGCGACAAGCCGGTGCCTTCTTCGCTCAGGCGAATGGTTTTCACGGCGACCGGGCGGCCGATAACCGGATCGGTGGCGCGGTAGACAACGCCCATGGCGCCGCGTCCCAATTCACTCAGGATTTCGTAGCGGCCCGCCTTGACGATCGTTTCCATGCCGATGAAGTCACCTCAGTGACCGTGGAGCGTTGCTTTGTGAACACCCGCCATGCGGCGGGTTGCACACAAATATGTTTGGAGGCTGTTTCTGAAGGCAGGAGACGCTAGCGGATGCGGAACCTTATTCATCCCGCAGCGGCCACGACCTGGAATCAGACACACCCCTCGCCATTTCTGACAGTACCGAGGGGGTTTTCAGAGGGTCAACGCTACGGGAGTACTATTGTGCTT
>Ga0210396_10005606_pt1 | contig 12106 bp, 13 predicted proteins | sample IncBWH17OmetaG_FD_155466 | JGI IMG/M metagenome (GOLD analysis project Ga0210396, IMG submission 155466) | Forest soil microbial communities from Barre Woods Harvard Forest LTER site, Petersham, Massachusetts, United States - Inc-BW-H-17-O ...
GTGACGTCGGCAATTCCGTTAACCGCTGCTCCGTAATCGTCTGCGACATAGTTTGGTTCTCGGTGTTGACCGAGTTGACGTCCGACGTTCCGACTACTTCTACGGTCGTCGTGGCGTTTCCGACCTTCAGCCGCACCGACCCATCCATGGTCGACCCCAAGGACACGTCCATTTTCCGGACGACGCTCTCGAATCCGTTCGCTGTCACCGTCACTTCATATGTGTCCGGCCTCAGGCCCGGAAAGGTAAAGACACCCGCCGAGTTCGTTGTTACCTCGCGCATCGTTCCACTAGCGATCGACTTCGCTACGACTTTCGCGCCCACCACCACCGCGCCAGTCGGGTCAGTCACCGTGCCGGTGACTTGCCCCGTGTCGGTCTGTCCCAAGGCTACGTGAGCCACTGCCAGGCACAGTACAAGTACAAAGCCAACGTGCCCTAGTCGCATTAACCTGAGCAACTTTTGCATACTTCCTCCTGAAACTTGTTTGAAAAGTTTGCCAACGACGGTGGCTCGAACAGCACTAGCCGATGTGCCTTACCGACCCGGTACCTAATAACTGCACATCCCCCAAATGCCGAACGAAGAAAAAACCGAATGAGCGATACAACTAGTGCGAGCAACCGTTGGAAGGGTCGATGCAATCTATTCTCCAAACTGTGTTTGGAAGGCTCACGCGCGAGCCACTGATAACATGTTTGCTTTCCGGCGGTTACGAGGGAACTACTTTGCGGATAGTTTGCCCAAACGGGCTGTGCATACGCTTCTAGGTAGTACCTATGATTTTTTGCATTAGGTTTGCTCGGGAGAACCCGTATCGGCGTGCCACCAAAACCAGTCTCTTTGAATTTGATTTCAGATACTTAGGTCGCACAATATTTCTATGAGCCTTGAGGGTGGGGAGATGAACATGTTCGGGCCAAAATCGGTTCTATCTGCAGTGGTGCTGCTTGGTGTCGTCGGGCTGGGTTGCTCGTGCAGTAAGCTGGGAAAGCCGACCGACGACGCGATCAACACCGCGATTCAAGCCAAAATGTACTCCGAGCCTTTGCTGAAGGCCTCGTCCGTTAACGTTGCGACCAAAGGCGGCATCGTGACCCTTACTGGACAAGTCCCGGATGCCGCCGCGAGACTCGCTGCGGAGCGCATCTCCTCCCAGACCGATGGCGTGAAACAGGTAATCGACTCGACCACCATGGCCGCATCGGCTGCGGCGGCAACCATGTCACAGAACGCTCCTGAACATCCTCCATCGGCTTCGGCTCCGACGCCTCCACCCGCACCTTCGCGTCGAGATCGTCCAAAACTTCACCGCGACGATGCACGAGATCTCTCCGCGAACCGTGACAACGGCGCTGCCCCTAACCCCAACGGTGCGCCAAACAATGGCGCGAATCCCTCCGCAGCAGGTAGCAACGCCGCTCAAGTTACCCCTGCTCCGGCGCCCGCTGCTCCGACGATCGCCACGCCACCACCCGCGCCACCTCCACCACCGCAACCCATCAGCGTGACCATTCCCTCAAACACGGTGGTGACGATTCGAATCATCGACACCATCGATTCAACCACCAACAAGACCGGTCAAACCTTTAACGCCTCGATTGATGAGCCCATCATCGCCAACAGCCGCGTGATCGTTCCCAAGGGTTCGAACGCCACCTTGAAACTGGTCAACGCGAATTCTGCGGGAAAGTATAAGGGCACGAGCGAGCTAACCGTCTCGCTCGACAGCTTTACGTATCAGGGCAAGACCTACATGGTGTCGACCACTGATGTGCAGGAAAAAGGCAGTTCCCGCGGCAAGCGCTCCGCCGCGGTAATCGGCGGTGGCGCTGTGCTAGGCGCGATCATCGGCGGCATTGCCGGAGGCGGAAAAGGCGCAGCAATTGGTGCAGCAGCGGGCGGCGGAGGCGGAGCCGCAGTTCAGGGCCTGACGAAAGGTCAGCAAATCAAAATTCCCGCAGAGACGAGACTCGACTTTACGCTGCACGATTCAGTAAGTGTCACCTACCTACCAACAAGAAGACTACCGAGCGCTCCGTCGAATGGCTCCGACGCAGGCACCGCCAACAATTCCTCGTCTTCGAACAGCAACAATACCGATAGCTCTCAGCCATCGTCTCCATCGGCTGATCAGCCCCCTCATCCATAGAAAAGGCCCTAGGCTATCGAAGCGCGAAGAATTCCACTATCCGTTGCTCCGCCCAGAATCTTTCCTTCCCTTCCCATCGAGAAATAAAGCCGCAGTGTCCACCATGGGTGGGAGCGACGAACTTCACGCAGGAGTTGCTTTGCGCGCCAGCGCGAATAAAAGAGCCGTAAGGCACAAAAGGATCGTCCTGAGCGGTAATCAGTAGGAGTGGAACGCGGATGTCCGCGAGCACTCGCTTCGCACCAGCCGCCTCGTAATATTCCTGCGCGTCTCGATAACCAAAGCACGGCGCGGTAATCGCATCGTCGAATTCGCGCACCGTGCGGATCGGCCCGAATCCATTCCTGGAATAACGGTCAGGAAACAATTCGGCTTTGCGCAGATACCGGATCATCAAGCCTTTGACGAAGTGTCGCTCATAAAAATAATTTTCCGGCTTTTCCAGGGCGTCAGCGCACGCCGCCAAATCGAGCGCAGGACATACTGCCGCCACGGCTCGCAACTGCGGCGGCGCGTTGCCAGCCCATTCTCCCGCCATCTTCGTAACCAGATTTCCGCCCATGGAATACCCAGCAAAGAAAATATTTTCGAACCCATCCTGCTCGATTAGCTCCATAAGAACTGCCCTGTAATCGCTGCTCATGCCGCTGTTGTACAGAGTGGGCGTAAGATTTTCAGTTCCTCCACAATTACGTTGATTCAGTCGAATCGCATGGAAGCCAAGCGCGTAAGCTTTGTCCGCGATTCCCAACGCGTAATTGGAGTCGCATGAGCCCTCCAAGCCATGCACGGTAACCACCACCGGATGCGCGCGTCGATCGCTACCCGACTGCCAGTGGCACATACCCTTGATCTGACTCTCCAGATCAACGCGAAACAGCCGCGGTTCAGCTGGTGGCAGAGCAAACCTGCGTCGCAGATAGACCGTCGCCAGCGTTTGTAAGTGCCCGCTGCACAAGAGTGGATGCGGCGCGAATGGCCTGGGTTCACAAGGCGTTTTATCTGCCATGGAGTGCGGAAGCGAGAAGGTAGCTCATTACTATATTCATCTCTGGTATTGCAGCATTAGTCTGAAGCCAGCGCAACTCAGTCGACCGCACTTCAATTCGCTCTGAAGCGAACGAGCCAAATTGTCCGTCCGGCCTGCTATCTCTTGAAGTCCATAACTTGACCCATCCTTGCGCGGTCCGTAAAATGGAAGATTAATCGTGATGCAATTTTTTAACCTGTTGAACTTTTCTTACAGCCCAGCGCTCACCTGCTGGGCTGCGCTGTTTCTGGACGGATATCGTTCCGCGCCACACTTCCCCACGAGAGGTTCTCATGATTGAGGGTTCGATTCCCGAAGGGCTTACGTTTGACGACGTTCTGCTGCTGCCGGGCAAGTCTTCGGTGTTGCCGACCGACGTCGACACCACCACGTATTTCACGCGAAAGCTCGCCATTAATATCCCGCTCGCCTCCGCTGCCATGGACACCGTCACCGAGTCCCGCCTGGCTATCGGAATCGCACGCCAGGGCGGTATCGGAATCATTCACCGAAATATTCCAATCGACCGGCAGGCCGAAGAAATCGATCGAGTAAAGCGCTCGGAATCGGGAATGATCGTCGATCCGGTCACCATTTCCCCCGACATCACCATCCGCCAAGCTCTGGAAATCATGAATAAGTACCGGATTTCTGGTTTGCCGGTGACACGTGGAACACGGCTCACAGGAATTCTAACCAATCGCGACTTGCGCTTCGAAAAAAACCATACCCAGTTGGTTGGTCAGGTGATGACCAAAGACAATTTGGTCACAGTACCCGTCGGCACCACCTTGGAAGAAGCCGAAAAAATTCTACAGAAACACCGCATCGAGAAGCTGTTGGTAGTCGATCAGGATTTCAACTTGAAAGGCCTGATCACCGTTAAAGACATCCAGAAAAAACTGGAATATCCGCGATCCTCCAAAGACGATCATGGACGCCTGTATGTGGGCGCAGCAGTCGGCGCGACCGGCGATTTTCTGGAGCGCGCGGTGGAAATGGCCAAGTCGAAAGCCGATGTCCTGGCGATCGACACTGCACACGGCCATACCGAACGCGTCATGGAGGCCATCCAGGCGATCCGTCATCGCCTCCCCGAAATGCAGTTGATTGCAGGAAATGTTGCCACCTATGAAGGCGCAAAGGATCTGATTGCCTTGGGCATCGATGGACTGAAAGTGGGCATTGGCCCCGGCTCCATTTGCACCACCCGCGTCGTCACCGGTGCCGGTGTCCCGCAGTTGACCGCAGTGATGCAAGCAGCGAAAGCAGCCGAAGGCACTGGCGTGCCCATCATTGCCGATGGCGGTATCAAATATTCTGGCGACATCACCAAGGCGATCGCAGCGGGTGCATCGTGCGTGATGATTGGCAGTCTTTTCGCCGGAACAGAAGAAGCGCCAGGCGAAACCATTCTGTTTCAAGGCCGCACTTTCAAGTCCTATCGCGGCATGGGTTCCACCGGCGCGATGGAGGCGGGATCGGCCGATCGCTATTCGCAAGAAGGCGCGGAGCGCGGAAAGTCTGTACCGGAAGGCGTCGAAGGGCGCGTCGCATATAAAGGTCCTCTCAGCGGATTGACGGACCAACTTGTTGGCGGCTTAAAGAGCGGCATGGGTTATGCAGGGGCACAAACATTGCGGGAACTCACCGAGAAGAGCCGCTTCATTCGCATCACTGCCGCGGGCCTGCGAGAAAGCCACGTTCACGACGTTGTGATTACCAAAGAAGCCCCGAATTACCGCATGGAGTAAGGCGAGCGCCTGACGCCTCTTGCTGCTCTTTGAATATCCGTTACGCTAAATTTGGCGCGGTTTTTTTCAGCACGTCGTTCACGCATCATTTACACTGGTAAGAGAAAATAGGCCTTAATGTCCACCAGCGAACCTTGGCGTAACCCACCTCCAGCACCACAAGTGGATGAACTGCGTTCCCGCATGCCACCGCATTCGATGTTTCCAGGCTGGCTGCATGCCTGGTGGCCCGCGCTGCTATGCGCCATCATGATTTCCGTCCTCTCCACAGACACATTTTCGGCGGAACATACCGGAACCGTCCTGTCGGTCATCCTCCATTGGCTCAAACCGGATATGAATTGGCGGCAATTCGACTTTATTCATCTCATCGTTCGGAAAAGCGCACACTTCATTGAATATTTTATTTTCTATCTGTTGTTGTACCGAGGCATTCGCGGCGCACGTCAAGGCTGGCACTGGTCCTGGGCATTAACGGCCTGGGGCATCGCCGCCTTCTACTCCATTCTTGATGAAGTTCATCAAATGTTCGTGGCCTCACGTGGGCCTTCGGCATGGGACTCGCTGCTCGATTCCACCAGCGCATTCATTGGGCTGATCGTGCTGTTCCTCTATTTCCGATATCGCAAATCCTCCGCGGCAGAGTAAGTTACTCCTGCAGTACACTCAGCACATTCGCTAGGCTGATGCGTTGAACGATGATGACGTTAGAAATCCTCGCTAAAAACTCAGTAACTTTTCACGAAACCGATTGGCTTCGTGCCGCACCAAATAAGCAGGAGATAGGTCATGAGCAAAATTCTGGTTACCGGAGGATCCGGCTTCATCGGGAGTCATTGCATCTTGCAGCTACTCGCCACCGGTCATCAGGTACGTACCACGCTGCGTAGCCTGAAGCGCGAAAATGATGTGCGCTCAATGTTGAAAGAAGGCGGCGGCGGGTCGGCCGATCGCCTGTCCTTTATCGCCGCCGATTTACAGCAAGATGCCGGTTGGCCGGAAGCCGTCGCCGGCTGCGAATACGTGCTGCACGTCGCCTCGCCCTTCCCTTCCAGCGTCCCGAAAAATGAGGACGAGCTAATCGTTCCCGCACGTCAGGGAACGCTTCGTGTCCTGCGTGCGGCGCGCGATGCCGGCGTGAAACGCGTGGTACTCACCTCGTCTTTCGCCGCCATCGGCTATGGGCAAAAAGAGCAGCAAGCACCGTTCAACGAAACCAATTGGACCAATCCCAATGGACAAGACGTGCTCCCCTACGCGAAATCGAAGACCTTGGCGGAACGCGCTGCTTGGGATTTTATTGCTCAGGAAGGTAAAGGGCTCGAATTGTCTGTCGTCAATCCCGTAGGCGTGTTCGGCCCGGTGCTGGGGCCGGATTATTCCACTTCGATCTTGATCGTGCAGCGCATGATGGACGGCGCGATGCCCGGTTGCCCGCGTCTCTGCTTCGGCGCGGTCGATGTGCGCGACGTGGCCGACTTACATATCCGCGCGATGACCCATCCAGCAGCCAAAGGCGAACGTTTTCTCGCCGTCGCCGGCGATTTCCTGTGGATGGTCGATATCGCGCGAATTCTGAAAGAGCACATGGGCGCGGCCGCCAAGCGAGTGCCGACGCGAGAAATTCCCAACTGGCTGGTGCGCCTCGCAGCACTGCGCGATCCAGCGGTGAAGCAAATCTTGCCCGAACTTGGCAAATTCAAAAACGCCACCAACGAAAAAGCAAAGCGCGTTCTCGGCTGGACTCCCCGTTCCAACGAGGAATCCATCGTCGTCACTGCCGAAAGCCTGGTGCGCCTCGGCCTCCTGAAAGACAGCTCCACCAAGCCTCAAACGCAAACGCGCGCCGCGTAGTCGCGATTGCGAATCTCAACGGATGGGCGAGGCCTCGGACCGACAATCGGTTTTGTGTCAAGCAAAGCGGGAGCCTTCTAGGATAAAAAGAAAAGCCCACTCCGGACTTCGAAGCGGGCTGAAGAATGTTCACGTATTGAAGGAGTGGTGCGTCTTAGCTTGCGGCTTCGACCGGCCCTTCCTTCTTGGTCTTTTCTTTCTTTTCCTTCTTCTTGAACTCGTACCCCACCAGCTCAAGAATAGCGACCTTCGCTCCGTCTCCGACGCGATTGCCGCCTTTGATGATCCGGCAGTAGCCGCCAGCGCGATCCGCAAACTTCGGCGCGATTTCGCTGAACAGTTTCTGGGTAATCTCCGGTGTCATCAGGTACGAAGCCGCCTGGCGGCGCGACTGCAAAGTGTCGCGCTTGCCCAGCGTGATGATCTTTTCCGCCACCGGCCGCGTCGCTTTCGCGCGCGTCAGCGTGGTGGTGATCCGGCCGTGAGTTAACAGGTTGGTGACCAGGTTGCGCAACGTCGCGCGACGATGCCACGGATTGCGCCCCAGTTTTGATCCAGACTTCAGATGTCGCATGTTTCGTCCCTTTTCCTAAGCTCGTCCGTTACAGTGTGACCGATTCATCCGAGCTTGGAGGCGCGGTTTGGCTCGGCAGTGGCGGCCAGATAATGCGGCCGTGTTCATCGAACTTCATACCCAAGCTGAGGCCCATCTTCACTAGTATATCTTTGATCTCGTTGAGCGATTTGCGGCCGAAGTTCTTGGTCTTCAGCATTTCGTTTTCGCTCTTCTGTACGAGTTCGCGGATCGACTGAATGTTGGCGTTCTTCAGGCAGTTGTAGCTGCGCACGGAAAGTTCCAGCTCTTCCACGGAACGGTCCAGATGTTCCAGGCGCGGATCGTGCACGATATCCTGCGGCATCTCCACGTTTTCCACCGGCTCTTCAAAATTGATGAAGATGCTCATGTGGTCTTTGACCAGCTTGGCTGCCAGACCGATGGCGTCCTGCGGCGTGATCGCGCCGTTGGTCCACACTTCGATCATCAGCTTTTCGTAGTCGGTCATTTGTCCGAGACGCGCCGCTTCCACTGAGTAGTTCACCTTGCGCACTGGCGAGTGAACGCTGTCCACCGGGATGTAGCCGATGGGCAGGTCTTCATCGTAGTTGCGGTCGGCGGCCACATAGCCGCGGCCGTTCTTCACGCGCATCTCGATTTGCAGCTTGCCGCCTTCGCTGACCGTGGCTATATACACGCTCTTATCGAGCACGGCGAAGTCAGCGTCTTCCTCAATCTGAGCGCTGGTGACCACACCGGGCTGTTCCACGTTCAGGTAAATCGTCTTTGGCAGGTCGTTGTTCAGCTTAATGGGTACCTGCTTCAAGTTCAGGATAATGTCGGTGGCATCTTCGACTACGCCCGGAATCGAAGAGAATTCGTGCAATACGCCTTCAATTTTCACGGCGGTGATGGCCGCACCTTCAATCGAACTGAGCAGGGCGCGACGCAGCGCGTTCCCTACCGTGGTGCCCCAGCCGCGCTCAAACGGCTGCGCCGAAAACCGACCGTACCGCTCTGTGAGCGATTCAAGTTCAGATGCCAGACGCTTCGGTTTCTGAAATCCCTTCCACATACTGTTCCTTCCTTCTGGCCCACGTTCCGTGGACCCAATCCCTACCGCTTCCCCTAATTAGATGCTGCAGGAACGGTTTACCTCGGTGCGGCGAACCAGCCATAGCCGGCTCGCCACACGAGGGCTGAAATTACTTGGAGTACAGTTCCACGATCAACTGTTCGTTAATCGGCGGAGTCTGCACATCTTCACGCTTGGGCAGGGCGACAACCTTGGTCTTGAAGTTCTCGCGGTCCTGCTCCATCCATGGTGCGGAGTTCTGGCTCTGCGCCACGTTGCGCGCTTCAAGGACCATGGCGTTCTGGTGCATCTTGTCCTTGATGGCGATTTCCTCGCCCACGTTCACCTGGTACGACGGGATGTTCACTTTCTTCCCGTTGATCCGCACGTGTCCGTGCAGCACCAGTTGCCGTGCCTGCGCTCTGGAAGAAGCCAAACCCGCGCGACATACCACGTTGTCGAGCCGGCGCTCCAGCATGATGATCAGGTTTTCGCCCGTGGGACCCTTGGCGCGTTCCGCCTTCTCGAAATAATTGCGGAACTGGCGCTCCAGCAACCCGTAGTAGCGTTTCACTTTCTGTTTCTCGCGAAGCTGCAGGCCGTAACCTGCTACTTTCGCGCGCCGCGACTGGCCGTGCTGACCCGGTACAAAGTTGCGCTTCTCAATCGCGCACTTGTCCGTGAAGCACCGCAGTCCCTTTAAAAATAGCTTCTGCCCTTCCCGACGGCACAGGCGGCAGACCGCTTCTCGATGTCTTGCCAACTTCTATTCTCCCTTCCCAAATCTCTTCGAACCAAAAACCAAATCCATATACATCAAACCCGGCGACGCTTTGGCGGACGGCAGCCATTGTGCGGAATCGGCGTGACGTCGCGAATCGCGACAATATGCAGCCCTGCAGCGGCCAGCGCGCGTACTGCCGACTCGCGGCCAGAGCCGGGACCTTTCACGCGAACTTCCACGCTTTTCATCCCGTACTGGTCACGCGCCGTTCCTGCGGCAGACAATGAAGCCTGTTGCGCAGCGTACGGCGTGCCCTTGCGCGAACCCTTGAACCCAATCGCACCCGACGACGAAGAACAGATGACCCGGCCATCCGTATCCGTGATAGTGATCTGCGTGTTGTTGAAGGATGCGGACACATGCACCAGGCCGTGCGGCACAATGCGACGCTCGCGCTTCTTCTTGAATTCCTTCTTGCGCTTGCTGACTGCCGCGCCACCCTTTGCTCCTGCGGCCGGTTTTCCTCCCGGCTGCACGTCGGGTTGCTGATTTTGTTGCTGCTCTTTAGCCACGTTTCACTCCAATTTTCAAATCGAATCTTTTCCCGTCGCCAGCCTCTTACCATGCCGCGCGATGGATTAACCCTTCTTGCCCTTAATCTGCTTCTTCCCGGCCACCGCTCCACGGCGCGGACCCTTCCGAGTACGTGCGTTGGTGTGCGTGCGCTGCCCATGAACTGGCAGGTTGCGGCGGTGACGAATGCCGCGGTACGCCTGGATTTCGATCAGGCGCCGGATGTTCATCTGGATCTCTTTGCGGAGGTCGCCTTCCACGCGGCCTTCCTGCTCGATGATCTGGCGCAGACGATTGGTTTCGTCTTCAGTCAGATCGCGAATCTTTTTCGTGAAGTCCACATTCGCCTTTTCGGCGATGCTCTTCGCGCGCACCTGTCCGATGCCATAGATCGAGGTCAACCCGACCCATAGGCGCTTCTGCGGCGGAAGATCAATACCTGCGATACGTGCCATGGTGTCTCCTTGCTCCCTTTATCCCTGACGCTGCTTGTGCTTCGGATTCACGCAAATCACCCGAACCACGCCGCGCCGATGGATAACCTTGCACTTGTCACAAATCTTTTTAACGCTTGCCCGAACTTTCATACTGCTTGCTCCCTCGCTGGCCATCCGAAGACGGCCGCTACCAAATTTGTTGCGCGTCGTCCGCTACTACTTGTAGCGGTACACGATTCGCCCGCGGGTTAAATCGTAAGGCGACAATTCCACCGCCACCTTGTCTCCCGCCAGAATCCGGATGAAATTCTTGCGCATCTTGCCGGAAACGTGCGCCAGTACCTGGTGCTTGTTTTCCAGCTCAACCCGGAACATCGCATTGGGCAACGGCTCAATCACCGTCGCCATTACTTCAATCGCGTCTTCCTTCGAATTCCCGGAATCGCTTTTCTCTTTTTTCTCGTACGGCTGCTTCGCCATAATCTCCCGTGTTCACTGCTAACTTATGCTCTTACCAAGACGGCCCGGTCATTTCTTTGGGGCGCGTCAAAATCCAAGGGCCATTCGCGGTCACCGCTACGGTGTGCTCGAAATGTGCCGAAGGACTGCCATCGGCCGTTTCCGCCACCCACTCGCCGCGCATTTGCACTTCTGGCCGGCCCGCGTTCACCATCGGTTCGACGGCGATGACCATGCCTTCCTGCAAACGAGCACCGCGTCCCGGCTCTCCGTAGTTCGGAAGATTGGGTTCATCATGCATCTTGGTGCCGATGCCATGTCCCACAAATTCCCGCACTACCGAAAACCCGTGCTGCTCCACCCAACTCTGTACCGCGTACCCGACATCGCCCAATCTGTTTCCTGGGCGCATCTTGTCGATCGCGCGATCCAGCGATTCCCGGGTCACATCAAGGAGTTTCTGCAACTCCGGGCTGATGCGGCCCACCGGCACGGTTACTGCCGAATCTCCGTAGTAGCCGTCGACTTCCATGCCAAAGTCGATGGATACAATGTCGCCTTCGACTAACTTCCGCTTCGGCGACGGGATGCCATGCACGATTTCGCTATTCACCGACGTGCACAACACACAGGGATAACCGCGATATCCCTTGAATGCCGCCTTACCCGGCCTGCCCGCGATGAGCCTCTCGGCAACTTTCTCCAGGTCCATCGTCGTCACTCCCGGCTTTACTTCTGCCCGAAGTGCATTCAAAACTTCATGTACTGCCTGACCCGCGCGATACATCTTCTCGAGTTCAGCACTGCTGCGTAATTGAATCGCCATTGCCCTTTACCGCATTCCACGCATGCTGGACACGAGCTGCTGGATGTCTTGCTTCACTTCTTCCACGCTCTTCCGCGCATCCACATCGTGTAAATACCCGAGCCGCCGGTAGTACGTAACCAGGGGCGCGGTCTGCTTCTCATACGCGTGCAATCGCGGCCCAACTACTTCTTCGCGATCGTCAGGGCGATGAATTAATTCGCCGCCGTCGTTATCGCAAATCCCTTCTACCTTCGGCGGCCGGTCGTAAATATTATAAATCTCGCCGCACAACTTGCAGACTCGCCGGCCCGTCATACGCCGCATCAGCACGTCGGTGCCGATGATCATATGAATTACGAACGGATGCTTGAATCCCTGGCGTTTCAGCATTTCACCCAGATACTTGGCCTGAGTGACGGTACGCGGAAAGCCATCGAAAACAAATCCGTTACTGCAATCCGGCCGTTCGATTCGCTCGGCCACCATCCTGAGCACCAGCGAGTCGGGTACCAACTCGCCGCGTTCCATGATCGGCTTCACCTTCAAGCCTAGCGGCGTGCCAAGGGCAATGTGCTCCCGTAGCATGTCACCCGTCGAAAGATGCGGCACGCCATATTTCTTTGCCAGCTCTTTCGCCTGAGTGCCCTTTCCTGAACCCGGAGGCCCTAGGAAAATTACCGCGC
>Ga0210396_10005607_pt1 | contig 12102 bp, 15 predicted proteins | sample IncBWH17OmetaG_FD_155466 | JGI IMG/M metagenome (GOLD analysis project Ga0210396, IMG submission 155466) | Forest soil microbial communities from Barre Woods Harvard Forest LTER site, Petersham, Massachusetts, United States - Inc-BW-H-17-O ...
TCTGATGCTGCATCGAGCGCGCCATCTCTTCATTCGCCAGCAGACTGCCGTCATCAACTCGATCCGTGCCTATCTTGCCGAGTTCGGGATCGTTGCCCCGGTTGGGCGCAGGGGTGTCGAGCACTTGCTGGAAGTCGTCGCCGATGCAGCCGACCACCGGCTCCAGGAGGTAGCCCGCATGTGCCTTGCTGCTCTCGGCAGTCAGTTGCGGGCACTGAAAGCCCAGATACTGGAGTTCGACCGACGCATCTTGGCCTGGCATCGATCAAGCGCGACAAGCAGGCGACTGGACGCGATCCCCGGCGTCGGTCCGGCGCTGGCCACAGCACTTGTCGCAAGTATTGCCGATCCCAAGGCCTTTCGATCCGGGCGGGACTTCTCGGCCTGGGTCGGGCTGGTGCCGAAGCAGAACTCGAGCGGGGGCAAGGACAAACTTGGCAGTATCAGCAAGCAGGGTGATCGCTATTTGGCGCAGCCTGTTCACGGCTGGCGCACTTGCGGTGATCCGCTATGCCAAGATCCACGGCACGCAACATCGACCCTGGCTTACCGCGTTGTTGGCGCGGCGTCCGACCAAGGTCGCCGCCATCGCGCTCGCCAGTAAACTCGCCAGGATGGCTTGGGCGATGATGGCCAGAAACGAAGGCTACAACGAACCCATCGCGCTCGCGGCGTAAGCATAGCGCCAAGGCTCGATGTGACGCAACGGTTGGGAGGCGGACAGCACGTAATGCAGTGCCGGTCGATCCGGCGATCAGGACAACCCACTTGGGCCATAGCATCTTTGAATGCGCGCTTTTGACCGGGACCTGATCCGCGGAGGTATGGCCAGCGGTCATGAGTGCCGCGCAAACAGGCCGAACACATGGCTGCTCCGACCAATGCTGCAACGTGAAGATTCTCCTTGCCAACCCGGAGCCGTCCACACATGGCCCGTCGCGTCATTTCGCTGCAAAGCAGCGCTCCGGTCGCTTTCGGAGGGAAGCGGACATCGACTGGCAGGCAAAGCCGGCCGGTTCGGTCGCGAATGACCCAAAGCGGACCTTGGTTCGGCACACCTTTCGTTGGGACGTGCGGTGAAGTCTGGGCATGTCGATCGGAGAGGCAGTTCTTCGGTAAAGTCGGAAGCATTTTTTTTGGACATACGCCAGTGATATCGGCAAAGATTGTCCCTTGCGAAAGACTCGAGATTATCGACCAGCCATGGACCATAACCCTGACGACGACCGACAAGTCGCGGACCAACGTTGCAGCCTGTTGGGCCTCGCGGCGATGGCCCTCATCATCGGAGCAGCTACCGGATGTGTCGGGGCGATCTTCCGGCTTTTGCTCGCGCATGCAGATCGTCTGCGCGATGCGATGATCGCCTGGGCCCATGGCCACGCAATCTGGGGATTCTTGATTGTCGTCGGCGCGTGCGCTGTCGCGACCCTGGTTGCCGCGTGGATGGTGCGGCAGTTCTCGCCACACGCTTCGGGCAGTGGCATTCCGCATGTCGAAGCTGTCCTGCGCGAGGAAATTCCACCGGCTCCGTATGGTCTGGTGCCAGTGAAATTCTTCGGCGGGATACTGGCGATCGGCTCCGGGCTAGCGCTGGGCCGCGAGGGGCCGACCGTCCAGATGGGCGCCGGTATCGCGGTTTTCGTCGCGCGCGTCTGCCGGCTCTGCTGGGCGGACTCCCGCGTGCTGCTGGCGGCCGGCGCCGGCGCCGGCCTGGCGACGGCCTTCAATGCGCCGATTGCCGGGCTCGTTTTTGTGCTCGAAGAGTTGGTGCAGAGGTTCGAGCACCGCATTGCCGTGGCCGCTCTTGCGGCTTTAGCAACGGCGATCCCGGTCGCAAGGCTGTTTCTCGGCGACGCTCCCGACTTCTACGTGGGACCGCTAAGCTATCCCAGCGCCGAGTCCGTGCCGCTGTTCTTTGTTCTGGGTGCCATCGCGGGCCTGCTCGCCGTCGCATACAACCGCGCCTTGCTCGCTGCCATTGCAGTTCGTGACCGCTTCGGCCGGTTAGCGGTCGAGCTTCGCGCCGGATTGATCGGCGCAAACGTCGGTATATTGGCCTGGTTCGCGCCCGAGCTGGTCGGTGGCGGAGATCAGATCACGCAGCGGACGCTGATCGGCCACGAAAGCCTGGCGATCGTCGGGTTGGCATTCCTAATCCGGTTCGGACTCGGCGCTGTCTCATACGCTGCCGGCACTCCCGGAGGGCTGTTCGCTCCGTTGCTGGTGCTAGGAGCCCAGTCCGGGCTGTTGTTTGGAGCGGCTTGCCGCTTTGCATTTCCAGTGCTCACAACCCAGCCGCAAGCATTTGCGTTGGTGGGTATGGCGGCCTTCTTCACCGGCGTCGTGCGTGCGCCAGTGACCGGCATCATTCTTGTCGCCGAGATGACTGGTAGCGTGACACTGTTGCTGCCGATGCTGGGCGCCTGCTTTGTGGCGATGCTGCTGCCCATGTTGCTGCACAATGCACCGATCTACGATTCCCTGCGTGAGCATACGCTGCGTCTTGAGGCGCAATTGAAACAGCGATGAGACTCTAATCAACTCGCAAGGCCGCCAGGCGCTCGGCGTCGCCATGCCGTCACACGTGCTCAGACCCGCCCACGCGACGATCGAAAGCAACGAGTCCGGTTGTGGGCCCGAAACGGACATCCCGGCGTAGCATCGCGATGTCCGCTATCAGGGGATGAACTGACCGAGCTCAGATGCGATCCGACTTCCGTTTATGACCCCAAACCGTCATTTCTTTTCGGATTTGAGGATTCTACTGTTCGTGACCGTGGGTGCTGCTCAAGAGCGGTGACGGTGCTCAAGCTCCAGCGTGACGAGGCGCGCCAGCAGTGTTGCTGGATACAGTTGGCCGATGATCGATTCGATATTGGCGAGACTGCGTGCAACTGGATGCAGTGGAATGATGTCGCCATAGCCGACCGAGGTCAGAGTGACGAAACTGAAGTAGATTAGGTTCGCGGCTATGGCAAGATTGTCCGAGGGGCGGAAGGCCGGTAAACGCACTGGGGTCGAGCAATGCTGCGAAGCAGAATAGCGCCACGAAAATTAGTCCAATAGTGAGGTAGAGCAGAATTGCACCAACGATGCGATGAAAATTGACCTTCCCCGGTGCGAACACGGCGCGGGCGACAACGATAGCAAGCGTCAGGCCGGCAATCAGCCAAGCTGAGGCGTCGAGGTAGATATCGATCGCCGATGGGTGCCGCAGCCGAAGTATGGTTGCGACCACGACCAGCACGACGGCAAACAATGTTGCCGTCAGCGCCGCTACGCTCCCAGATACGACGAACACGGCGACCACCAGCACGAGTCCGAATGCAAGCCCGAAATGGTGCGCTCCGAAAACGCCGACAGCCTGCAGCGGCCCAATCACAAACATCAGTACCGCCAGCATGACGGTCAGCGCTGTCAGCAGCGGATCGGTCAGGCGTTCCCGTAGCCGATCGAATTCTTTTTGGTTCATGCTGCGCCTTCGACTTACTATGGATCGCCTACGCATATAGCGGAAGAAAAAGATACGGCCTATTGGAAACCGGTCGGATCGATAAGGCTAGTCAGAAAAATTCTGGGTGCTGATGGCGCACATGCTTGCCATGGAATGTCGGGTCGTGGCCCATCGCGTCATCTCGCGCGCGCGAAACAATCAGGTCGCTTTCGGAGAGAAGCGGACATCAACTGGCAGGCGGGGCCGGCTGGCAAAGTCGCGAATGACCCAAAGCGGCGACTACCCGGCATGGATCAGGCTTCCGGTCCTGCCCGTGGCTGACATCCGATTGCACCGCTCAGGATTTGACGACTTAGCCAAGTCGCTGGCCTTATGGTAATAGAACCCGTTGGTGCGCAATGGCTGAGACGCGCAAAATTTCAGCGATCCTGGCTGCCGATGTCGTCGGCTACAGCAGGCTTGCCGGCGCCGACGAGGATCGGACCTTGGCGCGGCTTCGGGCGTTGAGGAGCGATCTGATCGATCCGACCATTGCCGTTTATCACGGGCGCGTGGTCAAGCGGACCGGCGACGGGGCCCTGGTCGAATTCCGCAGCGTCGTCGAGGCGGTGCGCTGCGCGATCGAGGTGCAGAACGGCATGGTCGAGCGAAATGCCGGCCTGCCTGTCGATCGACGCCTCGAATTTCGCATCGGAATTCATCTAGGTGATATTGTCGAGGAGAGCGACGGAGACTTGATGGGCGACGGCGTCAATATCGCCGCACGTCTAGAGGGTATCGCCACGCCTGGGGCCATCTGCCTGTCGGAGGATGCGTACCGGCAGGTGAAGACGCGGCTCGATCTTTCCGTCAACGATCTCGGGGCGGTTTCGCTCAAGAATATCGTCGAACCGATCCGGGTCTACTCGCTCGAGGTCGGTGCTACCCCTGCGGCGAGCAGGGTGTCGCAAGACACGGCGAACTCTCCGGGCCGGGCGCCGGAACGGCCGGATAAACCGTCCATCGCCGTTCTGCCCTTCCAGAACATGAGCGGCGATCCCGAACAGGAGTATTTCGCCGATGGCATGGTCGAGGACATCATCACCGCGCTATCGCGGTTCAAGTCATTGTTCGTGATCGCACGAAATTCCTCGTTCACCTACAAGGGACGCGCCGTCGACAGCGTCTTAGTCCGCTCGATCCGCTTGGGCACTTGACGAAGTTTGGTTTCGCTCTCGCGCACCTGCAGTCGGGACGCTACGAGCAGGCAATAGAGTGGGCCGACGAAGCGCTCATCCAGAAACCCGGTTTTATCAATGCAATGATCGTCCGAACGGCGGCCTGCGGCCATCTCGGTCTGCGCGAGCAAGGGCGTGTATGGATCGAGCGGATCCATCAGGCCGCGCCGACACTGACCATAAACGCGATCAAAGACTTCCTTTCGGTATTTTTCGTACCCGAGGCGCTTGCCTGCCAAGTCGACGGCCTCGCCAAGGCCGGGATGTCGCCCCAATGACCCATGCATTGCCTTCTTTCGACCCCCGGTAAGCCGGTAGCCGGCCTTTAACAGCGGAGCAATCACATCATGAGCACTGTTCTTCGTCCGGGCACGCCGACCGATGCCGCGGCCTGTGGCGCTATTTGCTATGATGCCTTCAGAGCCATCGGTACCGCCCACAATTTTCCGCCGGACTTTCCCTCGCCGGACGTCGCGATTGGAGTGCTCGCGATGCTGCTGGCTCATCCCGGCTTCTACTCGGTCGTGGCGGAGAGCGACGGCCGGATCATTGGCAGCAATTTTCTCGACGAACGATCGACCATCGCCGGTGTAGGACCGATCACGGTGGACCCGCAGAAACAGAATCGTGGCCTGGGCGGACACCTGATGAAGAACGTTCTGGATCGCGCCGCAGGGCAGAACGCAGCCGGCGTACGCCTCCTCCAAGCCGGCTACCACAACCGTTCGCTCTGTCTCTATACCAAGCTTGGTTTCCGGACCCGTGAACCGATATCGGTCTTTCGGGGGATTCCGCCGCGGCAATCTCTCGACGGCTACGAAGTCCGTCGGGCTACGGCCGCTGATCTGTCCGCTTGCAACCAAATCTGCCGTCAAGTCCATGGATTTGGTCGCGCGGGCGAACTGCGTGACGCGATTGCGCAAAATGGCGCATCGGTCGTCGAGCACCTCGGCCGCATCACGGGCTACACGACCGGCATCGCATTCTTCGGCCACAGCGTCGCAGAGACCAACCGTGAACTAATGGCCCTGATTGGCGCTGCGACCGATTTCGGCGGACCCGGATTTTTGCTGCCGACGCGCAATCACGAGGTGTTCAACTGGTGCCTGAAGGCCGGCCTGAAGCTCATGTTCCAGATGACGCTGATGACGGTCGGCCTCTACAGCGAGCCGGCAGCTCCATATATGCCTTCCGTCCTATTGAGCGATCGTGCATGATGCAACAGCGCGGGCTGGGGTTCGGCATCGTCCGCAGTGACCCGAAATGCGACGTCCGCACCGGAACGGGAAAGGTCGCTTCGCCGCGAAACTTTCGCTCCGCATGTCCCTGCTTATTGTCAAGAACGGCACGGTGTGTGATCGCTGCCGCTATTAGCGAAGTAGGACGCCAGTCACCGCGCCGATGGAGAAATCAATGACTAAAGTAAAAGTTGCCGGGTTCGGTGTCTCGCTTGATGGCTTCGCTGCGGGAACCGCTCAGAGTTTAGATCATCCGCTTGGTTTGCGTGGCGAGGAGGTCTTTCAGTGGTTTTTCCCAACGCGGACTTTTCGTCAGATGCTGGGAAAAGATGGCGGTGAAACTGGCGTTGATGACGGGTTCGCCCGACGCGCAATGGAAGGGTTCGGTGCCTTCATCCTCGGTCGCAACATGTTCGGACCTGTTCGTGGGGAATGGCCTGACGATCAATGGAAAGGCTGGTGGGGTGATAATCCGCCTTATCATGAGCCAACTTTCGTACTGACCCATTATCCACGACCGCCAATCGAGATGCTGGGCGGAACGACATTTCATTTTGTCTCTGACGGCATTGAAGATGCGCTGCAAAAGGCGCGCGAAGCGGCAGGCGCAAAGGACATTAAGATTGGCGGCGGTGTCGAAACTGTGAGGCAATACGTTCAGGCCGGCCACGTGGATGAAATTCACCTCGCTTTTGCTCCAATTGCGCTTGGCCAAGGGGAATCGCTCTTTAGCGGCTTGGATCTTCGCGCTCTGGGATATCGGACAATCGAGCATGTTCCGACGGACCGAGCCACGCACATTGTCCTCGCGAAGTAGAGTTGGCAACTAAGGCGTTTACAAGCGAGGCGTCACCGAGATCCTGTCGCTCTTACCGAGATAATTCATGGAAATTGGCATCCCGGAGTAAGGCCGTCTCAGTGGGCGGCCTCTTTCATTGTGGCAGATGTCGGCTGTTGGCCCTTCGCGTCATTTCGCGTGGGCGCAGCAGTCAGGTCGCTTTTGGAGAGAAGCGGACATCAATTGGAAGGCGAGGCCGGCTTGCTCAGTCGCGAATAACCCAAAGCAGTCCTGCGCCATGCTCCGCATTTGCGACGCAGCATTTGCGCCCGCCGTGTCCGGCCACAGTCGAGATGTGTTAGCCTGCATATCGTCATCCTCTAGCTGCGATGAGGATCGAATGAAGCGGCGGGAATTCATTGGTCTTGCCTGTGGCGCCAGCGTGCTGGCAGCGACAATATCAAGGGCTGCATGGGCAGTGGAGCCGCACAAGGTATACCGGATCGCGATGCTCCACCCATCGCATCCGGTATCCGACCTGACCGAAAACGGCCGCTTGAACTATTATCGCGAGTTCTTTCACGAACTTCGCCGGCTCGGCTACATCGAGGGAAAAAACCTGGTGGTCGAACGGTTTTCGGGCGAAGGGCGTATTGATCATTATCCTGAACTCGCGCGCGAAGCCGTTGCTCGCAATCCAGATGTTATTTTTGCAGTCAATTTGATGGTCGGCCCTCTCCACGATCCCGATTGTCGCGTTTGTCTCCGATCCGGTCCAGTCCGGCCTTGCGACGAGTATGGCGCGGCCGGGCGGAAACATCACCGGTGTTAGCGTAGATACGGGTCCCGAGCTTTGGGGGAAACGACTTCAGCTTCTTAGGGAGGTCGTCCCGACAATATCGAAATTGGCAATCTTGGGTCTACAAAGCCAGCAAGCAGCTGCGATGCAGGAGGCGACCGAGAAAGCCGGTATCGGGGTCGCAGGTCCATTTTATTTGAATAAGGGCAGCGATGACGAGTGCCGGGAGGTCTTCGCCACGATCTACCGGTCAGGAGCCAACGGCCTCTTCGTGGATGGAAGTGCCGAAGTGGTCACAAAGAGACAGCTCATTGCGGAATTGGCGGCGAAGTATCGGCTACCGGCCATCTATCCATATCGGGTGTTTGTTGAGGCGGGTGGGCTTATGTCCTATGCAACCGATCTGATAGATATTCTTCGCTGGGCGGCGCGTGAAATTGATCAAATTCTCAACGGCGCAAACCCCGGCGATATTCTCACCCACGCAGTCATCGAACCGGTCTCCGCTCAACGCCGGGAACGGGATTTCAGACGGCGGAGACAGAGCCGAAAAAGCCGGCTATTCGCCGGCGAAGACTTAATACAGAGACCCGCAAAGGTACGAAAACCCCTATTTCTGCGGGGGAACTGCAACAAGGGCGAACGGAGTTCGAGCCCTGTAGACTGCGTGGTGGGCGCACCAGGGCTCGAACCTGGGACCCGCTGATTAAGAGTCTCATTTTGTCCAATTCCCTGACATTCCTAGGCTTTCCCTGAGCAATAAAAATCCCGTTGTTACGGGTTTTTCCGCTCCTACGCTGCTACTCGGAAATTCCGGGGGATGCCGTTTTGGTGTTGCCCCGGTGTTGCCCCGAACGGAAAGGCAGCGAGCAAGCTATGACAGCGCAACGGATCACTAAGCGCGTGGTGGACGCCCTTCAAACCAACGACCGCGAGTTCACGCTATGGGATGATGCCGTGAGCGGCTTCGGCGTGCGCGTGCGCGCGACCGGCGCGAAGTCCTATGTAGTCGTTTACAGGGCTGGCGCAGGACGCGGCGCGCCCGTCCGGCGCTACACTATCGCAGCGGTCGGCAAGATCACGCCGGAACGCGCCAAGGGCACGCGCCAAGGTCATTCTGGGGGCGGTAGCACACGGGCACGACCCGGCGAACCAGAAGACCGCCGAACGAGGCACCCCCACGGTGGCCGAACTGGCGGACCGGTTCATGGCCGACCACGTGCGAGCCAAGCGCAAGGCCGGGACGGCGGAGTTCTACCGAGACATTCTGGATCGCATCGTGAAGCCTGCCATAGGCACTACCAAGGCCGACAAGCTGACCCGGCTTCAGGTCGGCAGGCTGCATTCCTCTCTCGCCAACACGCCGTTTCAGGCCAATCGGGTGCTGGCCGTTGTCGGCAGCATGTACGCCTTCGCAGGCCGCGCGGGCGTGGTGCCGGAAGGCATCAATCCCGCGCGCGGAATCGACAAGTTCAAAGAAAGCCGCCGCGAGCGGTTCCTGACCGGCGAGGAACTAGAGCGGCTAGGTAGTGCGATCCGCGAAGCCGAGACCGCTGGCATCCCATGGACGGTGGACGAATCCAGGCCGAACGCGAAACACGTGCCAAAGGACAAACGCTTCACCAGGATCGGACCGTATGCGGCGGCAGCGCTCCGCCTGCTCCTGTTCACCGGCTGCCGCCTGCGGGAAATCCTGCATTTGCGGTGGGAGCACATCGATTTCGAGCGCGGATGTCTGTTCTTACCGGACAGCAAGACCGGCAGAAAGACTGTCGTCCTCAACGCTCCTGCTCTCGCGGTGCTTAACGTGCTGGAGCGGGTCGGCCCTTACGTTGTACTCGGCGACGATCCGGCGCAGCCGCGCCATGACTTGAAGCGCCCGTGGGATGCCGTCACTAAGCGTGCCGGTCTGGTCGGCGTTCGCCTGCATGATCTGCGGCACACCTACGCGAGCTTCGGTGCCGGCGGCGGGCTGGGCCTGCCGATCATCGGGCGCTTGCTGGGCCACGCGCAGGCGGCGACCACCGCACGCTATGCGCATCTCGACAACGATCCGCTGCGACGAGCCTCGGAAGCGATTGCTGGCCACATTGCGGCAGCTCTTGAAGGGAACCAAAAGGCTTCCATCGTCTCGATCGCTGGCAATCGCAAGGGCTAATGACTGTGTGGGGAGCAGCCAGTTTGGTCCAAATGGTCTCCACCACGCAGTCCTTTCGAACCGGGTAATTTCCAGCCGGGTTCAGATAGCCCTCTTTGTGCCGGGATTTCCGCTATCGGCTCTGGCCCCTTTTAGTCTCTGCGGACAGTCCGTCTCTCTTGTGGCGATTTTGGCGGCCCTGTCTCCGCATCCAAAAATCTCGTTCCTGGCAGACGCAAAATGTCACATGCTTACCAGCTACACGACGAAGTCCTTCATCGCGGTCAAGGACCAGGGGCGGGCGCAGGTCGAGGTGCCACAGATTTACACCATCGTTCAATGTATGCCGGTCGAGGCGGACGGACGTCTTAGATACCGCATCAAGTCTGACAAGATAGAGCGTGTAGCGACGGAAGATGAGCTTTCGTACTGTCAGTAAGGCGCCGTGACTGGTAATGGTTAGGGAAAACGCATGCTGAATGATCGAGACAATATCCTGAGCGCTCTTCACGAAAAGGCGCTCACGGTTCGTGAGATCATGAGACGAGCTAATGTCGTGAACGAGGAAGCTTGCCAATCCCTCCTGCTGAAAATGTGAGACGAGGGCGTTGTGAAATTCGATACTCCCGATGGCATCTTGGATGATGCGCAGAAGGTCCCGAAGAAAGCTTTTTCCCTTAGATCTGGCCGGCTATAGAAGGTCGCCTGCCCGCGACATCGGCGTCGAGCGGCTCCGCGATCTGCCGGCGGAATCGAGCCGGCAGTTCGAGGCACTCGGACTCAATCCGGAATGTTCTTAGCGCTCGTGCTGCTCGACGACAATGGCAACGAGATCGCCGATTAACCCTGATACTTAGACCGGCAAAACTCCAACTCCGTCAACCGGTTGTGACCCGTGAACGGGAACGTCATGGGGGTTCGGTTCTTTATTCCTTCGTGCCAAAACATGAAGGACACAAGCCATGAAGCTCGCGTTTGTCATTCTGACTGCTGCCGCTACCGTATCGAGCACCTACGCTTTTGCGGCGAGTGGTGCCCACGTTAGTTCTCCCGGAGTAGGAGCGACCGGCCATCCATCCTCACCAAGCCGCACTCCCGGCGTCACTACCGGAATGGCCCGTAGCAGCGTCGGAGCGAATGGCGTTCATGCTGGTGGAGGGTGCATCCCGCCACTACCAACGCCAACCACGAGGAACACGTTGCCGCCACCTTGCTAGCCGCATCGCCGCTTTCATCAAAGGCGTCCAAACTCTCTTGGACGCCTTTTTCCTCCACACAAAAGCGAAAGTGATTTCCGTCATGTCGCCCTTACAGGTTCCGGCAGAGGTTGCGATGTGGTTGTGGAATGAAGTAGGCATTCTGAAACATAGCTCAACACTCCATCCAAAACTTCTCATCACCAGCCCGTGTTTGTTGCGAGTAAACTCGACAACAACAAAGCCGAGCACATGTCCCTCAAGCTCACCCCGCGGTCGACACGCTTCGCGCAGCCTACAGCGAGATCAATCTCGTCGACCCGGCCAGCACCGCCTACACGGGCCTCTGCAAACTGCTCGACAGTCTTTCGCAGGACGATTTGAAGGTGCTGCGCGACGCCAACATTAAGTGGATTTCGAGCCTGGCGGACGAGCGCGTGACGAAGCACTAACCCAGGAGCAACGATGATGAGCAGCCTCGACGATCGTCGCCGATCGCGCGATCTGTTCACCTGGCTCATAGTGGGCGTCCTCCTGCTCGCAGAGTTATCCGTCGGCTACTTGCTCTGCTACTACCTGCTTGGGGAGATCGTTTACTTATGAGCAGCCTTCCCGACCGCTCTGACTCGCGGTCGGCTCAACATCCGGCGCTCTCGGTCCAAGATCGGGCGCTGGCAAAGTCTCGTCAATCCGGTGCTTGAGGTTGGTCGCCTTTTCTACCACCGCAGCGGCAACGCTGGGATCGTTTGAATTCTTCATCCATGTCGTACATCGGGGTCATCCTTGCAGCCAGAACATGGCAGCCAGAGCCGCTATAAGGGCGACAATCGGCATTAGATCGCGCGTCGGTGCGATCCGCCGCGCGGGCTTGCGACCATGTTCATTCATGCCGTCCATTCCGGGGCATCCTTGTTCATCACCACATGTTAGGTAGGCAGTGCACTTTCGATTTTCCCGACAACATTTGGTGATAGCTGTGTCAGGGAAGTCTGAAGGAATTTTTAATTGAGATGTCGAACGGACGTTCCGACATTCTCGCAAGTCGGCTCGACCCCGACCGGCGTGCCCTTCACCTTCCTCGACACCAAGTCGAACCAGATCCAGGGCGTGATGGTCGATATCATCACCGAGATCAGAGCGGCTTCCGAAGCTAGTGCGGATTCAATCCGAGGGCTTCGAACTGTCGGCTCCATTCCGCGGGAGCGTCGCGGAGTCGCTCCACACCAATGCCGCGGGGCAAACGACCTTCGACTGCTGCTTTGACGAGGTCCGGTGCCAGG
>Ga0210396_10005609_pt1 | contig 12101 bp, 8 predicted proteins | sample IncBWH17OmetaG_FD_155466 | JGI IMG/M metagenome (GOLD analysis project Ga0210396, IMG submission 155466) | Forest soil microbial communities from Barre Woods Harvard Forest LTER site, Petersham, Massachusetts, United States - Inc-BW-H-17-O ...
GAGCAGACGTACACGTCCACGCTCCTGCCCGGCGATGGACGAGGTCGTGCCCGTGGCGTCACATCCCATGTGAGCCAAGCGAGCGTCGCGAGATTCCACAGGCCGTACAGCTCGGCAAGCAGGAGCCCGATCCACAGCACAGGGTTGGACCTGTGCCAGCTCCAGCCGATGCGCCAGGCTAGGTATGCGCCCGACCAGCACAACGCCACGCTTGCGAGTACACGCAGTAGATGTGGGTGACGTGCCCACCACGAACCCCAGCTGACCGCCACGGTCGCGAGGCCGCTCGAACGCGAGGGACGGTTGCGAGGCAGGGGCAATCCGCACAATGCCCAACCGAGCACGCCGAGCACGAAGCCGGGTAGCGACAGACCGCGACGGAGATGCTGTCCTGGGCTTTGCATGTGCTGCTCATCGGCCCCTCGTCAGCCATGGTTGAGTCGAGAAAGTCGCGATGAATGGCGATTTGCGAGCCTTAGCGCCATGTATCACGTCGAGCTGCGCCAGTTTCCCCACAACTTCTGCCACTTCAACCTCACCGAGCAAGAGCTGCACGAGACGATTCTCGATGCCTGGGCGCAGGGCGAGTGGATCGAAGTCGGTGAACGCAAGTGGAATCCACACCAGGCCACCCTCACGGTGCTGGAGGGTCCCCAGTTGCCCGTCGAGCAGCTCTCGATGGGCCGCGGATGGCGCAACGCTGTGCGTCAGGGCAGGAACGTGACCGAGCAGTTGGTCGCAGCCGCTAGGGTTGCTCCCGGGGGGCTCGACAGATCCACTGGGGACACGCCGTCAGGCGGCGTCGAGCCCGCCGGCCAGTTGGCTACGGGAGCCGAGAGCGGTCGTGCCGCCGCGCCGCTTGCTGGGTTGGTGCCCGATGCGCGCTTGATCGCCGACTCGCTCGGTCTCGAAGCGCTCGCAAAGCTCGGATCAGAGCCAGTGCCCCTGGCCGAGGTGTGGCGGCTGGCACGCGTCCGTTTTCCCGAGCATCCGGCAAGCGACTGCCTAAAGCTCGCCGAGCACGCGATCCGCTCGCTCGCGGATGCCGGGCTCGTCGTTGTGCTCGTGGCGGGCGAGACGGGCGAGCCCGATCCCTGTTCATCCGCTCAGCAGATCGAGCAGACGCTGCGGGCGATCGACAGCTGGGCGATATCCGGAGACTCCGCGCGCGCACTGATCCGCAGGGCATGAGTTCGGCGACCGTGGCGTCAGGCCAGCCGCCGACAGGGATGACCCGCGGCGGTGCGCACGGCGGTCATTGGCCTCGCGTCGCTAAACTCTCGCCTACCAGCTTGGTGGGCGTAGCTCAGTTGGTAGAGCTCCGGGTTGTGGTCTCGGCGGTCGCGGGTTCGAATCCCGTCGCTCACCCTCAGAAAGGGATCTCCGAGTCAAGCTGTATTGCTTGAGGAGCCACGCTGTAGGCCAGTCGCTGCGCGCGTCGCGTGGGCGTGGTGTCTGAACTTCGCTGTGGATCCCTCTTGCTCTGATCTGTCCGAACCAGATCGGGATAGCTACGCAGTACAGCTAAACCCAGCAGAACACCGACATAGGCTTAAGCCTCAAATCCTCGATCTGACAAATAAGATTAAGGATAACGTCGATCCGCTAATAAAAGACAATAGCTGTTTCCAGGCGTTGGTCGACAAAACGCCAGCCTTGTGGTCATTGTGACATTCCTGCGCGTCTTCCTTTTCGGTATCGCAAACCAACTGCTAATGATGTTCTAGAAGTCAATGCGTGCTCTGCACCCGCCCCTTATGAGGGTATGGGGCAGTGCCCGTGGACGAGAGCCCGTTGATCGGGAATGCATCGCTCATCCGAACGGTATGCTTAGTGCATAGAGTGGTGAGATGCGGGGAGCATAGATCCTTGTGTCTCGCTGATACACATATCTTGAATGGGCATTCAAGGCGAGTCAGAAACAGCCGAACTGGGTTGGGTCCGGTTCAGTTGGCGGCTATCTGGCGAACGTGAGGAGGAGGGCTTATGCGACTTAGATTTGGGCCAACTACTACCTTAGGACTGCTAGTGCTTGTCTGCGTGGCGGCCTCGATATTCGCAGCCGGCGGTGGATCCGCGCTGGCATCGACCGGCCCCGGCACGCTGGTCGCTAAAGAGGCCAGGACGGTGTCTCTCGCTGAGACAGCGCATCTGGGGCCCAGCAAGGAGGAAGTGCCTGGCTCAGAAATCTCCGAGAGCGGCAGCGCGACCGGCACCTATGCTGCGAGGGTGATCGCTGGTTTGACGATCCATGCGCATTCCGTCACGGCGATCGTCACCGTCTACCTGAAAGGCGGCTCAATCACCGCTGCCGCGAATGCCAGCTTTGAGTTCACGGGGGAAGTGGGCAAATTCCACGGAACCCTCGTCGTCAGTCATGCCACTGGGACCTATCGACACGCCTCGGGGCATTTGGCGTTTGAAGGAGCGATCAATCGCAACTCTCTGAAGATGTGGGCCGTGACCTCCGGCTCGGCGAAATACTAGGTCAAGGGGGTTGGGGAGAGGTCGATGAGGATCGTTAGACCGGTGGCGCTGGTGCTTTTGGCCTTCGCCTGCTCGACAGGGGCTGCGCACGCCTCGCCGAGTGTCAAGCTACGGATCGCGTTTCATCCAAACCTCCCTGGCCAGAGAACGACGATCGCGCTTGCTGTACGCGTGCGCGGGCCAGGCGGTGCACCGCCATCGCCGGTAACGAGCTTCGATCTGCGTTTGCCGGTCAACATGGGGATCGCATCGACGACGCTCGGACAGGCCAATTGCGAACCGGCGGTTTTGATCGCCTCGGGTTTGCGCGGCTGCTCGGGCAATGCTCGCATCGGCCACGGCACGGCGAGCGCCGTGGTTCCTGTCGGGGCTGAGAGCATCCACGAGCTTGCATCGTTGAACGCTGTGATGGGCCCAGCGGCAGAAAATCGCGTAGAAGTCCTTTGGTATGTCCAGGCGGTGCGTCCGGTGTTCGCCCAGCTTGTGCTCCCGAGCGTTGTGGAAGAAGCTGGGCCCTCGTATGGCGAAGAGTTGGCGGTGGCTGTCCCGCTCGTGCAGGCATGGCCCGAAGGGCCTGACCTCGCGCTGGAAACGTTTAACTCCTCTCTCGGACCTGCAGGCCTGATCTATCATCGCCAGATCGCTGGACGCACAGTCGCGTTCCATCCGCGGGGCATCAGAATCCCGCCGGCCTGCCCAGCCGGCGGATACGGATTTGCGGCATCCATGAGCTTTCAGGATGGCACGCAGGCTACCAGCACCTATCACGTTCCCTGCCCACCACGCTAGGTGCAAACAGTGGTCCATTCTAAACTCAACCGGCGGAGGGTTTGGCGAACTGCGGACGTAAATGACACGCGGCGTACGATGTTGAGCTTCGCGAGAATCAGGGTTTCCGTTGACATCGTGGGAGCGGTTTGTGCAGTGGTGTTCGCGTGTGCTTTCGGCCTGCCCGCTTGCGCGGCAGGAGTAGACGGCGAACCGTTCGCGATCACCGGTTTCACGACTCAAACAACCGAAGTGAGTGCAATAGATGGGAACCTAAACGAACCGTACTTCTTCAACCAGGCAGGAGGTCACCCGTCTGCGTTGACGATCACGGTGCAGTTCGGAGCAGGCGATCCGAGAAACATGATCATCGATTTGCCACCGGGGCTCGTTGCGAATCCGCAGTCAGTGCCACGTTGCTCTGGGCCGGCTGAACATTGTCCGGCCGATACCCAGGTCGGGGTATTCGTCCTTCGTTTCACTGGAGGCGAAGATCACCTTTCGGTGCTAGGTGCAGTCGTTAACATGAAGCCCTACCCTGGCCTGCCGGCAGAGCTCGGGCTCGAAGTGCCGTTTCTCGGCAGGATCTTGTTGGCCGGGCGCCTCGTCCGTACAGCTCAGGGCTACACGCTCGCGATCGTTGGGAGTGGATTGCCGGTCCTGAATCTCTCGGGTATTCTTCAGGCAGAAGGGCTTCCCGCGCTGCGCCTGTCCAGCCTGGAAACAACTCTTTGGGGGGTACCAGCCGCTTCCGCCCACGATCCCCAACGTGGCCTCTCCTGCCTCGGTGGAATCGGGCAAGGAACGAACTGTTCCCAAGGAGGAGGTCTCTCCAGTGGGGTAGAAGCCGTGCCCTTCCTGACGATGCCGAGCACCTGCTCCGACGAACCGCCGACGACCGCAGCTTGGGCTGATTCTTGGGAGCAACCTTCGCAGTACATACAGGCAAAGTCCGCGCTGCCACAGATGGCGTATTGCGAACGCTCTCCATTTTCCCCCGAAGTTTTGGTCAGACCTGAAACGACTAGTCCGGAAACGCCGGACGGGATTGATGTGACCATCAAGATTCCTCAGTTTGAGAGGACGATCGTGGCTGCCCCCGAGCTACGAGACGCGACTGTGACACTGCCGCAAGGCTTGGTGATCAACCCGGGAGTCGCAAATGGGCTGCAGGGGTGCGACGCGACTGGCCCCGCGGGGATCAACATTCCGACGGGCTTGAACTCGAGCGGCGAACCACTCAAGCCGGGAGAAGTTGGACCAGGCGAAGAAGTTCCTCCACAAGGACTCGGTCCCGAAGAACCGTTGCTCGCGCCGGGGCATTGCCCCAGCGAGTCGGTCGTCGGCTCTGCTGAGGCGACCACGCCCCTCCTCGATAGTCCGATCGAAGGCCGCGTGTACATAGCCGCCCCTGGGTGCGGCGGACCCGGACAAGGAGCTTGCACCGAACAAGATGCCATCGATGGCAACCTCTACCGGCTGTATGTGGAACTCGGAGCAGGCCCGAACGCCAATGGGGGCGTGCTGCTCAAGCTCGCCGCGACAATTCAGGCCAACCCGGCCACGGGTCAGCTCACGGTGCGGCTCCTCGAAAGCCCGCAGCTACCTCTCAGCGAATTGAGTCTGCACCTCCTCGGCGGCGACCATGGCCTGCTCACCAACCCCACGACGTGCGGGCCGGCGACAACGACCTCCGACCTGAAGCCGTGGAGCGCCCCGTATACGCTGGATGCCTCGCCGTCCTCCTATTTTAACGTGGAAGGGTGCGCGAACCAACGACCGTTCGACCCGGGGTTCCTTGCCGGCAGCATCAGCGCGACAGCAGGAGCTTTTAGTCCATTTGCTTTCACGGTGACTCGAAAGGATGGTGAACAGAACCTCGTTGGGATACAGGTCCACGCTCCGCTTGGTCTCTCGGCAATGCTCTCGAGCGTCCCACTGTGCCCCGAATCGCTTGCGAGTATTGGGGACTGTCCCGAAGCCTCGCGTGTAGGCGGCTCACAGGTGTCGGTAGGCGCGGGCTCCCAGCCGCTCCGCATGCAGGGCAATGTGTACCTGACGGGACCATATGAGGGTGCCCCGTTCGGGCTTGCCATAATCACCGACGCAGTGGCGGGGCCGCTAGACCTCGGGCGTCTGGTCATGCGCGCACGAATTAACATCGACCCGAGGACCGCCGCCCTCACGATCACAAGCGATCAGCTGCCGCAAATCGTGCTCGGGATCCCGCTGTACGTCCGGGGCCTCAGCGTGACCCTCGACAGGCCGCACTTCGTCTTTAACCCGACGAGCTGCGACGGCAAGCAAATCACCGCTACGATCGCGGGCGCCCAAGCAGTGAGCGTGGGAGCCTCCAGTCAGTTCGCGCTTAGAGGTTGTAAGGGCCTCGTCTTCAAGCCCAAGATAGCCGCGTCTACAACCGCCCGCACAAGCCTCTCAATCGGAGCCAGTCTCGACGTACGAATCGCATTTCCCAAAGCTGAACAGGGCACCTACGCGAACTTGGCGCGGATCAAGGTTGACCTGCCAACGCATCTACCGTCAAGGCTCACGACGCTTCAGAGCGCGTGCGCGGAAACCACATTCAATCTAGATGCTGCTCAGTGCCCAAGCGCGTCGATCGTAGGGATCGTGGTAGCACAAACCCCACTGCTGTCGACCGGATTGATCGGGCCTGTCTACTTCGTTGCGCATGGCCGCAATGCCTTCCCGTCTCCGGCTCTGGTATTGCAGGGCGACGGTTTGAGGCTCGACCTTGTTGGTTCGACAAACATCAACAAAGCCGGGGTCGCGAGCGTCGCCTTCAATGCGATTCCAGACATTCCGCTCAACAGCCTCGAGCTGTACTTGCCACGAGGCCCACACTCGCTCCTAGATGCCGACACATCGCTCTGCAATCTACGCAGAGTGATCACGGTCAAGCGCAAGATCGCCGAACGGGTGCATGGGCGTACCACAAGCCGTACTGTCCAAGCGCGTCAACGCGCGCCCGCCAGCTTGCCAATGCCGACCGAACTGGCAGCCCACAACGGGGCGATCGTTCGTCAGACCGCGAAGGTCGAAGTGACTGGGTGCATCACTCGCAAAGTCAAGTCCGCGCATCGCCCGCAGGCGCGATAGCGGTCACCTCGACGCTGGGTGCGCTCTGCACCTGCCGCCGGTCGATACACCATAGTTACGCTGGGTTCTGCGTCAGGAACCTACTTCGGAGTAGGAGACCCCGGACCCGGTGAGACCGGTCAGAGACATTTCATGCGAGCTAAAGGCCCGTTGTTATGGGCTTCGCAAGGGTTCGGCTGCCGCATGGTTGCGGCGGAGGCGACAGATCGTCAGATTCACCGCTGAAGGTCCAAGTGGGCAGGATTGGCGGCGCGACTGGCGATTTCGCGAAGGTTGGCGGTTACCGAGGAACGAGTAGGAGACACGGCTCGACTTGAGCGTGCGAACCCGTGAACCTCTGTGGGCGTAGCGCACGACCCGTAGATGGTCTGCGGAGTGCGTGACGCTTGCGGCCGGGCGCCGTGCCCAAGGGCCGCGGAACTCGGGTCAACGTTGATAGCACCGACCAGGCAGGGAAACATGGCTTCAATCAATCAGACGCGCTCCAAGGCGCCGGCGTTGCGCCCCGGACACGACGGGTTGCCGCGTGGCCACGTAACCGAGATCCAGCGTGCTCGAATGCTCAGCGCGGCGGTCGAGGCGATCGAGGAGAACGGCTACGCACGTCTGACCGTGGCGCAGGTGATCAGCCGTGCGAAAGTGTCTCGCAAGACGTTCTATGACCTGTTCGTCGATCGCGAGGACTGTTTCCTGGCCGTATTCGAACGGACGCTCGAGCAGATGAGAGCGAGAGTGGTCGAGGCATTCGAGCAGGAATCGTCATGGCGTGAGGGTGTGCGCGCCGGGCTTGCGGCGCTGCTGGTCTTCATCGATGAGGAGCCCGAGCTTGCGCGACTGTGTGTTGTGGATGCGCTCGGAGGCGGTACGCGCGTACTCGAAGAGCGCGCTCGCGTACTCGTGCAGTTGCGCAAGGTGATAGATCAAGGGCGTACGGCCGCGACCGTCACGCGTGAGCCGCCGAGCGTCACTGCCGAAGGGGTGATCGGCGCAGTGTTCGCGGTGGTTCACACCCGCCTGCTCGAACGCAGCTCCAAGCCATACATCGGATTGCACGGATCGCTGATGAGCATGATCGTGCTGCCGTACCTGGGCGTGCGAGCGGCCAGTCGCGAACTGTCACGCCCGGCACCGGCCGTGCGTCGGCGTGGGAAGGCCGAGCCTGGCGTCGGCAAGGACCCGATGGCCGGGCTGGACATGCGCCTCACCTATCGAACGGTGCGTGTGCTCACAGCCATCAGAGAGCATCCGGGAGCGAGCAACCGCGAAGTCGCAGATGGGGCAGGCATAGCCGACCAGGGCCAGATCTCAAAGCTGCTCTCCCGTCTCGAGCGCCTGGATCTGATTGAAAACGTCGATCAGGCGCAGTCGAAGGGCGCCCCAAACGAATGGCGCCTGACAGAACGCGGAGAGCGGGTTGAGCGCGCCACCAGGCCGATGTGAGCCTCCCGCACTTGGATGCGGGTCACGGGTGAGATTCTTGCCTCATCCCATTGGACAGAAGCGAGCGCGCCCCGCGCTAATGAGATGGGGACAGATGTCGATTGCTCTACCTTGAGAGAGCAGAGCATGCTCTGGGATCGGGGGTGAGCGTCGGTGTTGTGGAAGGGGCCGAGCAAGCGTCGTAGAGCAGGAGAGGCAAGAGAGTTGCTGGCTGCTGCCGGCGGAGTGTTCGATCGTTCGCTTGATCTGCGTGAGACCATGTGGGCGATCGCAGATCTCGCGGTGCCGATACTCGCGGAGATGTGCGCGATCGATCTTCTACGCGAGGACGGCACCGTCGTTGAAACGGTGGCGGTAGCCAAGCGTGAGCAGATTGTCAGGCACCTCGAGGATTTGCGCGCCAAGCACCCACTCGATCTGACAGGGGAGCATCCTGTGGCTCGGGCGATTCGCTCGCGGGCGCCGGTCGTGGCTCATGACCTCACGGCTTCCGACGCGTTCGGTCGGGTCGCGCCAGAGCTCGAGTCCGGCGAGTTTTTCACTCGCAGCGGCCACGACTCGGCGGTCGCGATCCCGCTAATCGCTCGTGGCAGACTGCTTGGAGCTTTGTCGTTTTTCTATAGGGCCGACGGTCGCCACTATGACCCCGAGCACCTGACGTTGATGAGCGATCTCGCGGATCGTGCAGCGATGGCTCTCGACAACGCCAACATGTACGCGGCTCGCACTCAGCTGGCGCGCACGCTGCAGCGCAGCTTGTTGCCAGAGAGCCTGCCAAAGCTTGACAGGCTGGCCCTCTCCTCGGCCTATCATCCGGTCGGCGAGGAGAGTGAGGTGGGAGGTGACTTCTACGACGTGTTCACCACACCGACCGGCTGCTGGCTTGTGGTAGGGGACGTTTGCGGCAAGGGCCCTGAGGCGGCCGCGGTGACCGCCCTTGTGAGGCACAGCATTCGCGCGTTTGCGTTTGTGCGCTCGAGTCCGGCGCAGGTGCTGGGGGCTGTCAATGAGGTGATGCTCGGTCACGCACTCTCTCAACGGTTTGCGACGGCCGTGGTCGCCCGCATTGACCTGACCTCCACTCCAATAAGAGCAGTGATCGCCGGAGCCGGTCATCCACCGCCGCTCCTGCTGGCGCCCGACGGGTCCGTCGATTGTCCGATGGTGGGTGGGATGATGCTGGGTGTGCGTCCTGGCTCAAATGTGCTCGACCTCCGAGTTGAGCTGCAGGAGGGCTCGACGCTGGTGCTCTATACCGATGGCCTGCTCGACGCCGGTGCGCCGTTGAGAACATTGACGCCCAGAGAGCTGTGCGGTCTGCTAGCCAATCACGGGGGCTCAGCTCCTCAACTGCTCGTCCAGAAGCTCGAGGGTCTGGCGCTGTCAACTGGGGCGGGTCGCCTGCGTGACGACGTGGCGATTGTGGCGGCGCGAATCGGTGGCTGACTCTCGACTAAACTGTGCCGGCGCCTCCATCCGCGGAAGTGCACCAATCTCTGTGGTGTTCGGTGAGCCGCTAGCTGCCTATCGTCCCGCTTGAAGCGGGTCGTCGGATAAATGGGGGTTGTTGCTCTGCACGATCCTCTTGCGTTACTTCCCGACTTCGATTGCGGTCGCGATCATCGCTGTGGTTGCATCGGCGTCTTGCGCCCTATTGACGACAGTTTCTCGTGTACACGCTCGTCGTCATCGCCGGTATGTGCGTTTGTGCGTGATCCCCTATCGCGGCGACGATCCGACCTCCGAGGCGATCGTGAACATGTTCGAGACGTTCCACAAGCGTCTGTTGCAACGCTGGTGGCGCAGGATGAGGGACGGCCAGCCGTCCATCGCCCTCGAGGTCCACTGGCGAGAGCGGGCGTGGCTGTCGATCACGTGTCCGTCAGGCCTTGAGCCCATGGTGGAGGCGGCTCTGCGCAGCGCTTATCCCAATTGCCGTTTGCACAGCTCGACGGATCTACCAGGAGTGCCACCCTGTGTGGTGCGCCTAAAGAAGCAAAGCCCATTCACAAAGCGGGCAAAGCTCGTCGATCATTTCGAGCATCACGGCTACCCCGCCATGAACGGTTTGATCACAACCCTGGCTGCATGCGGGGACCCTGCGTTCGTCCAGATTGTGTTGACACCGACGCCCCTACTCTTTGAGGGACACTCCAAGCGCTCCTATTAGCGTCGGGAGCGCCAACTGTCACGCGAGCGCAAGCTACGTTTGCCTCCCCTGGACCGCTCGATGGTGGAGGACGTCGAGCTGAAGGGTGGCCTTGACGTCCAGCACCGTCCCCTGTTCTTTACCGAGGTTCGTGTGGTAGGCCCGAATCGCAATGTGTGCGAGCGGATCTCCTCTGAGCTGCGCGCTGTGGTTGCGGAGAATCGACTGGTCGAACGTGGAACTCCGGTTCGTCATGGCTGCTTCGGGCTTTACACGCGACGGGTGCAGCGTGGCGAGGGCAACCCTCTGCCGTCGATCCGCAAGGGAGTGTTTGCCTCGACGGAGCTGGCGAGCTTGTGGCATCTACCCTCGATCGACTACGCATCGGCCCCGATTGCGCGCGCCTCCGCACCGATTGCCCCCGCGCCACCGGCGATCTTTCGTCCGAGCGACGGGATGGGCACATTGCGCGATGACCTTGGGCCAGTCTCGATCCATGCTCAGATGCGTCGTCAGAACACGGCCGTGCCGGGCACGGTCGATCAGGGCAAGTCGAGCTACCTGGTGGCAACGGTCGCGGAGGACCTGCGCCGCGAGCGCTGTGCTGTGATTGTGCTGGATCCCAAGGGAGATGCCGCCGAGGCCGCCGTCAGCCTCGTGCCTCAGGAGCGCACCTGCACACTGCTTGACTTCTCGCGTCCCACATGCGGCTTCAACCCCTTGGCGGTCGATGCTCCAGCAGACACGATTGCCGACTACGTCGTCTCCGCGCTCAAGCATCTATTTACAGATGGAGACATCAGAGCGTCCTCTGATCGCTACCTGCGCAACGCGATCATCGCAGTGCTTGCGTATGACCGTGCGAGCACCCTGTGGGATGCGGCACGACTGCTGTCGGTTGGAGAGGAGGGATACGCCTACCGATCTCGCGTGGCTGGGCGCCTGCGCGCACTGCCGGAGTTCAAGGAGATCTCCGAGTTCTTCACAGGTGAGCTGTCAGCCCAGCTCGCAGACGCCCGCGGAACGACTACCGCGAAGCTCGACGCACCTGTGAACAAGCTCGCCCGGCTACTCAACTCGCCGTCGATCAAGCGTGTGTTGCTGAATGACTCACTGAGGGTGAGCTTCGATCAGCTGATCGAAACGGGAGAGGTCCTTGTGGTACGGGGGGCGCTCGGCGCTATGGGGGCAGGCAACACAAGCGTGCTGATGCAACTGCTCGTGGGGATGCTCGATGCGGCGCTTGCCCGTCGTCAGGATGGCGTCGCGCCAGGAGAGCGGACCGCGGTAGCTTTGAAGGTCGATGAGGCGCCGCTCGTGTTGAACCGCGGATTCGCCGAAACGATGGCGTTGAAGCGGTCCGCCGGCCTTGAGACGGTCGCCTGTTGGCAGACGGACGCGCAGTGGACCGACCGCGACGTGCGTGCCCAACTCGACGCGCTGTTTGCCCACCGAGTGTACTTCGCGACTGCGTCCACAGAGGACGCCCGCCGGGCTGCGAGCCTGTTGATGGCCGAGTTCTCCGACACGGTGCGTCCAGGCGTCCGAAACCTGTCGGCGCTGGGACGTCCCGATGTGCGCTTGCGTCTCCCAAGGCACCATGCGATCGCGAGCTGGGTTACGCCGGACGGCCGCCAGGCGCCGTTTGTCGCACGTACGCTTCCGTTGCGGGTGGACGAGCAGCGTTTGGCCCTGCATGCGGCAAGGCAAGCTGATCGAGGAGGACGCTATCTCGAGGATCTGAGCCAGCCTCATTGGGAGCGTGGTCTCGCTGATGGAGCGAGTAGACGGGTGAGCCCCGACCCAGATCGACCGGCTAGCGGTCTGAGCGCTGGCCATCAGGCCAAGCCGAGTCCCGCCGCTCCGGAGCTTTCGGCGGATTTGCCGCACATCGAGCCGCGCGTTCGGAATAGGAAGGCTGACAGTACGCCGGCGCTTTTGTCGAGCGCGGTAAACGAGGCGCCACCAAGCACGCCGGCTGAGAGCTACCGTGAGCTAGTCAACATGAGCGCCGCTCAGAGCGTGCGCTGGGCTAAGTCCGCTGCAGCTGCGGTTGCTCTCGAGCCTGAGGCACTCGACATTGCCATTCTCGCGTTCGTCGCATCGATGCGTCACGTGCTCAGCAGTCAGATCCACC
>Ga0210396_10005610_pt1 | contig 12097 bp, 9 predicted proteins | sample IncBWH17OmetaG_FD_155466 | JGI IMG/M metagenome (GOLD analysis project Ga0210396, IMG submission 155466) | Forest soil microbial communities from Barre Woods Harvard Forest LTER site, Petersham, Massachusetts, United States - Inc-BW-H-17-O ...
CAGCCGGGTATACGTACGTCGGGCCGGACGCCGCGGCGCTGGAGCTTTTCGGCAACAAGTCGTCAGCCCGTCGTGCCGCAGCCGCGGCCGATGTGCCGGTCCTGCCGGCCACCGACGGGCCCAGCAGCGTCGAGGACATTCACGCGTTCGCCGCCGCGCAAGACGGCGGCATCGTGATCAAGGCGCTGGCCGGCGGCGGCGGCCGCGGCATGCGAATAATCCGCGGCGTCGATCAAATTGACGATGCCTACCGGCAGTGCGCCGCCGAAGCCGAGCTTGGATTCGGCGACCGTGCGGTGTTCGCCGAGGCGCATCTGGCCGACGCGCGACACATCGAGGTGCAGATCGTCGCGGCACCGGCGGGCCCCGCGACGCGTGCGCTGGCGCTCGGTGACCGTGACTGCAGCATCCAGCGGCGCCACCAGAAGCTCATCGAAATCGCGCCCGCTCAAGGCCTTTCCGAGACGCTGCGGCGTGAACTGCACGAGGCCGCGGCGAGGCTGTGCGCACGCGCTGACTACCGCGGGCTGGCAACCGTTGAATTCCTGGTTTCCGGCCGTCAATTCGTCTTCCTTGAAGTCAACCCACGAATCCAGGTAGAACACACCATCACCGAGGAAACCACCGGACTCGATCTGATTTCACTGCAACTCGCCATAGCCCGCGGCGCCACTTTCGACAAGCTCGGACTACCTGATGGAATCAGCACCGACGGCACCGAAGTCACCGGCGAACCGGCGGTAGCACACGGTATTGCCATCCAGACCCGCATCAACATGGAGACTCTCGCCGCTGACGGGTCCGTGTCGCCGACGACGGGAACTCTGACCGTGTTCTCACCGCCGACCGGACCCGGCGTGCGCGTCGACACCCATGGCTGCCCCGGACTGACGCCGAGCCCCCGGTACGACTCGTTGCTGGCCAAGGTGATCACTCACGTACGCGATTCGTCGTTTCCTGCAGCGGTGCGCAAGGCGCAGACAGCGCTGACGGAATTCCGCATCGAGGGCATCCGCACCAACATCGGGCTGCTGCGCGAAGTGTTGTCCAGCAGCCAGCTGCAATCAGGCTTGGTGACAACGGGTTTCGTCGACGAAAACGTTGCTGCCCTGGTTGGCGCAGCGCAGTCTCGACGCCAAGAGAGCCGAGTCACACCGCTCGAGCTGCATCCGGGTGAGGAGGTGCTCCGCGCACAGTTGGCCGGCACCGTGGTCGAGGTTGCGACGGAAGGGACCGAGGTCGGCGCGGGCGCGCAGTTGGTCATGCTCGAAGCGATGAAAATGCAGCATGTGCTGACCGCGCCGGACGCAGTGTGCACGGTACGGACTCTGGTCACACCGGGACAGGTCGTCGGGACCGGAGACCCGTTAGTGATCTTCACCCGCACCGGTGCAAGTGCGCACGCCGAGGCCGTCGCCAACCTCGACCCGGACCGGGCTCGCGCTGACCTCGACGAGGTCCGGCGCCGACACCTGCTCACTCTCGACGAGGGCCGGCCAGCAGCGATTACCAAGCGGCACAACCAGAATCGGCGCACCGCCAGGGAGAACATCGCCGACCTGGTCGACCCGGGCAGCTTCGTCGAGTACGGCGCGCTGACGGTGGCAGCACAGCGCAGCCGGCGCTCCGAGGACGACCTGATCGCCAACACTCCGGCCGATGGCCTGGTCGCCGGGGTGGCGACGATCGGCGCGGACCGCTTCGGGCGCGCCGCTGCCGAGGCGGTCGTGCTGTCCTACGACTACACCGTGCTCGCGGGCACGCAGGGCATGCGCAACCATGCCAAAACCGATCGGGTCCTCGACCTGGCGGCCCGCAGAAAGCTGCCGGTGGTGCTGTTCGCCGAAGGCGGCGGCGGCCGGCCCGGCGACACCGACGTCGCCAATGTCGCCGGCCTCGATGTGCCGACCTTCCGCGCGCTCGGCGCACTGAGTGGCCGAGTCCCGTTGGTGTCGATCGTCTCCGGGCGGTGCTTCGCCGGCAATGCCGCGCTGGCCGGCGCGTGCGACGTGATCATCGCAACCCCCGACGCCAACATCGGCATGGGCGGTCCGGCCATGATCGAAGGCGGCGGACTCGGCGAGTACCGGCCGGAGGACGTCGGGCCCATCGACGTCCAGCGGCGCAATGGCGTCGTCGGCCTGGTCGCGCGCGACGAGGCGCACGCGGTGTCGCTGGCCAAGCAGTACCTGTCGTATTTCCAGGGCAAGCTCGACGACTGGGCGGCCCCGGATCCACGACGCGCGCGACATGTGGTGCCGGAGAATCGGTTACGCGCCTACGACGTACACCACGCGATCGAGTCGGTCGCCGATGTCGGATCGGTGCTGGAGTTGCGAGCCGACTACGGAGTCGGCGTGGTGACCGCGCTGGTCCGCGTCGAAGGCGCGGCATTCGGATTGCTGGCCAACAGCAGTCATCATCTCGGCGGTGCCATCGACGCCGAGGCCGCGGATAAGATCGCCGACTTCCTCATGCTGTGCGAATCGTTTGGGCTGCCGATCATTTCGTTGTGCGACACACCCGGTTTCATGGTCGGACCGGATGCGGAAGTCCACGGCGCGGTCCGGCGGATGAGTCGGCTCTTCATCGTCGGCGCTCGACTGACCGTGCCGCTGGGGATGATCATCCTGCGCAAGGGTTACGGGTTGGGAGCGATGGGCATGGCCGGCGGCTCCTTCCACGCCCCGGAGTTCACGGTCGCTTGGCCGACGGGGGAGATCGGCGGGATGGGCCTCGAAGGTGCGGTGCGCCTGGGATTCAGCAAGGAGTTGGCCGCCGTCACCGATCCGATCGAACGCCAGAATCTGTTCGACAAGTTGGTCGAGGCGGCTTATCAGCACGGCAAGGCGCTCACCTCGGCCACTACCTTCGAGCTCGACGACGTGATCGACCCGGCGGACTCTCGGGCGTGGATCAGTAGCCTCTTGCACGGCTGAACCGTGCTCATTTCTCGAATCTGAGGCCGGATTCAACTATATTGACTTGATGGATTTGATTGCTTTCGATGCGCACGAGAACGTGCCGTCGATGGAGCTCGCAGCGCCAGCGCGACCACGACCGGCGACGGTACGCGGAGCCCGGACCCGGGCCGCGTTGATCGCCGCAGCGCGGAAAGTGTTCGAGCGAGACGGCTACGTCGACTGCAAGCTCACCGACATCACCAAGGCGGCCAAATGCGCGACCGGGTCGTTCTATACCTACTTCGCCAACAAGGCGGAGATCTTTGCTGCCGTCCTCGAGGAGGCACAGCAGGACATGATGCATCCGGGCATGGGCCGGGTGGCTGACGAGGATGACCCGTACGCGGTGCTGGAGGCCAGCAACCGGGCGTATCTCGAGGCATATCGACGCAATGCCAAGCTAATGGGTCTGCTCGAACAGGTCGCGCAGGTGGATCCGGAGTTCCGCGATTTCCGCAGGCGCCGCGCAGAGGCGTTCATCCAGCGCAACGCGCGCGGGATCGCCGACCTGCAGGCCCGGGGGATCGCTGACCCCGACGTCGATCCGTTGCTCGCCTCAAGCGCGCTATCGGGCATGGTCAGTCGGCTCGCGTACAGCGTGTTCACGCTCGGTGAGAGCGATGAAGCCGACGGCGAGCAACCCGAGTTCGACGCGCTGGTGTCCACCCTGACCCGGCTGTGGGCGAACGCGCTTCGGTTTCCCGGCCACCGCTGACCGCGCCTGCGCCATCCGGCCTACCCTTGGAATCGAAGTTGAATTTGGCTCCAGATTCAACTAGAGTTCAGCCGACCGGACGGAGTTCGTTTCGGCCGTTTTCTTTGCCCGCGACTACGAGGATTCTCTTGTGAAGGTTGCCCAAAAGGTCGCCATTGTCACCGGCGGTGGGGGCGGCATCGGCGGCGCGCTGGCCGCGAAACTGGCTCAGCAGGGCGCCCGGGTAGTCGTTGCCGACCTGGACGCGGACGCCGCGCTCGCAGTGGCGGAAAGTGTGAACGCCGACCAGCCCGGCACGGCCGTTGGCATCGGCGCCGACGTATCCGACACCGCCCAAATCCAACGGCTGATCGATCTCGCGGACAGCGAATTCGGGCCGGTGGACCTGTATTTCGCGAACGCGGGCATCACCGGCGTCGCGGGACTCGACATCAGCGAGCACGAGTGGGACCGGTCTATCGATATCAACCTGCGCGCTCACCTCCGTGCCGCACAATTGCTGGTGCCCACCTGGGTTGAGCGGGGCGAGGGCTATTTCGTGAGCACCGCCTCGGCGGCGGGACTGCTCACCCAGCTCGGCTCCGCCACCTATTCGGTCACCAAGCACGCGGCGGTCGGCTTCGCCGAGTGGCTCAACATCACCTACGGCGACCAAGGGGTGCGGGTGAGCTGTCTGTGCCCGATGGGGGTGAACACCAAGCTGCTGTACTCCGGCGAGGAGTCCGGCGGCGTGCTGGGCAGCCTCGCCACCCGGGCGGTCACCGCCGCGGGGGATGTGCTGGAGCCAACCGCGGTCGCCGACATCGTCCTTCAGGCCATCGACGAGGAGCGGTTCCTGATCCTGCCACATCCGAGCGTGCTGGACATGTACCGCCAGAAGGCCGCCGACTACGACCGTTGGCTGCGCGGCATGCGCCGTTACCAGCGCAGCCTGCTGGACCCAGATCCGTCTTAGACCCGCTGATTTCAGCGAGTACCGTGAGGAGTTCGCATGTCTCTGTTCGAAATATCCGATCGAGCCAGGAAGTATCGCGCGGATCTGCTGGAGTTCATGGATTCGCACGTCTACCCGGCCGAGGCCGTCTACGACAAGCAGATGCGCGAATCCGGCGACCCGAACTTTCAGCCGCCGATCCTCGAGGAGCTCAAAGCGGAGGCGCGACGACGGGGATTGTGGAACCTCTTCCACCCGCACTCCGAGTGGGGACCCGGGCTTACCAATTTCGAGTACGCACCGCTCGCCGAGATCATGGGCCGCAGCCACCTCGCCCCCGAGGCGTGCAACTGTAACGCGCCGGATACCGGCAACATGGAGGTGCTGACGCTCTTCGGTACCGACGAGCACAAGGAAAAGTACCTCAAGCCGCTGCTGGACGGGACCATGGCCTCGGCGTTCGCGATGACTGAGCCTCAGGTGGCCAGCTCGGATGCCACGAATGTCCAGCTGTCGATGGTGCGCGACGGTGACGAGTACGTCCTCAACGGACGAAAGTGGTTCGCCTCCAACGCCTTACACAAGAACTGCAAGGTCATGATCGTGATGGGTAAGACGGATCCGACGGCCGCCCCGCACCGGCAGCAGTCGATGATGGTCGTGCCCATCGACGCCCCCGGTGTCACCGTGCTGCGCGGGTTGCCCGTATTCGGGTATCAGGATCGGGAGGGCCACGCCGAAATCGACTTCAAGGACGTGCGGGTCCCACGCAAAGACGTGCTCAAGGGCGAAGGTGAGGGCTTCGCGATCAGCCAGGCACGCCTCGGGCCCGGCCGCATCCACCACTGCATGCGTGCGATCGGCATGGCCGAGCGGGCGCTGGAATTGATGTGCAAGCGGGCGCAGTCCCGCGTCACCTTCGGCAAACCGATCAGCGAGAACGCCAACATCCAAGACTGGATCGCCGAGGCACGCATTGAGATCGAGATGATCCGACTGCTCACGCTCAAGGCCGCCTACCTGATGGACACGGTCGGCAACAAGGCGGCGCAAACGGAGATCGCGGCGATCAAGGTGGCGGCTCCGAAGATCGCGCTGAAGGTCGTCGACCGGGCGATCCAGGTGCACGGCGGCGGCGGGGTGACCGACGACTTCCCGCTTGCCCTGGCCTGGGCGCATCTGCGTACACTGCGCCTCGCCGACGGCCCGGATGAGGTGCACAAGCGTGCCATTGCCCGTCAGGAACTACGCAAGTACTCGGACCGGCCTTCCGCCGTCAAGATCGCCAAGGTGAGCTGAAATGTCACTGGACCTGACCGGCCGCACCGCGGTCATCACCGGAGCCTCGCGGGGAATCGGGCTGGCTGTCGCGCAGCAACTCGCTGACGCTGGGGCGAATGTGGTGCTCACCTCCCGCAAGCAGGAGAGCGCCGACGCGGCAGCGGCGCAGATCGGTGGCAACGCCCTCGGCGTCGCCGCTCACGCCGTCGAAGAGGATGCGGCGCAACGCTGTATCGACCTCACGCTCAACCGCTTTGGCAGCGTGGACATCCTGGTCAATAACGCGGGAACGAACCCGGCGTTCGGCCCGCTGATCGATCAGGACCACGGACGCTTCGCCAAAATCTTCGACGTCAACCTCTGGGCGCCGCTGTTGTGGACCTCGTTGGCGGTCAAGGGATGGATGGGTGAGCACGGCGGTGCTGTGGTCAACACTGCCTCGATCGGCGGTATGGCATTCGAGGCAAACCTTGGGCTGTACAACACGACGAAGGCCGCCCTGATCCATGTCACCAAGCAACTGGCGCTGGAACTTTCACCGCGGGTTCGGGTCAACGCAATCTGCCCGGGTGTGGTGCGCACCCGGCTTGCCGAGGCGCTGTGGAAGGAACACGAGCAGGCGCTGTCGGCGTCCACGGCGCTGGGCCGAATCGGTGAGCCGGCCGATGTGGCGGCCGCGGTCGCCTTCCTGGTCTCCGACGCGGCCAGTTGGATAACCGGCGAGACCCTGGTGATCGACGGCGGTCAGCTGCTCGGCAATGCGCTAATGTTCCGCGCCGGAGCCGGTCTCGGTGGCTAGCGCGACGCTCGTCGGAACCAATCCGACCGCGGTTGCCGACTGGATCGAGCAGCTCGGGATCCCGTTCACCGGGCCGCTGAGCTTCGAGCGCATCGGGCTGGGGCAGTCGAACCTGACCTACTTGGTGCGCGACGCCCAAGAGCGAAGGTGGGTGTTGCGCCGTCCGCCGCTGGGAGAGTTGTTGGCGTCCGCGCACGATGTCGCACGAGAGGCGCGGATCCTGTCGGCGCTCGAGGACACCCCTGTGCCCACGCCCCGGGTGTACGGGCTGACCCGGGATGCCGCCGGTGTCCCACTGTTGCTGATGGGATTCGTCGACGGCCTGGTGGTGGACCGGATGCCGATCGCGGAGTCATTGACGCCGCAGCGCCGCAGGGAAATCGGACTCTCGCTGCCCACCACCTTGGCCAAGATTCATGCGGTCGACCTGGAAGAGTCTGGCCTCGACGACCTGGCCAGCCACAAGCCGTACGCGCACCGCCAGCTAAAGCGTTGGGCCGGGCAATGGGAACAGTCGAAGACCCGGGAACTGCCCGATCTCGACGACTTGACCCGCCGGCTGATCGCCGCGGCGCCGCAGCGTCAGGAACTGACGTTGGTGCATGGCGACTTTCACCTGCGCAACGTCATAACCTCGCACGCGACCGGGGAGGTGATCGGCGTCTTGGACTGGGAGTTGTCCACCCTCGGTGACCCATTGGCCGATATGGGCAGTCTGCAGGCGTACTGGCCGGAGCCCGGCGAGGAGGACACTGCGGGAGGCTTCGCGGCCGCTGCACTTGACGGTTTTCCGGACCGCGCCGAGATGGCGCGGGTATACCTGTCGCAGACCGGGCGTGATGCGGCGACGCTGAAGTACTGGCATGCGTTGGGGCTGTGGAAGGTCGCCGTCATCGCTGAGGGCGTGATGCGCCGCGCGATCGACGAACCGCAGAACAAGGCCGCTGCCGGTACGCCGACCGCCCGATGGATCGACGCACTGGTTCGCAAGGCGCGCGAAGTGGCGGAGGATGCTGGTATCTGAGCTGACGGGAGACGTCCATGGGCATTGACGAACAAGCGATCGCCGAGGACCTGGGCGCGCGGGTGCGGGCGCTGCTCGACGAGCACGATCCGACGAGCAGTGACCCACGGGATTTCCTCGCGGCGCGGTTCGACGCCGGACTGGCGTGGGTGCACTTCCCACGCGGTTCCGGCGGGCTGGAGCTGCCGCGAAGCTTTCAGTCGCAGGTCGAGGCCGACCTGGCCGCGGCGGGCGCGCCGCCCGGCGGCGGGGGACGAAACGGCATCGGGATGGGCATGGCGGCGCCGACGATCGCCGCGTTCGGTAGCGCAGAGCAGCAGCGAAAGTTCTTGCGGCCGTTGTTTACCGGCGAGCACATCTACTGCCAGTTGTTCAGTGAGCCGGGCGCCGGATCCGACCTGGCGGGCGTTGCCACCCGTGCAGTGCGCGACGGCGACGACTGGATCGTCAACGGACAGAAGGTGTGGACGTCGGGCGCGCAGAACGCCCAGATGGCGATCCTGGTCGCGCGGACCGACCCGACGGTTCCCAAACATCAAGGGCTGACCTATTTCGTGTGTGATATGACCGTCGGCGGCGTCGACGTCCGTCCGCTGCGCCAGATCACCGGCGAAGCCGAATTCAACGAGGTGTTCCTGACCGACGTCCGGGTGCCCGACGCGAACCGGCTCGGCGCCGTGGGTGGTGGCTGGAAGGTCGCGACCACCACGCTGAACAACGAACGGGTTGCCATCGGCTCCATGCTCGGCGTCACGCGGGAAACCGGGATGATCGGCAAAGTCACCGAGGCCTGGCGGGCCGAACCGCAGCTGCGCAATCCCGCCATGCACGACGAGCTGATGCGGCTGTGGGTGGAAGCGGAGGTCGCCCGGCTCACCGGCCTGCGACTGCGCCAGCGGCTCACCGCCGGTCAGCCCGGGCCTGAGGGCGCCGGAATGAAGGTGACGTTCGCCCGTCTGGCCCAGGCGATCTCGGGTTTCGAAATCGAGCTGCACCCCGAATCCGGGCTGCGCTACGACGATTGGACCATGCGCCAACCCGAAGTGGTCGATTTCACCGGGCGCGAGCCGGGGTATCGCTACCTGCGGGCCAGGGGCAACTCGATTGAGGGCGGCACATCGGAGATCCTGCGCAACACCATCGCCGAGCGCATCCTCGGCCTGCCTCCGGAACATCGAGTCGACAAGGACATCGCATACAAGGATTTAGATAAAGGAGCAGCTCGATGACCGATCTGCTGTATTCGGACACCGAGGAAGCATTGCGGGACAGCGTACGCCGCCTGTTCGCCGACAAGTGCCCGCCGGAGTCGGTGATGCGCGCCTACGGCCCTGCGCCGCATGACTTTTCCGAAGTCTGGCACGCACTGGCCGCCGATCTGGGCATGGCCGGCTTGCTGGTGCCCGAGCAACTCGGCGGCGCCGGTGCGGGTGCCCGTGAGGCCGCCGTCGTGATGGAGGAGATCGGCCGAGCCGTCGCACCGGTGCCGTTCCTGTCCAGCGCGGTGCTGGCCACCGTCGCGCTGCTGGAGTCCGGCGAGACCGAGACGGTCAAGGGATTAGCGGCGGGTTCGCTCACCGCCGCGCTGGCCCTGCCACTGTCCAGCGCGCCCGACGACGCGGTCGCCGGCGTTGCCGTCGGCGCCGACGGGCTGACCGGACGGGTCACCAGCGTGGCCGGCGCGAGCGAGGCCGACGTGCTGGTGGTCCCGGTGACAGGACGCGACGGGCTGGAGTTGCACACCGTGTCCCGCGACGCCGCGGGTGTCGACGTGTCGCCGGTGCTCACCCTGGATATGACGAGACCGCTTGGAAATGTCGAGTTTTCCGGGGCTGCGTCGTCGCGCGTCGACGCTGCGCCTGCCGAGGCCGCGGTGAGGACGGCGCTGGAGACGGGTGCGGCCCTGCTCGCGTCCGAGCAACTGGGCATCGCGCAGTGGTGTTTCGACACGACACTGGCATATGTCAAGCAGCGCAAGCAGTTCGGCCGGGCCATCGGGTCCTACCAGGCCATCAAGCACCGGCTGGCGGATCTGTGGATCGAAGTCAACTCCGCCGCGGCCGCCGCCCGATACGCCGCCGACACCGCTGCTCGCCGAGACGGAGCGGCGATCGGCGCAGCCGTCGCGCAGGCCTACTGCAGCGGCGCCGCCGTGCACGCCGCCGAGGAATGCGTTCAGCTGCACGGCGGCATCGGGATGACCTGGGAGTACCCGGCGCATCTCTATCTGAAGCGGGCCAAGAGCGATCAGTTGGCCTTCGGCACCGCCTACCGCCACCGCACCCGGTTGGCGGACTTGGTTGGCCTGCCGGTGTCCTGACGAACGACAGGAGCACAAAGTGGACAAGCGCATCCTCGGTGACAACCTCGAGGTCTCGGCGATCGGATTGGGCTGCATGGGCATGAGCCGCGGCTTCGGGCCGTCGGGATCCAAAGCCGAGATGATCGCGGTGATCCGCGCCGCCGTCGAGCGCGGCGTTACCTTTTTCGACACCGCGGAAGCCTATGGGGACAACGAAGAACTGGTCGGCGAAGCGTTGGCGCCATTCGCGGGGCAGGTGGTGATCGCGACCAAGTTCGGCTTCGCCTTCGGCGCCGACGGCAACATCGTCGGACTAGACAGCCGGCCCGAGCACATCAAAGAGGTTGCCGACAACTCGCTGCGGCGGCTCGGCGTTGAGACCATCGACCTGCTTTACCAGCACCGGGTCGACCCAGAGGTGCCCATCGAGGACGTGGCCGGAAGGGTCAGGGAGTTAATTCAAAGCGGCAAGGTGAAGCATTTCGGGATGTCAGAGGCGTCGGCGGAGACCATTCGTCGCGCCCACGCCGTGCAACCGGTCACCGCTGTGCAAAGCGAGTACTCGCTGTGGTGGCGGGAACCCGAGGAGAAAATACTGCCGACGTTGGCAGAACTCTGCATCGGCTTCGTGCCGTACAGCCCGCTGGGCAAAGGCTTCCTGACCGGAAGCATCAGCGAGAACACGCAATTCGACAGCTCCGACATCCGCAGCAGCATTCCGCGCTTTGCCGCCGACGTCCGCGAGGCCAACCGCGCCGTGGTTGAGCTACTCCAGACGATCGCAGCCCGCAAGGGCGCGACGCCCGGCCAGATCGCTTTGGCCTGGCTGCTCGCGCAGCGTCCCTGGATCGTGCCGATCCCCGGCACTCGGCGCCTGGACCGCCTCGAGGAAAACCTCGGCGCGGCCGATGTCGAGCTGAGCGCCGACGACCTGCGCGAGATCGACGACGCCGCGGCGGGCATCGAGGTGCAGGGCGCGCGCTATCCCGACTTCATGCAGCGGTTGATTGGACGGTGACCTGACGCGCCACCTCGCCATACCGCTCAATGCGCTCTTGATCGCTCAGGGCGTTGTACAGCACGAGCCGAGTCGCGACGTCGGCGTACTTTTCGGTTAGTGCGTCGGCTAACCCGTCCCAGGTCGATTCGGTGGCAAAGGACGCGATGTGCTCGTCGGTAATCTGGGCCGCCATCCCGGCGAAGTCGCCGGCCTTTTGCTTTTCGCGAATTCGGGCGGTCGTTCCCTCGAAGCCGGCCTCGTCCCAAATGAACGCGTAGTTGGGTGTGCTTCCGTAGAAGCTCATGCTCACCCGCACGAGTTCTCGTTCTCTGTCGCGCTCTTCGTCGCTGTCGCCGACAATCGTCATCACCGGGACGATCACGGCGATATCCGACATCGTGCGCCCCGCCTTCGCCGCTCCTTCTGCGACGTTCGGTACAGCGCGACGCCTGAGGTAGCCGGGCTCGCCGAGCGGATGGATGTGCACCCCGTCGGCCACTTCGCCCGCCATCCGCAGCATCCACGGATTCACCGCTGCGATATCGACTTTGGGGTCAGGAGCGTCGATAGGCCCGGCACTCCACTGCGGCGTAATGAAATCGAGGTCGTAGAACTCGCCGTGGTGATCGAGCTTGCCGCTGCGAAACGCGGAGAAGCACGCCTTTACGGCGAGCAGGTAGTCGCGCAGCCGTGGACCGGGTCGTTCGAAGTCCACGCCGTAGCGCCGCACGACGTGAGTGCGCACCTGCGTGCCCAGACCAAGCCGGAATTTTCCGCAGGTTGCTTCCTGAAGCTCCCATGCGGCGGCCGCCGTGACGAAAGGACTGCGCGGAAAAGCCACCGCGACGCCCGTGGATAGCTCGAGGGCGGGCGCGGCCTGCGAGGCGACGGCGGCGTTGAGGTAGGCCGTGCGGCCCGTCTCGGTGAACAACAGACCGGAGAACCCGGCGGACTGTATTCGTCGGGCGAGGTCACCGATCTGGCCCAGCGGCGCCGGAGTCGTCATCGCGTCTATGCGCATGGTGGGACGCGGATCAACCCGCCAGGTTCGCCCCGAAGAACTCGCGCATTGCCGTCCA
>Ga0210396_10005611_pt1 | contig 12092 bp, 12 predicted proteins | sample IncBWH17OmetaG_FD_155466 | JGI IMG/M metagenome (GOLD analysis project Ga0210396, IMG submission 155466) | Forest soil microbial communities from Barre Woods Harvard Forest LTER site, Petersham, Massachusetts, United States - Inc-BW-H-17-O ...
AGAGCGACTGGCTGATGCTGTCCCTAGCCTTGGGGTCATTGAGGATGCAGTTCGCCAGTGCTTCATGTGTAGCCAGGAGTTTGTCGATGTCCCCTTCCAAGGCGATCTGAGGATGTGTTTCAGTCCAATAGTGCGCGGCCCTGACGAAGGCGAGGAGCAACAGCGTGTATTGAAGGTGAACCGGACCAAGTAGCCGCGCCAATGCGTCAAGACAGACTAAATAGTCGGAGGTCTTCAAGAACACATGCGCTGCCAACACAAAGATGGCGTCTTCCATCTCTGTGTCGGCCATCGGCATTTCAACAATGGGTGCGGGATTGGCTGCGCACAGCGATAGACAAGATTGAAGTTCTTGCCCCCGGGGAAAAGGCCGTCGCAGGAGTCGAACAACGTCTGCAACACTTTGCGTACGCACAGTCGGGTCGCCAGCCGGACGGCCAAGTCCCATCAAAAAGCCGGCGTGACGAGCAATACAGTAGCGGACTGCGCAAAACCGAGACAGGTGGACAAAAAGACGCTCCTTAAAAACGGAGGGTAGAGGATTGTCGAGGTAGGCAGCTTCTGCGAATCCCCACAGTTTCTCCGTGATCTCGGGAGTCTCAGGTGCGAGGCGGAAGAAATTGGGAAGAATCCCGAATCGCTCCTGTACGCGATTCTCAAGGTCTGACCCTGTATTTTCCACTGATTTCACAACCTTTTGGCAGCATTGCCATTATGCGCGCGACGCCGGGCTCACTGTCGGCGACTTCGCACTAGTTGATCGAAGAGCCGGAAATCACGACCGGCTCTCGTTCCAAACGTACAAGAAGTCTTCGTCGCTGGCCGTAGCAACACTGCGGTCGCTTTTGTGAACGGCACGATTTAGCGCCGATCGCACATTTGCCTTGCTCTCCTCTAATTCTGCCAGCGGCACTTTGAGCGCAACTCCCTTGGGCAGTTGATCGAGGTCGGAGAGAATCGCGGCGATTACCTGCTTGTGCTTTCCGTTGCGACCTTGCGGAACATCAACCTGCGACATCGTCTTGAAGTTCATTGGAGCTTTCTGAATGTGGCCCACATGGCCTCCTGTCCTGGAGTGTATCGTTAACCTAACGTGACGCAATCGTAATACAACGACACGACATCGTGCAAGTATAAATTCACACCGTTAAATATGGGTTCCCTAACGTGGTCGGAGCGTGCAAATGACCGGTCCATGAGTCCTGGCGTTATTGAATACGTTAAAGCGCGAGCAAAGATTGCCGAAAAGATATAACCCGTACTACTTTCGGACTGCTACGGTTGATGGAGTGGAAGGGGATAAATTCAATGCGGACGTCCAAAACATATTTCGAGCAGATTCCGGTGGAGACGGTTAAGAAGATTGCTAAAGAACTTCCTGAGACCAGCGTCGTGCAGGCCCCAGACGAGATTACGCCTCCTCAAGAATGGCGGGAATTGGCGAAGCAGGTCCAAGACGAACAGGATCCAAAGAGGTTGACCGATCTGGTCTCTCAACTCCTTCTGGCGTTCGATGAGACAAACCGCAGGGGTTCTCGCTCAGTTTGAAGAATGCTCCCTAAAACTCCTCTCGGCGGGGGGCAAATCAAGGTCCTCCCTCTATTTGGTCGGCGCGGCGGGCAAGAGCTATTCGCCGTGAGCGAAGGGCGGAGTACACTCCCCGCCAGGCGCTAGCTTTAGACTGATCCTGATGGCCTCCTGGGGCGAGGTTCCGGGCCTTTCCCGCTTTCAACGCACTTGTGCGCTTCCGGACTGACAGACCAACTCATCCTGTCATAAAATCACGCCCGGTATGGCTACCCCATTCGACAACGAAGAATCCCTGACTCATAAAGAAATCCAACTTCGGTTCACGAAAATCATTGGCCGGGACATGACCCCAGAAGAGAAGAAAACGTTTTTCTTGCCTCTTGATCCTCCAACTGAGCCCAGCTCCGATAAAGCCTAGCAACGCACTGCTTGGTGCTTCTCTGTCCTGCATTGGTCGATGTACTCATGCAGAGCATATCTAAATTCCCATAGAATGGCTTCGCTTTGGTCAGGATCGATTGCTGCTAGGGCCAGCAGCCACAGGTTCTTGAGCCGTTCTTCAGACATGGGAGGCATTCGGACTTTAGATTAATTTTTCGCTTTTAGCGCGCGATTCGGGACACTAAGCGGCCGATCGCCTCGCGTTCAAATGGAACAATGGGGGCCATCGCAACGGGCGACCCAGCCAGGTATCTGGCCAAAGAGAAACCTGCGACGTGTCCACCCGGACACTGAGGCACCTGCAAGCACCGGCGTCCTCCGGGAATTTAGTTATCCCGGAGTCCCTATCATGTCCGAGGCCCAGTCGTTGCCCGATCAGATCGAACGCATCGGTCACGCCATCACCGCGGTTGATCTAGCTCAATTACTCGGTGTGTCCAGGGTCACGATATTCAAGCAAGCTAAAGCTGGTCGCATCCCCTGTTTCAGGATCGGCACCTGCATCCGGTTCGATCCGCGAGCTGTGGCGGAATGGCTGCACAAGATGTAGGACTCGGGCATTTGCAAAATTCGATGTTTCAAGAAACTCGTTACCTCGACGTGAGGGACTATTTCCCAATGTAGGACCGTGGTCCGGAGTCACTAGTCGTTACTTCCTATAAGCTCGTTTTGTCGCCAACTTTCAAGTAGCGGGCATGCGGAGGCTAATAGGGCGGAAGGCCCTGTGGAGGAGAAAAACTTTGCCTTCCCATAGAACATCTACCTGGGTATAATTTCTGCCATGGCCAAGGCAGGCAAGTCCCCACTCGAAAGTGACATGGTCCAAGGCACGCTGGATTTGCTGATTTTGCATACCCTATCGGCAGGCCCGGCGCACGGCCACACCATCGCGTATGCGATCCAGCGCCGTTCGGAAGATGTTCTTCAGGTCGAGCACGGTTCGCTCTATCCCGCACTCCACCGGCTCGAAGATCGAGGATGGATCGCTGCATTTTGGGGAACGTCGGAGAACAATCGTCGCGCTCGCTATTACCGACTAACGACTGCGGGAAGGAAACAACTCCTCACTCAGACCAATCGGTGGGAGCAGCTGGTACGGGCGATTGCTCGCATTCTCCAGCCGGCGGTCGAGTGAAAATTCGGAGCAGAACCGATGAGTCTTTTGCGATTCTTCCGCCGGAAACAATGGGACGCCGAACGCGCCGCCGAACTTGAGTCCCACATCCAAATAGAGACCGACCGCAATGTCGAGGCCGGTATGTCCGAGGGAGATGCTCGCGCCGCAGCGTACCGCAAGCTGGGAAATCCCGCCCGGATCCGCGAGACCATTTACGAAATGAATTCGATCGCGTTTCTTGATACGCTCTGGCGCGACTTGCGGTTTTCCCTTCGAAGTCTGCGCAAGAACCCCGGATTCGCGATGGTGGTCATTCTGTCTCTGGCGTTGGGCATCGGGGCCAATACGGCCATCTTCAGCCTGGTCGATGGGATTGTTTTTCGTCCGCTGCCCGTGCCGAATCCGGGTGGGCTCGTCACCATCGATATCGCGGCGTCACGTTTGACCAGCTTCGGAGCTTCGTCGTACTTGGACTGGGTCGATCTCTCAGGCCGCAACAAGTCGTTTCAATCGCTGTCCACCCGGCAGGATATGTCAGCTGCGCTGAACCCCGAGGGAGCGGTTTCTGACGGCAAACCCGAGGTGGTTTGGGGTCAACTGGTTTCAGGCAATTTCCTCTCCATGCTTGGCATACGACCTGTCGTCGGGCGAGACTTTCTTCCCGAAGAGGACCAGACACCGGGCAAGTATCCGGTCATGATCATCAGCTACTCACTGTGGAACCGAATGTTTGCCCGCAACCCGGATGTCATCGGCAAGCAGGTGAAGCTGAGCGGTCAGAGCTTCACCATCGTTGGCGTCACTCCAGAATCTTTTGCGGGCGCCGATATCTGGTTTCGTCCCGACATTTATCTGCCGATGATGATGACTGCTGCGGTGTCACCGGAAGGCAGCGACACACTCACCCACCGCAGCTACCGGGGCTGCACTCTGCTCGGCCGGTTGAAGCCTGGAGTCACCCTTGCTCAGACCCAAGCCGAGTTGAACGTGATCATGAGCGGTCTGGAGCGCGAAAATCCCGACAGCAACAAGGATACGGTCGCCATCCTTCGCAAGGAGATGAGCCGGCGTCTGGAAAACGGGGCTGCAACTCCGGGTTTTATCCTGATGGGCTTGGTGGTGTTGGTCCTGATGATGGCTTGCACGAACGTGGCTAGCCTGATGATGGCGAAGGCTGCGTCCCGCATCCGCGAAATCTCGACGCAATTGGCCCTGGGGGCATCGCGCGGAGTCTTGGTGCGTCAGTTTCTGACAGAAAGCGCGTTGCTTGCCCTACTGGGCGGCGGCGCCGGCATTCTGCTGGCGGCAGCTTGCATCAAAGGATTTGCATCACTCGTACCCTACTCGGTCTCTCCCACCGGTCCGGATTTTCATTTGGATACGCGAGTCCTGGGCTATGCCGCGTTGGCTTGCATGGCGGCGGTCGTTTTGTGTGGAATCGCACCTGGATTCATGGCCGTGAAAGAAGCAGTGGGCGCGGCCACCACACGAAATACCTCGGGAAGCCGTTCGCACAGCGCAGCCGCCCGGCGCATCCTGATCGGGGGACAGGTGGCTCTCTCGGTGGTTCTGTTGGTTGCGGGCGGGCTGTTTCTGAAGGTTTTTTTGCGGGCGCAGAGCGCCGATCTCGGTTTCAACCCGGACCATATGCTGCTGGTCACCCTGGATCCCAGCCTGCGCGGTTATAAGGACGAGCAGTCCGCTCAGCTCAACCAGCAGATACTGGAACGCGTATCCGCTATTCCGGGAGTCAAATCCGCAACCATGGCTGGCAGCGTTCCGTTTTTGTCGGGTGGCTCCTGGGATCTATCCATCGATGGCTACACCAGTGCGGGTGGCGAGAAGTTTGTGGACACCAACACCAATCAGGTGGGCCCAAACTATTTCGCCACGATGCAGATCCCTCTGCTCAATGGTCGCGAGTTTACTGCCCGTGACACTGCGAAAGCGCCGCAGGTTGCTGTCGTCAATGAGACCTTGTCGCGCAGGTACATTGTCGGCAAGGACAGCTTGGACAAGGCTCTTGGGCACATCCTCCGACTGCGCGACAACGCGCCGATACAGATCGTCGGAGTTGTGAAGGACTCCAGTAATGGAGCGGTCGGCGACCCGCCGCCTCCCGTTTTTTATCTGCCCTATCTGCAGCAGGGAAGTTCTCGGGTCACGCTCGAACTGCGCACCGAAGGGGATCCGACGGCACTTACCTCACTCGTCCGCCAGCAGATCAGCGCACTCGACTCGGAGGTAACTCCCCTTTCCGTTCTCACCATGACGCATGCGTTTTCTACCAATGGCCTTTTTAGGTTTCGCATCTTCGCGACCTTGGGCGGAGCCTTCGGGCTGATCGCCCTATCTCTGGCGGTCGTCGGACTCTATGGCGTGGTCTCGTTTCTGGTGGGCCGCCGGACGCAGGAAATTGGGATTCGCATGGCCCTGGGAGCGCAGCGGAGCAGCGTCCTGCGAATGGTTCTGGTCAACGGCATTTTGCTGGCCACCGTGGGAGTCGTGATCGGGATGGTTGCAGCCTTGGCTGCTGCACCTCTCATCAGCAGTTTGCTCGATGGTGTGAGCCCGCGAGATCCTTTCACGTTTGTGGCGGTCGCCCTGACTCTTTTGGCTGCAACGCTAGTCGCCAGTTGGATTCCAGCCCACCGGGCCACTCGCGTCGATCCCAATGCGGCCCTGCGGTGCGAGTAAACACCGAAGACCTGCCGAGCGGCATGAACCGCGCTGTTCACATTACCAGTCCGTAAAGTCGGCCTGCCCGCGGCGGAATTAGCTGAGGCAGATCAGCACGGTAAACACTCCAGGCGGATCACGGGCCACACGGAAGTCGTTCACCCATCACAAACTTTCACGCTTGGGATCGAAGTCGGCATCTGGGAAGTCAGTCATGATCGGTCCGCCGGTTCCTCCTGAGTCGCCGGGACAACTCGAAACGAATCCTCGTTGGGCAAAGGAGTTGGTTCAATCAGCTCGAATGGTTCGTTACGCACGATGCCTGCCGCCGCTCGTCGGAGAATCAATCTGGCGCAAGAAGCGCGGTGGGCAAAACAACGGGTATCGCGACCAAGCAAAACTATCTCAGCTGCCGACCGGAGGAGAATTGCGGCTTCATCGTGCGCGGTGGGCCAAGGTGAGGAGAGCTGTTTAAAGGGGACCAGAACCAGATTTGCGAGGGCACCGCCCGCATGCAAGGCGTTGGCAGGCGCTGGCGGAATTGGTTGGAGTGTCGACGGACGGTCAACGAGTGCTATGGCGATATTACGTCAATTGACCATCTGTCCGAACCAGCGCATACCCCGCCACCCCGACCGGCACGAACACCACCAGCGCAAACAGTCGTTGCATCGTCCCCTCCGCAAACACAGGGGCCATCCTATGCATCATCAGCGGCACCATCAAGATCAGAGCAACGAGATTACAAAGCAGATAAGCCCTCAAGGCCACGCCTAGCCGCCACAAGGCAACCAGCAATAGCAACGGCGTAGCGAGGATCGCCGGCATCAGAAATTGCCAGGAAGCATGCCGTGGATCAGGCATCGGAAACATTCCGGCTTTCACCGAAAGCACGCCGTTGGCAACAACGCAGAGTGCCACAAGCCCTGCGAGCGCCGTCCAAGTCACTGTCCGAAGTGCCCGAAATAGCCCAAATGCACCGACCAGTCCTGCCACTCCGGTCAGCATCGCCCCCAGGTTGAATATCCACGGATGGTGGGAGTCCGTCGTGCCCAGCATACTCGCCGAGTCCTGCGAAAAGCTGTATTCCGGGTAGAAGGGCGCGGCAACCAGTTGCGTTCCAAAGTAAATAACGGGCATGGCGATCGCTGCGTACAACGCCCATATCGTCACCTGCCGGAAAGTGGAAGAATACAAACGCTTTTGTTCCATCTGCCTTTATACGCACTGGTTGGTCAGAAGTTCCCGGCAAACCAGAAGCGCAAGCACCGTATCTGTGGTTAAGGGTGTTCATCATCGAAGCGAAGCGAATCGGAAGGTTGTGGAGGGTCAATGAGTGATATGGGGATATTTCGCCAACCATCCGCGCATGACAGTCTCCGAACTTTTGTGCGGTCTGATTCCTCCCGAGCAGCGAGAATCATTCTTGTTTAGGCTTCAGCCTTGTGCTGAAGTTAGGCGAGGATATTGGGCACATTCGTGTTGGTCGAACTTTTCCTTCACCTTTGCGGGCGGCTCGTGGGAAAAGGTGCCACCAGGATTGGGTACAATCCAATTGCAGTCCGCACATCCCCATGCTGCAAAGGAGCTATTTTCGAGCCAGAGTAATTCTCTAGCCATAGGATTCGTTGTCACTGAGGAGTTCCGGGACGGAGCGAAGATACTTGTACACCCCGTCGACAGTTAATCAGGTATTTCCTGTAGGACAGGTGTGCGCGGCCAAGCCCTCTCGGGAGCAAGGGAGAGCCGTTGTTCAATTCCCCTCACCCCTCTGCTAGACATCTTTGTTCCCATTCGCGGCCCCAGCGGCAGAAGCAGCAGATTCGGCAAATTCCATCTTCTCCATCGTCCTTTGAAGCATGAACAGCTGTTCTCGTATTTGCTCGATGCGATCGATGATCTCTCCAATCGCTAGAGGCGGGTCGTTGGTTTTAGTCATGATCCACGAAGGCTACGCCTTCAGGGAAAAATCGTCAGTCCTTTAGCGTACACAATCCCATACGCTACGACCATCCAATGTCGCAAGCCAAGGCAGCGGCTTTATGGCGTAAGGCGCTGAAAAGCGTCATTTTCTTCGATATGCCCAACGTGCGCTTGCGGGCAGACAGGCGAACTCTTCCCGTCATAAATCACGCGCGGTATGGCTACTGCATTCGACCACGAAGAATCGCTGCCTCACGAAGAAATCCAACTTCGGTTCAAGAAATCATAGGCCGGGAGATGACTCCCGAAGAGAGAAAAGAGTTTTTCTTGCCTCTTGACGCTCCGACTGAGCCCAGCCCCCACAAAGCCTAGCAACCCTTTTTCTGACACAACTGTGGTTAACAGGCCATAGCGCTCAGAATGCAAATCAGGCAGCGCCGTCTCGGAGAAACTGAGCGAACGAACGGATTGAATTCATCTTCTCTTTCTCTTCCCGCAATCCGCGCAGACGCTCCTCACAGAGTCGATTTTCGTACAAGAGTCTCCCCAGCACATCTTTAAGTCGTGAACCACGAGTGTCGTATTTGCGGTCGACGTCTTTACGGCGTTCCGTCAGGTAACGTTCCAAGTCCCACAGATCCGACGGTTCCTTGATCTGGCTGGCCATCTGTTTTGTTTCCTGCATCACCTCGTGAAGCTCCCGCTTCAGAGCAGCGTCGAAGGCTTTGCGTGCGACGATCTTTTCTGACCTCGACCACGTCGGTTCGTTCTGGTGGGGATAGCTGTCTTGAATCGTAGACGGGTTGCTCATGTTCCGACCCTCCGTGGCGGTATTCTATGCCTTGGCGAGGTGACTGTTCTACGGATCGGACGATTCCACCGCGACAGATTGATCGTCGTTCTTATGCCGCCGACCGGTCGCTCTGAGGTCAAACAGATCGTTTACCGGATGTCCGAGATTCTGTTTGCAGCCGAGGTAACGTTCGGTGGTCTGCACCGATGCATGTCCCAGTAGAAATTGAATCTGCTCCAGCTCGCCTCCGCTCGTGTGGCACAGCTTCGCACAGGTCCTCCGCAAGTCATGGGGCGCAATATGCTCCAGGCCCGCTCTCTCGCAGCAGCTCTTGACCACGTACCAGACGACATTCTGGGAAGTGCATTTTCCCCACACCTTTCCCGTCCTGGCGACGGCTCGAAAGATCCTGCCTTCCACGACCCTGGCTGATGCCGTCCACTGATCGAGTGCCGCTTTGACCCATTCTGGAATGGGCACTGTGCGAATGTGGCCACCCTTGCCGATCAGATCCACTACCGCCCAGTGCCCCTGGCGCTTCTGGATTTCATCGATCTCCAGGCCCACAAGTTCTGACCTGCGAAAGCCACAACCGAACAGCATGGCCAACATCGCATAATCTCGCTTGGCTCGCATACTGTCTCCTCCGGCGTGGCTGAGCACTTCCGAACTCTGCTCCGGGCTTAACCAGTTACCGGACCGGAATCCGAGCTGCTTGACTCCCTTGACTCGGCTAATGCCGGCAGCCAACTCGGGACTCAACAATCCAGCATCAGCAGCCTCATGAGCCAGGCGACGCACGGCTGCGAGTTGCTGGTTGATCGTATTGGCGGCCAGATGCCGCGATTCTAGGTACAAGCGATAGCGCACGACGACGATGCGGTTGAAGGCCAGCCGAGGCTCCGAGCAGTACCAGGCGATGAACTGGTCGATGGCGTATTCATAGACGCGGCGCGAGGCTGGCGAGCCGAGGCTGTTGAGTACTGCCAATTTGCAATGGTCCAGATCCGGCAGCCGCAGCACACGGCGACGGTAGTTTGGCTTGATCCTCTGTTTGCCCATAACGACGGCCTCCCATGCCGCAGCACTTGGGACTACGCAGGTCGGCTGGACGTTGCAAAACTGGGTGGGCTTGGTTCTGGGCTGAGGGGGTTTTGAGTGCTATGGCCTAGTGTTGACAATTCACTCCTCGGTTGCTCCTGCTAAGGGAGTTAACTCCGATTTGCGCGTTTCTGCGACATCCTTCTACCCGGTTTGTTGTGTCTGTCGTTCGGCGAAGCTGAATTCCGGCTAGCTCGCGCAGGCGAATACGGAATCTCTTTTGTCCCTGCTAGAATCCCACCCCAAGGCTCTCATCACATGAAACTCAATGCAAATGCGCTGCTCAGCGCAGTCTGCACCGCGGTTTCTCTTCTTCCCTTTTTCTGCCTGCAAGCGGAGGGCGAGTCGGCTCCGTGCGAATCTCTGGCCCAGTTCAAGATCGACCACGGCGAGGTCAACTCCGCGCAAGCCGTTCCCGCGGGGTCGTTGACTGTGAATGGATTGCTGAGCACGACGACGATCAGCGTCCCCGCGTTCTGCCGCGTGCTAGCAACCTTGCGGCCGACAGCGGACTCGGACATAAGGATTGAGGTGTGGCTACCCGCATCGCACTGGAACGGAAGGCTGGAGTCGGTGGGCAACGGCGGTCTGGCGGGATCGATCGCCGAAGATGCGATGGCCGGAGCGCTCGGCGCCGGTTATGCAACTGCGGGTACCGATACCGGGCACACCGGTTCACCGGCGACCGGCGACTGGGCCCTTGGACATCCGGAGAAGATCGTCGACTTCGGGTGGCGCGCGATTCATCTGATGACCGTGGAGGCCAAGGGACTGATCGCAACGTATTACGGAGTTCCCGCGAAATACGCATATTGGAATGGCTGCTCGGAGGGCGGCGGCCAGGGGCTGAGCGAGGCGCAACGCTTTCCAGACGACTATGACGGCATTCTGGCGGGGGCGCCAGGAAATTACTTCATCCACCTGCAAATTGGGGGCAATTGGATCTCGCAGGCAACTCATGAGGACGCGGCCACGATGATTGCGCCCGCCAAGCTGCCGGCGATCACAGCAGCCGTGCTTGCGGATTGCGACACGCTCGACGGCGTGAAAGACGGCGTGCTGGAAGATCCGCGACAGTGCCACTTCGATCCGGAAACGCTCTTGTGTAAGGGCGAGGAAAACGACTCATGCCTGACCGCGCCGCAGATCGCGGGACTAAAGAAGGTGTACGGGGGTGCGAAGAATCCGCGGACCGGCGAGCAGATTTTCCCAGGCTACATGCGGGGCGGCGAAGCGGGTTGGGGACTCTGGATTGCGGGCACACAAGTGCCGCCGAGAGACTATCAGCACGGAATCATGGTAAGCACCCTCGCGAACCTCGTCTTTGATGGATACAAGTGGGATTGGCGAACCTTCGACTTCGACAAGGACGTGGCTTATGCCGACAAGAAGGTGGGTGCCGACATCAACCAGATCAATCCCGATTTGAGCGGGTTCAAGAAGCACGGCGCCAAAATGCTGCAGTACCACGGGTGGAACGATCCCGCGGTCTCGCCGCTGAATAGCGTGAACTATTTTGAAAGCGTACAGACGAAGATGGGCGATACGTCAAGCTTCTATCGGCTGTTCATGATTCCGGGGATGGAGCATTGCATGGGCGGTCCGGGCGCGAGCAACTTCGACCACATGCAGGTGATCGTGACGTGGGTGGAAGACAGTATGGCGCCGGACCGGTTAGTTGCGTCCCGCCCGGGACGGACGCATCCACTGTGCGCTTATCCCAAAGTAGCGAAGTATACGGGCAAGGGCAGCACGGACGACGCGGCGAATTACACGTGCGCGTCGGAGTAATACTTCCCATCCTAAGCGCAACACTGTCGAACTCCCGAGAAGGCAGCCTAGAGCACAGCGGGAGGACAATCTCAATTGGTGATAAATCGCCATAGCACTCGTTGACCCTGCTGGGGGTTTTGAGTGCTATGGCCTGTTGACGACAGTTGACTTCCGGTTTGCCCGTTCTCGTTTCCATAGCCGCCCGCTCGTGGACAGTGTTAGTCGAAAATGGACAGTGCGGCAGAGAATCCAGAACCCTCCCATCTTGTCAGCTGCTGACTACAAAGAGGTAGCGCTCAGCGAGCCAGGTGGAACTTTGCGTGCAAACTTCGCTGGGCAGGAGGACTGCGATGAAAAACGCCCTGAAAAATCTGTTCTGCGTGTTATGTGTTTCCGTCTTGGCGTCAGTGGCCAATGCCCAGATCTCGCCGAACCTGCCCAATCCTAGCGGGGCGCCGAATCCGCTGACGACGACGCTTTCCATTTTTCGCAGCAATATGCAAGACAAGATCATGAAGGCGGCGGACACGATGCCAGAGTCTAAGTACAGCTACCGGCCTACGAAGGATGTTCGCTCGTTTGGCGAGATCGTGACTCATGTCGCGGACATTTCCTATTTTTTGTGTTCAAACGCGAAGGGTGAGGCGAACCCCGCCACGCCTACCACGAAGAGTTCGAAGACCGAGATTAAGACCTACCTCAAAGGCGCGTTCGATTACTGCGATGGCGTGTACT
>Ga0210396_10005612_pt1 | contig 12088 bp, 10 predicted proteins | sample IncBWH17OmetaG_FD_155466 | JGI IMG/M metagenome (GOLD analysis project Ga0210396, IMG submission 155466) | Forest soil microbial communities from Barre Woods Harvard Forest LTER site, Petersham, Massachusetts, United States - Inc-BW-H-17-O ...
AGCAGGTAGTCGTGAGAGGAGCACACGAACAGGTGCTCGATGAAGTCCCCGTCCTTCATATCCATGCCGGTCACACCCCGACCGCCACGCTGCTGCTGGCGATAAGTGTCCAGCGGCAGCGACTTGATGTAGCCGGTGTTGGTGATCGTGATCACCATCTGCTGATCGGCGATCAGGTCCTCGATGTCGATCTCGTCTTCGGAGTGGGTGATGTCGGTGCGCCGCTCGTCACCGAAACGCTCTGATATCTCCGACAGCTCCTCCTTGATGACCCCCATCACGCGGGTCTCATCGCCGAGGATCGCACGCAGCTCGGCGATGCGCTCGCTGACGTCGGCGTGCTCCTGCTTGATGGAGTCCGCCTCGAGCGCCGTCAGCTGAGAGAGGCGCAGGTCGAGTATCGCGGTCGCCTGGATCGGGCTCAGCTCGAAGCGCTCGACGAGCTGTTCGCGCGCGGCTTCACGATCGCGCGAAGCGCGGATCAGGTCGATGATGGCGTCCAGGTTCTCGAGCGCGATCAGCAGTCCCTGGAGGATGTGGGCACGTGCCTCCTTCTCGGAGAGCTCGTGCTTGGTGCGGCGCACGATCACTTCGCGCTGGTGGGCCACATAGTTGTGGATCACCGCCCGCAGATTCAGCGTGCGCGGCACGTTGTCCACAAGCGCCACCATGTTCACGCCGAAGGTTGTCTGCATCGAGGTGTGCTTGTAGAGCTTGTTCAGCACCACCTTCGGGATCGCATCGCGCTTGAGCTCGATGACGAGCCGCATCCCGCGCTTGTCGGACTCGTCGCGCAGGTCTGAGATCTCGGGTATTCGCTTGTCGTTGACGAGTTCGGCGATCTTGGTGATGAGGTTGCCTTCGCCGGCCTTCTTGACCATGAAAGGCAACTCGGTGACGACGATCGCCTCCTTGCCCTGGCGCAGCGGCTCGATGTGGGCCTTGGCCTGCACCCGCACCCGGCCGCGGCCGGTCTCGTAGGCATCGCGGATCCCCTGGTGCCCGAGAATGATTCCCCCGGTGGGGAAATCCGGGCCCTTGACGTGCCGCATGAGCCCGTCGAGGTCGATTTCGGGATCGTCGATGTAGGCGAGCGTGGCGTCGATCACCTCGCGCAGGTTGTGGGGCGGGATGTTCGTGGCCATGCCCACGGCGATTCCCGAGGAGCCGTTGACGAGCAGATTCGGAAAGCGCGAGGGGAGCACCATCGGTTCCTGGCGGGAACCGTCATAGTTGGGCGCGAAGTCCACCGTGTCCATGTCCAGATCGCGCAGCATCTCGGTCGCGATGCGGGCCAGGCGGGCCTCCGTGTAGCGCATCGCAGCCGCCGGGTCGTCATCGATCGAGCCGAAGTTGCCCTGGCCGTCGACGAGCTCGTAGCGCATCGAGAACTCCTGGGCCATACGCACGAGCGCGTCATAGATCGCGGAGTCGCCGTGGGGGTGATAGTTGCCCATCACCTCTCCCACGATCTTCGCGCACTTGGCATAGGACCTGGTGGGCCCAAGGCCGAGCTCATTCATCGCGTAGAGCACACGCCGGTGCACGGGCTTCAGGCCGTCGCGCACGTCGGGCAGGGCGCGGCCGACGATCACCGACATCGCGTAGTCGAGGTAGGCCGTGCGCATCTCATCCTCGAGAGCCCGCGGCTCGACGTTGCCGCCTCCGATCAGATCAACACTTGCCATGTCCCGTCACCTCCTCACACATCAAGGTTGGCCACCGCGCGGGCATTGTCCTCGATGAAGGCCCTGCGCGGCTCGACCTGATCGCCCATCAGCATCGAGAAGATCCGGTCGGCGGCCGCGGCGTCCTCGAGGGTGACCTGGGCCAGCGTGCGCGAGGAGGGGGCCATCGTCGTTTCGCCCAATTGCTCTGCGTTCATCTCGCCCAAGCCCTTGAAGCGCTGGAGCTTGACGCCCTTCTGAGCGACCGTCAGCACCGCGGTGCGCAGGGCCTCGAAGGAAGGGGCGACGTCGCGCGCGTCACCGAGGCGCACCTCGAAGGCGGGCGTGCCGGCGAGCTCGATCAGCTGCTTGTGGATGGAGGCGAGCTGACGGTACTCCTGCGAGTCGAACAGGCTGCGCTTGATCCGGTGGGTGCGGGCGAAGCCGGTGCGCGTCTCCACCGCCTTCACGCGCAGCTCGAGCGGATCCTGCTCGATCAGCTCAGTCGCATGGGTCTCGCCCTCCAGGCCCGTGCGGGACAGAAGCTCGATGGCGCTCTCGGCGCTCATCACCTGCTCGCCCAGCAGCGAGGACTCCTCGAGGAACTGAACCATCTCGTGGCCGTGCACCGCGCGCAGGGTCGAAGACCAGCCTTCGTATTGTGCGAGCAGTCGAACGAAGCGCTGCCAGCGGGTGTCGGTCAGCTTGAACTGGGTCCCATGGCGATCGAAGACGGCAAGCTTCTCCCACTTGTCGGAGAGCAGGATGTCCTCGAGCTCTGAGTCCTTCTCGATGTAGCGCTCGCGCGAGCCCTGCTTGAGCTTGTAGAGCGGGGGCTTTGCGATGTAGACGTAGCCGGCTTCGATCAGCTCCTGCATCTCGCGGAACAGGAGCGTCAGCACCAGCGTCCTGATGTGGGCGCCGTCGACATCGGCGTCTGTCATCAGCACGACCTTGTGATAGCGCGCGTTCTCGATGTTGAACTCATCGCGCACGCCGGTGCCGATCGCGGTTATCAGCGCCTGGATCTCGGTGTTCTGCAGCACCTTGTCGATACGACTCTTCTCGACGTTGAGGATCTTGCCGCGCAGCGGCAGCACCGCTTGGGTGTTGCGATCGCGACCCTGCTTGGCTGAGCCTCCGGCGGAGTCGCCCTCGACCACGAACAGCTCGGCGAGACTCGGGTCCTTGACGGAGCAGTCGGCGAGCTTTCCCGGCAGCGTGGAGTTCTCGAGCGCCGACTTGCGCCGCGTGAGGTCGCGCGCCTTGCGCGCCGCCTCACGGGCTCGCTGAGCCTGGACGGCCTTCATGATCACCGCGCGCGCCTCGCTGGGATTCTCCTCCAGGAACTCGGCGAGGCCGGAGTTGACGATCGACTCGACGAAGCCGGCCATACCGGGGTTGCCGAGCTTGGTCTTGGTCTGACCCTCGAATTGAGGATCGCGCAGCTTGACGGAGATCACAGCCGTCAGCCCCTCGCGGGCGTCGTCGCCGGAGAGGTTGTCCTCTTTCTCCTTCAACAACCCGTGGTCGCGAGCGTACTTGTTCAGAGTGCGCGTCAGGGCCGAGCGGAAACCGGACATGTGCGAGCCGCCCTCGCGCGTGTTGATGTTGTTGGCGAACGAGTGAATCGACTCCTGGTAGGAGGAGTTCCACTGCATCGCGACCTCGACGGCGCCCTCCTCGCTCTCGCCGGAGAAGAACACGACCTTGCGGTGCACCGTGTCCTTGTTCTCGTTCAGATAGGCGACGAAGTCCTCGATGCCGCCCTCGTACTGGAACTCGGCCGAGTGACCCTCGGCACGCTCATCGACGATCGAGATCTTCAGACCGCGGGTGAGGAACGCCGTCTCGCGCAGGCGCTCCTCGAGCGTGTGGAAATCGAAGTCCAGCGACTCGAAGATGTCAGCGTCGGGAAGGAACGTGACGCTGGTGCCGGTTGGTGCGCCGTCGGCGCGTTTTTCACCACGCTGGAGCTCCTGTTGGGGGGCACCCCGCGAATACTCCTGGGAGAAGGCATATCCGTCGCGGTTGATCTGCACCAGCAGGCGCTCTGACAGAGCGTTGACGACCGACACGCCGACGCCGTGCAGACCGCCCGAGACCTTGTAGCCGCCGCCATCCCCGAACTTGCCTCCGGAGTGCAGGACGGTGAGCACCACCTCGATCGCCGGCTTGCCCTCCTTCTCCATCATCGCAACGGGGATCCCTCGCCCGTTGTCCACAACCGTGATCGAGTTGTCTGGGTGGATCGTGACGGACACCTCGGTGCAGAAACCGGCAAGCGCCTCGTCGACGGAGTTGTCCACAACCTCGTACACAAGGTGGTGAAGACCCATGATCCCGGTCGAGCCGATGTACATGCCGGGGCGCTTGCGGACGGCCTCAAGGCCCTCCAATACTGTGATGTCCTGTGCGTCGTAGGTGGCGCTGCCTCCCATCGATGGGTCGCTGGCCCCGCCCTGGGCGGCGGGCTCGGTCTGCGAGCTTGATGTGTCGGTCGCCAATGATCCTCCGATGACGCAAGAACGCCCCGGAGGCCGGGTCTTGCAAACCTCGGTCCGGGGCGGAGAATGTGTTTGTAGAACGATAGCACAGAGACACCCTCGACCGACGCCTGGGCGAGTGGTGAAATGCCTGCAAACAAGCCAAAACTGGACCTCTTACGAGGCAGGCGGGAGCGCTATCGGCAAGCGCCGGAGAGAGGCCTTTGAAGACGGCCTCCGGACCTGGCTCAGCCAGTGCGGCAGCGCAGCTTCACGACCAGCTCGGCGCCGAGCTCCTGGTTCAGGCGCCCAACCAGCTGGGAGCCCATCAGATCGAGCTCTGAAGCCCAAACGGACTCTGTGCAGGTGACTGTGAGCACACCATCGCGCTCGGCAGTGGGAAGGCTCGCCGCGGCGATCACCGGCCCGACGGCCTGTTCCCACGCCTGCTGCACGCGCGCGAGCGTGGTGGCGGGCGCCAACGCCTCCGTCAAACCGTCAAGCGCGAGCGCCAGGGGACGCGGGGAGCGCCGGCTCACGCCGCAAGCGCCTCCTGCAAAATCGCGCCAGGCGAGATGCGCAGGCGTGTCACAGCGGCGTCGCCCGACCCGGGCACGTGCGCGAGATCCGTCGTCGCGACGACGCTTTGGCCACCACTGCACAGCTCTTGGGAGAGCAGTTCGCGGCGCGTCACGTCCAACTCGCTCATGACGTCGTCCAGCAGCATCAGCGGCACGGCGTCGCGCTCGCGCGCGAGCACCGAGCGCTCCGCCAGCAGCAGAGCAAGCAGGGCAAGGCGCTGCTCGCCCTGAGATCCGTAGGAGCGCAGTTCGCGATCGTCTCGCAGGACGGCGAGCTCGTCGCGGTGTGGACCGTGGGTGGAAAAGCCGCGCTCGAGGTCACTCGCCAGGCGTGTCTCGAGCTCCGCGATGAACTCGTGCACGTCGGTGGCCTTCGAGCGCGGGCGGTACTCGAGCTTCGGCTCGCCACTCAGCCCGAGCTGGATGGCCCGCTCGGCGAAGGGAGCCGACAGCAGCGATACGACAGCGCTGCGGTCCTCGCGCAGCGCGAGCGCATGGCGAGCGAGCTCCAGATCCCAGCTCGGAAGTGTCGTGCGTGAGGACCGCCCAGCGCGGATGCCGGCTATCAGCGCATTCCTCTGTGCGAGCGCGCGCGAGTAGTCGCGGCGGGTGGCTACCCTCGGCGGCCACAGCGCCGCCACCAGCTGATCGAGATGGGCACGTCGCAGCGCCGGCGAGCCCTTCAGAAGCTCGAGGCGGTCTGGAGAGAAGACGCTCACCAGCGGTCGCGCCTGCACATCGGTAAGCCGCTCGACGGGCGCTCCGTCTGCCGTCATGTGCTTTGGAGAGCCGGGCTGAAAGCCAACCGTCAGCTCATGGGGACGGCCGTCGCTCGACAGTCCTACGACCACCCGGGTGGCCTGGGAGCCGAAGCGCACCAGCTCTCGCTCGTTGCGCGTTCGCTGGGAACAGCCCGTGCAGCCGAAGTAAAGCGCCTCCAGCAGATTCGACTTGCCGGCGCCATTGGCGCCATGTACGACCGTCAGGCCTTGGCCGAGGTGTGCCTCAGCCCGCGCATAGGTGCGAAAGTCGCGCAGTTGCACGCTGAGAACCTGCACTTCACCTCAGGTGTTGAGTCGTATCGGCATGATCAAGTACACAAACTCGCCGCCGTCGGGGGACTCCACCAGACCGGGGCGCAACGGGCTTATCAACTTGAGCACCAGCTCCTCGGACTCAACGCTTTCCAGACCGTCTCGCAAGAACTCCGGGTTGAAGCCGATCTCGAACGGCTCGCCCGAAAATGGCACCGGCAGCATCTCGCTGGCCTCGCCCACGTCCGGGGTCTGAGCGGAGACGGTCAGCTCGCCCTCGGCGAAGCTCAGGCGCAGCGGCGCATTCTTCTGCGCGAGCAGGCTGATACGCCTCACGACGTCGGCGATCTCGGCGCTTGACAGGCGCAGCTCATGCTCAACCGACTCCGGGAGAAGCTGGCGGTAATTCGGGAACTGACCGTCGATCAGCCTCGAGGAGAGCACGATGTCGCCGACCTCGAACACGACCTGGTTCTGGCCCAGGCTGACATTCAACTCAGGCTCATCGGTGGACTGGGCAATGCGGGCCAGCTCCTGCAAAGCGCGGGCCGGCACATTCGCCTCGATCGAGCCCTCCAGCGCAGACTCGAGCGTGGTGTGCTTGACGCTCAAACGGTAGGAATCGGTTGCGACCATCGTCAGCTCCTGGCCACCCGCTGAGATCAACACGCCTGTGAGCACGGGGCGGGTCTCATCCTTGGAGGCGGAGCGGGCCACCTGCAAGGCGGTGTCCACGAACGCTTGAGCTGGGAGCGTCATTCGCGTATCGGCGTTGGGCGCCGGCAGCGTTGGAAAGTCCTCGGCACGCAGCGTGCGGAGGTGGAACTTGGCAGACCCCGAGATCAGCTCCACGTCCTGCTCCTGGGAGCGCAGCTCAAGTGTGAGGTTCTCTCCAGGCAGCGAGCGCGCGACTTCCAGCACCAGCCGCGCCGGCAGTACGGCTGCGCCGCTTTGCAGAACCTCACCTGCCAGCGGGACTCGGAGACCGACCTCCATGTCAGTTGCCAGCAACAAGGGTTGATCGCCCTCGGCTGAGATCATCACCCCCGAGAGAGCCTGAACGGAAGCGCGCGAGGAAGCGACGCGTGTCGCGGTTTGCAATTGGGCCAGGAACTCAGCCGTTGATAGAGAGAGCTTCACTTATGCACCTGAATGGGTCTTTAGGTTTAGTAGGGCCTGTGGAGATGTGGAGTTCTCGATGATGCCCTGAGAATATGGGGTGGGACCTGTGGGTAGGTTGTGCGTAGAACCGGGGAAGTGTCTCAAGCCGACCGGTCAGCAGGAAGACCCGCCAGTCGGGTCCGCAGTTGCTCTACCGCAGTTCGGGAGGAGGCGTTCGTGGACATGCGCTCCTCTGTACGTCGCCAGGCGTGGAGCACCGTCGTGTGATCGCGCCCGCCGAACTCTCGCCCGATGGCGGGCAGCGACTCCTGTGTGAGCTCACGAGCCAGATACATCGCAACCTGTCTGGGCCATGCCAGCCGCGCTGTACGGGCTGGAGATACAAGCTCCTCCGTGGATATCCCGAACTGCTCGCAAGCGGCCGCCTTGATCTCTTGGATCGATCGGGGAGGGGTCTCCGTCCGGGGGTAGAGACTGTCAAGCACCTCGCTGGCCAGCTCTGCTGTCAGGGGTCTTCCTGTGAGCGAACTGAAAGCCACCACTCGGATCAGGGCACCCTCGAGCGCTCGCACGTTGACTGATATTCGCTTGGCTATGACCTCGAGCGCCAAGGGGTCATCGAGCTCTATACCGTCGTGTTGAGCCCGCTTGCGGAGGATCGCCATCCGTGTGGAGAGATCTGGTGGGCGAATGTCGGCGACAAGCCCGGACTGGAAGCGCTCGCGCAGCCTGTCTTCCAAGGCCTGAAGGTCGTTGGGCGGACGATCTGAGGTGAGCACGATCTGGCTGCCGGCGTCATAGAGCACGTTGAAGGTGTGGAAGAACTCCTCCTCGGTCTTTGCCTTGCGCTCGAGGAACTGGACGTCGTCGATCAACAGGACGTCGACATGGCGGAAGTTGGCCTTGAAAGCGTCGATCCTTCCGGAGGAGAGGGCCCCGACGAAGTCGTTGGTGAAGGACTCCCCGGTCGTGTTGCGGACGTGCAGCCCCGGGCTGTAGGCGGCGATGAAGGTCGCGATCGAGCGCAGCAGATGAGTCTTGCCAACGCCCGGGGGCCCGCATATGAACAGTGGGTTGTAGGCGTGGGCGGGCAACTCGCTGACGGTGAGCGCGGCTGCGTGGGCGAGCCGGTTGGAGTCGCCGATCACGAACTGGTCGAAGGTCAGCTTTGGATTGCCGCAGGCCTCCTGCATCTGTTGTGGAGGGACAGCGGAAGCTGAGGAGCCGCGCACACCGCTTGGCTGGGAGGGTCGCTTGGATTGGGCGTCGATGACCTCCACCGTGACGTCTGGGCCGAGTACAGCGGCCACGGCCGTCTGCAGGACGCGCCCGAAGCGCTCTCTGACCCATCGATAGGTCTGCGCGGGAGCCTCGAGCGTGAGGTTGTCGCCTGTGAGGTCCACCGCCCGCAGCGGCTCCAGCCAGATGCGATAGATCGGCTCGTCGAGGGTGGCCGACAGCTCAGCGCTTACTTGCGACCAGATGTGCTCCAGCTCGGTGCTCACGGCAGCGATGACCAGCTCCTTGGGGGAGAAAGCGGGCGAAAATCATTCGGGTGGGACCCGCGGAGGGCCCGGTCAACCGAATATATCCGAGCCCGTCGGTCCACGCTCTCGCAGCCGGTCGCGTCACCGCAAATGGCGAGAAATTCCGAGGTGGAGCGCTGTGGACGACCTCACGCCGACAGCGGGCGGGCGGGTCTTTATACTTCACTGCCCGGCGGAGGCCGGTCTGTCGTGGTCGACTCACCGCCCACGGTTGCGGCAGGAATACGAGCGCGGCCGGAGAACATGGATCATGAAGCGCACTTATCAGCCCAAGAAACGCAAGCGCGCCCGCACACACGGGTTTCGTGCCCGTATGCGCACGCGTGCCGGGAGGCTCACGCTCAAGCGGCGGCGCAGCAAGGGACGCAAGCGCCTGTCCACCTAGTGCCAGGCGACCGATGATGGCGCGCTCCCCTCGCCGCGGTCGACGTCTTTCGCGCAGCGCGGAGTTCGAGCGGGTGTACAGGCAGGGCCGCTCGGTCGCCAATCGGCATCTGGTGCTGTATTCGTTTCCGAACGAGTCGGTCGATCGACCGCGACTCGGCTTGTCCGTTTCGCGCAAGGTCGGCGGGGCGGTAGAGCGCAATCACGTCAAGCGGCTGTTGCGCGAAGCGTTCGAGCGGGTCGAGACCGGGCTTGAGAGTGGGCACGATCTCGTTGTGGTGGCTCGCCCGGAGGCCCGGGAGCTGGCAGAGCGCGAGGGGCTTGATGGGATTGACGGCGCGCTCGGGGAGCTGATCGGCAAGGCCGGCCTACGCACGGGCGATGAGGTCAAGCCGGATCGGGGAGAGATCGAGGACGACCCTCGATCGGATGGACGGACCAAGCTGTGAGGGCGGCGGTTGGGAGTGAGGGATCGAGAGGCCGTGCACGCTTCGAGCGGTCCCTACGCTCTGTGGCGCTGGCCCCGATCGTGGTCTATCAGCGCCTGATCTCGCCGGCGCTTCCGAGGCGCTGCAAGTATGAGCCGACCTGCTCGCGCTACGCGGTACAGGCGGTCCGGGAGTACGGCATACTGAGGGGCCTTGTGCTCGCGATGTGGCGCTTGCTCAGGTGCAACCCATGGAGCCACGGCGGGTATGACCCGCCGGCGGCTCAGCAGCTGTTCAAGGCCGATCACCATCACGACGCGCAGTCGCATGCGGACAACTGAAATCACCGACGTGCAGCACGCGCTTTAGGGCCTAGACAAGCTACGAAATGTTCATCGCCGCCAACATCATCGAGGAAGCGTTCTCACCGCTGATCAGCGTCTTCCAGACGATCCTGGTCTTCATCCACAACCACATCGTGGGGGCCAGTTGGGGCCTGGCGATCGTGGGCCTGACGGTGCTGATACGCGCCGTGCTGGTGCCGCTCACCCTCAAGCAATTCCGCTCCATGCAAGAACTACAGCGCCTTGCACCGGAGTTGAAGGCGCTGCAGGAGAAGTACAAGGAGGACAAGCAACGCCAGCAGCAGGAGATCATGAGCTTCTATCGGGAGCACAAAGTCAACCCGTTTGCCTCCTGTCTACCGCTGTTGCTGCAGCTGCCCGTGTTCATCTCGCTGTTCTACATGCTTCGCACGGATCTCAAGAAGAACATCTGCGGGCCGGCCCTGGTCTCGCACTACAACTCCCTTCATCACTCCGCGGTGGCGACCTTCGCGGGACTGCCCACCAAGTACGTGGAACAGACGGGCTGCCAGACGGTTGCCCCGGGCTCGGCGAAGTTCCTCTTCATCCCGGACATCACGGCAAAGGCCACCGGAGTCGCCCTGATCGTGCTGCTGTTGCTCTACGTGGGCTCGCAGCTCACCTCGACGATGATGATGTCGGCCTCGGCCGATCCCAATCAGCGGCGCCTGATGATGTTGCTGCCGCTGTTCTTTGTGGTGATTCTCTACAAATACCCAGCGGGATTGCTGGTGTACTGGATCACCACCAATCTCTGGACGCTCGGGCAGGGCTACTTCGTGCGTCGCAGCATCGGACCGCCGCCCACGGTCACGCCCAGCAAGGGCACAGCTCAGGCGGGGGCGAAGGGATCCCCCAACGGCGGTGGGGGATCGGGGGCGATCAAGGGAGAGCCGGCACTGGCTGGAGCCGGCGTGGGAAGCGCTCCGCCGCCGCCGCCTCGCAAGAAGAAGAAGCGCTCGGGCAGGCGACGATGAGCCAAGCCGAGGAGCTTCCGGAGGAGGACGATCCAGCCACGCTGCTGCAGGAGCTGCTGGAGGAGATCGTTGACAGCCTGGGCCTCGACGTGGACGTACGGATCGAGCAGTCTGACGGCACGCTCACAGGGTCGGTGGAGGGTGAGGACGTGGGCCTGTTCATCGGACGTCATGGGCAGACGATCGACGCGGTGCAGCATCTGGCCCAGCGGATCGTGTTCCGTGGAGGATCCCCGGACGCACGGGTGGTGATCGATGCGGACGGCTACCGCGAGCGTCGGGCGGACACGCTGCGATCGATTGCGGAGGAGGCGGCTGAGGAGTCGCTGGGCTCTGGTGAGGCGGTCGAGCTCGACCCGATGCCCGCATCGGAGCGGCGTATCGTTCATGAGTACCTACGGGAGCGAGGGGGAGTCGAGACCCACAGCGAGGGCGAGGAGCCCGAGCGCTATTTGGTTGTGGAGCCGGCTGAGGCTTGAGTTCCGTTTGCGTGTTTCACGTGAAACACAACAAGCACCGCTGAGCGCAGGAACCCGTTTGACACATCTGGGGGTTTCACGTGAAACATGAGGCGTCCTCGGCGGTGCAGCGACTGGCTGAACGATACGGCCTCGATACGCATCAGAGCACGCAGTTGACAGCGCTGCTCAGGTGTCTGGCAAGCGACGAGCAGGCGCCGACGACGGTGCGCGAGCCAGAGCAGGCCGTCGACGTGCACCTGGCCGACTCGCTCGTGGCGCTGGAATTGGAGCCTGTGCGGGCAGCCGCCCGAATCACGGATATCGGCGCCGGCGCCGGCTTCCCCGGCCTGCCGCTGGCGGTTGCGCTGCCAGCCAGCCAGATAAAGCTCGTGGAGAGTCAGGCGCGCAAGTGCAGCTTCATCGAGGGGGTGACGGCTGCTGCAGGCCTGGAGAACGCCGAGGCGGTGTGTGCGCGCGTGGAGGAGTGGCCCGAGGGCATCGGCGTCCAAGATCTGGTGCTGGCCCGCGCTCTGGCGCCACAGCCGATCGTGCTCGAGTACGCGGCGCCGCTGCTACGCCTTGGCGGCGCATTGGTGGATTGGCGTGGGCAACGCAACTCCGAGGAGGAGCGGCGCGCGATCGGAGCTGCCGATCAGCTCGGGCTCGTCCGTGAGTCGATCCGGCGAGTGGAGCCCTTTGAGGGAGTTCGCGACCATCATCTGCATGTATATCTGAAGACTCGCGAGACGCCCGACAGGTTCCCCCGCCGCTCCGGGATGGCCCGCAAGAAGCCGCTTGTACCGTGAGGCGGACTCCGATGAAGACGGACTTCTTGCCCAAAGCAGCCCCGATCGCTGCTGTCAGAACGCGATCGTCCCTACCAGCGATGACCACATTGTTCACCGGCGGGCCAACTGAGGGCGATCGGCGCTAGCGTGCCGGCAACGATGGGCAAGGTTTACGCGATAGCCAACCAGAAGGGGGGGGTGGGCAAGACGACCACCGCCGTCAATGTGGCTGCCTGTATCGCGTAGGC
>Ga0210396_10005614_pt1 | contig 12080 bp, 7 predicted proteins | sample IncBWH17OmetaG_FD_155466 | JGI IMG/M metagenome (GOLD analysis project Ga0210396, IMG submission 155466) | Forest soil microbial communities from Barre Woods Harvard Forest LTER site, Petersham, Massachusetts, United States - Inc-BW-H-17-O ...
TATCAAATGCGCTTTCGGGCAATGGGTCGGTGGCAATGTTGTGGCGCCGAACCTCCACATTCGGCAGCTTCAGAGGTTCAAGAAACCTTGTATCAATATCGGTAACGAGCACGCTCCCCGTGGGGCCCACGCGACCGCTCAGCCATGAAGCGATCGACCCATTGCCTCCTCCGACCTCCAAGCAGTGCCAGCCCTGATCAACGCCGCGCTCGTTGAGATGACGAATCGTGCCGGGATCGAAAATCTCCGAGAGCGCCCTGAATCGAGCGCCGGCTTCCTCAGAAGCATTGTCAAAGACGTAATCTGGAGAGGTCGAACATTCAGCATGCCCTGTTTCCATGTTGTGTCCTCTTTCTTGCTCGAATGTTGCTATGGCTTCAGGAACGCGAGCAATTCGGTCAGTGTCTCGTCTGGTATTTCTTCCGGCAAGAAATGCCTCCCCGGCAAAGGTTTGCCGCTCACCTGGGCGGCGCGTTCCCGCCAAACGGCCAGCACGTCAAACAACCGGTGCACAGCTCCGCGCTCACCCCACAGGACCAGCAGCGGGCAATTGATCTTGCGGTTTAGATCCTGTTCGTCATGTTTTATATCGATGGAAGCGCCCGCCCTGTAGTCTTCACAATTCGCGTGTATCGCACGCGGGTCGCGGAAGCAGCGTAGATACTCGGCGAATGCTTCCTCGCTCATCCAGCTTGGTATCTTCCCGCTAGACATGTCTCGGAACATCATGTACTTGAGGTAAAACTCGACATTGTCTGCAATAAGAGTCTCTGGAAAGGGGGACGGCTGAACAAGGAAAAACCAATGGTAGAAGGCCGTCGCTATCTCTGTGTTGACATTGTGCAACAGGGTGTAGGTCGGAACGATGTCGAGCACTGCTAGTTTTGTGATTCGATCCGTGTGGTCCAAAGCCAAGCGGTGCCCAACCCGTCCACCACGGTCGTGCCCCACCACCGCAAACTTCTCAAAGCCAAAATGGTGCATCACTTCGATTTGATCGAGCGCCATGCTGCGTTTCGAGTAGTTGGAATGGTGCTCACCATCCGGGGGCTTACTACTGTCGCCATAACCACGCAGGTCGGCGACGACTACCGTGAATTCCTTGGCCAACCGGGGCGCGATTCTGTGCCACATGACGTGTGTCTGCGGGTTGCCATGCAAGAGCAGCACGGGTGAACCTTGCCCCCCTGAAACTACGTTGATAGTTGCCCCTGTGGTCTGCACTTTCGAGGCCTTGAATCCGTCAAACATGCGCGTCGATACGCTTACCGAAGGCTCCGCTTGACCCTCCAAGAGGCTTGCTACTGCGGCTCCTCCGATGACTCTAGCGGCACCCTTGAGAAAAGCACGCCGGGCGCTCGCGGAAATTTCATCTTGCGCTTCGCTTTCGAGGAGATTTTAATTTGACACGATTGTGACCTCCGCCTGATTCGCATTCTACCGAGGCACGAAACCCGCGCGGCTCCTTTCGGGGCCTTTAGTCGGGCAATTGGAGGCGTTCTGGTTCAGGAAGCCAGAAACTCGCGAGTAGCGACACGGTATAAGTCAGGACCGCAATCATGCCTGCTGCGTATGTCATTCGAGTAGCCGCTCCGGTGGCTGGGATAATGTTGGCAAGCTGCGTCGTTAAAAGCGCAGCGGATGCGCCAATAGCCCTGCCGCCGATGTTGCCAGCGAAGCTTTCACCCGTCCCCCGCAAATGTGTCGGGTAGACCCAAGGTAAATAGTTCCAGAGGAAACTGAATGAGCCATTCATGCAAACCGCACCGAGGAAGACGCCGCACTTCAGAAGACTCAGACTATGTGTGGCGGCAAAGAAGTAAACGCAAGCGAACACCACGATGCCGGGAACCAGGCCGAGACGCAGGAGACGCCCTTGGGTTGAGATCCGTACGACTAGGATGGTGAATAGTACGCGACCGGCCAACGTGCCCAGTTCCGCTATCGACTGAACGCTGGCGACGGTCTGCTCCACTTGCCGAGTCGGTGCGCCTCGCAATTGAGGAAGTCCAGGAACAACATGGGGCGTTTGCTGCAGCACACCATAGGGCACAGCGTAGAAGCATGCCGCCAGTAGCGTTGCCACCAAGGTGGTCTTTTTCAGAGCCGGACTGAAGAGCTCCGCAATACTCGGGCGCTTTAGGGTGCCTTTGGACTTCTTCTCCTTCCAGAGCGGCGATTCAGGCAAGAAGGGGCGAATCAGAATCAGCGGAATTGCCGGCAACAAGCCGCCGAGCACCGCATAGCGCCACGCTTCATGACCGGAGTGAATCGACGGCAATCGTTCCGCGTACGTAACCGCGAGGTAGTATGCTCCCGTGGCGAGCAGGCCTCCCAGGCCGACAGCGCTTTGGGTGTAGCCCAACACGGATTCTCGTTGCTTCGGATTCGAGAAGAGTTCTGCCAGCCAGGCAATCGCCGCCACATATTCGACGCACACGCCAATGGATGTGAGGCAGCGGAAGATCAGAAACTGCGTCAGCGTGCTGGAATAACTGGCTGCGCATGCCGAAAAAGCGTACAGAAGGATGCTCCAGACCAGCACTCGCCGACGACCCAAAATATCGGTGAGATAGCCGCCTAACAGCCCGAAACAGCCGCCCGTCACCGCAGGGACGGAGAACAGCAACCCTACCCATAAGTTAAATTCTGGAGTTCCAGGCCTAAGACCTCCGACCGTGACCAGCGCCGGCCGCACGACGACCGAGAGCACAACCATTTCGTAGAGGTCGAACGCAAAGCCCAAGGCTGTGACCCCACAAATAAGCCACTGGAGAGCGGTCAACCGGTCGGCCTTTGAAGCGAGTGCTGGAATCGCAAGGCTGTCTGCCGGGGTGCGCGCATTGTGTACCAGCTCTGCCATGGATGCCCCCACTCGTTGCTCTTCGGGAAGTTGCTACCTTCGGCCCCAATGGTGGGCTATTTAACCTCAGGCAGAGTTGTGATACAAGTTGAAATAATTCACTAATTGTTGAGAGATATTCAATGATGAACTTTACGTCGCGACAATTTCAGGCCTTCTCGCTGGTGGCGCAACACCGCAACTTCTCGCGCGCCGCAGAAGCACTCTTCATTACCCCGTCGGGCTTGAGCGTTTTGATAAGGGAATTGGAATCCCAGTTGGGCTTTCGGCTGTTTGATAGAACAACGCGCCATGTCGTGCTCACCGCCTATGGGCAGGAGTTGCTGCCTATCGCACAGAAGAGCTTGGCCGACGTGGACGGTGCGGTGTCACGCATCGGACGTACGGCGACTGAGAGCAGCCGGACGTTGTCGGTGGGGGCGTCTCCACTCATCGCGGCCAATGTCCTTCCCCAGGCGATTAAGGAGTTTCGGACTCATCGGCCCGAAATCCGGATTCAATTGCGGGATTGCGAACCCTCTTCCATCATCCCAATGGTCGAGTCCGGAAAAGTCGACATAGGGTTGCGGGTGCTATACAAGCCCCTTCCGGGCCTTCGGCGGATACCGTTGTTCCGCTTCTGCCTGATGGTAGTTCGTGCCGACAACGATCCTGCCTTTCGGCGCGCTTCGACCACCTGGTCCGCATTGAAAGGAGAGAGACTGATTTCTCTCGTGCCGACGAACGAGATTCAGCAACTCATAAATAAACACCTGGCGCAAGTGGGCATTGGCGTTCAGCCCAATGGCGTTATCCATTACATCGACACGCTGCTCGCCATAGTGGAAGCAGGCGAGGGCAGCGGGATTGTCCCCTCCTGGGCATTGGCGGCATGCAGAAACAGAAAAGTGGTGATGAGCCGGCTGATTAATCCAGTTGTGAATTTGGATTTTTATCAGATCAGCGATCGGGGTAAGCAACTTCCACCGGGCGCGCACGATTTCACGTCTTTCCTGCAGAGCTACATCGCCAGATGGGCCGGGCGCGCGGGTATCCTGTAGGCGGTGCGGTTCCTCGATTAGTTTGGCCGGGACAAACGCGCTAGTTGTCCGACGATACTTAGTTGGTGGGTGGTCGGCAACGCTTTACCTTACCGGGATAGGTAGGAGCCCGTCATCCGGCAGCAATTGCCGCCATCACTGCATATCACCAAAGTAGGGCCCGTCCCAAGCTAGACCCTTCATGCGCTCTTCCGGAGGGTCGATCGAGGGCAGATCGTCCTCGGGTCTGTCGAGATAGAAAAAGGCGACACTCGACCAGTCGTCCTGCCTCTCGAACATTCCCCAGCTTCCCTTTTCTTTCTCTACAAGCCCAGGGCCTGCATTGTAGATCGGCGCGCCCGTGTGGTACACGGGATCGGTTGTGCTGCTGTCGCTGGTAAAGCCTATTTGCTGTACGGTTACACGGATGTCACTCTTAAAGTACACAGGATCGGGAATGTGATACCGATAGAAGCAAGATTGCATTTTATCGGCATCTACGAAGTGCGAACCTTGGTAAAGGTTTGCATATTCATTCTGTATCCCCCAACCAGTGCCCACGTAATCTTCGGCTCCGGTCCCAGCCAACGTGGGCCATTCGCGATCACCATCTAAATACATCTTGACTTCCCCCTCTCCCCACCACTTGTCCACATACAGCTTCTTATTGGCGTGGACGCAGAGATTTGCCCCCAAGAACCTTCCGCTTCCGGAGACCTGCGGAAGGACTTCGAAATCGTGCTGCAATTTGGTGGGATTCTCACGCCGATAATGGGCATGAAAATAGAGATCGTTTGCACCATGCTTATCCCCCAGCGTGTAGTCAACGTCATAGAACAAAAGTTGGAGGTCCTTACCACTCTCGTTTGTCAGTACGATTCTCATGCCACTCCTGAAAGGCATGGGGATGTAGCAGTTGAAACTTCTGGCCTCCGGGCTGGCAAACAAGGCCGATTGAAACGAGACCATGCGTCCCAATCCGAATCCGAAAAAATCGCCGAAGGGCGCGCTGACGGCCGGTTTGGTCGCTCCATCCCAAAACATTTCGACCTTCAGTCCTCTGAGCATGGCAGGGCTTCGATCGCTGATTGTTGCCCAGATTCTTCGCACCGTACCGCTGGACCCGCGAACCTCTGCCAGTGTGATTTGTGCGCCAGCCTTGACCGGTATCGCTGGTCGACCCTTTCGGCCCCCATTCGTCTGTGCTGCCTTACCCTTTTCGCCGGAAGGGTTCTCAGCGCTGGCCCATCTGGTGTCGATGCCCTCGGGCAGGGTGTAGAGAGACTGTGCCAGTACGCCGGTCCGCCCACCATGCAGTACAGCAGCTACAGTGATGGCAAATAGAATTTTCCGAGTCGCCATGACAATCCTCCTGAACAGTCACGAATGGCCGAGAGGATCGTAATATGCGCGGGTGTGCGGCGTCCAAAGTACCGGGCCTAAGTTTCCGAAGGGGTGGGCGCGAACGATTTCAAATCTTTCCTGCAGAGCTACATCGCCAGGGCCGGGCGCGCAGGCACCCTCTAAATGGGTGCATTTTGTAGAACGTGGGTGAACCGGCGTGCACTCCACCTTCTCCAAGTAACGCGAGAACCGAGGGCAGCCTCCGTGAATCACTGGATGGCCACCTTATTTGTTTGATGGCTTCTCATAGTTGTTCGGCAAGGACGGGATCGCGCGCAGGTATTCATAGATCGCTTGCAGTTCGTAGTCCGTCTTCTTCCCAAATACAGGCCAAGGCATGCCCTGCAGAATCCGCCCTGGATGCTGTTGGTCTTGCCCGTAATGCATCACATTCATGAATTCGTGCAAAGTTAGCCCCGCAGGCAGACCGTAGGTTGGATCCGGTGTGATGTTGCGCGACTTGACGCCCGGTTGGTTTAACAGTGGTCTTCCTCCAGCCAGATAGACAGCGGTATTAATCCGCTCGGGTTCGCCGAGAAACGGATTTCCACCCGGAGCCCAGTTTGGCCAGGTGTGACAGTCCATGCAACCACTCGTGTTGACGATATAACTGCCGAGGCCCACGAGATTGCGGTCCTTCCCATCGAGGTTGAGCGGCACGGGAGCGATCTCGAATCCTCTTTGGATGCGCATTTGATCTGAGTCTGCTCCCTTGTCGATCCTTCGCTCCCAAGCGAACCCGAGAACGCAGAGGATCGAGATGGCTATGAGGGCCAAGGTCACCCTGTTGGAAAACCTGCTAACAAGCATGTGAGTAATCTCCTGAGGTACCGTTTTGCGCCGTCCGGTGAACCCTTCGAGCGATACGGTAAGCGCATCCTGCGACAAGCGAGCAACGGAACACAATGGAGAAAGCTGTAGGAAATCTGAAGCGTTCTGAAGCGCTAAGTCACTACGTATTCAGAAGTTATCGGCCACGCGGATTGGATGTAGAATTGGGTCCTCGCCTGGAGTTGCCGGTCGTGCCCAGCGATCTCGTCAGATTCGAAGATGTCGAACTCGACGCTCAGCGCTACTCGTTGCGTCGATCCGGTCGCAACCTGAAATTGGAACGCATCCCCATGGAACTGCTCCTGTTTCTGGTTGAGCGGCGAGGCCTGCTCGTCACCCGCGAAGAGATCATCGAGAAGCTCTGGGGCAAGGACGTTTTTCTCGATACCGACAACAGCATCAACACCGCCATCCGAAAAATTCGGCAGGCGCTGAAAGATGATCCAGAACAACCTCGCTTTGTGCAAACCGTCGCGGGTAAGGGATATCGGTTCATCGCGCCGATCGTCCAGGCGGACGAATCTGCAGGCAACGGTGTTCCAGATCCGGCGTCTCGTACTCTCCAATCCATAAATGAGCCGGATCCGAAGCCCCCAGTCCCACCGGGCATATCGGAGCCGACTGCATCAACTAAAGCCGCGCGCGACATGAGGATGTCGCGCATGCTGGTAGGCGGCATCGCAATGGTGGCCGTGCTCATCGCGATCGGGGCGATGATCTATCGTCACTACGCTCGCATCCGGTGGGTTCGAGAGCAGGCGGCACCACAGATTCAACAACTGGTTGTCAACCGGAAGCCTGTGGCTGCGTATCTTCTTTTTCGCCAAGCCAAACAAATGAGCCCCGATGATCCGTCACTGAAGCGCCTGGAGCTGCTTACCTTCTGGCCACGTCAGTTCACTACGAATCCCCCTGGAGCTGACGTGTTCCTGCGGGACTACAACGAGCCCAAGAGTGACTTCCAGTATTTGGGGAAAACACCGCTTCAAGGTATCCGCTTGCCCCACGACCACTACGTCGTTCAGTTCCGCAAGGAGGGCTACGAGACGCTAGAGTCCGCCACGGCCGCAAGCAGGGTGAGCGTCGATCTCCTTCCGTCCGGCAGTTTGCCACTACGCATGGTGCGGGTTTCGGGTGGGCAAGTGAATCTCGGCTTGGGCGGCCCCGTGGATAACACAGTAGGTTCGCGTTTCAGTCAAAAGATTGACGATTTCTTCATCGATAAGTACGAGGTGACCAACCGGGAATTCAAGAAATTCGTCGATGCCGGCGGCTATCGGAATCCCAAATACTGGAAGCAGCCTTTCGTGGACGGCGGCCACACCCTCAGTTTCGCGCAGGCGATTAACCGGTTCCGCGACAAGACTGACCGCCCGGGACCGTCCACTTGGGAACTTGGCAGCTTCCCGCCTGGACAAGACGACTACCCGATCGGAGGAGTGAGTTGGTATGAGGCCGCTGCGTATGCAGAGTTCGTCGGGAAGAGTCTACCCACTGTGTACCACTGGTACGAAGCGGGCTTTGCCCGCGACATCCTTTACTCGGACATCCTGTTTCACAGCAACTTCTCAGGCAAAGGCCCGGCACCGGTTGGTAGTTATTCGGGGATTGGTCCTTTCGGCACATACGATATGGCCGGCAACGTCAAAGAATGGTGCTTTAACGCCAGCGGAGATCGTCGCTACATCCTCGGCGGCGCCTCCACCGACCTCTCGTATATGTATGAGGAGCCCGACGCTCGTCCGCCGTTCGAGCGCTTGTCTACACACGGTATTCGCTTGGCGAAGTATCTTCAGTCTGAAGAACTGCCCGATGCCCTGACCGCTCCGATTCCAAATATTTCGCGAACCGTCGATTATCGCAAGGCGAAGCCCGTTTCGGATGCCACTTTTCGTATCTACCGGGGACTTTACTCTTACGACGAGGCTCCCCTCGACGCGAGGATCGAATCGGAGGACGACAGTGCACCGGACTGGAAGAAAGAGCGCGTGAGCTTCAACGCCGCGTACGCCAACGAGCGCGTGCCCGCTTACCTCTTCCTACCGAAGCACGCTTCGCCGCCCTATCAGACTGTCGTGTATTTTCCGCATGGCGCGGCACAGATTTTTCACTCCATCGAGGATGGCCAGTTTGAGGGAGTCGACTTCCTGGTCAGGGCGGGCCGCGCCGTAATGTTTCCGATCTACAAAGGCAGCTACGAGCGGCAGGGGAAGATTCCCGATGCAGGCACGATTGCCTACCGTGAAGTGACGATCGAGCAGGCGAAAGATCTGCGCCGCGCTGTCGACTACCTCGAGACCCGCCAGGACATTGACCGCAACCGGATTGCCTATTACGCCGTAAGTTGGGGTGCGGAACTGGGATCGATCATGCTCGCCGTTGAAAATCGCATCAAGGTCGCAGTCCTGGTGGCCGGTGCCTGCGACACAGAGAAGGAATTGCCTGAAGTGGACCCCATGAACTTTGCTCCGCATGTAACTATTCCGACGCTCATGATGAACGGCAAATACGACTTCATGGACCCTCTGGATACCTGTCAGGAACCACTGTTTCATGTGCTGGGCACGCCTCCGCGTGACAAACGCCACATTGTTTTCGATTCAGGACACGCCGTGCCAGATGTGCCCAAGATGAAAGAAGCGCTCGACTGGCTGGATCGGTATCTCGGGCCGGTTAAATAGAAACTTCGTGCAGGCGGGAACTGTTCATGGTTGCTTGCTCGTGGGCGCGACATGCTTGAGTTCTTCAGTCCAATTCAACACAACGCGGACTTCGTCGGGAGGCCCATTCTCCACATTGGCCTTCACAAAAAGGAATCGCTGACCGTCCGGGCTGACGTCGTAGAGGCCGTTGCTCAACCGACCCATTACAAATGGAGGGTAGTCCGCAACGATTCGTGGAGTGGACGCGCTGAAGGTGGGTTGTGTGGATACGCCCACGCTCATAAAATTACCAGAGCTCATATAGAACAGTTCGCGGCCATTTTGCGCCCACACGGGCGTGGTGCCACCATTGGTCGAAATCTGCCATTTGCCGCCCGGGCCCGGAAAGGGCTGCACATAAACTTCATAGCGGCCCGACTCTTCCGACTGATAAGCAATCCATCGGCTGTCTGGTGAGAAGCGGGCTTGCATCTCGTTGAATTTTGTCTGTAGAAACGGCTGAGGTTTTCCCTCGCCTGTGAGCGGCGCGATCCAGATGTCCCGGCCCGTGGCTGACCCTACGGCCCAATAGGCCAAGAATTTGCCATCGGATGACCAGGAAGTGGGAACCAAGATGAGACTTTCTCCTGCGACGAGGGTCTCCTCGGCGCCGCTCCCGTCGGCAGGTTTCATAAGAATCGCTGGTCCCGTTGGACGTGTAGTCGCGAACGCGATGCGTTTTCCGTCCGGCGACCATATCGGAGCACTGCTGCGTTCGTCGAAGGTCAAACGCGTGAGCGTACCATGCGGGATTTCATACACCCAGACGTCCGAACCGCTGCTGCCGGAAGGAATCGCGACCGCGATGCGTTCTCCATCGGGGGAGACGTGAGGAGAGCCATAGTGGCGAGCGGGAGCCGCGAGTTCTTTGACCTGCTTCTTACGGTCCACCCACACGATCTCTCCATCACGAGTGTAGGCATTTTCAGGCAGATAAACGAGCGAGCCAGTATCGGAAACCGCAAAGTCAGCTGCTCCGCTGCTCGGAGAGGTTTTCACCCCGTCGAGAACCGGCACCGGTTGGCCCGTGACCTCCAGTCGATTTGGGTCGAACGCCACTGCAAACACGCGCCCGTCGCGTTCAAACAGGAGATGTCCACTCGGAGAATAGCGCGGGTAAGTACCCAGGATGGGCAGGATTTTCTTTTCGCGCGTGTCTAAACGCATGGCCACAATTTTCGACTCCGAGAAGGAGCCGATATCTTGTGCGTTCCCAATTACGAACAGAACAGTCTTCCCGTCGGGCAGAATCTCCGGCCAGCGATAGGTGAGCTCACCTTTGCCGCCATCAGGCGCGGTCAGAATCTCCGGCGAGCCGCCGCCGGCGGAAACGCGCATCAGACCGCCGAACAAAGTCGGAGCAAAAGTAATCGTACTGTCTGGCCCCCAAGTGGCGCTGCGATTGATGGGAGCATCGCAAAGTGTGGTTGCTTCCCCGCCATTGACAGAAGCCTTCTTCAGCCTCCCATCCGCGAAAAACCCGACCCACTGGCCATCCGGTGAGAAAAACGGGCTGGTTGCATTGGTCGAACCTGACAGTGGCTGTGGTTCGAGGCGGTCGACTGGCCGCAAGAAAAGCTGTGTTGTGTGGCCGTGTGCTCCCAAGTAAGCGATCTTGGTGCCATCGCGAGAGATTGTGACCGCCGGAAAGTCTCTCAGCGGGAAACCTTCTGACGCGGGGGGTTGACCGTCAGGAGCGGGGAACCCGAATGCGAAGCGGCTAACCGGACGCTCCCCTGAATTGGGATGTACATACGACGCGATGACCACAGCAACAACTGCCCCGAGAGCAAGTCCCGCCGCGGCCCAGGCCCACACCACTCCACGGTGCCGAAACGAGGGTGTCAGTGCAGCAGCGGGAACAGTATCGGACGCGACGGAACCGGATAGGGCTTCTTCGATGATGAAGCGTGCGTCGCCGATGTCGCGCAAACGCTGCCTCGCTTCCTTCTGCAAACAGCGACGCAGGAGTTCGCGGATACGCGGAGGAACTGACTCGGGCAGCGAAGACCAGTCCGGTTCAGCGCGAATGACGGAGGCAAGAATGTCCGACGTCGTTTCGCCCGTGAAGGCGGCGCGGCCAGAGAGCATTTCGTAGAGCATGCAGCCAAAGGCCCATATGTCGGCGCGGCGATCGACGCGTTTGCCCCGCGCCTGCTCCGGCGACATATACGCCGCCGTGCCCAGCAATACGCCCGTCCGCGTCGCGGCGGCGCTCAGCGTGGGTGAGTCCTGCAATTCCGGTTCGGTGGTTTCGCTTTCCAACGCCTTCGCCAAGCCAAAATCGAGGATCTTGACTTGACTCTCAGGTGTCAGCTTCACGTTCGAGGGCTTCAAATCGCGATGAACGATGCCGCGCTCATGGGCGTACTCAAGCCCGTCGGCAATTTGCTTTGCAAAGGTCAAAACCTCCTCAAGGAGAATCCGCCCCTGGCGGATGCGCTCGGCGAACGTTGGACCTTCGACCAGTTCCATCACCAGGGCACGAACTCCGTTCGATTCTTCGAGGCCGTAAATCGACGCAATGTTGGGATGATTGAGGGATGCCAGGACTTTCGCTTCACGCTCGAAGCGGGCCATGCGTTCCGTGTCGCGGGCAAACACTTCCGGTAGCACTTTCAACGCCACGTTTCGGCCCAGGCGCGTGTCGTACGCGCGATAGACTTCCCCCATGCCGCCCGCGCCAATTTGTTCCTGGACAAGATAGTGTGCAATCGTCTGGCTAATCACGGGGATGCCTTTGCGACCCATGCTATGACGGTCGCTCCTCTGCGTCAATTGACCGTCGGCTCGCACGAACGCTAAGTGCTGCAAACCTTCCACCCACAGAGTCTGGCCAAACGGTCGGCACAAATGCATAATGCAAGCAACTGGGGCCTGGAAGCGTTTATGCAAGGAGCGCGAGAGTGCCTCGAACAACCTTCCACCATGTTGTATGCAGTTGCTCGGCGCTGGTGGTGTTAGTCGCTACACATACTCAACTGTTGGCGCCATCACCGCCGGGGGTGGGCCCCGCAATTCAAGCAAACTCGAATCGTGTGCCTGCAGGGAAATTGGAGAGTGGCATCCTTACGCTTCACCTCGAACTCCGGCAGGGCGATTGGTACCCGGAGGCCGACAGCGGTCCGAGTATGAGAGCCTACGCATTCGGCGAGGAAGGTGAAGCGCTTCAAGTGCCCGGTCCACTCATTCGCGTTCCGCAAGGCACCGAAATCCACGTAACACTTCACAATCTTCTAGAGGCTACGGCCGTCGTGCGCG
>Ga0210396_10005615_pt1 | contig 12080 bp, 12 predicted proteins | sample IncBWH17OmetaG_FD_155466 | JGI IMG/M metagenome (GOLD analysis project Ga0210396, IMG submission 155466) | Forest soil microbial communities from Barre Woods Harvard Forest LTER site, Petersham, Massachusetts, United States - Inc-BW-H-17-O ...
CCTCGCTAAACCGACTTCGCTTCATTTTGTTCTGCCTTTCATTCTTCGCGCAGAACTCTACTTTTGCTACGTCCAGTTTTTCGGAGTCAGGTCAGATGCTCAACCGGAAGTACAACCCCGATTCGATGAGTTAGCACCTGTTGACTAACCAGGTCAGGATCACCCGCCGATTATTCCGATCGATCATTCACTTTGTCCAGCGCCGCGAACTCGAATACGCTCTGGTTCCCGACTGGTTTGCGGCCGACGCTTTTGCCAAAAGCGACGTCGATGTGCCAGGATTGGCCTGGCACTTACTGGAGGGCTCGGAGACGGATGCATACGATCTCTTTGGTGATGGGACCGTAAGAATCATCTTAACGCCCGGTCAGTCTGTCGGTCATCAGTCGTTTCTAGTCACACTCCCAAAAACTGGCGCAGTGCTGCTAACCATCGACGCCGCGTACACAATGGAACATTGGGAAGAGAAAACGCTTCCCAGCTTTGCGACTGGGACCGTCGAAGCCGTCCGCTCAGTCAAAAAGCTTCGACAAATCGCCCGTAGCACCAACGCCCTGGTCGTAACCGGCCATGACCCCATTGCATGGCCCACCTTCAGACATGCGCCGGCCTACTTTGATTAACGTTTGGCATTTAGCGGCGGGCGTCGTTCTCGTACTCGTCGTCGTCCTCGTCCTCGATTCGGTGTGCTAGATTCAGTAGGGACGAGCTCCTGCTCGTCCGGTTTTGTACTCTGGGCGGGACGTTCCTGTTCCAGATGGCACGGCAAAGCTGCCGCACCGTTATCGGATGAGACAGGAGCTCATCCCTGCCCCAAACGCCAAACGCCAGACGCTAACCGTTGTTGAACAACTCGCGCGGAGGCGGCAGTCTCTGCAAACAATGTCTTGGTTCTTAATAGTGGCTGCCAGTTATCTTATCGGTTCAGTCCCGTGGGGCTTTATTTTCGCCCGAGCAAAAGGGATCGATATCCGGGAGAAGGGCAGCGGCAATATTGGGGCGGCGAACGCGACTCGCGTGATGGGTAGAAAATGGGGCTACGCCGTTTTTCTCTGCGACTTTCTTAAAGGCCTTCTTTCAGTAAAGCTCGGTCAGTTGATCGCGGGCTTTTTCCAGGTCGATCCCGTTCTTGCCGGCGTCCTCGCTGCCACAGCTTCGGTTATCGGGCACGATTTCCCGGTCTGGCTCGGCTTCAAAGGCGGCAAGGGTATCGCCACCCTTGCGGGTGTCGTTCTGGGTCTGTTTCCACCTCTGGTCTGCGTTTTGTTTGGGGTGGTCTGGGTCGTGGTTTTCCTCTTGGGACGGTATACATCGCTGGCGTCAATTAGCTCAGTTATTGCTCTCCCGATCGCAGCTGCTTTGATTGTGGCCAAGAACGAAGCCGGCTTTCTACTACTGGTCGGCTTTTGTGTCTTCATGGCAGCCTTAGCGATTTGGAAGCATCGCAGCAATATCGTGCGCCTGTTGAACGGGACGGAGAACCGGTTTGGCAAAAAGCCTCGCGCAGACGATGCAACGGGCACAACGGGAAGTAAGGAGAATTGAGCCTCGGCCAGAGGGAATCGTGCTAAGCCTGGGGTTTTAACCCCAGGTACTGACAAAAAGAGCGGCCCACCCCGAAGGTGGCGGTAGAACTGAGGCTCGCGAACACACCTTCGATCAAAAATATCTTACGCCCCATCAGGGCCCGTCGCGATGTGGGTGTTTTCCTGGGGTTGAACCCCCAGGCTGAGTCCTATCATCCCTTCGGGATAAAGTCTGACAACCCTTTCCTGGGACATAGCTTCCTTGGCACTTGTCCGCAAAATCGACTCCACATCTCCAAACGAGCACGAGGACGAGCAGGAGCACGAAAGATCTGCGCGAGGCTCAATGCGGTTTAGACCTGGAGAGCCGCGTCCGGTACACGAGTCGCTTGATAAACATGGGAAGGGATCCGACGATCGTCATTACAAAATTCACCAATGCGCCCGGAACCACCCGGGCGCGGTCTTTTACGGCGGCGTCCAAGGCATGGCGAACGACTTCTTCGACCGATACGAGTAGAAACGGAGCGGTGTGGCCTGCTCGGTCACCTGCACGCGTTGCGTGAGAAAGATAGTCGGTAGTGACAGGGCCCGGACAAAGCAGGGTGACGGAAACATTGGATGATCGCAGTTCCGCTCGGATTGCTTCACTGAAACTTGTCACGTAGGCTTTGGTCGCAGCGTAGACGGCGTTGTTGGGCAAAGGGAGGAAAGATGCGATAGAACTGACATTGAGGATCAGACCTCGTCCGGTCTTCTTGATGATGGGTAAGACCCTGAAGGTGAGGTAGGTTAACGCGTTGATATTGACCTGCAGCAGTGAGTTGACCCTTTCCCATTCGCTGTCGATGAACGGTCCATGGTCACCCAGGCCCGCGTTGTTGATCAGGAAGTCGGGAGCAAGTCCACTCTCATCGAGCCAATCACAGAAACTTTGCAGCTCGCGTTGGTCGCGAAGATCCACCGAGCGTACGAACACCTCGAGCGCGGTATTCTTCGCTTTAAGTTCAGTTTGCAGCGCCTGTAGGCGATCGTCGCGGCGAGCTACCAGAACCAGCCTCGCCGCTACGCGAGCGAGCTGGCGCGCGAACTCGGAGCCAAGCCCTGAGGAAGCGCCGGTAATCAGAATCGTGCGACCAGTGAAATAGCTGATCCTCATACGTGTGCGAATGCGCACGGTACCGATCGCCAGGCGGAACTCAAGATCGACGGCTCCTCGCGCGGTAGACGCGAAGGACGCAACGGACAGTAAACGGAGAGCAGTGGTTGAGGCTGAGGCCGGCTGCCCGGGAGCGTATGCAACCGCAAGCTGCCAGCCGCCAATCAATCAACAGCCACCTCTCACTGACCCGGTGGAGGTGGCGGTGGCGGCCGTACCGGACGCCGAGGTTGAGGTTCGCGGTGTGGATTCTCGCGTGGTGAATTCTCACGCTGTGGCGGTGGCCGTCGTTTTTTTGGCCGGCTCGGCTCCGCGGGTGTTGGTGTTGGCGAAGCAGCGCTTATCGAGTGAGAAGCCGGGTTTGACGAGGCCTCTGACGGCGAAGGGGACACTACCGGCGAGGCGACCGGTTTCGGCGACACCGTTGGCGACGGGGTCGGAGACGCTGTCACGGAAGGGGATGCAATCGGTGAAGCGGCTGCTCGTGGTGAAGCCGACGGCGTTGGTGTGGAAGAGACCGATCGCGAAACGGTCGCCGAAGGCGAAGGAGTTGCTGTCGGCGAAGTCGCACCTTTTATTATCGATCCGGCCCAAAGGCCGAATAGAAGGACACCAGAGAAGGCAATGGCTTTCTTAGGCGACATTGTGATCACAGGTTAAGTTTGCTCGGAAACCCATCCGGGTTTGGGGTGACGGAAAATAGGGGACTCAGGCCATACTTCTCCTGGCCACAGGATAGACGCGAAAGAAACCGCAGATTGCGTGTCCTGTAAATCTTTGGGGTAAAATACCCACGCCTTTGAGCCGAGTTTGACTCGTCTACCCCTATCTTTTGCGCTAATGCCGCACAAATTTGATGGGCGAACCTGCGCGCTTTATCACGCCAATCTTCCGGTCGAGCCGCGGCCTTACTTGAAACAGGAAATATCCGTAGATTACGCAGATTTCGTTCGAAGTTGGATGGCGTCAGCGAGCTAACCACCCCCCGGTAGAAAGAGTCATAACCTTAGCACTATCGTAATTCGGAGTCCTTAACCGCAAATCTGCGCAATCTGCGGATTTTAAAGTCTTTTTGTTTTGGGGAGTGAGCCTCTCATCATTAGAAACTTACCGGGCCCCAACCCGGATGGCTATCCCTCGGTAACGAAACATTATGAGAGTCTTGCACCTTCGAGTCGGTCGCGGAGTGTTCGTTCCGCGTCGAGTCGTGATTTGGAGCCAGCAAACTAAACAGAGAGAGCGCCAGGATAACGCTGGCAAATGCTACCGTCCGCTCCCTGGCTGGTTCGGGCAGGTCGGTTTTTGTTCTCATGATGCATTGATAAACAGGTTGTATGCCAATTAATCTATTTGCCGTTTGTTGTTCGTTATGAATGACTTACGCCAATTTTGACTGAGTTGAACCCGTACGAGATTTCGGATCTATCGCCTTCTGTTCATTGCGCGATGTTCGATCGCCGGTACTAGTTCTGATGCTCAATTGGCTTTTTTACAGGCCAATCTTCGGAAAAAAGCTGGAAGGCGGAGTCGCGAATCCCTGGCAAGAATATTGGGGCGAAACCTACGCGCCGGAACTGAAGCAGCGGCTCCTTAAACCACTTTTGGACGGCCTCGAAAAAGAAGGAAAGCTCGGTAACCTCATCGTTGATATCGGTAGTGGAGCGCATCCGGTCACCCGATTGTTACCGGCGAGGCCGGGAAGAAAATGGATTTGCGTCGATATCGCTGCCGATAACGGTGAATCGGTTGATGAGCTAAGGCTTCGGTTGGATGCGGAGAAGATCGGACAACTTGATCGGCTGAGTTTTTGGAAGGCTTTGCTTAGGGTCTGCGTATTTCTGAAGATCGATCTCAGAACGGACACAGAGATCCAGCGGGCGGATACGATGGTAATCTGCGACACGTTAAACTACGTAGACTTTCGAAAAGTCCTAAGCGGATTAGCAAGTTACCTGAAACTGAACGGCCGAATTATAATCCTCAATTTACCGTATCGCGGAAACCAATCCTTGTTTTCCGATCTGGGTCTCAAAGATAATCGCCAGCTCTATCCCGTCTTAGAAGAGCACGGCTTCGAGATAGAACATAAGTTGTTTCCGAAACGTTCGCGCAACGAAACTGACGAATCAGAGGAGCTGATCGTGTTGGTGGCGCGGAAAACGCATTCAGCGGGAAAGTGTGTTGGCTAATAACGATAGGAACCCTCAAATGAGTCTTCCCGGCCGATCGCTGACTCCTCTCGATGGACTCCCCGAACCCGTTCATTTGCGCTGAAAGCTCGCGCCGTTCCATTCGACCTGGGACAGCACCTTTGCGGTCTGCGCATTCTTAACCGTTATCGTCCGGCCCTTCTTTGGAAGGATAAATTGACGGTTACCGCCGTCACCGACAGGAAAGATTCTGCGAGAAGCTTTATGCAGCCGGTTGTCTGTCCCGAGTTCGTAGAAAACGAGAAACATTGAATCCCTGCCTTCGAGCTCCCCTGTGGACATCGCGAGCAGGGGGCGTCCATCGGTGAACCGAAATAACGCGACTTCAAACTCCGGCTGCGCCCCGTCACCGGTACAACTCATGTAGCCGTTAGTGGTATCGATGGAGCCTGAATCCGGCTGTTTAAGGAATGTCAACCACGAGGAGGGCGATGCTCCTTCGAAAGTGTCCGGCGGCAACAGCACAAAATAGTCTACAACCGAGAGATGCTTTTGGTCAGCGCCGTGTAGCCCCGGTGACCAAAAGCAGCAAAGGACAAGCAACAGGGGGCCGACGAGGCGCATCAGCCCGAGGCTACCGAAAAGGGAAAAAGAATTCAAGAAGAGGAGCCAGGAGCCAGAATCCAGGAGCTTACTAGGTGAGGGCGTGGCTCGGGCTAGCTCCGTAGGAGCGAAATATTTATAGCCAATCGCTATCCTAAAACGCCGTTAGCTCCGTAGGAGCGGCATCTCAATCGATACGTGCACCGATCAGCCGTGCGCCGGTTTGTGAGGTTCATAATCTAGCGCCATACCGCTCGCTCAAATATGCCGCTCCTACGGAGCTTGCCGCCTTTGAGACACCGATCAGCTACAAATATGTCGCTCCTACGGAGCTAGCCAGCGCACATCCCTCCTAGCTCCTAGATTCTAGCTCCTGGCTCCTTTTTCTTAGAACTCGTCAAAGGCGATCTGAGTCTGCGGGACGCCTAGCTCGGCCAGCATTTTTTTGATCGACTTAATCATCGTAGGCGGTCCGCAAAGATAATACTCGACTGAAGCGGGATCCGGATGATCGCGAAGATAATTTTCTAAGACAACTTCGTGGATGATGCCGGTCAGCCCGGTCCAGTTGTCCTCAGGAAGCGGATTCGACAGAGCTATGTGGAATTGGAAGTTCGGATGCGCGGCCTCGATTTGCCGAAAATAATCTTCGTAGAAGATTTCCTGTCCCGAACGTGCGCCATACCAGAAACTGACTTTGCGATGGGTATGTTCGGTCTCAAAGAGATGCGAAATATGCGCCCGTAAAGGAGCCATACCGGATCCCCGGCCGATGTAGACCATTTCTCGCAGAGTCGGTTTGATATGGAAATCGCCGAACGGTCCAATCGCACTAACGGCATCTCCCGGCTTCAGATTGAAGACGTAAGCTGACCGGCGGCCAGGCGGACAATCTTGGCCTGGCGGGGGAGTGGCGATACGAACATTGAACCGCAACGTTCTCTCGGTCCGCTGGTTGCTCGCTAACGAATAGTTATTGCGCCGGCTAGTCTCGGAATTGCGAGCGACGAGGTCAAAGACATGCTGACGTTCCCAAACCGCCGCATAAGGCTCCGGAATATCGAATTCACGGAACCGGATATTTTCATAACTCGGGATATCGAGCTGAAGGTAATCGCCAGGAGCAAATTCCACTGGCTCCGAGCCGTCGATCGGTTCAAGCAGAAGCTCTTTTATAAAGGTGGCAACGCTGCGATTGCCGACCACACGGAGATCCAGAGTTTTCTGTGCCCGCGCACCGGCGCCACCGGGACGAGTGATATTCAAAAAGAGGCGGCCGGCGCGTTCTCGCACCGGATAGGTGGCGATGCCACGACAGATCGGGGCTCGCGCTGCGGAACCGTCCTCAAGATTGAAGCGGCCGTTGTGTTTTGGGCATTCAATTATGTTCCCTTTTACCAGACCATCTGCCAGATGGGTGTTGCCGTGCGTGCAGATACCATCCATGGCGTAAAGTTTGCCATGTTCATCTCGGACAATGGCGTAGGTCTTTTGCCGGTTTTCGAATCGAATGACTTCCGCTGGCGCCAAATCGGCAGCGGGACAAACCTCTATCCAACCGTCCTGGTCCGGCCTCGCTTCCGATAGGTAGGCGCCTTCGTTCAACCGCGGTCTCGGTTCAGGCAGGACCCTCTTTACATGGTAGGCCGCATCCTTCGCTTGGCGAAGGAGCGCAGGAATGATCTCCCGATAGGTCGCTAACAAGCCAGGGTAAGGCTTTGGCATGTCTTCTTTCACCGCTTCGTGCAGCCGCGGAACTGCGTGATAAGGAACTAACGGGAACATGTGATGTTCCACGTGATAGTTCATGTTCCAATAAAGGAACCGGTGGACAAAGTTCATGTAAACCGTTCGGCAGTTAAGCCGGTGATCGAGAACGTTCTCAGCCAGGCCGGCATGTTGGGTCAGCCCGTAAGTCACCATCAACCAGGAGCCGAAAAGATTAGTGAAGCCGACCAACAAGAGCGGAAGAATACTTCGGGTGTAGATCGCCAGGCAGATCGTGGTCGCGTAAATGGCAACGTAAATCCGGGCGCGCGTGTAGATCTTCAGATACTCGCTCTCGGGAATAAACATCTTTTCGTCCGGGGCCATTTTACCGAGGCTGTGCAGGATGATCCGGCGAAAATAGACGGGATAGGTTCTGAGGTTAAAGAAGTTGCCGATGACGCGCGGGATATCGGCTGGCCGAGGCACCGCGATTTCCGGGTCGCGGCCAACGATAATCGTGTCGCTATGATGCCGGGTATGGCTCCAACGCCAGACCGTCGATTCGCGCATCACCATAAAAGAGGCAATCTCGTACACGAAATTGTTCATCCAATCGGTCTTGAACGCCGTGCCGTGTCCGCATTCATGCCAGCGCGAATCGGAGGTTGATGCGTAGAGAACTGCGTAGATCAGGTAAGGAACAACGGCCCACCAAGACGGCCAGAGGCGATAGGTCAAGTAACCGAACCCGATAATCAATCCGAACCAGATAATGGTATCTCGGATGGCGGGTCCATCACGCCGTTCCAATAGCTTCCGCATTAATGAGCGCGGAACCGGGGATTGATACCAGTCGGCCTCAGCGAGTCCGCGTTCGATCGCCCTGGTGGAGTTCTCACCGGTCAGACTGTAGTCCAGTTTAGTAGGCGGCATCAAAACCGCAGTGGCTTCGGAGCTCATAACAGATTCAAAGGTGGGGATTTGGAATAGCCGCAAAAGGGCCTGCGAATGGACACGAATTGACGCGAATAAACACCAGGAAGGGGCGAACCGAAGATGAACACGGATGTACGCAGATTAGGCATGGTAAAACCGGGCATCCCGCTCTCGAAAATCTATCCGGGTTTATCTGCGTTAATCCGTGGTTGGACTTTCTGTTTGTGTTCGTGTCCATCCGTGTGCATTCGCGGCTAAATGTTTTCACTGGTGTAGATGTTGAAAGGGACGACGACAGATTGTTTCCTGGAGGACGGTGTCTTTTTCAGGTCGGCCAGGATTTTGAGAGCGGAACGGGACAGTTCCGGGAGATCGTGCGCCAGCACCAGATCGATGGTACCTGCGCTCAGACCAGCGCGCGTCACGGGTGTTAACTCGTGACAAATATAAGCGAGTTTTCGTGAAGGTTTAATCTCTTCGATCGCCCGGAGCACGCCGCTGGCGCCGCCACCCACGTTATAGATGCCAGTCAATTCGTCGGTCGTGCGCAAGAGTTCGAGCGTCTGTTGATAGGCGATCTCGGGATCATCGAAGCACACTGCCGGCTCCAGCACTTTGAATTCGAGGCCTTTTTCGCGAAAGTAACTCCGAAAGCCGATCTCGCGTTCTTCCTGGCCGATGTAGTTGTGGCTACCAATCAAAACCCCGAGCTTACCGGGGCGGTCGGTGCAACGTGCGATCGCCCAGGCGGCGGTCCGGCCGGCCATGCGATTGTTGATCCCGGCGTAGCCTGCCAGCTTTGGTGATGAGAGGTCCGAGAGCAGAGCCACCACTGGGATCTGTTGTTCGGCAAGAAATTCGATGGCATCGGAAACCGGGTTGCTCTCCGTCGCCACCACCGCCACCGCGTCTACCCTTCCGGCCACGGAGCGCAATGTGCCCGCCACCTTGGCCGGTTCTAAGTAGTCGTCCATGTGCTCAATGGTCACCTGGACGCCATGATGGGAGTCATGTTGAGCGGTCTGTTCCAGTTCTTCAGCGAGCTGTTGATAAAAGGAAGAGGCTCTTCTTTGGAGCAGAAAAACGCACTTTATTGTCTCGGGAGAAGCTTCGTCTGTCCGGACTCTCATTGGCACCGTAAACTGATAGCCAAGCGCTTGGGCAGCCGATTGGACCCGCAAGGCAGTCCCTCGGCGAACGGTTGTGCGCCCGTTGATCACGCGATCGACAGTGGCCACGCTTAATTGGGCCTTCTCGGCGATCTGCCGCACGGTGACACGTCGCTTTACCAAGCTGGCAGGATTTCCAGGGAGGTCGTCAAACATAAAGCTAAACCGCGGATGAACGCAGATATACGCGGATGTTGATTGATGTCAAACCATCAGTTTAGGTTGTTAATGGATGTAATGCAATCAGAATCCAGGGTGGGCTTTGGGTTGCTCAATAACCTTCCGTCGGTCCCGCTGCGGACCGCGGACTTTGCCGCGAAGCGGCTAAACATAACAGCCCAGGGCTTAGCCCTGGGTCTGGTGTGGGTAAAAGGTGCCCTGAAAGTGGCACCCGATGTTCGCGGCGCTGTTCGAATAACACGCAAACAGCCTAACGACGCGCCTCGGTCGCCACTTTCAGGGCGGATTTCGCGCTACGCATAACCCAGGGCTAAGCCTGGGCTGTTCTGTTTAGCCGCTGCGCGGCAATGATCGAGACGCGCTTCGCGATCAGATGGAGTTTGTATCGAGTTTCTGTCGTCAGAACTGAGGTAAACACATCAGATATCTGATGGTCGGTCTTGGAAATGCGCACGATCCTCAATCGTTTATCTCGGTGCCTTCTCTTTACGAGCCGCTCTTTTTTTGCCCATGCCCTGGGTGCTCTCCACTTGAACCTTATGGGCGTTGATGATGGCGGCGATGAGTCCAGGGAATCGGCTTTCGATTTCTGGGCATCGAGAGGTGTTGTGCATTTCCACGCCGCGTCGTTCGGCACGAATCAAACCGGCTTCGCGCAAGGCTTTAAAATGATGGGACAAGGTGGACTTAGGGATTTTCCTTTCGGTGACGTTCAGGAAAGTCGAGCAGTTATGAGCGCTGTCCGAGGTGGCCAGATCGGTAAAGATGGCGGCACGTACCGGATCGGACAAGGCATGGAGGATGGCTTCGACGGTCACGTCTTCGATGGGGGGATGAAACAGGGGTCTCATACCAAAGGAACATAGAACGAGTTGACAGCTTGTTCAATAGTTCGTATTTATTGAACTATAGTTCCAATTTTCTGAACTAAGGAACGCAAGCAGTTCAAAATAAGTCTTCTGAAACTAAACCTATGAGTAAGCTAAAAGGGAAAGTCGCAGTTGTTACCGGCGCATCCAAAGGTATTGGCGCTGGCATCGCCAAAGCCTTGGCCGCAGAAGGCGCCTCCGTCGTGGTCAACTATGCTTCCAGTAAAGCAGGTGCTGATGACGTCGTCGCTGCCATCAAGAAAGCCGGTGGCACCGCAGTCGCTGTACAAGGTGACGTCTCGAAAGCCGCTGACGCACAGGCCATCATCGACGCCGCCGTCGAAAACTACGGACGCCTCGATATCTTAGTTAATAATTCTGGAGTGTACGAATTCCAGCCGATCGAAACGATCACCGAGGAACACTTCCATCGGATTTTCAACACCAACGTGCTGGGCGTGCTTCTCACGACTCAAGCTGCGATCAAGCACCTGGGAGAGGGAGGGAGCATTATCAATATCGGTTCCGCTGCCAGCCGGGTGACTCCGCCAAGCTCGGCCGTCTACACCGGCACAAAAGGCGCTCTTGATGCCATCACCGGAGTGCTAGCGCGTGAGCTCGGTCCTAGGAAAATCCGGGTCAATAGCATCAATCCTGGAATGGTTGAGACCGAGGGCACCCGTACCGGGGGCTTTATTGGCTCCGATTTCGAGAAAGCTTTGATTGCACAGACGCCTTTGGGCAGAATCGGCCAAGCCTGGGACATAGCACCCATCGCAGTCTTTTTGGCGTCTGATGATTCTCAGTGGCTGACAGGGGAGCAAATTATTGCCTCCGGCGGCCTTCGCTAAATCGGCAGGCAAATGGTCCCGCACGATAAGTGAGGGAGCAAATCATCCGCGGATTACACAGATTACGCAGATTTTCCGAAAGAGTGATCGCCCAAAACTCCGTAAGGAATTCGCAGAAAATTCGTTCGGTTTTGGCTGGCGACTTCTCCTAAGGTTCTTCATCTGCGTATATCTGCGTGCATCTGCGGTTAAAAGGTTTCTCTGGGCGGCTCTTTCTTCGTTTTCTTGTGCCTAAAAAGTCCTAGTCTTAGTTAATCTCCGTGAAAGGCCAAGATCCTATGGACGAAGTAGACCTTAACAACCCTCTCAATTGGTACATCTCCGACGCCATGGATGACTACATCGGACACGTGGATTCCGAGGCGGCGAAGAAGATGGTAGGGCGGAATCGTGCGTACTCGAAACTTTTGCAAGCGGTCAAAGACGCTGCCGATCATCTGGACGCAACCGGCCATAAAGATCGCGCAGCGGCGTTGCGCCAACAAATAGCCGATCTGGAACCTCTGGCGTAAACAGGCGTTTCGAAAATTTTTTCGAGAACCTATTTTACCTTTTGGCCGGCTCAGGCGACGACCTGCTTGTTCAAGCGGTTGGCGAAGTTCACCATGATGATCATTATCAGTAGCAGCATGGCGACAATGCTAAACGCGCTCCGCAAACCAACTCGGTCCGCAAATGCTCCTAACACGAACGGCACAACAATAACGGATAGACCGGAGCCAAGCGAGATCCGCGCACTAGCGGTATCCGCCTGCTGTGGCACCGTTGCGAGCGTAAGCGAGATTGCCAGTGGATAGAGGTTGGCAATTCCTAGTCCGGCCAGCAGCAACCCCGAGAGACGTAGAGAAAGGATAGGAGCCAGCCAGAACAGGAGAAAACCTGCGGCGGCGACCGCGATAGAAAACACGACGAGCCTCGGTCGAATCC
>Ga0210396_10005620_pt1 | contig 12073 bp, 13 predicted proteins | sample IncBWH17OmetaG_FD_155466 | JGI IMG/M metagenome (GOLD analysis project Ga0210396, IMG submission 155466) | Forest soil microbial communities from Barre Woods Harvard Forest LTER site, Petersham, Massachusetts, United States - Inc-BW-H-17-O ...
CGCCCGTTTAAGAATGCCCTGGAGGAAGGATTAATCGATCGCAATCCGGTTGCCGCTGTTCGGCCGATTCGGACGAGCAGCTCCAAAAGGACCTACTTAGTCCGGAGCAAATCGAGCACTTGTTGGAAGCAGCGGAAGGCGACTGGAAAGGATTAATTTTGTCCGGCTACTTTACTGGTGGGCGGCTCGTCGACCTGGCGAGACTTACCTGGGGCGATACCCGTAAACGGTCTCGGTGTTAGCCGTGAGCAGCAATGTCCGGGCGTCCATCAAATTCCAAGCTGTTGGAAGTGGCCCTCTACGTCCACGGCCTCAATCCCAAGAGCCACGAACGACGCCGCGCCGTCCTGCTGGCCACGGCGGGTTGCATGGCTGGCGAGGAGGGGAAGGACTTTGAGCGCGCCGTAAGGGCGGAAGCGGATCGGATTGATGGCGACTCCTGGTAAAAGTGTTTTGCTGGACACCAGTGTGGTCGTTCGCCACTTCCGCGATGGCAACGTCCTGGTCTCGTACCTCGCCGCCTTCGAAGAACTTTATCTGCCGTAAGCCGCCTTGGCGGGACTTTACGCGGGCGCGTTCCGCTCCGCTCGCCCCCAGAAAAACCTTCGGCAAATCCAGCGGTTCCTTGATGCCGTAGACGTGCTGCTGCCCGATAAATCCACGCCCGAGCGGTCGCATCTCCGCGCAACTAGCTCAAGCGGGCACTTCCATCCCGCAAAACGACATCTGGATTGCTGCCATCGCGCTGCAGTCCGATCTGCCGCTGGCGACTGCCGACCAGCATTTCCAACACGTCAGACGGCCGGCTCGTCGACCTGGCGACACTTACCTGGGGCGACATCGATTTATCGGAGAAGACAATCACGTTTGTGCAAAGAAAGACCGGGTCTTCTGTTGAGGTTCCGATCCATCAAGATTTGTACGAATATCTTTCAGAATTGCCTTGTTCCGATCGTCCAAAGAAACCGGTCTTTGCCAAACTTTTCGATAAACCTGGAGCAGGGAAATCTGGACTTAGCATGTCATTCAAGCGACTCATGGAACGCGCCGGCATCGATGATGGCGTGGCCCGTAAAAAAGACGGAAAGCTTGGGCGCAACGTTTCACGACTATCGTTTCATTCGCTGCGACACAGCTTCAATTCCGCGATGGCCAATGCCGATGTTCCGCTCGAGATCCGTCAAAAGCTGACCGGCCACGCGAGCAAGGACATGAACAGACACTACACGCATTTAGAGCTGGCGACGGTCCGCCGGGCCGTGGAGTCAATCTCGCGGTTGCCAGGCAAAGCCGCCGACACACCTCAGTGAAAGCGCATTGCAGCAGCGGCTCCCCTCGGTATTGATTAGAAACATGCCATCTGACTGCGGTTAAGGTTATCTTTTAGATATACCTCCACGGGCGCAGGATGATCATACCCCATCGCGTACACGAGCTGGATGAGAGGAGCGTTACGCGGAACACGAATCGGATCCTCATGCTCGTTGTCTACGATGTACTCCTCCGCTTCGTTTGGTTGATACATCACAAACACGTGCTCACCCTTATCCTTGCCGCCAACCGGTACGGACCCGACATAAATCCAGTCGTAATATACTAGGTGACCGTGAATGTTATTCTGTGCGAGTTTAGTAGACAGTGCCCAGGCATAGTCTTCACACATGCCAGGCTTTCCCTTGCCTTTTATATGCTCTCTGCAGAGCCGCACATGCAGGGGTGTCACTACCCCTGACGTAAGGGCTATACCAATAGCGAACGCCGCCACAGGTGCCAGCCAAAAACATTTCATTCCTCTAGTCCCTTTCTACCGGACCACTTCATGGACAGTTTTACGCTTTTTAGCCGTGGCAGCATCTCTGTTTCGATGTTCGGCGTAAACGTCGCCTGTCCAGGATGTTAGGCGCTCCTTGCGCACGCGCTCCGTTTGGGGCGAGCAGACTCGCGGTGGCCCCAATCGACAAAGCAACCCCGCCCACCGTGGCTGCTTTCAAAAACTTTGCCGTTCGATGCTGCCCATTTTTTCCTCCCCTGAAACCCAATCGTGTGCTGTAGTCTTATCTGAGACCTTGAATAAGCGACTTGTTTTCATTTGGGTGGCTCCTTATTGCTATCGCCGCTTCGAATGCCGGACGAGTGAGTTATCCCTCATTAAGTTACAAATCGATTGCGAGCTCCGACTTTCAGGATTTTTTAAAAATTCAGAAAGGGGGTCGCGTCTATACAAAGATAGTATTCTGCCCAACGACTAAGCTAAACGGCACGATGGGCCGACTTTTCACGTCGCAATTTTATTCAGCTGCGACAGGACAAATGTGGCGTAACGAGCTGTTTCTTCGTCAAGGATTAGAAGGGGTCAGTCAACGGGCCATCCCAAGCATCTATCACGAATTTTGCAGGTGTAAAATTCACCGACCAAGCCTTACCATTAGTTTGGCGACGCCAATAGAGTGTGCCTCGATCTGCTTTCCCATTTTTCCAGGCGGCGTCTCCGAGCCAAAAGGCAACTCTCAACGTTGAGTGCATACACTTGCACCAAATATCGATGGGTTGGTCCAGGCGGAGGACAGGGCCCCCATATCCTGGTTCCCCATAATCGTTCCGGCATTGAACGGCAGTAGGCGCAAACCTTCTTGATTCGTCATTCCCCGCTCCTGCAGGAAGCTCCGCGACCGTTGCTGGAATATTGAAAATCACCGAATGCCACCATCCTCCACGAGTAGGAGCATCGGGATCAAAGATAGTGATTGCAAAGCTCTTTGTGCCGCTTGGAGCGGCAGACCAACGAAACTCCGGGGAAATGTTGGCCCCGCCATATCCCGAGCCATTGAACACATTATCTTGTGGCACGCTCCCGCCATCGTGCCATTCAAAACTTGTGAGACGGAATCCTGTGCTCTCCGCAAACGCGGTAGGGACGACGAAGGCCAGGCAAGAGCAGACAGCCCAAAATAGCCTTTCACGGTATTGATTTTTTGCCTAAGACCGCACTTTGTCAAACACCGCACGGATCAGGATGCTATTGGTTGCTAGGGCTGGCCGTCGGAGATGGTGTCGCAGCTGGTGCTGGGGTTGTGTTCGAGGTGTCCATCAGAATCTTCCAGTCATCGCCCTGACGAACAAAAACATCTCCCCAATAGCCCTTGAGGTCTTTCGGACCCCAGTTCTTGCCTTGAATCGTGGCACTCCATTCTCCGTTGCCCCACATCTCATTGCCAGCCGTGCCTATAATGTGAGGGGCATACTGCTTGGCGATATGGTTGCTGAAATGAACTTGCTTGAACAAGTCTGCCCAACGTTTCTCGATGGCCTCCCGACCGTAAATCGTCCCTGTTTCCGTCACCACAACCGCATCCTCCGTGTAGAGCGCGGCTACGGCGGCGGCATCGTTGTTGTTGACTGCCTCGGCATACTTCTTACCGAGCGCAGCAAACTGCTCGATTATTTGTGGATCGACCGTGTCTTTTTGGGCAAGGGTCGGCACTGTAAAGCCGATTGCCAGCCCTACTAGGGCAACTACTAAGCGTATTTTCATTGTCCACTCCCGGTGTTTTAGGATGTTTTGTCGCCCACCGACTTGTTGACGGAGACCTCTTCGAGTCTCCGGTGACAGCAAGGTCCGGACGAGTGAGTTATCCCTCATTAAGTTACAAATCGATTGCGAGCTCCGACTTTCAGGATTTTCCAAATATTTTTACGATTAGTAAGGAAATAGAATTTTTCGGAGCGGCGGGACTGTCGGAGCGCGGATACCGCCGCGAGACGTGCATCCCATGACGCGCGGGAGCGCTTACCTCTCAACTGTCGAGTCATGCAAACCTGACAGTGAGGAAGAGGATTTTAAAAACAAACCGAATCCTTATCGCGGATTTGCTATCGCATTCCGGGCTCTACTGATTACAAAGCAATCCCATCGACATACTTTCATAATCTGGGGCGCGTTTTGCTTTATTTTTGAACTCAGCGGCGGTAAGAAGGGATGTTGGGAAATTTGCATTTTAGCATGGGCCAGGACCAAAGCTCCGCCGAACCTGATCACGGCCAGTTCGATAAGACACGCTGGAGCATGGTTTTGGAATCCGTGCAGAGCCAGGCGCCGGGTGCCCCGAAAGCTTTGGCTGAGTTATGCGGGCGCTACTGGCGGCCGCTCTACGCTTTTGCCCGGCGGCGTGGTTGCACGCCCTGGGACGCCCAAGACTTGGTCCAAGGATTTTTTGGACATCTGATCGGTAGTCGTGGGCTAGCCAGCGTTGACCGGTCTAAGGGAAGATTTCGCTCTTTTCTGCTCGCCTCTTTCCAGAACTTCCTTGCGGTCGAAAACCGACGGGCGGCCGCGGAAAAACGAGGCGGGCGCGCCGAGCTGATCCGGCTGGATTGGCAGGATGCGGAGGCTCGCCTCGGTTTCGAATCCGAAGACCGGCTCACCCCGGAAACACTCTACGATGCGCAGTGGGCGCTGCTGCTTTTGCGCCGCACCACGGAGCGCCTTGAGCAAGAACAGGCTGCGGCGGGAAAAGCCAAGATCTTTCACGTCTTGAAAGGCTTTTTGGGCGGTGAGGTCAGCTGCCGCTCTCCGGTCACCTACGAGGAAGCCGCGCGCGCCCTTGGCATCGGAGTACCGAAAATCACGAGCCTCATTCACCGGCTACGCCAGCGGCACACGCAACTGGTGCGCGAGGAAGTGGAGCGCACCGTATCGGATCCGACGGAGGTCGAGGCCGAGCTGCACGGGCTTTGCGAGGCGCTAGTACAGGCCGAAGGCCGGGTGCGTGCGTAGCTTACCCGCAGTGAATTCCTCCTGGACGCACCGCATGAAACCCGATGGCCCACTCGAAGCTGCTGAGGGTGAGTGGCCACGCCGCTGCCCGGCCTGCGGCGTCCCGTACGCGGCCCAGGAAGACGATGCGGGTTGCCCCGTCTGTTTATTGCGTCGGGTGATGCAATCCGAAGCGACGGTCGAAGATTACTTGGCCGATGATGGGCGTTTTGATCAATACGAGATGATGCGGCGCGAGGACGGCACATTCGAGGAATTGGGTCGGGGTGCAATGGGCGTCACTTACAAAGCGTTCGATGTCAATTTGCGGTTTCCGGTGACCCTGAAGCTGATCAGTGAAAAATATGTCGGCGATGAATCGGCGCGCCTTCGTTTCCTGCGTGAGGCCCGCGCGGCGGCTAGCGTCCGCCATCCGAATGTCGCCTCAGTCTTCCATCTTGGCAGAACTGGTAAGAACTACTTTTACGCGATGGAATTCGTAGCAGGAGAAACCCTCGAGAACCTGATCAGACGTTCAGGCCGGCTGGAGGTAACGCTGGCGATGGAAATTGCGACACAGGTCGCTTCCGGTTTGGCTGCGGTGCACAAGCAGAAGCTCATTCACCGCGACATCAAGCCAAGCAACATCATGGTGAGCTTGCAGGATGAAGGTGCTGTGACTGCGAAAATCATCGACCTCGGCCTAGCCAGAGCGAACGAGGTGTCAGGTAATCAAACCTCGATTTCAATGCCTGGGGCTTTTGTCGGAACGCCGGATTTTGCCAGCCCCGAGCAATTCGCGGGATTGGGAGTAGACATCCGATCGGATCTGTACTCGCTGGGCGGGGTGCTCTGGGAGATGGTGACTGGCCATGCGCTGTTCAGAGGCTCCCCTGCTGAGGTGATGTATCAGCATCAGCACGCACCCTTACCACTTGAGCGACTCAAAGAAGTTCCACAGCCGGTCGCAGTTCTTGTTGAGAAACTCCTTCAGAAAGATCCGGCACAGCGTTTCCGGACTCCGGACGAGCTGCTGAAGGCGATGCCCACGATAACAGGCGCTGTCGAGGCACGGCGTCGAATCACTCCTCAGAGCCTGGACAAGACGCCTTCAACCGCTTCGCGCGCCGGTACACGCAGGGTGCCAGCACGACTGAGGCCAAAGAAAATTTCAGTAGCGAGATTGCCCGTTACAGGGAGCGACGTCTTCGGTCGAGAGGAAGATATTGCTTTCCTGGACGACGCATGGACAAACCAGCAGGTCAATGTTGTCACCATTGTTGCCTGGGGCGGAGTCGGAAAATCGACGCTGGTCAACCATTGGCTCCGGCGAATGGCTGCTGAACACTATCGTTCTGCGCAACTCGTATTTGGCTGGTCTTTTTACAGACAGGGCACCGCTCGCGAGACTTCGTCTGCCGATGAATTTCTTGACGCCGCTCTTCACTGGTTTGGGGATCCAGATCCACGGCTCGGAACGGCCTGGGAGAAGGGTGAAAGATTAGCCAAACTGATTTCACGTCGTCGAACCTTGCTGGTTCTGGACGGCCTGGAACCGCTACAAAATCCGCCGGGGCCGCAAGAAGGAAGGCTACGTGAGTCATCCCTGCAGGCGCTCTTGCGGGAACTCGCTGCCTTCAATACGGGGCTTTGCGTGATCACCACGCGGACGGTCGTCGCTGATATTGCAGATCACGAGCGTACCTCAGCCCTTCGTCGTGACCTGGAACATCTATCCAGCGATGCCGGTGCGAAGGTGCTCCGAGCGCTGGGCGTCAAGGGAGATGAGGCTGAGTTACGCAGTGCCAACGACGAGTTCAGTGGCCATTGTCTGGCTCTTACGCTCTTAGGCAGTTATTTGACAGATGCTTACCATGGAGACATTCGTCGCCGCGAAGACGTATCATCGCGCCTTGCTCAGGACCTACGACAGGGAGCCCATGCCCGAAAAGTCATGGAATCTTACCAAACTTGGTTTGGAGAGGGCCCGGAGCTGGCGATCCTTCGGATGTTAGGTCTGTTTGATCGGCCCGTGGACGAGCAGACGTTTAGTGCTCTGGTGAAATCGCCGGCGATTCCTGGCCTTACAGAGTCATTAACTGATTTGCTCCCTACCGAATGGCAAACGATTCTTGCCAAGTTAAGAAGAGCACGACTTCTCGCCCGAGAAGATCCGCATAATCCTGGACAACTCGATACGCATCCTCTGGTTCGCGAATACTTTGGCGAACAGCTCCGGAGTCAACAAACGGACGCGTGGAAGGAATGTAATAGGCGGCTCTACGAGTATTATCAAACGCTCGCGCCGCAATTGCCGAATAGTTTCAGGGAGATGGAGCCACTTTTCTCAGCCGTTATCTGCGGCTGCAATGCCGGTCTGTTTCGCGAGGCGCTGCATAAAGTTTATATGCCCCGGATTCAACGTGGGAATGCCTGCTTTACGGCTAATGTTCTTGGAGCGAGAAGGCCATTGCTCTCTGTTTTAGTTCATTTCTTCGAACGCGGACGCTGGGGATCGCTGGTCGAAACAGCCGTCGAAGGACAGAGTCTTACTGCGGAAGATCAGCTCTTCATCCTCATGCAGGCGGGACTTTACTTATCCGCCATGCGAGGATCGGGAGCACCGGAGATGGGCATTTGTTACGAGCGCGCCGAGCCCTTGTGTCATTCGCTTGGTCGTCCCCTGCTCCTGTATTCGGTACTGATAGGTCGGTGGCTCTATTCGTTCCACACGGACAAGATGACGGCAACCATGCAGCTTGCCGAACGAGTTTACTCACTGGCGCAGGAACAGAATGACGCTGCGCTAATGATTGGAGCCTATCGCGTTTTGGCAGCCACGTTTTGCTGCATGGGCGATTTCGAGACGTCGCGACAATACGCGATGCAGGGTGTTCAGATTTGGCGCTCGGGAAGTGTCCAGTCCCCCGTGGCAGAGGTCCTCGCGCAGGTCGTCGCCTGTCTGTGCCATAGGGGCTGGTCCGAGTGGCATCTCGGAGAGATCGCCTCTTCCCAAGCAACCACAACGGAAGTGATCTCATTAGCAAAGAAGCTGAATGATATGAACGTATTAGCCCTGGCACTGTTTCAGGCCGGGTTTGTTGGCCACTTTGAGCGCGATCCTGCGGAAGTGGAACGCTGTGCATCGAACATGATTGAACTGTCAACGCGTCACAATTTTGCCTTTTGGCGGGCTGCAGGAGAGGTTCTTCGCGGTTGGGCGCAAAGCATTTCCGGCAGTACCGCAGTAGGCATCGCGCGGATCGAGCAGGGAATAAGAGACATTCGTGCAACCGGTACGGTGGTGGACGTGCCGTATTGGCTCGCACTCAAGGCTGAAGTCTTGCACCTTGCGGATCATACTTCCGAGGCCCTTGAGGCAATCACGGAGGCAGAAGCACTGGTCGTAAGAACAGAAGCACGCTGGTGGTGTGCCGAACTGAACCGTCTTCGCGGCGTGTTTCTCGCTACTTTAGGTGCCGAGGAGACTCAAATTGAGGCCTCGTTCAGCGCAGCCATCAGAATAGCACGGGAGCAGAAGTCGGTTTCGTTAGCGAAACGCGCCGAAGGAACCTACGCAGAATATCGCCGGCAAAAAGCGAGTGTGTCAGAAGGTCGTGGATTCCGACTACCTCTTTGATAATTTCTTGCTAATCCGTGGTTTTCGTTCAACACCCGCCCGCAAAATCATTCGCCGTTCTCCGCCGAGTTGCGAGATAGTTCCGATCGATCGGACCGGCGGCTGTCGGTCAGTTACCGGCGCCGGTGATTACGTCGCCGAAGGGGACCCAGATGCTACCGTCGAATTTTGCGAACTGCATCTGCCGGATCGGATGATAGTTGGTCGGGCTGGTGTTTAATTTGATGCCGGGCAGCAGCGTCGGAAGCTCCAGATCGTGCAGATTGGCTGCCTGCTTCATGATGTTCTCGCGGCCGAGGTCGTCGCCGCATTGCTTCAGTACCTGCAACATGGCCTTGCTGACGGCGTAAGCGAAGACATAGGCGCCATCGGTGGTGTCGGCGCCGGGCATATACTTGGCCATGAAGTCGCGCCATTCGTTCATGCCGGCATCGTTCTTCCACATGGGACCGTTCGGATCCTTCAGGTAGCCGGCGGTGATCAGTCCGATGGCGTTCTCCGGTCGCGCCGGTTTTATCACTGCGCCGATCGACGTCGACGCGTTGGACATGAAGAACAATGGCTTCCAGTCCAGATCATGCACCTTGCGGATCGCCTGGGCGGCGAATTTCGAGATCGCCGCCACCAGCAGCACGTGATTTGGCTGTCGATGGTGGGATCGGTGGCCTCATAGCTAGCGGTGACCACCATCTTGTCGAACTTCTCGCCCAGCACGTCCTTCATGCCGGCAACGTAGTCCTTACCAAAATCATCGTTCTGATAGAGGATAGCGATCTTCGCGTTCGGCTTCTCTTTCAGAATGTATTTGGCGTAGATCTGCGCTTCGGTCCTAAAGCTCGGCTGGAAGCCCATCGACCAGGGGAAGTGCTGATAGTCGCCCCATTTGTCCGCGCCGCTCGATATGAACAGATGCGGTACCTTCTTCTCGTTGACATAGCGATGGATCGCTGAATTGGTCGGGGTGCCCAGCGTGTTGAAGAGCAACGCTACCTGGTCCTCCTCGATCAGCCGGCGTACTTGTTCAAGTGTCTTCGGCGGACTGTAACCGTCATCGAGCGAGATGAAGTTGATCTTGCGACCGGCGACTCCGCCTTGGTCGTTGACCATCTTGAAGAACGCGGTCTCCAGCTTGGCGATCACGCTTACGGCTGAGTTCGGGCCGCTGTAGCCATTTGTGTTGCCGATCTTGATTTCGGTCGCGGTCACGCCCGGCATATCGTCCGCGACGGCCGGCGCCGCGGACGTGAGTGCAACAAGAACCGCTGCCAACAATGATCTTTTTTCCAGCATTTCTCTCTCCTGTCCTAATGTTGATCCGGCGGTTCTGTCTAGTTTTGCCGCTTGGCGACCGCCCCTCGCCGAAGCCGGACACCGATGAAGTCGAGGAGGCCGCTGGCCCCTTCGGCATGAGATACATCAACGCGATCAGGAACATGCCGAAAAATGGCATCGGGCGCCGCCTTCGATATCTGGTCCGCGAAATTTGGTGTGAACTCGATGAAAAGTGCCCCGACGAAGACACCCCGAAATCGAGGCGATCCCGCCAACCACGCAGCCGACCAGGAATTTGATCGAAAGGAAGACGGGGAAGCTGTCCGGCGAGACATAGGCCGACAGCAACACGCCCAGCGCGCCGGCAATGCCGGTGTACATGGCACTGACGCCAAAGGTCAGCGACTTGTAAAGCGCGGTGTCGACGCCCATCGCTGCCGCCGCCAGAGGATGGTCGCGGGTCGCGATGATCGCACGGCCGGTGCGTCCGCGCAGCAGATTGCCCGCGATGACGAAGAGCGCGATCGTCCAGATCAGGCAGAAGTAAAAGATCCCGGATCATCTGAATCGCGGCTCCGACATTTCACTCCATTGAATCCGAATGAATACAGAAGTCCCCGGCTTTTATTCATGGCACGGGTTGCACGGGGAATCTCCAAAGTTGAACGTTCAACTTGGCGGACCCCCCCGCGCGTTGGGTGGAACCGGTTGTTAAATCATTTAACAAGGCTCGAACCTTGGCCGCCAATCATCGCCCGTTGTGCTATTGGCCAACAAGGTCGTCGCGGGTCCATTCGCCTACCGCGCGGCCGAGGCGGCCAAGGCGCGGGGTGAGTTGGGCGAAGGCGAGCCCTTGTCTAAAGCTTGAGGAAAGCTTTAGGATCCATTTTGAACCGGGCGCCGAGGCTCCTGGCGTGTTCTATCGTGATCGCGCGTTCACCTTTCAGGATTCGGGCGGCTACTGAGTGATCAATCCCAAGGATTTTCCCTAGTTCCCGAGTCGTAACGCCGTTTTCCTCGATAAGGTAATTGAGAATCTCCAGCGGCGATGAAGCTTTATCAGGTTTCCCCGCGTTCTCGTATTCGTCCATGAGATCACCCAACAACTCGAGGTAGTCGAGCTGGGCATCGTTCTTGGCCTGGAGCGCGATCCAGTCGGCTACTTCGGTGGCCGTCTCCAGTTCGACCTGGTCATGGATCTTGCGCGGAGGATAAAGGCGTACGAGTTCCTCGTAAGTCTCAGGAGCGTCGGCCGGCAGACTAAGATGAGTGGTAGTCATGGGTCGTTTTTCCAGTTTTCTTTGCTGTACTCGGCATGAGTTAAAAATCTTCGAATAAAGAAAATACCACGGTTAAAATGAATTGCGGTGATAAGGCGGAATGCGCCACCACAGATATTGAAGACAACGATTTTGATTCCGTTTGGAAGAGTTACTTGATCAGCTGATCGAAATGTTTGTCGAACATCAGTGAACGTTTTCCAAGAGGCAGCACGCACCGTAGTGCGCCAACGGCGGAGGGAAGAGGCGGCTCGTGGATGTCGTTTGGCAAATACTTGAAGCCGGGATTCCTTTATAAGGCGCATAAATCAGATTTCGAAGGTTAAAATTATTGGTCGTTTTCATAGGATTTAGTTCTTAGGATCTTATTTGGATTTTAGATGCTGGCAGCGTTGCCAATATGACCACGTGTTGCTTAATTGGCAACAAATATTTGAAGCGACCTCACACGCAACTCCCGGCTTGATTCACCGTCCGACCTTCAGCGTTTAACAAAGTTTAACGCGTGCGGGCTTCCAGGCCGGCGGGGTTTTGCTCAATACTGCCCTCGAGCAGATTCACTCCCCCAGAACCATGAAAGATCCCGACGAGCTGCCGGAGGACGACTTCGAGGACGCGTTACGGGAGCTCCCGCCCGAGGACCTCAAACGAACGCTAGAAGAAGCCTATCTGGAAATGCACGCTCATGCGTTGCTCGGCAAAGGAACGCCGTTGCGGTTTCCGATGGAGGTACGCGAGCGGGTCCTGACCTGCTAGATTTCCTCCTCTGCTTGGTGGGGGACTTGAACCCGCCTTTAGGGTTCTGTTTTCCGCTTTTTCCATAAGTTTCGCTCGGGAATTTCCATCAGGGTGGAAATCTGTGGAAAGGAGTGGAAAGAAAATTGTAGTTTTTTTGTAGTCAAACTACTTACGAAGTTTTCATGTGTTTTGGCCATTGTCTGCCTTCCACAAGGATCTGAAGAATCCCAGAATAACGCGGTTTAGAGCGCGCACCATTCATTTGCCAATTCCGCCAGGGCATCGATGAACGCGTATTGAACGTAAATGGCTAGGGGAAGCGAACCGTATTTGCTTGAACCACGGGCCCGCCAATCAAAACGCGCCAAATCGGCCACAACGCCGGCAACG
>Ga0210396_10005621_pt1 | contig 12072 bp, 11 predicted proteins | sample IncBWH17OmetaG_FD_155466 | JGI IMG/M metagenome (GOLD analysis project Ga0210396, IMG submission 155466) | Forest soil microbial communities from Barre Woods Harvard Forest LTER site, Petersham, Massachusetts, United States - Inc-BW-H-17-O ...
CGGCAGTGCGGACCTCCTTGGCGTAACTCGACACGATCCAGCCGATCGCGAAGACTCCGATCCCGGCGATCAGCACCGATAGCGGGGATGCGATGCCGCCTCCCTTACCGGTGACGCTGGCCACTCCGACCACGAGTGGTATCACGAAGGCTGAAGTGAACACCGGGCCCATGAACCCGACGGACTGCGCTATCACATCAGGGAACGACAACACCTTGGCGCCAAGGCGGCCGCTTTCCGGCTGGGGCTTTTCTATGAGTTCTACCATTTCATTTCTTTCCTCTTTGCGGGGGTCGTGCAGGTGATCTCTGCTCCCGATTACGGGAAGACTCAAGATGGCATTACGATGAAATCTGGCTGTGTCCGCGTCATCCCGGCCTGGCACCCGTGCCAGGCCGAGATTTAGCCTTTCGCACATGGCTGAATTAGGGAAGTCTGTTTCGGTAGACGGGCCGGGGTTCTCGAGTCGCGGCCTGGGCGCCGGCCCGATGTCCTTTCGGTATATCCGGAAGCTGCATAATGCTGCATCCCGAGTCGCATGCTTTCTGCTCGCCGAATCAGACAAGTTCCCGTCCGATGCCGATGCCCCGATGGCTGGGCGCGGAACCCGGCATGTCCTATGGCCCCTTATCTATCTGGCAGGCCGAGCTTGGCCTGGGTCGGGCAGCCCGGACCCGGCCTTCGGCTAGGCAGGATTACGCCACATGGGGTACAGGCTCGGGCCACCCGGCATGTCGGTCGTCCGGTCAAGCCGCTTGTAGCCCAGGCGTTCGTAAAGCCTTGCGCTATCGCGATTGCTGGCCTCCAGATAGGTGGGCAGGCCCTGGCTGTCTAGTGCAGCCAGGCGATCGCGGAGCAAGGCCGTTCCGATGCCCTGGTCGAAAAACTGTGGCCGGACGGCGATAAAGGGCAGGTAAAAATGGTCCTCGTGGTCTGGATGATTGGCGGTGGAACGCTCGTCGAAAGCCGCGATCCGTTTAGCATAATCTGCTCCGAGGATCGGCTCATAAAGTTCACCCAGCGCTGGCTGATCCTCATGATGGCCAGTCACGGGTAGCCACAAGGCGGTTCCCGACCGATCTTCGGTCGTATATATTTCGCCGTCTTCTAGCGCCATTTGAACAATGGGGCCGAAGAACTCCGGATGCAGCCGTTCCCGGGCATCGTCATCTGGGAATAGCCATCGGCAGACCGGGTCGTTCTGGAAGCCGGCGGACAATATTGTGATGATTGCGTCCGCGTCCGTTTCGTCGGCGCGAACGATTTTTGCGGGATGTGACTGCATGCTTCTCCACCTGTGAGAACGAAGTTCTGCCGACATGGCCGTCAGTTTGTCCGTGCGCCATGCATGCTGCGAGGTGGTCTGGCGCGGGCCATTCCGGGCATCGCGGCTGATGCTGACACATCCTTGCCTCCGTTGCCGGGCAACTCGCGGAATGGCTCCGCGGGCGTCACGCCCGTCATGCCGCACGGACGGTTGAGGTATGACATCGACGCTAGGTTCGGCGCGCGCCGGCGCGCATCCGTCAGTGCTGATAGCCGTGGCCCGGTGGTGGATAGCGTCTTGATAGCCGGCCGCGCCGGGACGGCCGCCGCGGGCTCGGCCCGGAATCAGCGCTGCGGCGTCCCCGGCGGTGCTGCGTCTTGCCGGGCGGGGAGCACGGCAGCGAGCTGGCTGCGGGAGCTGATGCCGAGTTTGGTGAAGACTTTCCGCAGGTGGTAGGCGACGGTGGCGGGGCTGAGGAACAGTTGCGCGGCGATCTGCGGGTTGGAGGCGCCGTCGCCGGCCAGGCGGGCGATCAGCGCTTCCTGCGCGGTCAGGGTATCTGGCGTCTCGACGGCGCGTTCGCGGGCGTGGCCGCCAGCCGCCCGCAGCTCGGTGCGCGCCCGGTCGGCAAACGCCGCGGCGCCGGCCGAGTCGAAGATCTCATACGCGCGGCCGAGCTGATCGCGAGCGTCACGCTGGCGCCGCTGGCGGCGCAGCCACTCGCCGTAGACCAGCCGGGCGCGGGCCAGGTCCACCCGCAGGGGGGTACGGCCGAACCGGTCGATGGCCTCACGGTAGAGGTCCTCGGCGTCCTGGCCGTCGCTGACCAGCGCCCGCGAGCGGGCCTCGGCGCCAAGCACCCACTCGGTCGCGCAGGCGCGAGCGATGACGGAGAGCCGCTGTAGGGCGCAGGCCGCGCGCTCGGGTACCCCACTGCGCGCCGCCGCCTCGACCAGCTCGACGAGCGCCCAGCCGGCGAATTCCACCGCGGGGGAATCCTCGCTCGCCCCCTGCGCCGCGGCCAGCGCCTCCTGATAACGGCCCAGGCTGTTATACAGTACGGCGGCCGCCCACCCGATGTAGCTGAGCGCCCGGCCTTCACCCCGGCGCTCCGCGTCGCCGGTGGCGGCCCGGATCAGGTGAGTGGCGTGGGCTTGCTGGCCGCGGAAGGCGGCCAGGGCCAGGTCGCCGTAAGGCGCGATGCTGCTCCCGGTCGCCTCGATGACCGACTCGGCCTGCGCCGCCATCGACGCGGCCTCGGTGAACTCCCCGGCGAGCAGGGCCAGTCCCGCGCGCGTGTTGAAGGCGATCGGGAGCGCGCTCAGCGCGCCAGCGTCACGGGCGATCCTGACCTGGCGGCCGGACAGCACGTCCCAGCTGTCGTAGTCCCACACCATCAGCGCGGCCCGGCAGGCCAGCCAGAGCCAGCGCAGCCCCTCCTCGGTCGAGACGTCCGTCCCGCGGAAGGCGCACACCGCCCGGCGGAGCACCGGCGCCCCCGCCGGATAGCCTTCGGTGACCAGCAGCGCCAGGCCATCGAGCAGCAGATCAGGCCCGCACGCCGGCGATGGCGCCGGCGGCGCCATCCGCGCCGCCTCGGCGACCTCCCGCATCCCGCCGCCCAGCGCCAGCCGGCCGGCGAAGGTCGCGGCGGCCAGCGCGTCCAGGTACGTCTCACGGGCCAGCCGCGGGTCCAGCAGCTCGAACTGCCGCGCCGCCTTCAACAGCAGCGGGGGTGCGTCACTGCCACGGCTGGACGAGAACGCGATCTGGCCGCGCAGCAGGTCCGCCCGGGCCCGGCGCAGCTCATCGAGCGGCCCGGCCTCCACCGTGGCCAGCAGCCGCAGGGTCGCATCGAACGCGCCCGCCTGGTACGTGGCCTGCGCCGCGGCCAGCGCCCGCCCCGCCCGGCGCGCCGGATCCAGGGTCAGCGCGGCCGAGCGCTCCAGGAACGCGGCCGCCGCGGCCAGCCCGCCGCGCGCCTGAGCCCGGCCCGCCGACCGCTCCAGCTCGGACGCAACATCCTCATCGGGGCCCGGACTCGCCTGCGCGCGATGCCAGGCCCGCCGATCAGGATCGGCCCGCGGATCGGTCGCATCGGCCAGCGCCTCGTGCACGGCCCGCCGTTCAGCCGGCGACGCGGCCCGGTACACCGCCGACCGCACCAGCGGGTGCCGGAACACCACCCGCTCCCCGATCGTCAGCAACCCCGCGTCTGCCGCCGGCGCGATCTCCCCCGCGCCGATCCCGAGCCGCTGCGCCGCCCGCCACACCAGCGCCGGCTCCCCGGCCGGCTCCGCCGCCGCGACCAGCATCAGCCGCTGCGTGACGGCCGGCAGCACCTCCAGCCGCCGCCGGAAACTATCCTCGATCCGCCCCGCCGACCCCGGCACACCGTCCACACCAGGCACGCCCGGCAAGCCGAACCCGCCGGCCAGTTCCGCCGGCGTTACGCCCCGCGGCAGCTCAAGCAACGCCAGCGGATTGCCCCGCGTCTCCGCCACGATACGGTCCCGCACGCGCTCATCCAACGGCCCCCCGACCACCGAACCGAGCAGCTCCCGCGCGTCACCCTCATCCAAGCCCCCCACCAGCAGCTCCGGCAGCCCCCGGAACTCCTCGCCCTCCTCACGCATGGCGAACACCAGCGCGACCGGGTCGGCCAGCAACCGGCGCGCCACGAACGCCAGCGCCTGCGCCGAGGCCCGGTCCAGCCACTGCGCATCATCGACCACGCACAACAGCGGCTGCCGCCCCGCCACCCCTGACAGCAGCCCGAGTACGGCCAGCCCCACAAGGAACCGGTCCGGCGCCGCCCCCGTCTCCAGGCCGAACGCCACCCCCAGCGCGGCACGCTGCGGATCCGGCAGGCCCTCGAGCTGGCCCAGCATCGGCGCGCACAACTGCTGCAGCGCCGCGAACGCCAGCTCCATCTCCGACTCGACCCCAGCCACCCGCGCCACGCGCAGGTCGGCCGCCGAGTCGACCGCCCAGTCCAGCAGCGCGGTCTTGCCGACCCCCGGTTCCCCGCGCACCACGAGCACGCCGCTGCGCCCAGCCCGCGCCGCATCCAGCAGACCGCCGAGCGCCGCGCGTTCCGGCAGACGATCTAGCAGCATCACAGGGCCTCACCTGGAACCGCCGGGCGCAGGTAACGCCGCACGCCAGATTCACGCTACAGGCCCCCCCGCACGCCACGCCAGCGCCGGCCGCCGCCACCCGCCCGTGACCCGGCAGCAACCGATCTGCTGGTCCGAGGTGACGGCCAGCAAGCCCACTCCGGTCGCACCGCCGACCGGGATGATCTTCGCTCGTCCCTGCCGCCGCGGGACGCCGACCCGGCGGCGGCAGATGCCAGAGCTTTCCGCCGGACGGCTGGCGCGGGACGCCAGACCGGAAGCCCATCGCGTACGACGCCCGCAAACGGCCTGTAGGCGCATCCCCAGCCGGCCCGGGGGAGCGGGACCGTCGGCCGGTACGCGCACTGGTACTCCTCTCTCTCTGCCTCGGGCTCGGGACCTGCGCTCACCGGCCTATATGGTCCGCAGCGAGACCGCACCGGGCCGTGGTGGAGCGGTCAGCTGTCCGGGGGATGAAGGGCAGCAGCAGGTAGGAGGCCTGGCCGGGGCCGGAGACGAGGGTGGTGGTGCCGGCGAAGATGTCGGCCGGGCGGTCGTGGGTGTCGGTGTGCAGGACGATGCCGTTGCCCTTCATCTCCACGCCGTACACCGCTGGCCGCGGCCCGTCGGCGGCGAATTCGAAGTCGCGGCCGCCGACGGTCAGGGCGAGCCGGTAGCCGGGCGGAATGACCACCGAGGTGGGCCAGATCTCGATATCCAGCCGGACGAGCTCGCCCCGGCAGCGCCAGGCCGGGAGACCGCAGGACGCGAATCACCAGAATCAGGTGACAGTCGGTCACCGTGCTGGTGGTTAGGTTCAGCGCACAAGCCAGGACCGAAGGGAGATCCCTTGAGCACCGAGCAGCGCGAGAACCTAGAGGCAGTCCTGCGGCAGTCAGCTATCCCCGCCGGCAGCGACGTCAGCGAGCAGCGGCGGCTGCTCCGGGAGCTGGCATCGGCGCAGCCGACGCCCGCCGGCGTGACCGTGACCGCCGGCGCGCTGGGCGGCGTCCCGACCGCCGAGATCACCGTCGACGGAGTCGAGCCCCAGCACGTTGTCCTGTACTTCCACGGCGGGGTGTACGTCCTGGGGGACGCCTTCCAATCCGCTGGCCTGGCCGCGCAGGTCGGCCGGCGGACCCAGGCCAAGGTCATCTCCGTCGACTACCGGCTCGCCCCCGAGCACCCGTATCCGGCGGCGGTCGATGACGCCCTGGCCGCCTACCGGGCCCTGCTGGACAACGGCACGGCCCCGTCGGACATCGTCTTCGCGGGAGAGTCCGCCGGCGGCGGCCTCGCCGTCGCCACCTTGGTCAACGCCCGCGATCACGGGCTGCCCTGGCCGGCCGCGGCCTTCCTCATGTCACCGTACGCCGACCTCACCCTGGCCGGGGCGACCATGGACACCAAGCGCGCCGTCGACGTGCTGATGAGCCGGGAACTCCTCCAGCCCCGGGTCAGCGACTATACGGCGGGACAGGACGCCGCTCTTGGCCTCATCAGCCCCGTATTCGCTGACCTGTCCGGCCTGCCGCCCCTGGTCATCCAGGCCGGAACGCACGAGGTCCTCCTCGACGACGCCGTCCGCCTCGCCCGGCAAGCCGCCACCGCCGACGTCCAGGTCACCCTCGACATCACCCCCGGGGTCCCGCACGTCTTCCAGACCTTTTACCCGATCCTCGACGAAGCGGCCGCGGCGCTGGACCGAGCCGGCCGGCTCCTGTCGGAGCAGCTCGCCAGCGCAGAACGCGTCACCGTATAGCGCAGAAACCGAGGAATGACGGACCTGAGGACCGAGGTGACGCGTTGTCGCCCGGTTGGGGTGATTTGCGGCCCGCAGTGAGCCGGCCGGCTCCAAACTGGACCGGCTGCCCGGGCGCACCCGCGGCCGGCTGGACCCGGGATGTCCGTCGCGATCGATCACGCCGGTGCTGTCCTGGCCCCGCGAATCACCAGATTCCGGCGACAGCCGATCACCTGCCCGGCAGCAAGCCTGAGTCTGCGACCTCGAGAGGACGGGCCGTTGACTGGACGCGCGGCAAGACGGCGAGTGGTACGGGTGACGGTACCTTCTGACGGGTTTCCGGGCGCCACGGCAGCCCGCGCGGACTTGCTCGTGACAGAGGAGCCGCTCGGCATCAGGGTGAACGGCAGCGCGCTGACCATGACCATGCGCACGCCGGGAGATGACATCGAGCTGGCGGCCGGATTCCTGGTCGGCGAGGCGGTGGTCCGCTCCCACGACGACATCGCCAAGATCACCCTTTGTGACGGAACCTCCTGCGGCCACGGCGGCCATCACGGAATGGGAAACGTCGCGGATGTCCTGCTGGCCCCGGGAGTGCAGGTCGGATCAGCCGCCCGGCGCAACTTCCTGACCACGAGCGCGTGCGGTGTATGCGGCAAAACCAGCATCGAGGACATCTGCGTACTGCCGGCCGCGTCCCTCGGGTCAGATAAGACGCAGTTTTCCCCTTCCGTGCTGGCCTCGCTGCCGGACCGGCTGCGTCAGGCCCAGCGCGTATTCGCCCGCACCGGCGGTCTGCACGCCGCCGGGCTGTTCACCAGCTCTGGCGAGCTGATGGTGATCCGCGAGGACGTGGGCAGGCACAACGCCGTGGACAAGCTCGTAGGCTACGCGATGCTGCAGGGCCAGCTGCCGTTGGCGGGCTGCGGCCTGCTGGTCAGCGGACGCGCCTCGTTTGAGCTCGTGCAGAAGGCGGTGCTGGCTGGAATCCCGCTGCTCGCGGCAGTGTCGGCACCGTCCTCGCTCGCCGCCGACCTGGCCAAGGAGGCGGGACTGACGCTGGCCGGCTTCCTGCGCGGCCCGTCGATGAACGTCTACACGCACGCCGACCGGATCGCGGCATGAGCGTCACCACGCGGCACGGCCGCCTCAGCCCGCAGAATGCCTACGCCCGGTGGACCAGGGCGTGCGCGGCCGCGGGGTGGCACGGCTCTCCGGTGCCCGAGAACGTGCACGTCGCCGATGGGCTCGACCGCGTCCTGGCGGAGCCGGTGCACGCCCGGTGGCCGTCGCCGCGCTGCGACTGCGCGGCGATGGACGGCATAGCGATCGCCGGCCCGGCGGCGGCTGGGGAGGTGATCCCGGCCACCGTATTTGCCTGGGTCGATACCGGGGATCCGATGCCCGCCTGGGCGGACACCGTGGCGGCACGGGAGCAGATCCAGATCCGATCCGACGGCAGCGCGGTCATGGCGGCTCCGGCGTCGCGGGGCCTGAACGTGCGCGCGCGTGGCGAGGACTTCGCCGCGGGGACGCTGCTCGTCGCGTCCGGACGGCGGCTGCGCCCGGCGGATCTGGCCGCGGCCGCCACCGCAGGCCACAGCACCCTCCCTGTCAACAGGCAACCCGTGGTCGCGATCGTCCCGACTGGAGATGAGGTCCGGCCCGTCGGCATGCCGCTCGCACCGGGCGACATCGTGGACAGCAACTCGGTCATGCTCGCCGCGCGCGCGGCTGAAGCCGGCGCCTGGACGGCGGTCAGCGAGGTCCAGCCCGATGACCCGGCTGCGATCGCGGCCGCGGTCACGCGCGCCGCTGGCGTCGCCGACCTGGTGCTGGTGCTGGCCGGGTCCAGCGCCGGGCGGGACGACTACACCGCGGCGGTCCTCGGCCAGGTCGGGGCCGAAACCGTACACGGTGTCGCGGTGCGCCCGGGCCACCCGGTGCTGCTCGGGCACGCCAGGGTGGAGCAGGCCGGGCCGGGCGGGGTTCCCGGCGGCGGGGAGGTTCCCCGGCCCGGACACGCCGCAGTCCCGGTGATCGGCGTCCCAGGGTACCCGCTCGCCGCGGCGGTGATCTTCGAACTGTTCGGCGTGCCCGTGCTGGCTGCGCTGCAAGGCAGACCGCTTCCCGGCCTCGGCGGCGCGCAACTCGCGGTGCTTGACTGCGGCTGGACATCCGCGCCCGACGTCGAGGAGTGGATCCCGGTAACACTGACCCCTGGATCGCCTCCGGCCACCCTGCCCGTCGCCACCCCGTGCCGGGGCCGCGGAGCCGGCGCGCTCAGCAGGCTCGTCTGCGCCGACGCCTGGTGGCGGCATCCCATCGGTCAGGGCCAGATCCGCCGCGGCGAGCTCATAGAAATCTTCCCGATAGCCGTCGTCGCCGGATAAGCCGGAAAAGGAGCCGATGATGTCCGCAGCAAACAACGACAACGGCGCCGCGCAGGACCGGATGCTTGGCTCGGTGCCAGGTACCCCAGGCCCAGGGCCGCGGACCTGCCCCCGACGGCAAGTTCTCGCGTCACGACGACCGCCATCCGGCCGCTGGCTGGGGCGCGGCCAGAAGCGTCGGGCGCGTGCTGGAGGAGCGGGGCACCCCGGTCGAGGGAGTCCGCGCGCTGTTCGTGATGAACCATGAGGACGGGGGCTTCGATTGCCCGGGGTGCGCGTGGCCGGATGACCCGAGCGGGCTGCACCTGGACATCTGCGAGAACGGCGTCAAGCACGTGACCTGGGAGCTGACCCGCAAACAGATCGACCGGAATTTCTTCGCCGTCCATACCGTCAGCGAGCTCGCCGGATGGACCGACTACGACCTTGAAGCCGCCGGGCGGCTTTCCGAGCCGCTGCGCTACGACCCGGCGATCGACCGGTACGTTCCTGTCTCCTGGGAAGACGCGTTCGAACTGGCCGGCCGCGTGCTGCGCGGGCTGGGCAGCCCGCACGAGGCGGCGTTCTACACGTCCGGCCGGCTGAGCAACGAGGCGACGTTCCTGTACCAGTTGTGGGTGCGGGAGTTCGGCACCAATAACCTGCCCGACTGCTCGAACATGTGCCACGAGGCCAGCGGCCGGGCCCTGACCGCCGCGATCGGCAGCGGCAAGGGCACGGTCGACCTGGGTGACTGGGAGCGCGCGGACGCGATCTGGCTGCTCGGCGACAACGCCGCCAGCAACGCGCCGCGGATGCTCACCTGGCTGGCCGAAGCGGACCGGCGGGGTGCGGAGCTGGTGCATATCAACCCGCTGATCGAGGCGGCGTCGCGCCGCACGATCGTGCCGCACGAGTTCGCTGACATGGCCACCTTCCGCGCCACGAAGACCGGCACGAGGAACGTTCAGGTGCGGATCGGCGGCGACATGGCCCTGCTGCGCGGGGTCGCCAAGACCGTCTTCGAAACCGCCGCACGACCAGTTCAACACCACGATCTACTCCAACGACGACCGCTACCGCGGCCTGACGGGCCTGCGCACCGTGATGCTCATGAACCCCGACGACATGCGCGACCGAGGCCTTGACGAATTCGACCTGATCGATATCACCAGCTTCAGCAGAGATGGCACCACGCGAGCCGTCTACGGCTACCGCGCCGTCCGCTACGACATCGCGCGCGGCTGCGCGGCGGGATACATGCCCGAACTGAACGTCTTGTGCGGCATCGCCGACCAGAGCACCCAGAGCGGGCAGCCCCTCACCAAGCACCTCGAAGTCGAGATAACCCCGCACCAGCCTGGATGATGACCGGCATGCGCGCCAGTGCGATGACATCAGACCTGGGCCGCCTGAAGAATGCCTGCGCCCGGGAGAAACAAGCTCCTGCCGCACCTCGCTGGCGGCACCCAGCGGGACGCGCTCAGCTGGACCGCGCTACCGGACGGCCCGGCCGCTTCCCCGCGCGGCTAGCGGCCAGCGAGCCCGTCGTGCGGAACCACGGTCCGTTCGGCAGAAAGATCTTTTTTCCCGAACGACCAGTGGTACTTGCACCAGGACCTAAGGGGGGCTGGCCTGGGGGAACGGGTTCCGGGTCGCTGGGAAGCACGATCTCGAGCTGGCTACGGGACCTTATGCCGAGCTTGGTGAATACGTCGCGCAGGTGGTACTGGATGGTGCGCGGACTGACGAACAGCCGGATGGCGATCTCCGGATTGGACAGCCCGTCCCCGGCCATCCGGGCTACCTGGGCTTCCTGGGCTTCCTGGGCTTCCTGCGCGGTCAGCTCGGCCGGGGCCTCGACCGTACGCCTGCGGGCGGTCTCCCCGATGGCCCGCGGTTCACGCCCGGCCCGCTCGGCGAATCCGTCCACCCCCATCGCCTGACCGCTGGTGCCTGTCTTACCGTCGCGGCCGGATCGGCCTCCCGGGATCGGAACGCCGGGGAGGCGCGCTGCCGACCCGGGTTTCGCGGCCTCGCGTTTACCCACGCGCGACCGGGCCAATCCGGCATCGTCGTCGCTCCGAATAACCCCTGAGATGTCAGGTAAATGCCGATGCCCGGACCGGTCCTCGCAGCATCTGAGCGCCCGGCCCGCAGGCGCGGGGGTGCCGCGCTTAATACCATGATTCCAGTGAATCGCGTCGTTGATGAGATCCCCGCCCGGCTCGACGCGGAGTCAGCTGAGTGGCTGCGGATGCTCGGCGGCGCCGGCCCGAGGCGGGAGGCGGCGCTAGCCCGGCTGCACGGGATGCTGCTGCGTATCGCGCAGCGGGAGATCCGGCGGCGCGGGCCGCGGATGCTGATCGCCGGCCCTGAGCTGGAGGATCTGGCCTACCAGGCGGCGGCGGACGCGCTTATGGCTATCACTGCTAAGCTCGGCCAGTTCCGTGGGGAGAGCCGGTTCACGACGTGGGCCTACAGGTTCGTCATCCTCGAGGTGGCGGCTAAGCTCGGGCGGCACTTCTGGCGTCGCCCCGACGTGCGGCTGGAGGCGGAGGATTGGGACCGGCTGCCGGGCCGGTTCGGTTTCGAGCCCGCGCGGGAATCTGAGTGGCGGGACCTGCTGGCCGCGCTGCGCCGTGCCGTGGACACCGAGCTGACTGCGCGGCAGCGCGAGGTGTTCGTCGCGCTCGTGGTGAACGATGTTCCGCTGGACGCGCTGGCCGTCAGGCTCGGCTCCAACCGCAACGCGCTCTACAAGATGATGTTCGACGCCCGGCGTAAGCTGCGAGCCGCTCTTGCCGCTAACGGGTATCTGGACGATGACGATTCGGGGCGCTCATGAACGGCTGGTCGGCGCTGGACCGCTTCCTGCGGACCGATCCGCGCGATGTCGGCTGCGCCGAGGCGATGGAGATGCTGCATGTCTACGTCGACCTGGTCGCCGCCGGCGAACCGGCGGAGCAGCGGTACCCGGGCATCGCGGCGCACCTGCGCGCGTGCGGCCCGTGTGGTGAGGATTTCGAGGCGCTGCTGGCCGCGGTGCGCGACGAGGCGGGCTAACGGGCGGGCGTTCCCGGCTCGCTAAGCGCTGTTCACGCAGGTAGCGGATGAGACCGATGACGTCCTGGGGGACCAGGCGCCCGATGGCGCCGCTGGAGTACACGCTGACCACGACCCGGCCGCCGGGGTCGAGCACGAACCCGGTCGACTGCAGGAACAGCGGATCATCGTTGACGAACGCGCCGGTCGCATCGGCGATCGCCGAAGCGTCGGCGCCGTGCCCCACCAGGAACCGCAAGCCGTGCTTGGCGACGAGCTCCCGCGTGGTGGCCTCATCGTCCACCGACAGCGCCACGACCGTGACATCCATCTCGGCGAGGCGGTCCAGCGCCTGCTGGAACGCGCTGAGCTGGGCGTTGCAGTACGGGCACCAGGACCCTCGGTAGAACAGGACGACGCCGAAATGTCCGGCCAGGTCATCAGGCAGGCGGAGCGCACGGCCGCCAGGAAGGCTGACGGTGAGCGCAGGGAACGGGTCGTGGGGGTGCAGCAGCGTCTTGT
>Ga0210396_10005623_pt1 | contig 12071 bp, 9 predicted proteins | sample IncBWH17OmetaG_FD_155466 | JGI IMG/M metagenome (GOLD analysis project Ga0210396, IMG submission 155466) | Forest soil microbial communities from Barre Woods Harvard Forest LTER site, Petersham, Massachusetts, United States - Inc-BW-H-17-O ...
ATGTACCATTTCGTCCAGCGACGGAGTGATGAGGCCGCTGAGTCCGATCATGTCTGCCTTTTCCGCCTTGGCGCGTTCGAGGATCTTTTCGCAGGCGACCATCACCCCCAAGTCGATCACCTCGTAGTTATTGCAGGCGAGGACGACGCCGACGATATTTTTGCCAATGTCGTGAACGTCACCTTTGACCGTCGCCAGTACGATTTTTCCCTGTGCTTTGACCACCTGCCCAGACGCGGCCATCGCTTCTTTCTCGGCCTCCATGTATGGCGTTAGGTGCGCCACGGCCTTCTTCATCACGCGGGCAGACTTGACCACTTGGGGCAAAAACATTTTGCCAGCCCCGAACAAATCACCGACCACACTCATGCCAGCCATCAGTGGGCCTTCGATAACCAAAAGAGGACGGCCCAGTTTGACCCGAGCTTCCTCGGCATCGACTTCGATGTATGTATCGATCCCCTTGACCAGCGCGTGAGAAAGACGCTCCTCGACCGTGCCGTTGCGCCATTCTTCGGCCTTTTTTTCACTCACTACAGCGCCCGCGCCCTTGAGCGATTCGCCGTGCTCCACCAATCGTTCGGTCGCGTCGGGACGGCGGTTTAGCAGCACGTCCTCGACCAGCACCTTCAGCTCAGGCTCAATCTCCTCGTACACCTCGAGCATCCCGGCATTCACGATACCCATGTCCATGCCCGCCGTGATGGCGTGATAAAGAAATGCGGAGTGCATTGCCTCGCGCACCTTGTTATTGCCTCGGAAGCTGAACGAGATGTTCGAGACGCCACCGCTGACCTTCGCATGCGGCAGATTGCCTTTGATCCAGCGCGTGGCGTTGATGAAGTCAACTGCGTAGTTGTTGTGCTCCTCCATGCCAGTGGCAACGGTGAGGACATTGGGATCGAAAATAATGTCTTCGGGCGGAAAGTCGACCTCATCGACTAGTATCCGGTAGGCCCGCTCGCAGACGCGGATCTTGTCCTTGTAAGTCGCTGCCTGACCCTGTTCGTCGAAGGCCATCACAACCACCGCCGCGCCATATTTGAGGACGGTGACGGCGTTCTTGCGAAATTTGTCTTCGCCTTCTTTCAGCGAAATCGAATTGACGATGCCCTTGCCCTGCAGACACTTCAGCCCAGCCTCGATGACCTCCCATTTAGAGGAGTCCACCATAAATGGCACCTTGGCAACTTCGGGCTCACTCGACAGCAACTGTAAGAAGCGTGTCATTGCCGTGACGCCGTCGATCATGCCCTCGTCCATGCAGATGTCGAGGACGTTGGCTCCGTTCTCGACTTGCTGCCGGGCTACGTTTACCGCTTCTTCATATTTGCCTTGCTTGATGAGCTTCGCGAACTTGGGCGAACCGGCTACGTTGGTCCGCTCACCGATGATGATGTAGACGCCGGACTGTTGGGTGAATGGTTGCGATCCCGAGAGACGGAGTGGCTTCGTCTTCGTGGGCTCGGCTGCGCTCGCGTTATCAGACACGCTCACGCTCGACTCTCAATCTGGTGGGCGAAGGATCCCTCGGTGGGCCAGGTCCCCCACTTTCGTGGAGGCTGGCCTTCGAGCGCTTTGGCGATAGCCGCAATGTGCTCGGGCGTGTTGCCGCAGCACCCGCCGGCAATATTGATCAGCCCCGACCGTGCAAAGTCGCCCAGATAGCGGGCCATATCCTGTGGGCCCAGATCGAACCCGGTTTCCGAGAGGGGATTCGGCAAACCCGCATTTGGGTAGCACGAGATCGCCACGTCTGCCTTTTCCGAGAGCTCGTCCAAGAACGGGTACATTAGATCGGGACCGAGAGAGCAGTTGAGTCCCACCGACAACGGCTTCACGTGCTGCACCGCGTTCCAGAACGCCTCAGTGGTCTGCGCAGAAATCATCGTCTCGCCGCCGCGGCCTACTGCCGCTGAGATCATCACCGGCAACTCCTTGCCGTCTTGATCGAACACCTCACGGATGGCGACAAGTGCCGCCTTGGCGTTCAGCGAATCAAAAATTGTCTCAACCAAAAGCAAGTCTGAACCCCCGGCGATGAGTGCGCGCACCTGCTGAGTGTAGGCTCTCTTAACCTGATCGAATGTGACCACTCGGAAGCCGGGATCGTCGGCATCGGGCGAGTTCGAAAGAGACACGGTCAGCGGTCCGATCGCACCCGCTACGAACCGTTGACGCAAGGTTGCGGTCCCGACACGGTCGGCCCATTCCCGGCATAGGCGCGCCGATTGCTCATTAATATCCCAAGCCAGGCTGCCGAGGAACGGATCGTCGATGACCTTTTGGTAGAACGCCGGATCCTTTCGGCCGCCGTGCTCCCGAGGATCATCCACAAAAAATTCGCTCTGCGTAATGCTGGTTGCGCCGAAGGTGTTCGTCTCGATGATGTCCGCTCCGGCCTCGAGAAATCGGCGATGGATGTCACCGATCATCTCTGGCTTAGTCAGCGAGAAGAGGTCACCATTGTTCAGCAGCCCCTTCGTCGAGTTCTTGAAACGATCCCCGCGGATGTCCGCTTCCGTCATGCCGTAGGTGCGGATCGTCGTGCCCATCGCGCCGTCGATGATCGCAATCCGAGTTTCGAGGATCTTTTCGAGTGGATGTTGGTGGGCTCCCGTCATGTCTTCCTGTTGGCCTGGAGCGTAACGATTTTGGCAACGTCCGCGTGAAGCCAAGCGCTTGGCCGAACTGTTTCCTGGAGTTCCTCTGCGCGCTTTCGTTTTACTCTAGCTCTGCCACATTTCAGCACCGAAGCACGCCTCTTTATTATAGCGATTGGCAGGCGTTCCACTCTGGCGCGTGAGATCACTGACGTAATCGTGATACCGTTGAAGCTGCCTTGGAGCTCGCAAGGGCGTGACAGAAAAGCCGGGAAAATCGGTGGGTCGCGCCGCTGTAAAGGGTATTTGCCGTCTGGCGAATGTTTGCCTCTAAAGGGCTTCACGACAAGGCTTTCTGCGGAGAGTTGAGATAGTGCAACCCACAGTTATTCGATCTCACACCAGCCGAACGCCTTTCGTCGCGGCGGGCGCGGTCACAGGCATTGGCAGTTTGCCTCTCACATCTATTACATCGGCAATTCGGTCAGTCGCCGAATTTTCACCGGAGGTTCCCTTTTGGCCTCAACTGCCTCAACTCTCGGAACGGGAGAGTATCGTCGGCCAAGGCCTCGCTATTGTGGAAGACCTTATTGAGCCTCGCAACGAAGGTTACGGTTATCAGGTAAAAGAAGGCCGGCTCGATTCGGTGCTCGAAATCCTTCACCGGAGTAGTGGGGAGTTGACGCCGGCAAGCGCGGCAGGCTTTGGCGCGTTCGAAGAAGCATTATCATCCGGTCTCTTCAGTTCTGCGGTCGCCGTCAAGGGGCAGATCGAGGGCCCAATCACGCTGTCGGCGTATCTATTCCACAAGGGCCGACCCTTCCTATCCGATCCAGCACTTTTTGCAGCCGTCGCATTTCATGTCTCGCAGATCATTGCCTGGCAGATTGATCGCCTGAAATCTGCTGGCCTGCCCGTGCTGCTGTTTGTTGATGAACCAGCCTTGGGCCTGGACGCAACTGTCGCGAACCCTGTCTCAGAGGAGCAGCGGCTCAACGCATTGGCGGCCACACTGCAGGACGCTCGAATTCACGGAGCCTATGCCGGACTGCATTGCTGCGCAGCGCGTCCGTTCGAGCGCATGTGCTGCGTTAAGCCGGATATCATTTCGTTCGACGCCCATGAGGGACTTGACTTGTTTTTTGCCGACTGGCGTGCGCTCGACTTCATGAATCAGGGAGGAGCGGTTGCCTACGGAATAGTCCCCACACGGCCAGGTCTGAACGCTCTCGATTCAGCGACCATCTTTATTCGCTGGTTGAAAGCAGCATCCCTTGCTGGCGATCCGCAGAAATTTGCTCAGCGTGCGATGATCACAGCAACCTGCGGACTGGGACTACTCGATATATCCGCTGTCGCAGAGTCATTCAGCGTCGCGCACAGCATAAGCAAACTGATCCGATCCTTAGCTGGCTCGCCAGAACAATAACCCCTTCAGGATCGTCCTCTGAATAAACTGCGAGAGGACGATAGGGGTACTGCCACATATTGGTACCGATAAGTCTTAGGGCTGTATCTGGAGCGCCCGCTGCACAACCGGTCGCGGGTGCATGATCTCGGGCGGGCGCTTCATTTGAGGACCGTTTCCGGGACTCGTTTTGCGTTTGCTTTTCGCCATCGGGAGCGGCCCGCCCCAGTTGCCGCCCCGAAAAGCGTGATCCCGTCCTCTATCTCCTGACCAGCAGCGCGTTCTCGGTACCGATTCACGTGCCCTGAAGTCGCATCAGGAGTCGGCGTAGCCAAGTCACAACGGAGATCAAGAAGCCTTGAAGCGGTGCCGGTTTATGCCCAGTTTCCTTATTTTGGATTCGAGTGTCTGCCGGGGAATGCCCAGCTTAACGGCGGCGCCGGTAGGACCTCCAACCACGCCCTGGGATTCCCGAAGTGCGGCTTCGAGCATTTCTCTTTCGCGCTCGGCAAGGTCAGCAACCAGCGGAACAGACGTCGCAGCCAACTTGGGAGTCACGCGCGTAAGCCAGGCTTCATCTACAAAGAAAGCCTCCCCTTCTGACATAATCACCGCCCGTTCGACTACATTTTGCAACTCGCGGATGTTGCCAGATCTTCTGGCCTGGGTCGCGGACAACCTTGGATTCAAATTTTCTGTCAACGCTCTTGCGCGCCGAGCGGCCATGAGTCCACGCAATTTTGCCCGTATATTCCGGGAGGAAATCGGCGAGATCCCCGCTCGGCATATCGAAACCCTGCGGGTGGAAGCGGCTCGACGGCAACTCGAAACGACCGTCTCGTCGCTTGACGAAGTGGCTGAGATGTGCGGCTTTGGAAGCGCAGAGATCCTTCGCCGCACATTTTTCCGCAGGATCGGTAGGACGCCGGGGGAATCACTCGTCCTTTGCGCACCGACGTTAGGTTTTTGGCAGCAATCGTTTATTTCAGCAGGTCGGCAATGTTGTGGATCAAAAGATAGCGGAACGATTAAAGAAGCCCGAAATAGGAATAGCTACGTATATGGACACGCCAATCACGATTTCACACAGAGAGAGGCCCGCACGCCAGAGCAACCATTTGACCATCGGTGTTCTGCTTTTTCCCCGGCTCGATCAGATCGACATGACCGGGCCATTGGAAGTGCTATCGCGAATCCCAAACTCAACCATTCAGGTGATAGCGAAAACGAAGTCTCCGGTCCGGGATATTCAGGGCCTAATTCTGACGCCCGGCATCAGTATCGCCGGGGTGCCTGAGCTCGATGTTCTGCTTGTGCCCGGCGGCTTCGGACAGCAGCAGCTAATGAATGACGAAGAAGTGCTTTCCCTATTCGAAATCACTTTACGGCGGGCAGACTTGTGTTCTCAGTTTGTACGGGAGCTTTGCTATGTGGCGCGGCCGGGGTTCTGCGCGGCCGCCAGGCCACTACGCACTGGGCTACCTGGAATCTGCTGCCATATTACGGGGCTATACCCGTTAGATCGCGCGTCGTCGTTGATGGCAACCTGGTCATCGCTGGCGGCGTTACCGCAGGACCGTTTCGTGAGCCTAACGGCTGGTGTAAGATTTCTCGGGTTGGGGCGCTGCATAGCCCACAAAGAAACCACCATCGAGCGCATCTACCGCGAAGTCACCGGCAACAAAATGCCCGCTGAGATCGCCATATCACTCAGGAGGGATTCTATGCGACTGACAGTCTTCTGCCTTTTGGCGTCGGCATTGTTGCCGTCGTTAGCCCAAGCACAAGGTCCGGTTTTCACCATCACGCCGGAAGAAAGCGACGTTAAGTTCTTCGTGAAAGCCTCCGTGGCCATCGACGGTAAGTTTGACAAGTGGGATGCCACCCTGACCTTTCCGTCCACGGACGCCACTTCAGGCGTGCTCGACATCAAAATTTATGCTGACTCCGTGAATACCGGAAGCGGCATGAAAGACAACAAATTAAAGAGCAAAGACTTCTTCAACGCCAGCCAAGATCCGTACATCACGTTTCACTCTACCAAGGTTGTGCAGACCGGTCCCAACACATTTGATGTGCAGGGGACCTTTACTATTCGAGGTGTCTCCAAGCCCGAGACGCTGAACCTTGCAATTACCGGCAAGGGCACAGGCGAGGGCAGCATTAAAGGGACAATGGCCTTCGACCGTAAGGACTACGGGATGAACAAAGGCATCCCGTTCATCAAGATCGGCGACCGCGTCGAGGTATCGGTCGCCCTCAAGGCCCATAAGGTCAGCGGGCCTCCACTTGTCTACAAGGAATAGGAATGTCAAGCGATAAAATGCATTAACCCCACGCCTGACTCCCGTTAGTTGACGCAAAATCGCGGTTACAGTGCGCCGGGATAGTGCAGTGAAGCTAATTGATGATCTAGCATGTGAAAGTCCTGCCAGTGCAGGTTGCCCAGTTGGCACTGTAGTGATATCCGGCGACGGGGCGGCTGACCAAACCGTCGGAAGCCCGGATGTAAACGCCCTCGATGGCTGGACGCAAGTCTGGTCAGCTCCGTGCTTGTCTCCGTCACTCGGGAGCAAGCGGAAAGCTTAAACGCCAGCAGCCTCTAGCGTTCTGATCGGCCGTCATCCATGGTTCGGGGCCCGACGGGAGGAAAAACAAGAGAAGAGATTGGAGGGCCTCGCGGTCAAAACAAGCGGGTCTCAAGACATTCTCGAATTCTTGGTGCTTAGCTTCCGAGCCGACGCTAGGCGAACATCGGCGCTGGCCACAGAATGGTGACAAAACTGGGGCCACTCCGCGAAGTTAAGTTGTTGAAAAGTGGTGGGGACAAGGTGGTAGTACGCACCCCTGAAAAGCCTGGCGTCGGGGGTTCAATCCCTCCCTGGCCACCAAATCATTCAAATTAAGACGTTTGGCTCTATTTATTAATCCATTACATCGAGTCGATGTTTTGAAGATTGATGATCTTCGATCTTCGTAATTCCCTGTGGATATCAAGGTGCAGGTCGGCAGAGCGCAGACCAGAAGAACTTGGCGTCTGCCGGTCAGCATAGGTTCTAGGTACGAACTCGTCTGCGACCTCGGTGGGGGGCGGTGTGATGGGGAGACACAATTTCAGCTTCAGGCCTCTGCGTTGTCGCGACATTGGTCTTGGCCTGGAAATTTGCAACCGGTTATGCTCTCGATTGCTTACGGCGATCAGCCTAAGAGAGGCTGGGTTCGGAAGGGTTGGAAATTCTCAGCTTTGTGCGACGGGTTCTGTATCGCTCTCCGCGCGACTGGGACATCGCTAGATTCAAGGTGTCTGAGCGTAGGCCCGTTATCGGAGAATTGAGATCTTCCAGCGGCACAGTTGCCCACCGACTCGTCGACTTCACATTACGAATCGGTCGTGAGAATAGTCGGATTAATTCCGGATCGCCGAACAATCCGGGAACCATCTCGCCCTGTGACCTCGGAGCGATGGATTACTGCGACGACTTGTAAGGCTTGCGCGTCACCCTCCTGGAGGGCAGGAGGAACGCAACTTCGCTCCGATTGGTCCGCCATGATGGCTCTATAATCGGCGCAGAGCATCGTTATGGCATCCTTGCGACATGGGTTCGAAGAACCTGGAGACGTACAGGACATTCGCCTTGTAGTCGACGCCATCCCTACGTTGGCATGGTCCGCTGGTCCAGACGGCTCGGCGGAGTTTTTCAATCAGCGCTGGCTGGACTATACGGGGCTATCTGCAGAGCAAGTTTTGGGCTGGGGATGGGAAGTTGCGATTCATCCAGACGACCTGAACGACCTCGTGGATTACTGGCGACGCGTTGTAGCTTCTGGCCAGGCAGGTGAGATCGAAGGGCGTCTGCGCCGATCCGACGGAGTATACCGCTGGTTTCTGTTTCGTGCGACTCCATCCTTAGACGAAAACGGCAGAGTTGTGAAATGGTACGGAACGAATACCGATATCGACGATCGCAAAAGAGCAGAACAAGTCCTCGCAGTTCAGAACACACGATTCCAGCTGCTGCTCCAACTGACGAAGCGAATTACATCGAATCATGAGCTTCGCGAAGTGCTGCGCTCAGTTTCAGCCACCGTTCGAAAGGCCATGCATGCCGATGCCGCAGGCGTTGCATTTTTCGATGAGGTATCGGACAAGAGCCGGATTTATGCGGTCGATTTTCCCGATGCGAAAGGATTCGTCAAGGAAGAGATTGTGGTCACGCCGGGGCTCGCCTTCAAACGCGCTTGGGAAAGCTCTATACCGGTAATCGTAAACACGAACGATCCCGGGGAACTCGGGCCTGAAATATATGCATTGGTCGTTGCGGAGGACTTGAACGGCCACTGCCTGATACCACTGGTGAGCCGTGGTCGAACCGTCGCAGTCCTCATAGTTGCACGCAAGCTCGAAGGTTCATTTACGTCTGAAGATGTCGACTTTCTCAGTGAGGCATCGGGCCAGATAGCCATCGCCATTGAGAATTGCTTGGGCTATGGCGAGATTGTCGAACTGAAAGAGAAACTGGCGCAAGTCGTCGACACCATCCCTACGTTGGCATGGTCCGCTGGTCCAGACGGCTCCGCAGACTTCTTCAATCAGCGCTGGCTGGACTATACGGGTCTATCTGCAAAGCAAGCTTTGGGCTCGGGATGGCAGGTTGCGATTCATGCAGACGACCTGGCACGAATTCTGGAAACATACCGGGAAGCTTTGAATTCTGTAAAGCCGTTCGAAGTGGAGGGCCGCTTCCGCCGCTTCGACGGCGAATTTCGCTGGTTTCTGTTTCGCGGTAGTCCTCTGCGCGACCGATCGGGGAAAGTGGCGAAGTGGTACGGAACGAATACCGATCTTGAGGAGAGCAAGCGTGCTGACCAAGCCCTTCGGAAAAGCGAGGAGCGGTGGAGATCCGTCTTTGAGAATTCTGCTATCGGCGTTGCGCTGACTGACCACAACGGCCGTTTTCTGGCCGCCAATCACGTCTTCCAGGCAATGGTGGGCTACACGGAGGAGGAACTGCGCGCAGTTAATTTTCTGGACTTGACGCATGAGGACTACCGCCAAGCCAACTGGGCGCTCATCACCGAGTTGGTGGAGGGAAAACGACGACAGTTTCAGATCGAGAAAAAGTATCGCCGCAAGGACGGCAGTTTGATTTGGGTAAGCAACAACGTTTCTCTTGTGCCGGGCACCGATAGGGTACCGCGATTCATAATGGCGCTGTCCGAGGACATCACACAGCGCAAACGTGCCGAAGAAGCTCTACAGCGGAGTGAGGGTTATTTAGCCGAAGCACAGAAATTGACCCATACAGGCAGTTGGGCGGTGCGGATCCCTCAGATGGAAAACGCGCAGCGTGAGGCCGGTCAAGGGCTTGCCGTGCTCCCAAGGTTCGGGTGGAACGCTTCCTATTGGTCAAAAGAGATGTACCGGATCTTCGGCCTCGATCCTGGTCCCACGCCACCATCTTACATGGAGGTAGTCCGGCGGCTGCACCCGGAGGACGCGCGTTATTACACGCCTGTGGTCGAGCAGGCCATTCGGGACAGGACCGACTTTGAGGCCGACTATCGGCTTTGTCTGCCACACGGCGCGGCCAAGTACATTCATGTGGTCGGACACCCGGTAGGGAATGCTTCCGGTGATGTCATTGAATTAGTCGGTACGGCGATGGATGTCACCGAGCAGCACGAAGCGAGAGCGGCTCTGCAGACTGCGTTTGAGCAAATAAAGGCGGAGGAAACAGAGCTTCGGCGGATGACCGACGCCATCGCCAGTTATATTTACGTGTTGCGCCCGGATGGGACAGCCCTCTATGCAAATCAAACAGTGCTCGATTACACCGGTCTCACTTTGGAGGACGTGCAGAGAGAAGACCAGCGCGCACGGGTCTTCCACCTCGAGGATGTGGAAAGGCTGCGCGAGGAGCGCAAAGAGGCGCTCGCACGCGGTAAGCCTTTTGAACTGGAGCAACGAGCGCTTGGGAAAGACGGTAACTATCGGTGGTTTCTTGTCCGCTACAATCCCCTTCGCGACGACCAGGGGCACATTATTCGCTGGTATGCGACTGGGACCGATATCGAGGATCGCAAGCGGGCCGAGGAGAGGATGCGTAACGAAAACCTTGCGCTGAGGGAGCAAATCGATCAGGCATTCATGTTTGAGGAAATTGTGGGCGCGTCACCGGCGCTGCAAACCGTGCTCTCCAGCATTGTGAAAGTGGCCCCCACCGATTCCACGGTGCTGATCACGGGCGAAACCGGCACAGGAAAAGAACTGATTGCTCGCGCCATACACAAGCACTCGCAACGTTCCGGCCAGGCGTTTATCAGCGTAAACTGTGCATCGATTCCTTCCTCCTTGATCGCGTCGGAGCTGTTTGGCCATGAGAAAGGCGCCTTCACTGGCGCGGTGCAGCGCCGCCAGGGCCGCTTTGAAATGGCGCACTCGGGTACGATCTTTCTAGACGAGGTCGGCGACCTTCCCGCAGAGACCCAGATTGCGTTGCTGCGAGTACTCCAGGAGCGCCAGTTCGAACGAGTGGGAGGCAACCGAATTCTTCCCACCGACGTTCGCGTCATAGCCGCAACCAACCGTGACTTAACGGAAGCCATTGCCGCGGGGACGTTTCGAGCCGACTTGTTTTACCGGCTTAACGTTTTCCCGATTGAGGTGCCACCTCTGCGCAAACGGAAGGAGGACATTCCGATGTTGGTGGAGTATTTCGTAAAGCGCTACGCGGAAAAAGCCGGAAAGCAAATCTGCAAGATCGACAAAAAGACGCTGGAGCTGTGCCAATCGTATCCATGGCCGGGAAATATCCGCGAATTGCAAAACATTGTTGAAAGATCGGTGATCTTGTGCGGCGGCGACACCTTTTGGATCGAAAAGGCCTGGCTGGCAAGCCTGCACCCACCCCGGCAGGAATTAGCAGGTCCTTTGCCAGATACCCTCCAGAATCAGGAAAAAGAAATTATTGAAGCTGCCTTAGTGGAAAGTAATGGCAAAGTTGCGGGCCCAGAAGGTGCGGCAGCAAAACTCGGAATTCCCCGATCGACGCTGGACTCGAAAATTAAGCAGCTGAACATCAAGAAGCGCAAGTTGATCGCGGAGCGGTAGCCGCCATTCCTTCCTCACTCCCGGAAATTCGGCACTTCCCGAATTTTCGTCATCCGATTTCCCCTCTACACCTTTCATTTCAGTGGTTTGCATGTGGCCTCCGTGTTGCATCTTCGTCAACCGAGCGCCGCAATGGCAACAATGCAGCAACGCCATGGCTGCCTGGGCCAGACAACATACGATGACCTTGAGGATCGAGCGATCGGTGCAGCAGGGAATTATGGTTTTTACGCTAAGTGGGCGCATGAAGGCGGAGGAAGTCGCGGAGTTGAAGGCGCTCTTTGCTACGGATTACCGAAGCATCGTTTTGGACTTACGAGACGTGAGGCTGGCAGATCGCGACGCAGTGAAGTTTCTAAGGGATTGCGAGGCGGATGGCATGAAGCTTGAGAACTGTCCGGCGTACGTCCGCGAGTGGATGGACAGAGAAAAAGATTGAGAGAACGACGACGTGGCACTGCTGGGGCGCAGAACTGAAGGAGGAAGTCCATTGTGGTGATGACTACATTTTTCCCGGTGCAGAGCGCTACCTCAGCGGTTAGCGATCTTCGAGCGTGGAGCGAGGAGCAGTTGATAGCAGCCGCCAAGATTGAAAGACGAGCCCCCTTCGGAGAGCTTTGCGAACGCCATGTCAAAAAAGTCTTCCGTGTCATTCATCGGATCATGCGAAACCGCGAAGACGCGGAAGACGCAGGGCAAGAGTGCTTTCTGAATGCTTTCGTCCATCTCAAGGATCTTGATGGAAGATCCCAATTTGCAACCTGGCTGACCCGCATTGCGATTAATGCCGCCTTGATGAAGCTTCGTAAAAACCGCGGAGCGCGAGAAGTTCCCATAGACGAGCCAAACCCGTCGTCTGAACCCCTAGCGCAACGACAATTTCGGTACGACGCCACCGATCCGGAAGAGAGTTGCTCCCTTCGTGAACGGAAACGGATCGTGAAGTCCG
>Ga0210396_10005624_pt1 | contig 12069 bp, 9 predicted proteins | sample IncBWH17OmetaG_FD_155466 | JGI IMG/M metagenome (GOLD analysis project Ga0210396, IMG submission 155466) | Forest soil microbial communities from Barre Woods Harvard Forest LTER site, Petersham, Massachusetts, United States - Inc-BW-H-17-O ...
CCGTCCTGGGCGACCGCGTCGAATTGCAACAGGTTGCCGTCAACCTGATCCTCAATGCGATCGAAGCGATGAGAGGAACGACACAGGGAGACCGGGAGCTGCTGGTCCGCACGGCAAAGGCGGATGGCGGCGTACTTGTCACGGTCATGGATTCGGGCCCGGGCCTGCCGCAGGCGCGCCTCGAGCGCATCTTTGAACCCTTTTACACGACCAAGGAGGGCGGCTTAGGGGTGGGACTGTCGATATGCCGTTCAATCATCGAAGCCCACGGCGGTCGATTGTGGGCCTGCGCTAATGAACCCCGCGGAGCTGTCTTCCAATTTACGGTGCTTGCGAGCGTGGACGATATCTGACCATCTTACCCGATTTCGCTCCCACCTCCCGGGGTTGCGACCAACCCTTCGCTGGCCCTCCCATCTCGTGGCCGCAATGTCGTTGAAGCCAACGCTATCGCAGCGCCTCCTGCGGCATCGTCGAAACCCATACCAAGGTATGTGCCTATCCATCACAACCGAGAGATTGTGAGCGGGCGAAGCCGACAGCATGGTCCACCTGAACGCTGACGCGCCGCATTGGGTGCCTTCAGGCAGCTCGTGTGAGCACCGGCCAGCGAACTTCCCAGACTCAACACCCGTCGCGACCATCGAGAGCCAATAAGGGAAAAGCCATGTCGACCCAAAGCCCAGCACTTTCCGACGAACTCGCCTACATCTCGGCCCAAGACTTGGCAGCTCGCATTCGACGTCGCGACGTGTCACCTGTCGAGGTCGTAGAAGCATTCATTCCGCGCATCGAAGCGCGCAACCCGAGCCTGAATGCCTTCATCTACCTCGATTTCGATGGCGCGCGCGCAAGAGCCAAAGAGCTTGAGAAAGCCCTGATGGCCGGTGAGCAACTGGGACCGTTGCACGGCGTTCCTTCGGCGCTGAAGGACCTGTTTGATTTCAAGCCGGGATGGCCCGCAAGTCTGGGCGGCTTTAGCGCGCTCAAGAACCACGTGGTCAATTCTCACTGCGTTTTCTGCGAGCGTATGGAAAATCGCGGTGGGGCAGTACTCCTGGGCAAGACGAACAGCGCCCTCATGGGCTTTCGTGGCACCTGTGACAATTATCTGTTCGGGCCGACGCGTAACCCGTTCAATCTCGCCAAGAACAGCGGCGGTTCTTCCGGCGGCAGCGCGGCGGCGGTGGCCGATGGATTGCTGCCCATCGCCGAGGGAACCGATGCCGGCGGCTCCATCCGGGTACCCTCGGCCTGGTGCAATACTTACGGGTTCAAAGCGTCGTTCGGCAGGGTGCCTTTCGTGGTAGGCGGGAACGCTTTCGGCGCTGCGGACTCGCCGTTCCTCTTTGAAGGGCCGATCACCCGAACCGTGGAAGATGCAGCAATCGCGCTCAATGTGCTCGCCGGCCAGGACGCACGCGATCCTTTCAGCATCATCGAGCCCGCAACCGACTTCACCGCGGCGACCCGCCGTTCCATCCGCGGCCTCAAGATCGCCTATAGCCCGAATTTGGATGTCTTTCCCGTAGACCGTGGCGTGGCAGAAACAGTTAACCGGGCGGTGCGCGTATTCGAGGAAGCCGGCGCGCACGTCGAAGAGGTCAAGCTCGGCATCAAGCGTTCGCACAAGGAGCTGACCGATGCTTGGGCGGGGCTCTACATGCTGCTCAACCTGCAAGCATTCGAGAACATCAAGCGGGACGGCATCGACCTGCTCGGACAACACCGCAAGGACTTTCCGCCCCAGTATCTGGAGTGGGTCGAGAAAGCCAATCGTTCTTCGGGACTCGACTTCTACCGGAACCAGGCTATCCGCACCGAGATCTACAACGCGTTTCAGGGCGTGCTGAATGATTTTGATCTGCTTGTCGCGCCGGTCACAGCCTGCCCGCCCGTGGACAACGCGAACGACGGCAACACGGTGGGACCTAGCTCGATCAATGGTGTGGAGATCGATCCCCTTCTCGGCTGGGCCATGACTTTCTTTGTCAACTTCACCGGCCACCCGGCGGCATCGGTCCCGGCCGGGCTATCCAACGGCTTGCCGATCGGAATGCAAATCATCGGCCGGCGAAACGCCGACAGCGACGTACTGGCGGCAAGTGCGGCGTTCGAGCGGCTTCGGCCGTGGCAGGAGAATTACCGGATCTGCAGAGAACGACCGCTGCGGGTGTGAAGCGAGGTTACAACGTCGCCTGCAATCTTCACAATAATCGACTGCAAACAGATCAAAGGCGGAGACGCACACTTTGCCGCCGCCGGAAGGGTTCAGTGCAGCCAAGTTCAATTGGCTGCACTGCCCACCAACTCGCCGAACGATAAAAAGAACTGTCCCGCCAGTTTCTTTGCGGTGGCGTCGATCAGACGACCGCCAAGCTGCGCGAGTTTGCCGCCGATCTGCGCGTCAACCTGATAGGATAATATGGTCGCGTCCGGCCCTTCCTCGCTTAACTTCACCGCGGCGCTGCCTTTCGCAAAGCCGGCAATCCCGCCGTTCCCCTCACCCGAAATACGGTAGCCGCTTGGAGGATCGAGATCGGAAAGCGTCACTTTGCCTCCGAACGTTGCCTTCACGGGTCCGACCTTGATCACGACCGTTGCAGTCATCTCGTTCGACGCCGACATCTCAAGGGCCTGGCAGCCGGGTATGCACTGCTTGAGAATGTCTGGATTGTTCAGCGCGTCCCACACTTTTTGTTTCGAAGCGGGGATGCGTTGGCTGTCATTCATCTGCATATTCTTGTTTCAACTCCTTGGACCAGAATTCGTATCGCGTTGCCCTCGCCGCCGTTCGATCGTTATTTCAGCGAGAATAGACATGGCGATTTCCTCAGGCGTGATAGCTCCGAGGTCGAGCCCTGCCGGCGCCTTGACACGGTCGATCGCGACGGGATCGAGCCCGATAGCGATCAGCTTGTCGCGTAACGCCGCCATCTTGCGCTTGCTGCCGACAAAGGCGTGGTAGGTCGCCTCGATAGCGAGCGCTTGCTTCAGCGCAGCTTCATCGCCTTTGCCCTGGGTCGAGACGACCACGAAGCGGCGCGCATTGTTGAGATGACGGGGTTCGAAGCCGTCGATGACGACGTCCGCGTCCGGGACCGCCGTCAGGTCGGCAGCAGGCGCCGCAAGCGCCACGTGATAGCCGAGCTGGCGCGCCTGCGCGGCGAGTGACAGCGCGACCGGACTTGCCCCGAGAATGATGAGCGATGGATGCGGCAAGACCGGCTCCACGAAGATATCCATGGTGCCCTTGCTCGGGCACATGTTGGAGGCGAAGCGCACGCCCTCCTTCGTCTCGCCAGGCTTGACGCCCAGCTCGGCCAGCAGGTTTTCCGGCTGAACCGAGACCATGCGCGGTTTGCCGTCGACGAGAGCCTCGCGCGCCGCCTTCAATACCGCGCCTTTGGCGCAGCCGCCGCCAATCCATCCGGCGACGATCGTACCATCGGGCCGAATAATGGCCTTCGCACCGGCCTTGGCGGCGGTTACGGACACTGTACGCACGACCGTCGCCAGCACGAAGGCTTGCTCGGCGGCCTTCATCTGCGCGACCAGATCCATCACCTCGACATGCGCGCCCATCTCAAAGCCTCGCAAGGTAAGGCTCTAGCGCCGTCAGACTCTGCAGCGTATTGGCCGGCGCATAGAGATCGATATAGGGCAGCGCCGCCTTGATGCCGCGCGCCTCGGGCGTGTAACCCTGCCATCCCATCATCGGATTGAGCCAGACAATGCGGCGGCAGCGGCGGCCGAGCGTCGCCATCTCTCGGCCGAGCAATGCGACGTCGCCGGTCTCATAGCCGTCGGAAACGATCATCACGCAGGACCGCGAATGCAGCACGCGCGCGGCGTGCCAGCGGTTGAAGGTTTGCAAGCTTTCGCCGATCCTGGTGCCGCCGCCCGCGCCCTGCGCCATGATCGAGAGGCGATCGAGCGCGCGGCCGGCGTCTCTCTCTTTCATGGCGTCCGAGACGTGAGCCAACCTCGTGTGGAACAGGAACGCTTCGGCTTCGCGAAATTCGTCGAGCACACCGTGAATGAAGCGCAGAAAGACACCGGTATACATGCTCATCGAACCGGAAGCGTCCAGCAGCACCACGAGCCGCAAGGGTTTCTGCTTGCGCTGTCGTTTGACAAGGGTGATCGGCACGCCGCCACGGCTGATATTGCCATGAATGGTACGGCGCAGATCGATCCGATAACCGCGCCGCCGCGCCAGATCGCGCCGTGTCAATCGCGTGCGCATCGCACGGGCCAATCGGGCCGCGGCAAGATGCGCCTGCTTGATCTGCTCGGAATCGGCCAAGTAGCGAAAATCGGTCTCAGCGATATTCTCCGCAGCCGAGGCGCCTTCCATGCGTCCCTCACCTGAACGATCATGGTCAGCGCCCTCGGTGGAGGGAATTTGATCGGCCGCCATATTACCGTCGGCATGGGGTTCGGCGGTATGGCCCGACAGGCTTTTCAGCGACGGGTTGTTCGCTGCCTTCGCGGTGCCGGTGATGACCGAACGCGACCGCACCCGCTTGCCGAGCCAGAATGCATCGAAAATGCCGTCGAACTTCTCCCAGTCAGATTTTCGCGCGGAGAACAGATGTTTGAAGGCCGTGCGGAGCAGGCCCGGCCGCGCAGCATAACCGGCGGCCATCAAAGCAGCCGCATCCCGGCCTTCGGCGAGACCAACGGCAAAACCACTGTCACGCAGGGTCCGCAGGAACGCCGCCAGCTTGCTTGAAACGAGGCGGGACAGCTCGTTGATGTCCTCTATATCGGGAGATACGCCGCAACAACTCATGCAACCCTCCCCAACAGACGTTCGCCGACCTCGCGCGTCACCCGCGCCCGGTCCTCCTGCGTCTTCAGCAGGCACATCAGCGTCTCGTGCACGGTCTCGGGCGCATCATGCAGATCCTTGACGTTGAGACCGACCAGCGCCGCCGCCCAGTCCAATGTCTCTGCGACACCCGGCACCTTTCGCAGTTCTTCCTTGCGGATGCCTTCGACCATCCGCGCGATCTGCAGCGACAGCGATGCGCCAGCGCCGTCGATGCGCGCCATGATGATACGCGCCTCACGCTCGACGTCGGGATAGTCGACATAGTGGTAGAGGCAACGGCGGCGTAATGCGTCCGACAGTTCCCGCGTGCCGTTCGACGTCAGGACGACATGAGGAATCGACGTAGCTTTGATCGTGCCAAGTTCCGGAATCGAGATCTGGAAGTCCGAAAGCAACTCCAGCAGAAATGCCTCGAACTCGTCATCGGCGCGGTCGATCTCGTCGATCAGCAGCACCGGCGCCTTGTCGCGGCGGATCGCCGCGAGCAGCGGCCGCTCCAGGAGATATTTCTCCGAGAATATCCGGTCCTCAACCGCGTCCGCGTCGGCTCCATGATGCGCCTGGATCGAGAGCAACTGGCGTTGGTAGTTCCATTCATAAAGCGCGGCCGATTGGTCGAGCCCTTCATAGCATTGCAGGCGGATCAGTTCGGTGGCGTACACCACGGCAAGCGCTTTGGCTACCTCGGTCTTGCCGACGCCCGCCTCACCTTCCAACAAGAGCGGACGCCGCAACAGTTGCATCAACGAGATCGCCGTCGCCAGTTCGCCGTCGGCAACATAGCCGGCGGCGCCAAGCGCTTGTGCGATCTCGTCACGCGTCTTCATCAGGCAGCCAGTACGCCAAGATTTTTCGCGGCCGCCCAGTTGCGCCAGTAATCATGCGGCATCTGGATGTGCGTCGAGCCCAGGAACGAGAATGCGTCGTTGACCGCATTTGAGAAAGCCGGCACGCCGCCGACATTCGGACTTTCGCCGACGCCCTTGGCGCCGATCGGATGATGCGGTGATGGCGTGACCGTGAAGTCGGTTTCCCAGTGTGGGGTCTCCACGGCCGTCGGCATGAAGAAATCCATGAACGACCCGGTCACCACATTGCCCTCGGGGTCGTAACGAATCTCCTGGCCCATCGCGATCGCAAACGCCTCGGTCAGTCCGCCATGCACCTGGCCCTCAATGATCATCGGGTTGATGCGGGTGCCGCAATCGTCGAGCGCATAGAAGCGCCTGATCTTGTAGACCCCGGTATCGACGTCGATGTTCATCACGCAGATATAGGCGCCGAACGGATAGGTCATGTTGGGCGGATCGTAATAGCTCACCGCCTCCAGGCCGGGCTCCATTCCAGGTGGCACCGAATTATAGGCGGCCCAGCAGATGTCCTTCATCGACATCGTCTTCTCGGGCAGGCCTTTGACGCGGAAACCATCGATATCCCATTCGAGGTCGTCCTCATGCACCTCGAGCTTGTAGGCGGCGATCATCTGCGCCTTGGCCTTGATCTTGCGCGCGGCCATGGCAATCGCGGCGCCCGCTACCGGCGTCGAGCGTGAGCCGTAAGTGCCGAGCCCGTAGGGCGCGGTATCGGTATTGCCTTCCTCGACCATGATGTTGTCGGCGGGAAGGCCAATCTCGGTGGCGATGATCTGCGCCCAGGTGGTCTCGTGACCCTGGCCGGTGCTTTTCGTGCCGACCCGGGCAATGCCCGCGCCGGTGGGATGCAACCGGATCTCGCAGGAATCGAACATTGCAATTCCCAGAATGTCGCAATTCTTCGAGGGACCGGCGCCGACGATTTCGGTGAAGAAGGAGACGCCGAGGCCCATGATCTCGCGGGTCTCACCGCGCTTGAAGGCCTCGCGCATCGCCGCCTGCTCGCTGCGCAGACTGGCGTAGTTGACCGTCTCCATCATCTTGCGCATGGCGGTGTGGTAGTCGCCGGAATCGTATTCCCATCCCAAGGCCGAATGATATGGAAACTGCTCCTTCCTGATGAAGTTCTTCAATCGCAGTTCCGCCGGATCCATCCCGACCTTTTGGGCCAGGATGTCCATGCCGCGCTCGATGCAATAGGCAGCCTCGGTCACACGGAACGAGCAGCGATAGGCGACGCCGCCCGGCGCCTTGTTGGTGTAGATGCCGTCCACCGACAGATGCGCGGTCGGGAAGTCGTAGGAGCCGGTGACGATGTTGAAAAAGCCCGCCGGCCATTTCGACGGGTCGGCGCAGGCATCGAACGCACCGTGATCGGCGAGCACGTGAACGCGAAGACCGGTGACCTTGCCCTCTTTGGTCGCGGCGATTTCGGTCGTCATGTGGTAATCGCGCGCAAACGACGTGGCGGTCAGGTTCTCGATGCGGTCCTCGACCCATTTGACGGGTTTACCGGTTACGATCGAAGCCACCGCGGCACAGATATAGCCAGGATAGGCGCCGACCTTGTTACCAAAACCGCCGCCGACATCGGGCGAAATCACGTGGATCTTCTGTTCCGGCAACTTTGCGATCAGCGCCACCACGGTACGGATCACATGCGGCGCCTGGAAAGTGCCCCAGATCGTCAGTTCGCCCCCGATCTTGTCGAACGAACATACGCACTGGCAGGTCTCCAGCGGCGATGGATGGGTGCGGTGATAGGAGATCATTTCCTTGACCGTGACCTCCGCTTTGCGGAATGCGGCGTCGGTCAGATCCTTGTCGCCGACGGTCCATTCGAAGATGTGGTTGTGGTGCTTGCGCGGCCCGTGCGCGCCGGACGTCTTGCCGGTGAGATCCTCGCGCAGCACCGGCGCGTCCTTGTCCATCGCCTTGAACGGATCGATCACCACCGGCAGCGGTTCGTATTCGACCACCACCTTGTTGATGCCGTCATCGGCGGCATAGCGGTCGGTGGCGACCACGAACGCGACCTCCTGGTTCTGGAACAGCACCTTGCCGTCGGCCAGAACCATCTGCACATCGCCGGCCAAGGTCGGCATCCAGGCGAGGTTGACGGTCTTGAGCGTCTCGGCGGTGATCACAGCCAGCACACCCGGCACCTTCAGCGCCTCTTCGCTGTTGATCGATTTCACCCGCGCATGGGCATGCGGCGACCTGACAAAGTCGCCGTGCAGCATGCCCGGCAGTTTGACGTCGTCGACGTAATTGCCCTTGCCTTGTGTGAAGCGGGCATCCTCGACGCGTTTGCGCTTGCAGCCCATACCTTCGAGGGCTGCGGTACGTTGTTCCCGCGTGGGAGTCAGGTCGTTCATTCCGCGGCCTCCTTGAATTCGACGCCATTGATCTTGTCGGCGGCGTACTGGATTGCCTTGACGATGTTCTGGTAGCCGGTGCAGCGGCAGATATTGCCGGAGATGCCCATCCGGATTTCTTCTTCCGATGGCCGTGGGTTCTCCTGGAGCAGTCGCTGCGCGCGTACGATCATGCCGGGCGTGCAGAAGCCGCATTGCAGGCCGTGCATCATGCGGAAGCCTTCCTGCAGCGCCGACAGCGTGCCGTCAGCATTGGCGACGCCCTCGATGGTCAGGATCTCGGACCCCTGGGCCTGCACGGCGAACACGGTGCAGCTCTTCACCGACATGCCGTCGAGATCGACGGTGCAGGCGCCGCAATGGGTGGTCTCGCAGCCGATATGGGTGCCGGTGAGCGACAGGTTTTCGCGAAGGAAGTGCACCAGCAGCGTGCGCGGTTCGACGAGGCCTTCGACCTCTGCGCCGTTCACCTTCATGGTTACATGGGTTTTTGCCATTGCTCCCTCTCCCTCATTTCGCGCGAGAAGCGGCGCGTTGCAGCGCCCGCGTCACCATGACGCCGCCGACATGCTTGCGGTATTCGACCGGTCCGCGGGCATCCGCCGCTGGCGACATGATCGCCGCCGCGGCCGCCCCGGCTTTCTTCAGGGTCGCCGCATCAAGGCTCGTTCCGATCACCATTTTGGCGGCGTCGGTCGCAAGCAAGGGCGTTTCGTGCAGATTGGTGAGGCCGATCGCACAAGAGGCGACCTTGCCGCTCGCCATCGTTAGCATCACCGCGGCTGCGGCGGTGGCGTAGTCGCCGATCTTTCGTTTCAGTTTCTCGTAGGCGTAGCCGTGGCCGTCTACAGGCACAGGAATCGAAATCGCGGTCAGGAGCTCGCCGGGCTCAATCGCGGTGAAATAAGCTCCTTGATAATAGTCGGCAGCCGCGACCTCGCGGGAGCCGTCGGGGCCCTCAAGGCGATAACTGGCGCCCAGCGTCATCATCAGCGCCGGCATGTCGTTACCGGGATCACCGTTGGCGACGTTGCCGCCGACGGTCCCGCGATAACGGACCTGAGGATCAGCGATCAGCAACGCGGTTTCGTGCAGGATCGGAATAGATTTGGCGATTTCGCCAGACGCCAGCAACTCGTGCTGCGTTGTCATGGCACCGATCACGACCTTGTCGCCTTCGCGGCGAACCCCTTTCAGCCCATCGATGCCATGCAGATCAACCAAATGCTCGGGCGTTGCCAGCCGAAGCTTCATCATCGGGACCAGGCTGTGGCCGCCGGCGAGCGGGCGCGCATCGTCGCCCAGGGTCGAGAGCAATTTCACCGCATCGGCCACCGTCGCCGGCCGGTGATAACTGAATGGACCAGGGATCATCATCTCCTCCATCTCGTCCTGTATTGCCCTTACGGGGCGCGCGGACGTTGGAGCGATGCTGTCGCCGGGGCGGATCACCTCGCAACAAAAGGGGCACGGAGGCTGAAAATTCGCACGAAATGCCGTCCATTACGCACGAAATACGTCAGGGTCTGCACCCCAATTAATGAACTCAGACCGTCCGGTGGGCGAGCCCGAGTCGGGCCTTCACCTCGGCGATCTTGGCGCGGCTGACTGGAACCCGATGCGGTGCCTGACCATCGAGCTCGATGATCGCGCCGTCGCCCTCCTTGCGGACAAGCGTCACATGCGAAAGCGCAACGATATGGCTGCGATGCACCCGAAGAAACAGGCTGGGGTCGAGATGCGCCTCGGCTTCCGAGATCGACCACGGACACATCCGCTCCCGGACCCCGTCATGGATCTTGGTATAATGTGCGTCGGCCCGGACGCTGCGTACCTCGGTGGACGCGATAAAATGTGTGCCGTCAGCGCCTTCGACCGGTAATCGGGGTACGGGCGCGGCGTGCGGAGGCTGGCCAACGCCACCAAGCGGTACGGGCCGGAGCCTTGGAGCCGTCGGAGCCGCACCAACATCCGTCACCGGCGTGTCGGTCATTTCCTTGACGGCAGCCGAAGCCGTTTTCCTCGGGTCGGGAACCAGTGAAAGCAGAAACCCGGCTGCGATCACGAAACACAGGAGCGCAACGACCAATGACAGGGTCTGCGGCGATGCCACCAGACCATCCATATGGTGGTGATCGCCCGCGGCAAGCGGGACAACTTTCATACCCGCCATCGCGGTGTAGTGCATGCCCGAGACAGCGACGCCAAACGCGACCGCGCTCAACAGCAACTGCAAGCCCCCCTGTCGCGCCAGGAACGCCCGCAACCCGCCATAGGCCGCCGCAATCGCGATCACCACCGAGAAAGCGACCATTCCAGTCACGTGGGTCATCGCAAAGTTACCGGCGAGACCGTGCATGCCGACATAATGCATGCTGACGATGCCAAGTCCCAGCAAGACGGCGGACGAGGCCACACGCAGCACCGAAGCCGCACCGATACTGACAAAGAACAGGGATATTCCCACGACGAGCGCGCACATCAGAAATGACACGATCGTCGGGAGCACCAAATAAACGGAATCGGCCGGCAACGGCGCGGCCAACATGCCGACGAAATGCATTGTCCAGATGCCGATGGCGAGAAAAAATGCCGCACCCGCAAGCAGCAGACGGCGACTGGAATCCGGTGCGCCGCGAATCCGCGCGGCGAGCCCGAAACCAGTATAACCTCCCAGAATCGCGATCACCACCGAGAGCGCGACGAGATAGGGATCGTGTCCTTCGAACATGACCTTCTCGGCCATCCGTCTCCACGGATGACCTCCTCCCGGTCCGAACTTATACGGCCGGTAGACAAAATGACAATCCGCTGATGCGGCAAAGACGCTAAGTGGCAAAATCTGTTGCCAATCAGCACTGACCTCGACATTCGTCCCTACGCCGCTAGGGGCATGAGCGGAAGCCAATTAGAGCTTCCGCTCAACTCGTGTCTTTGTTCGGGCGCGCCGTTTACGATAATGCCGCCTTCACTCGTTCGGGCGAAAATGGCACGCGCCGGATTCGAACACCGGTCGCATCGAAGATGGCATTGGCAATCGCTGCCGCTACGGGGCGTATCGACGGTTCGCCGGCGCCGGATGGCGGAATCTCCGGGTGGTTGATCAGCACCACGTTTACTTCGCCCGGCGTCTCGGTGATGTCGAGGATCGGATAGGTGATCCAGTCGATGCTGGTCACGGCGTTGCGGTCGAAGGTCACCTCCTCCCACAGCGCTCGGCTGACGCCCTGCACGATGTTGCCTTCGACGCATTTCACCAGTCCGTCGGGATTGATGATCTGCCCGCAATCATGCGCCACCGTGAACTTGCGCGCCCGGATCTTGCCGGTGCTGCGGTCGACATCGACCTCGGCGATGACGGCTACGCGGGTTCCGTTGCGCTGGGCATAGGCGATGCCACGGCCGGACACCTTGGTGCCGGTCTGGTCACGGCGCGGCGACGGCCGCGTGTCCCAGTTGGCCTTCTCGGCAGCCGCTCTGATAACGGCGATATCGCGGGGTTCCTTGATGTGACGAAGGCGGAATTCGATCGGATCGGCGTTCACTGCCGCCGCCACCTCATCGATAAAGGACTCACTGGCAAAGTGGATTTGCGGTCCGACCGGATCGCGCAAATGCGAAGTGCGAAGCGGCGATGCGCGGTCGAGCAGCGGAGGAATGGTCTCCCAGGCCAGTCGCTTGTTGGCCACGGCATAGGATTCGGCTGGCACGCCGAAGCCATCGCCGGATTTCAGGGCCACGCCCAGGGTTTGCCCGGTCAGAGTGTCCTGCGGCTTGCCGCCATTGGTGTCGACGTCGACCCGTGAAAACGCCTTGCTCGTAAACTCGTAGGCGATGACTTCACCGGCGGCATTGAGACCCGCCTTCGCCATGTGGATCGAGGCCGGCCCCTTCGGATCCCAACCGGTGCCCTGGTTACGCATATATTGCAGCCGCACCGGACGGCCGATGGCCTTGGCGAGTACGGCGGCGTCCATCG
>Ga0210396_10005625_pt1 | contig 12066 bp, 12 predicted proteins | sample IncBWH17OmetaG_FD_155466 | JGI IMG/M metagenome (GOLD analysis project Ga0210396, IMG submission 155466) | Forest soil microbial communities from Barre Woods Harvard Forest LTER site, Petersham, Massachusetts, United States - Inc-BW-H-17-O ...
TCCTTCTCGATGCCGCTGCGCTCCTTCTCGATCGCCGCCTTATCGCCGAAGCCGTTGACGGTGACGTTGGCGCCCTGCGCGGCCATGGCGCGCGCAATGGCCAGACCGATGCCCGAGGTCGACCCGGTCACCAGGGCGGACTTTTCTTTCAACATGGCAATCCCCAATTCAATGCGGCGCCCGCTAAAATGGCGCCTTATGGGCCTGAACTGTCGTGAACCGACGGGAATGTGGGATGCTTTTTGTTGCAGTGCAACATAAATATCGGGCTTAGCGTCACGTTTTCGCGATTTTGGCTCAAACCGCTACACTAGGGGCGGAATGGGCCGTTGCCGCACTTTGAGGTAGGGTCGCCCGTTACCGTGACCGAGACATGACCCAAATGGCGCGCGCGATTTTTCCCGCACCCGACCACGACCATGACCGCTGCGCCAGCAGCGCCATCGCGCATGCCGAAGCGCTCTGCGCGGCACGGGCGCAACGGCTGACGCCGATCCGGCGCCAAGTGCTCGAAGCGCTGCTCGCCAGCCACAAGCCGCTCGGTGCTTACGAAATCATCGACCACTTGGCGGGCGACACGCGCCCGGCGCCGATCACGGTCTATCGCGCGCTCGATTTTCTGCGCGACAACGGCCTCGTCCACCGCATCGAGAGCCGCAACGCCTTTGTCGCCTGCGTGCACAATCACGCCGGCGAGGATCTTGTCGTCTTTCTTATCTGCGAGCGCTGCGGCGCGGTCGGCGAGGCGCCGGGCGGCGGCGTCGCCGAAGCGCTCAAGTCGTCGTCGCGCGCGGCGGGCTTTTCGCCGAAAAGCCCGCTGATCGAAATCGCCGGCATCTGCTCGCATTGCCGCGAACGATGACGCGTTGCAATTGAACTGACCGCCGTGCCCTCTGGCCCCTCGTCCCGCCCGCTCGATGCGCTCGCGATCATCGTCACGATCGGGCTGTGCCTGAGCTGGGGTTTTAATAACGTTTCGATCAAGCTCGCGATCCACGATATTCCACCGCTCATTCAATCGTCGACACGCTCGGCGCTCGCCGCGATCATTGTTTGCATCTGGACGCAAATGCGCGGCATGCCGCTGTTCAAGCGTGACGGCACATTATCCGCAGGCATCTGGGCCGGCATCCTGTTCGCGCTGGAATTCGTGCTGATCTATCGCGGCCTGGTGTGGACCACCGCGACCCGTGGCGTGTTGTTTCTCTACCTCGCGCCGTTCTTCGTCGTGATCGGGTCGCGCTGGCTGGTTCTGGGCGATCATTTTTCGCTGTCGCAATGGCTCGGCTTGTTGCTGTCGTTCGTCGGCATCGTCATTGCCTTCGGCCTGCCGACGCCGGCGACCGATCCCCACCAGATGCTCGGCGATATCATGTTTGTCGGCGCCGGCGCCGCCTGGGCGGCGACGACGTTGCTGATCAAAGCAAGCGCGCTCAATCGCGTCAGCGCCGAGAAGACATTGCTCTACCAGCTCGTGGTCTCGGCCCCATTGCTGGCCGCGGGCGCACTGATATTTGGCGAACGCATGGATGCCATGCCTTCGGCCATCGCCATCGGCGCTTTTGCCTATCAGACGATCTGGGTGGTGAGCGTCACATTTGCGGTTTGGTTTGCGCTTATCGTCCGCTATTCGGCCGCCCGCCTGTCGGTATTCACCTTCCTGGCGCCGCTCTTTGGCGTGGCGGCCGGCCGTCTGGTATTGAATGAGCCCCTGACGCCTGCTTTCGCGCTGGCGGTCGCTTTGGTCGCGGGCGGCATCGTCCTCGTCAACCGGCCCCAGTGACGCTATATGCAGGGGGATCCTGGTCCCATCGCACGATCGGGCCAAGTATCACAGCATTAGCTTAGGGTACTGATTATGATGGAATTTTCCGGTCCGGCCGCAAGGCATCAAACCGTCGGCGTCAAGGTCGGCAACGTGACCGTCGGCGGCGGCGCACCCATCGTGGTGCAGTCAATGACCAATACCGACACCGCCGATGTCGACGGGACGGCGAAGCAGGTGGCGGCGCTGGCACGGGCCGGTTCCGAGATCGTCCGCATCACCGTCGACCGCGACGAAGCCGCGGCCGCCGTACCGCACATCAAGGAGCGGCTCCTCAAGATGAACGTCGACGTGCCGATCGTCGGCGATTTCCATTATATCGGCCACAAGCTTTTGGCCGATCACCCGGCCTGCGCGGAAGCGCTCGACAAGTATCGCATCAATCCCGGCAATGTCGGTTTTAAGGAAAAGAAGGACCGGCAGTTCGGCGCCATCGTCGAGACCGCGATCAAGCACGACAAGCCGGTGCGCATCGGCGCCAATTGGGGCTCGCTCGACCAGGAACTGCTCACCCATCTGATGGACGAGAACGCCAAGTCGAACCATCCGGTCGACGCCCGCGACGTGACCCGCGAGGCCATGATCCAATCGGCGATGCTGTCGGCCGAGCGCGCCGAGGAGATCGGCCTGCCGAAGGACCACATCATTCTTTCCGCCAAGGTGTCAGCCGTTCAGGACCTGATTGGCGTCTACGGCGAACTCGCCCGGCGCTGCGACTACGCGCTGCATCTCGGCCTCACCGAGGCCGGCATGGGCTCGAAAGGCATCGTGGCGTCATCGGCCGCCATAGGCGTGCTGCTGCAGCAAGGTATTGGCGATACGATCCGCATTTCGCTGACGCCCGAGCCGAACGGCGACCGCACGCTGGAAGTGAAAGTCGCGCAAGAGCTCCTGCAGACCGTGGGGCTGCGCACCTTCGTGCCGCTCGTCGCCGCCTGCCCCGGTTGCGGCCGCACCACCTCGACAACGTTCCAGGAGCTCGCCTCCAGCATCCAGAATTTCATCCGCGACTCGATGCCGGAATGGAAGACGCGCTATCCCGGCGTCGAAGGCTTGAACGTCGCGGTCATGGGCTGCATCGTCAACGGCCCCGGCGAATCCAAGCATGCCGATATCGGCATCTCGCTGCCCGGCACCGGCGAGACACCGACCGCGCCCGTCTTCATCGACGGCAAGAAAGCCATGACCTTGCGCGGCCCGACGGTCTCCGCCGATTTCCAAAAGATCGTCATCGAGTACATCGAGCGGCGGTTCGGCACCGGCACCGCGGGCCGGACGGCGGCGGAATAATTCCTCGAAGGCCTGTTAGTTCGTCGGCGCCAAATCCACGCGCACGATATCGAGATTGCCGCGCAGCGGCGGGAAGCGGCTGAGCACCAGGGGATCGTGACCGGGAATGATGCGGTCGCGGTCGCCGGCCAAATCTTCGACGATGCGGAACGCTTCGAGCGCGTCCATGACGTTGGCCGGCGGAAACGGATTCTGCTCGGCAAGATTCATCCAGTAGTGCACAGCGTCGCTCGCGAGAACGACGTACCCGCGCGTGGTGTGCACGCGCACGATCTGCAAGCCGCCGGTATGGCCGCCGACCAAATGCACGGTGACGCCGGGCGCAACGGTGCCTTCGCCGTCGTGGAATTTGACCCGCCCGGCATAGAGGTTGCGCACCAGCGCCACCACGTCGTCGACCTCGGACTGGCGCCGAAACCATTTGTGGCAGATGCAGCGGCCGGTGGCCTGCGCCATCTCCGCGTCCTGGATGTGGAACGTGGCGTTGGGAAACAGATCCATGTTGCCGGAATGATCCCAATGCAGGTGCGTGATCACCACGTCCTGCACCGCCGCGGGATCGACTCCGGCCTGCGCCAGCGCCTCGGCCGGAGCATGCACGAAGCGCCGGCTGCGCCTTTCCGAAGCGCCCGCGGAAAATCCGGTGTCGACGACGATGGTGCGGCCCTCGCCGCGAATGACCCAGATATAAAAATCCATCGGCATCGGCCCATCGTGGCCGTCGGACATGATGAAATTCTGGCTCGCCGGGCGGGCGCTCGAGGTGCCGTAGCGCACGGCGAGGATTTCGTAGTGTGGCAGGTCAACGGTCATTTGCTTGCCGCTTCGAATGAGTGGCCAAACCAGACCCCTAGGCCCAGAAAGCGGCCTTGATCGCTTGGACAGCACTCTGTTCGCCTTGGCCTTCTTGTCAAGGATCGAAGACCGCCGGAGGCGGCGGCGCTTCGCGCCGTCCTTGACAAGAAGGCCAAGGCGAACAACTGGCATCCAAGCGATCAAGGCCGCCATCCCGATCGGTGCTGGATTTACCCTGAGGCCCCGGATTGACCAATCTCTGATCCAGGCTACGCTTGCGGCCTTTCGCTGGGGAGAGAGTACGGATGGAAGCGACAGTGATGCGTGCCGGCGCTACGGCACAAGAGCTCAGCGGCGCCGGCATCATCGCCGCGATCAAGGCGAGCGGCATCGAATATATCCTCTCGGTACCCGACATCGTCACCAGCGCCGGGCTGTTGGCGCCGATCGCTAAAGACAAAAATCTCCGCCTCGTCCGCGTCTGCAAGGAAGACGAATGCATCGGCATCGCCACCGGGCTCGCCTATAGCGACAAGCGCGCGCTGGTCCTGATCCAGCACACCGGATTCCTCGATTCGATCAACGCCATCCGCGGTGTCGCGGTGGAGTACAAGCAACCGATCTGCATGATGATCGGGCTGTTGCAACACGATCCTGAAAAAGCGCCGAAGGAATCGCCGCGCTATGGCGTGCGCATCGTCGAGCCGATCCTCGACGACATGGGCATCGCCCATCATCTGCTCAGCGTCGACGCCGACATTGCCAAGATCAAGCCGGCGATCGACAAGGCCTATGCCGAGTCGCAGCCGGTGGCGTTCCTGGTCGGGCGGAGTCCCAAAGTATCATGATGAAACGCGACGAATGCTTTCGCATCCTGGCCCGCCACATCAAGGACGAGGCGGTGGTCGCGACCTACAGCTCCGCCGTCGACTGGGTCGAGGTCAGCCCGCGGCCGCTCAACTATCTGTCGATCGGCGCCATGGGGCTCGATTCATCGCACGGGCTCGGATTGGCGCTCGGCCGGCCGGACCGGCGCGTCTTGGTGCTGCAGGGCGACGGCAGCCTTTTGATGAATCTCGGCAGCCTGGTGACGATCGCGGCGGCGGCGCCGAAAAATCTCGTTCACTTCGTCGCCCATAACGACACCTACGAAGCCAATGGCGGCCATCCGATTCCGAACCCGAAGGTGGATTTCGCCAACATCGCACGATCGGCGGGCTACGCCGCGACCTACGACTTTTCCGATCTGCGCATGTTCGAACAGCAGATCGCACACGTGCTCGAACAGGACGGGCCGGTCTTCGCCACGCTCCACGTCGAGCCGTCGAAGCCGCTGAAATACGACTATGCGAGCCTATACGATCCGGCCAAGCGCAATGCGTTCAAGGCAGCGTGGCAGATGCGCTCGGCGCAACGCTAGTTCACACCGCGTCCTTGGCTGCCTTGACTGGACGCGCTCTGACGATTTTCCGAGCCGGTTTGGCCTTGAATACAGTCGGCTCTTTGGTGAACGGATTAATGCCGCTCCGCTCCTTGGTGGCGGGCTTCTTTATGACGACAAATTTCGCAAAGCCTGGAAGGAGAAAGGTGCCATTCTTCTTCAATTCCTTGTAACCAATAGTCGCAAGCGTCTCCATGACGCCTTTGACGTCGCTCCTCTTCAGCTCTGCATGCTCGGCAATTTGGCCGATAAGCTCGGACTTCGTCATGGGCTTCGACATATCTATGCCTCCTGATTCGGGTTGATGGACAGTATTTGCAAATCCAGCCTGAGACTCGTAAACGACGGTGATGTTCACAGGTTTGTTGCGCTAAACGCCGTGAAATAGCTCAAATAGCCGATCTCAGGCGAAGCGCGCTCAGCATTCAATGGCCCGACCCGGCGACATCACAAGGCGTGGCGCTCCACTCCTTCAACTTAAAGATATCGCCCTGACCTTCGGTGGCACGCCGCTTCTCTCTGGCGCGGAACTCTCCGTCGCTGCCGGAGAGCGCGTATCGCTGGTCGGGCGTAACGGAACCGGCAAATCGACCCTGCTGAAAATCGCGGCGGCGCTGGTCGAGCCGGACCGCGGTTCGGTTTTCATACAGCCCGGAACCGTGGTGTGCTACCTGCCGCAGGAGCCGGACCTTTCGGGGTTCACGTCCACGCTTGCCTATGTCGAGGCCGGCCTGCGGCCGGGCGACGACCACCATGCCGCCCGACGTCTCCTGGAGCAAGTCGGCCTCACCGGGCAGGAAGTTCCGGCAAAACTCTCTGGCGGCGAAGCCCGCCGCGTCTCGCTCGCGCGTGCGCTGGCGGCCAACCCCGATATCTTGCTTCTCGATGAGCCGACCAATCATCTCGACCTGACCACGATCGAATGGCTGGAACGCGATCTCGATTCCCGGCGCGCCGCGCTGGTGATCATCAGCCACGATCGACGCCTGCTTTCGACGCTCTCGCGCAGCACGGTCTGGCTCGACCGCGGCCAGACGCGCCGCCTCGATCGTGGATTTACGCATTTCGAAGACTGGCGCGATGCGGTGCTGGCGGAGGAGGAACGCGATCAGCACAAGCTCGATCGCAAAATCGTCGCCGAGGAACACTGGATGCGCTACGGCGTCACCGGCAGGCGCAAGCGCAATATGCGCCGCGTCGGCCAATTGCAGGCGCTTCGGGAACAGCGCCGCAGCTATCGCGCCACCGCCGGGAACGCCGTCATCACCGCCGGTTCGGCGGCGCCGTCCGGCGCGCTGGTTATCGAGGCCGCCGGCATCGGCAAGAGCTACGATGGCCGTCCGATCGTCAGCGATTTCTCCATCCGCATCCAGCGCGGCGACCGTATCGGCATCGTCGGTCCAAACGGCAGCGGCAAGACCACGCTGATCAACATGCTGACCGGAACGCTGCCGCCGGACAAAGGCGCGGTGCGGCTCGGATCGACGCTCGCTGTCGCGACGCTCGATCAGCACCGCAACAGCCTCGATCCCAATGTGACGGTTACCGAAGCGCTGACGGAAGGTCTTGGCGACACCGTCATGGTCAACGGCAATGCCAAGCACGTCGTCAGCTACATGAAGGACTTTCTGTTCACGAGCGAACAGGCCCGCACGCCGCTCGGCAAGCTGTCGGGCGGCGAACGCGGCCGCCTCATGCTGGCGCGGGTGTTCGCCAAGCCGTCGAACCTTTTGGTCCTCGACGAACCGACCAACGATCTCGATATGGAAACATTGGACGTGCTCGAGGAGATGCTCGCCGAATATCCCGGAACTGTTCTGCTCATCAGCCACGATCGGGATTTTCTCGATCGTCTCGTGAGCGGCGTGATTGTGCCGGAGGGAGATGGGCACTGGACCGAATATGCCGGCGGCTACAGCGACATGCTGGCGCAGCGCGGCGCGGATCTGACGCGAGAGAGCCCCAAGCCACAGCCCCGGAAACTGCCCAGAGAAACCGCTTCGGTCGCTACCGGAACGCGGCGCACCAAGCGGCGATTGACGTTCACGGACCAGCATGCGCTTGAAAACCTACCCAAAACTATCGCCAAGCTGCAAACTGAAATCGATGACTTGCAAGCAAAGCTCGCCGATCCGCAATTCTACGCACGCGACCGCGCCGCATTCGAGACGGTCACTGCCGCGCTTGGTGAACTGCAGCTGAAAGTCGCCGCGGCGGAAGAGCAGTGGCCGGAACTCGAAATTTTGCGCGAGGAGCTTGCCAACAACTGACACTTGCCAACAACTGACTTGCAGGCCTTACCCGACGGGCTTGCCTCGGTGAATGTCTTTCACGTCGGTGAAAGAAATGCCGGGATTGTGTTCGCCGGTATATTCCAGGTCAAAAGCGTTGCGTGCCAGGAAGACGGGATCGCCGTCGAAATCCTCGGCAATGGACGAGCGGTAGCTCGCCGCGAATTGGTCAAGCCGCTTGCGGTCGTCCGCGGCGATCCAGCGCGCGAACTGAAACTCCGCCGAGCTCCAACCGATTTCCAGCCCATATTCGTCGGCGAGCCTCACCTTCAGGACGTCGAGTTGCAATGGGCCGACAACGCCGACCAGAGCCGGGGATCCGTCGGTCGGCTGGAACACCTGTGCGACACCTTCTTCGGCCAGTTGATGCAGCGCCTGCTTGAGCTTTTTCGCCCTCATGGCATCGGTCAAGCGAACCCGGCGCAAAATCTCCGGCGCGAAGTTCGGTACGCCGGCAAAGTTGAGCTCCTCGCCTTCCGTCAGGGTGTCGCCGATGCGCAGCGTGCCGTGATTGGGTATGCCGACCACGTCGCCGGCGAAAGCCTCCTCGGCAAGCGCGCGATCCTGGGCAAAGAAAAATTGCGGAGCGTGCAGGCTGATGGTCTTGCCGGTTCGCACCTGCTTGACCTTCATGCCGCGGCTGAGCTTACCGGAGCAAAGCCGCACGAAGGCGATACGGTCGCGATGGTTGGGATCCATGTTCGCCTGAATCTTGAAAACGAATGCCGACATGCCGAGTTCAGTGGCCGCGACGACCCGCTTGTCGGCGGCCTGCGCCCGCGGCGCCGGCGCGATGGCGCTAAGTGCATTGAGCAGATCGCCGACACCGAAATTTTTGAGCGCACTGCCGAAGAAAACTGGAGTCAGGTGACCCTCGGCAAAGGCTCCCGCATCGAACCTTTTGCAAGCATGACGCACGAGATCGAATTCCGCGCTGAATGCCGCGGCGTCGAGATCGGGGTTCCGCGCGGTAACTTCGGCGATCGTCATGGTACGCAGCGTGCCGGCAGACCCCGCATCGCCGTCCAGCAAGCGCACGCCGCCGGATTCTACGTCGATGGTGCCGACAAAATCACGCCCGCGCCCGACCGGCCAGGCGATCGGCGCGGTATCGAGCACCAGCGTTTTCTCGATCTCGTCGATGAGGTCGAACGGATCGCGGCTCTCGCGGTCCATCTTGTTGATGAAGGTAATGATCGGAATGTCGCGCAGCCGGCATACCTCGAACAACTTGCGCGTCCGCGGCTCGATACCCTTGGCGGCATCGATCACCATCACGGCAGAATCGACCGCCGTGAGCGTCCGATAAGTGTCTTCGGAGAAATCCTCGTGGCCGGGCGTATCAAGCAGGTTGAACACACGGTCGTCGTACTCGAAGGTCATCACCGAGGTGACGACGGAAATCCCGCGCTCGCGCTCAATGCTCATCCAGTCTGAACGGGTAGAGCGCCGGTTGCGCTTGGCCTTGACCTGGCCGGCAAGCTGAATCGCGCCCCCGAACAACAGCAGCTTCTCCGTCAACGTGGTCTTGCCCGCATCGGGGTGGGAGATGATCGCAAAGGTGCGTCGCCGCTCGACCTCGGTCGCAATGGGCGACAGAGCTGGAGTGCCCTCGGGGGCGCGGATGGGCATGTTCATGGCGGGCTGGATGTGGCATTTCATGCCATCCAGATCAAGCGTGGATACGTCAGCCCAGCTTTAAGAAAGACCATGGCCAGCGACAACAAAACAGCCAAAGCCGATCCCGCTCCAAAGAGCGAGCCCGCCGCGAAGGACAAAAGCCCTTCAGGCGAAGTTATCGCCAAGACCGAAGCCAAGACCGAGAGCGGCGAGGCGGTTGCCGCCGCGCCTTCAGGCTATAGCCGAGGCGAAGGCCAGAAACCGGTCAGCGCCGCCTACAAGGAAAATTGGAACGCGATTTTCGCGAAAAAGAAGGCGAAGAAGAAAAAGCGATAAGACCTCTGCGTCCTTTAATGCCGCTTGTTCTCCAAGCGCCGCGCCAGATCGTCGAGCTGATCGAGATTGCGATAGCGGATGCTGACGACGCCGCTTTCGCCGCGCGCATCGATGCTGACGACCAGCCCGAGCGCGTCGGACAAACGCTTTTCCAGCGCCAGCGTGTCGGCATTCTTTTCCGCCGATCGCTTGCGGGAACGAGACTTGCCGTTGCGGCCCGATTCCTGGCGCGCGATCTCCTCGACCTGACGGACGTTGAGGCCGCGCGCGACAATTTCCTCGGCGAGCTTTTCGGCATTGGGCTGGCCGATCAGCATGCGGGCATGGCCGGCGTCGAGCTTGCCTTTGAAAATATAGGCGCGAATCGAAGGCGGCAGCTTCAACAGCCGCAGCGTGTTGGCGACATGGCTGCGGCTTTTGCCGACCATTTTGGCGATGTCGTCCTGGGTGTGGCTGAAATCTTCCATTAGCGCCCGATAACCTTCGGCCTCTTCGAGCGGATTGAGGTCTGAGCGCTGCACGTTCTCGATGATCGCAAGCTGCAGCGACTCCTCGTCGGTCGCCTCGATGATGACGACCGGCACTTCGTGGAGGCCAGCGCGCTGCGCGGCGCGCCAGCGCCGCTCGCCGGCGATGATCTCGTAGGCGTCGGGCGCGCCGCGGACCGGCCGCGCCACGATCGGCTGAATCATGCCGCGCTCGCGCAACGAAGCCGTCAGTTCATCCAGCTCATCCTCGGAAAACATGCGCCGTGGATTGCGCGCATTCGGCCGCAGCGAAGTGGTCGGTGCTCGCCGCTGGCCGCGCGGACGCTCGGCCGAGCTTTCGGTGCCGACATCGCCGATCAGGGCTGCAAGTCCGCGACCCAATCGCGATCGCGCTGCGTCCTCCGCCATCGCCGCCTTCCCCAGATTTTCACTCACAAGAGTATTCCGCGTTTACTGTTTGACGTTTCTTGGCTGCCGCCGGCAATAATTGATCACGCTTAACTGGCGAGCAGTTCTTTTTCGCGCTGGATGATCTCGGTGGCGAGCCGCAGATAGGCTTCGCTGCCGCTGCATTTGAGATCGTAGACCAGCACCGGCTTGCCATAGGACGGCGCTTCCGAGACGCGCACATTGCGCGGAATGATGGTGTCGTAGACTTTCCGGCCCATGAATTCGCGCACGTCGGCGACGACCTGGCCCGACAAATTGTTGCGCGCGTCGTACATGGTCAGCACGATGCCGTGGATGGTGAGATCAGGATTGAGTTGCGCCCTCACCTGTTCCACCGTCTTGAGCAGTTGCGACAGACCTTCGAGCGCGAAAAACTCGCATTGCAGCGGCACCAGAATGGCGTTGGCCGCCGCCATGGCGTTGATGGTCAAGAGATTGAGCGACGGCGGACAGTCGACCAGCACGTAGGTGAATCTCACCTGGCCGGCGGCGACGGTGCTCAGCGGCGCCAGCGCATCGCGCAAGCGGAAGGCGCGGTCGCGTGCCTGCCCGATCTCAAGCTCGAGCCCGGAGAGATCGAGGGTCGACGGCGCCAGATGCAGTCGCGGCACCGCAGTCTGGACGATGGCATCGCGCAGTGTCGCTTCGCCGATCAGGATATCGTAGGTCGAGTGCTGCCGATTACGGCGGTCGATGCCGAGACCGGTCGAGGCATTGCCCTGCGGATCGAGATCGATGATGAGGACTTCCTCGCCGATGGCGGCGAGCGCGGTGCCGAGATTGATCGCCGTCGTCGTCTTGCCGACGCCACCTTTCTGGTTGGCGACCGCGAGGACCCGAGGTGGTTTTGCAAGCTGCACCTGAGGCGCACGATCGGGCGCGGCAAAAGGAACGACCGTAGCGGTTGGTTCTGCGGAAGATTCGTCTGACATGGTCGGCGATTCCAATTCGCTTTGCGAGTGTCTCAACGACGGCGTCGGTTTGGCTCTCGCCCTGGTTGAGGCAGCTTCTCAATTCCCGTTACGCGGACGATCTTGGCTTTGAGGTCGGTAAGACTCGGCGCCAAAGACGACCGGATGCTCCAACATTTAGCGGCTGCGGTCAATTCAGCGTCAACATCTTGTCCCTTCGGAAACAGACCGAGCGTCCCGATTTTCAACAACGGATACGTGGCGGTCAGCAGCGCGGCAAGTGGCGCCAGCGCCCGTGCCGTCACAACATCCACAGGCACCGCGAGGTTTTCGACAAAATCTTCAAGCCTGACCGCATGGACCTCGGCAGGAGCGCCCGTCGCGTGGACTGCTTCGCGCAAGAAGGCCGCCTTCTTGGTGCTGCGTTCGACCAGGTGCACACGCGCTCCCGGCCTGTCGGCGAGCGCGCAGGCGAGCGCCACACCCGGAAACCCTGCCCCGGAGCCGAGATCAACCCAGATTCGCGCCTGCGGTGCCAGCGCCAAAAGCTGAAGCGAATCGGCGATGTGGCGGGTCCAAAGTCTTGGCTCGGTGGACGACGCTCCAAACTTCATCCAGT
>Ga0210396_10005626_pt1 | contig 12065 bp, 10 predicted proteins | sample IncBWH17OmetaG_FD_155466 | JGI IMG/M metagenome (GOLD analysis project Ga0210396, IMG submission 155466) | Forest soil microbial communities from Barre Woods Harvard Forest LTER site, Petersham, Massachusetts, United States - Inc-BW-H-17-O ...
CAGAAAAAACAGTCCCACGAAGATGTAGGTCGGCAGGCGAAGCGGCAGCACTCCGTAGGATTCTGTCAGCTTGAGAAATTCGTGGACGGTGATCAGCGCCACAGCCCCAGCCACGACCGCGAGCATTGGCACCGGCGCGTGCAGCACCAGCAACAGAACAACCGGGACGAGGACGGCTGCGGTCGCGATGCGCTTTAGCAATTCAGCTTCAATCCTTACCCAATTCTTGTCATTCCGAACCGGGCTGAAAGCCCGGTGAGGAACCTGCTGTTTCTATCCACGCAATCGGACGCTGACCCTACTTGTGAGCCTTCACCGCTTCGCCATGCAAATGTGCTTCGCCGTGGTTCAACCCGCCGTAGCGCCGCTCCCGCTTCTGATACTCGGCGATCGCTTCCAGTAGATGCACGCCGCGGAAATCGGGCCACAAAGTCGGCGTCACATAGATCTCGGCATAGGCCAACTGCCAGAGCAAAAAATTGCTCAGCCGCATCTCGCCGGAGGTGCGCACTACCAAATCGGGATCGGGTAGGCGGCACGTATAAAGATGTCGGCCGACTGTATCTTCGTCAATCCGCAAATGCTCGAAGCCGCCGTTCTGCGAGGCGGCATTGACCATGGCACGGAAGGCGTCCACCAGTTCGCTACGCGCGCTATAGTTCAGCGCCAGCGTCAGCACAGTCCCACTGTTGTGCGCCGTACTCTCGCGCGCCCACGCCATGCGCTCCTGTACGTCGTCGGGCAGTTCGTGCTGCCGTCCAATATATTCCAGACGGACGTTGTTCTCATTCAGTGTGGGGACCTCTGCCTTCAGATACCGGCTAAGCAGCCGCATCAGGAAGTCGACTTCGCTCTTCGGCCGCTTCTTCCAGTTCTCTTCCGAAAAAGCATAAAGCGTCAGCGCCGAGATGCCGACGCGCGCCGCCGTCTCCACCGTCGAGCGTACTGCCGCAACTCCGGCGCGGTGTCCGGCCACGCGCGGCAGATGGCGCCGTTTCGCCCAGCGCCCGTTGCCGTCCATGATAATAGCGATGTGTCTTGGGAGCCGCTCTGGATCAAGATGCCGGTAGACTTCACTCTCTTTGCGATCCAGCCCGGCGGGAACCTTGTGCTGCAAAGTGATCCCCTTCGCCTTGAAGCTAACACAGCCGGAAACTGGGTTGCAATGACGGGAAAGGAACGCCGGAAGGGCGCGAAAAAAGAGTCCAGCGATCGGGAAGGGCACGGCTTCAGCCGTGCCGCCAAGGGTCGTCCGCGCGAATCTATTACCTGAAAGTTCAACTGAAATACGAAGCTGGACGGGACCTGCAAACCGGGACGAATGGTCGGCGTGCCGCGACGCTGGAGATCTCGGAGGAGTGGCAGCCAATAGTCTTCACCACATATATGTCTACTTTCGAGGTCTTGACGCGATCATGCCATTCAGTCAAGCTAAAGGTTTCAGTGAAGCTCTTTGACACTCAAGAACGGTCCCGTAACCCCTTCCGGCTCAATATTTTACCCGCAAGTTGTTGCAGTCCTTGGATTATTTCCGATTTTCACGCTACAGCGATGATTCCAATAGACCAGGGGGGAGGGGGGTTACCACCCCATTTATAAACTGGTAAACACGAGCTTCCCGAAGAGGGAACGCTGCTTCTTATTTGTTAATAGGGTAAACGAAAGGAATTTGCAAAGGTTCTCAGTTCGCCGCTTCCTCCGGCACGATCTTCAACTCCAGCTTCTCCGTATGCCGCAGCACGGTGATCGAGCAACTCGTGCCCGCGCGGATGTCAGCCAGTACGCGATGCAGATCGTCCACGCCGGCTACTGCGTGGCGTTCCAGCTCAACGATGATGTCGCCGTCCCGCAGCCCCGCCCGCTTCGCGGGGCTATTTTCTTCGACCGACAGAACCAACGCACCCGATTCCCTCGCCAGATCATAAAAACGCACCACGCGGCGATGCACCGGCACGGTCTGCCCCGAGACTCCAATGTAGCTGCGCCGGATGCGCCCATCGCGCAGCAGGCGGCTGGCCACGAACTTCGCCGTATTGATTCCTATGGCAAAGCAGATCCCCTGGGCCGGCAAAATGGTCGCCGTATTCACTCCCACGACACGCCCCGCGGAATCGACAAGTGGCCCGCCGGAATTTCCGGGATTAAGCGCGGCGTCGGTCTGGATGACGTCGTCGATCAGCCGCCCCGAATACGATCGAAGCGACCGCCCCAGAGCGCTCACCACACCCGCCGTCACAGTGGACTGAAACCCATACGGGTTGCCGATCGCGACCACAAGTTGTCCCACACGAAGCTGCTGCGAGTCACCGAGGGCAACTGCAGTCAGCCCGGGCTCGTCCACACGCACGACCGCAAGGTCGCTCGCCGGATCGTCGCCGATCGCACTGGCCGGCATGCGGCGTCCATCAGCCAGAGTCACCTCGATGCGGCGCGCATCGTGCACAACGTGGCTGTTAGTGAGAATCAAGCCATCTGGAGTGAAGACGAACCCCGAGCCTCCGCCACGCCGTTCGCGCGGCTCGCCCGAACGCGTGCGCGCGGCGCCCTGATGCACTTCGATATTTACCACCGACGGACTGACGCACCCCACAGCTCCCGTGACCGCTCGAGAGTACGCATCCAGCAGCGAATCGTCGTCAGGAGCGGAACTCGCGACCCGTACCGGCTCTCGCGAAGACTCGTTTTCCAATGCATTCGATTGCGGTTGGCTCACAGATGCAGGGTAGGCAGACAAACCAGAAAAAACACTCCCAACTTCTCCCATGTCCATCCTAGATAGATGTCAGTCGATCTATTCCGGATTCACGGCCCGGAAGCGGAAAAAAGCCGGGACCAGAGGTTGGCCCCGGCATTGAGTTGGCTGGTTGCCCGGATAAAACTTATGTCGGGACAGCCGCCCTCGGCTGTCCGGCCGGGCGAGGCCCGGCAGCTTCCGCTACGAAGCGCGTCCTTCGCTACGCAGTTCTTCTCGGCCGCACCGTCAAGTCCCGGAGCTGAGTCAGGACGCTCGACATCTGCATCCCGTTCAGTTGCGACACGAACGGCAGAATCTCCGCAATAAACTGGTCTTTCACCAGTTCGCTGATTTCGTCCTGGCGGCTCTTTTCTCCGCCACTGAGCAGTTCCGGCACGGTCACCTCCAGGGCTCGCGCCAGCCGTTCCAGGGACGACAGCGTAGGCGTGGCTTTCTCGTTTTCAATCTTGGAAACGTAAGTCCGCGGTACTGACATGCGTCCTGCGAGTTGGCGCTGGCTCAACCCGCTCCGCAAGCGCAGCGAGCGGATCGAAGTTGCCAGGTTCAGGTGTCCACGGCCGTTGCCGGGCATGGGCATCATCACCGGCGGCGTCAGCACCACCGGCTCGGGCTCGGGTTCCTCGTCCAGGGACGAGTGGCAGCGCCGGCAATTGTTATTGACCGTACGGAATTGAACCAGCAAGCAGTGATCGCAACGGACGACTTCCCTAGAATCTACTGGGGCAAGAGTCGTGGCCATCGGGTTGTGGGAGTGCCAGAGCCGGCTACTCCTTGCAACTAACCAGGAACCAAAATAATTGGGGGAAGGTTCCGACCGCAGTGACAATCTGCGGTACAAGGCCTGTGGATGTCAAGGTTAAAATGCATAAAGCCGCGAATCTCGCCGGCAAAAACCGAAGCTAGGCGGTGAAATCCCGCAGAAACAGGGCAATGAGCATGATTGATCGCGAAACCGCGTGGTGTTTACTAACTGAGTTCACTCAGTCGGAAAGTTTGCGCAAACACGCACTGGCAGTCGAGGCCTGCATGCGCGCCTGCTCCCGCAAGTTTGCGTCTGGTTCTTCATCCGGTGATCTTGGGTTATCCGAAGAAGACCTGTGGGGCATCGTCGGACTTATTCATGACTTCGATTATGAAAAGTATCCTAGCCTCGAAGACCATCCCTACAGGGGCAACGAGATTCTCAAGGAGCGGGGATGGCCTGAAGTGGTCACCCGGGCCATCATGTCACACGCCGAATATACCGGGGTCACGCGCGATACGCCCATGGAGAAAGCTCTGTTTGCCTGCGACGAACTCGCCGGCTTTATTACCGCCGTAGCCCTGATCAAGCCGGGGAAATCGCTGGCCGAGGTGGACGCGAAGTCAGTGCGAAAAAGAATGAAGGACAAGGCCTTCGCCCGCAAAGTGAACCGCGACGACATTGTCAACGGCGCCGCCGCACTGGGCGTCGACCTTGACGAGCACATCGCCTTCTGCATCGAGGCGCTGCAGGGAATTGCGGACAAGTTGGGATTGGATGGAAGCGCGGCAAAATCGGCTTAGTTGAGAGCTGTGTGGGAGGCACTCCCAGCCCGTCCGGTAGATCCGGGGCGTGTGTTTGTGTCACGCCTCGACGTCACTTGTGTACAGTTGTGTACCATTCATCCTTGAAGAGCTGGCATACATCCCAGATCTACTAATCAACCTCACAGGACCCGTCTATCGTACTCAGTCGCGATGAAATAATCGCGGTTGCTCTCGTTGCGGTAATTCAAGACCACTCTCTCAACTCATACACACCCCGAAGGAGGTAGTTCGATGCGTCCAGCGAAATCTGCGCATTTTATCTTAACCGTTAGCGTTGCTCTAAGCTTTATAGGATTTGTCGGCTGTAACAAGGCGAAAGTCGGGGAAGTGTCCGCAGCCGCATCGGACGCGGCGAAGGTCCCTATCACAACCACTTCAGACCAGGCGAGAAACGAATTTCTGCTGGGACGCGACCTTTCCGAAAGACTTCTCGGGCAAGAATCTCTCCAGCACTTTGACAAGGCGATCGCGCTCGATCCGGACTTCGCGTCCGCGGAATTAGCCTTGGCCAACAATGCGGTGACAGCCAAAGATTTCTTCGAACATCAAAAGAAAGCAATGAGCCTCGTCGACAAGGTTTCAGAAGGGGAGAAACTCCTCATTCTCGCAAATGAAGCCGGGGCTAACGGCGACGTGACCAAGCAGAAGGACTATCTTGAGAAGCTTGTGGCAGCCTATCCGAACGACGAACGCGCGCAGTTCAATCTAGCTAACTACTACTTTGGGCAGCAGGAACTAGAGCCGGCTGTTGAGCACTACAAGAAGGCGACTGAACTGGCTCCTGCTTACTCGCCGACCTACAACGTTCTCGGCTACGCCTACCGGCAACAGGGCAACTATGCGGATGCCGAACAGGCATTCAAAAAATATATTGAACTGATTCCCAAGGACCCCAATCCCTACGACTCCTACGCAGAATTGCTGCTGAAGATGGGCAGGTTCGACGATTCGCTGGCGCAATATCACAAAGCCCTCTCGATCGATTCCAACTTCATACCTTCACACTTCGGAATCGCCGCCAATGAAATGTACCTGGGCAAGCCGGAAGAAGCGACCGCCGAATTGCAGAGGATGGCGGAGCAAGCGCGCAACGACGGAGAACTCCGAACTGCATTCTTTGGCATGGCCGTTGTAGCCGCGGACCGGGGCAAGCTGGACCAGGCCCTGCAAGCCATGGATAAGGAGTATGCCGTGGCGCAAAAGAAAAACGACGTAGCGTCGATGGCCGCGGATCTTCAAGCCAAAGGCAACATTCTCGTCGAAATGCCGAACTACGCCGAAGCCACCCGCCAGTTCGATCGCTCGCTGCAGTTGATCCAGGCCTCAAATCTCTCGCAGGACATCAAAAACAACGCAATCCTTCTGCACCACTACGACCTGGCTGGGATTGCCATTGCGAAAAAGGATTACGCGGCGGCAAAGACCCACGCAGAGGAATTTCGCCGTGGAGCTGAGGCCAGCAACAACCCCGTGCAAGTGCAGCAGGCCCACGAATTGAATGGCAGGATGGCGCTTGCCGAGAAGGACAACGACAAGGCCATTGCCGAACTTGAACAAGCCAACCTGCAAGATCCCCGCAACCTATATCGCCTGGGCTTGGCGTATGAAGCCAAGGGCGATACCGCGAAAGCGCAGGAGTTCTTGATCAAGGCCGCGGGATTCAATTCACTGCCCCAACTGAATTACGCTTTCATCCGCGCGAAAGCCCAAAAGAAGGCGGGAGAGAAGAGCGCTTCCTGAATTTCGTGGTCTGCCCAGGCACTTTATGGCGCAATGCCCGGTCCAAGACGAATCAATTCGTAGCGCTCGGGCGGGACCGGACCGACGGCAAAAGGCAGAGGCCCCACGTCAGAGGAGTAAAAGCCCGCGCCCAGCTTGCCTTGGGCGGTGGTAATTCCGAGGCGCATGGGGATTTCAATTACGTCGCGGGAAGTCACGAACACGGGCCGTATTTCGAATAGCTGACCGCTCTCAACCACGGCGAGAAAATCTTCCGTGCGGTGCGGCGGGTCATCAATCTCAACGGCATGCGCCCCGAATGACTCCATGTAGTATTGGAATCCCCAGTGCCCGGTGAACCAGACCGCGCCGGGCTGGTTCATGGTCTTCTGTTCGATAATCGTGGCTGCGGTTCGTGCGGAATTCGCCAGTTCAGTGTCCGCCCATGTCAGCCAGAGCGATACCGCGCCCGCTGCGACTAACCCTATGGCCAACATGGCCGGACGCCAGCTCGCGGAACCTTCCCGCAGCGTATCCACACGGCGCGCCAGAAGGATGCCGGCTGCCGGAATCAGAGGGAGCACGGAGCGGGCGTTGATGGTCCAGTTTAAGAACCCTGTAAAAATAAATGTTCCGAAAACCCAGAGCATCAGCAACAGGGAGCCGGCGTCTTTGCGTTTCCATGCGTCTGTGGCCGCCAACGCCAGCACCGAGAATCCAGCGGCGATGAAGAGCGTCAACTGAATGCCCACCGCGAGCCAATGCTGGTAAAAGTCGTGCGGCCCTATGGTTTCGCCGAGACCGATTCGACCGGTACTGATGAGAAACCCCGCGATTCCGCTCACAACGCAGACCGCAAGAATTTTCTTGCGCGGCCAGAGGATGGAAGCAAGCGTCAGCGCCGGAAGCGCACATCCGCCAACAAAACTAAAATCAACTAATGCCGTGGCGAGGATTGAAGCGTGCCTCCCTTGTCGAACGCCAGTGGCGACATGAGCAGCGAACGTGATCATGCGCAGTCCGTAGACCTCCTTCGTCCAGTGCTGGTATCCAGTCAGAACCAGGATTGGCGCCAGCAGATACCAGGCCCAGCTTCCGAGAGACCGCTTCCGCGCCAACGAATACACCGCCAGCAGCAGAATCAAAGCGATCCCAAAATACTTCGTTAATGCGGACAAAGTGATAAGGAGGGCAGAGATGGCCAGATATCTCGGTTTCTGCGGCTCAAACCCTTCGATCCAGAAAACGATGGCCCAGAGCCAAAGCGCAGTCATCATCGTGTCGCACATGACACTGTTGGCTGATACCAGAAACGCCGGCGTAAGCAACGTGGCCGCGGCAGCCAGCAGCGGGGAGTCGGTAAACCGCTGCGCCAGACGATAAGTACCCCATACCGCGGCGAGCGCCGGCAGCAGGAAGGCAAGATGCAATGCCCGCTCTGACCATCCGACGAAGGCTGCGGCTGCGGCACTGTAGTAACCGGCAAGGGGAGGATTTCTGGTTTCGTACGCCATGGGTATCGCACTGATGAACCAGTTAATTTTGAATCCGAAGGGATCAAGCGGATGCTTGGTGATCTGCCGTGCCAGATAAACGAACAGCGTGTCATCAATATTGAAAGCCTTGCCAGAAAAGGGGACGAGGCAAGCGACGACGGCCACCCCAAGAAGAATGTAGGAACGAAGGTGCGAACGATTGCTTTGGAAGCTCTCGATAGGCGATGCCATCGGAAAGTGTAGCAAGACTAGATGTCAATGAACCCCGTGTCAATGTGTGGTCCAACCCCGAGCTCGGATTTTCAGCGGATGACTTCGGCCACCTTCCCCCGGGCAATCAACTCCGCAAGCCTCGCGAAGTCTTTGTACATGATCCGGTCTTTCTCCATCGTAGGACAGACGGAGCGGATCGCCGCGACCGCGGCTTGGCCGCGCTTCGATGTCTTCAACGGCGCGAGAAAGTCGATGGCCTGGGCCACTGCCATGGCTTCAATCGCCAGGACGTTGCGCGTGTTCTCAACGATGCGCTTCAACTTGAGCGCCGCCGTCATGCCCATGGAGACGTAGTCTTCCTTGTTGCCCGAGGTCGTAATCGAATCTACCGACGCGGGATGCGCCAACACTTTATTCTCGCTGACCAGTGCCGCCGCCGTAACCTGTGCCAGCATGAAACCCGAATTCAACCCTGCACCTTGTGCCAGGAAAGGGGGGAGACCCTCGCTGAGCGCGGGATTCACCAGGCGCTCGATCCTGCGTTCGCTGATCCCCGCCAGCGCGCTCAATGCGATGCATAGAAAGTCCAAAGCAAAGGCGAGCGGCTCGCCATGAAAATTCCCGCCCGAGATTACATCTCCCTCGGAATTCCTGGCGTCGGTGATAAATACCAGAGGATTGTCCACCGCGGAATTCGCCTCGATCTCAAACACCCCGCGACAGTGCGCCAGCGTGTCTCGCACCGCGCCATGCACCTGGGGAATGCAGCGCAACGAGTAGGCGTCTTGCACACGGCCGCAGTTGCGGTGCGATTCGCGAATCTGGCTGCCTTCGAGCATCCGGCGCAGATTCGCCGCTGTCTTTATCTGTCCGGCATGCGGCCTCGCTTTGTGGATGCGGTCATCGAAAGCCGTGTCAGTGCCTTTCAGAGCATCACAGCAGAGGCCGCCCAGGACGTCGGCCGAATCCACCAGAGTCTCCGCAGCCAACAGTGCCAGCGTGCCCACCGCCAACATGCCTTGCGTCCCGTTGATAAGCGAGATGGATTCTTTCGCTTCCAGCACCAGTGGTTTGATCTGCGCCCGCTTCAGGGCGTCGCTACTGGGAATGCGCGTGCCCGATGCATCGATGCATTCGCCTTCGCCGATCAACGCCAGCGCCAGATGGGCCAGTGGAGCCAGATCACCACTGGCGCCTACACTGCCTTGCGACGGCACGAACGGTGTGACGTCGCGGTTCAGCATTTCGCAAAGCGTGTCGATAACGGTTCCACGAACGCCCGAGTAGCCTTTGGCGAGAGAACTGGCCCGCAAAAGCGTCATGGCGCGCGTTTCTGCCGCGGAAAGCGGCTCGCCCACTCCTGCCGCGTGCGAGCGTATCAGGTTGACTTGCAACTCGCGAATCTGTTCACCGGCAATACGCACATCGCTAAGCTTGCCCACGCCCGTGGTGATGGCATAGGCCATTTTGTTGCTGGCGACGATCTCATCGACCACCGCTCGTGCGCGGTTCACAACCTCGCGTGCGTCGGCCGACAAAAGCACGGGACGCCTTTCCGCTGCGACCTCGCGCACCGCTTCCAGAGTAAGATCGTTGCCGTTAATGTGAAGTGCGTTCAAGAGAGTTTCCCGTCCTGTTTTCCCAAGGCTGAGCGAAAGACCTTCAAATACTTCTCCGGCAGCGCGGCAATCTTCATAGCTGCATCGGTGACGATATGCGTGGTCTCACCTTCGGCCAGCAGAGAGCCGTTATGCGCGGGCCGCAATTCATAACCAAAGTGAACCGCCGATTCGCGGACATTCAGCAGCTGCGTGCGCACCACTACCTCTTCGTCGTAGCGTGCCGGCGCGCGATACCGGCATTTGGCCTCAGCCACGGCAATGAAGCGGTTATCGTCGGTCTCCATGTCGCGGTAAGAAAACCCGAGCTGCCGCAGCAATTCGACGCGACCCACTTCGAACCAGATGAAATGATTGGAATGATAGACCACACCCATCTGATCGGTCTCTGCATAACGCACGCGCAGCCGGGTTTCGTTGACCGCCTCCGGGTGATTCAGGTTCATTTCCCGCTCCACACTGGCTTGCGCTTCTCGAGAAACGAGACCACGCCTTCGCGGAAGTCGGCAGTGTTGCGGATCGCGGCATTCTCCCGCACCGCAGCTTCAATCTGATCATCCAATTCGGCGCGGGCGTGATCAGTGAGCAATTTCTTCGTCGCTCGCAACGAAGCCGGACTGTTCTCCATCAGCAACCCAGCCAATTCACGAGCCCGCGTCATCAGTGCTTCCGGAGCCACGATTTCGTTGACCAGTCCCATGCGCGCCGCTTCCTCCGCCCCAATAATCCTCCCGGTCAGCAATAGATCGCGCGCCTGCTTCTCTCCCACCTGCCGCAGCAGGAAGGTAGAAACGATGGCGGGAACAAATCCGATGCGGACCTCTGTGTAGCCGAACTTGGCTTCGGGCACCGCCAGTGTGAAGTCGCATAGCAAGGCCAGTCCGGTGCCGCCCGCGATGGCTGCGCCGTTCACCGCTGCAATTGTGACTTTGGGAAATTCGTAGAGCTTGCGAAACAGGCGGACCATCGTCTTCGAATCTTCCAGATTCTGCTCCGGTGACCGGCCAATCAGCGCTTTCAAATTATCCAAGTCCATGCCGGAAGAGAAAGCTTTGCCCGCGCCCGTCAGGATGAGCACAATCGCCGCGGAGGTCTCCACTTCCTGCAGTGCGCGCCGCAGATCGTCAATCAGTTCGAAACTAATGGCGTTGCGCTTGTCCGGACGGTTCAACGTGATGGTGGCGATGCCGGATTCATATGCGATTTGGATCGTTTTGTAAGCCATGTCGGGAAAAACTATTCGTCGTCGATGGAATTCGTATACCTTGCCCCCATTTCAGTGGTCGCGCGCAGCAAGGCGTCCAGCGGCTTCAGAGGCGGCAATACCGCGCCACGCTGCTTCAAAGCGTCGATCACTTTCTCCGTCGCGATGTTGCCGACCAGCGCATCCTGCGCGAAAGGACAACCACCCAGCCCGCCGATAGCCGAATCAAAGCGGCGGCAACCGGCATCGTAGGCCGCCAAAATCTTTGCCGAAGCGTGCTCGGGACGGCTGTGCAGGTGTACTCCGATCTCCAGATAATCGTACTTCCCCATCACTGCACAGACGAGTTCATTGATTTGTTCCGGAGTAGACATGCCGACGGTATCGGCCAGCGAAATCATTCGCAGGCTGTCGACTTCCATGAGCGAAATGGCTTCAATCACTTCCTCCACGTTCCACAAGTCGCCATAGGGGTTGCCGAATGCCATCGAGATATAGACCACAACGTCAAGGGCAGCATCGTCAGCCCTCTTCTGTATCTTCTCCAGTTCGTCAAGCGCATCTTCAGCGGACTGATTCTGGTTCTTCCGCAAAAAGGTCTCCGAGATCGAATAAGGGAACCCCAAAGTGTGCACCGCATGCGTCTCGATGGCCCGCTGCGCGCCCTTTTCGTTGACCACAATTCCGATGATCTCCACATCGTCGGGTGGATCGAGTTCCTTCAATACTTCTTCCGAGTCCGCCATCTGCGGCACGGCTTTCGGCGACACGAACGAGACCGCATCAATATGCTTGAACCCCGCGCTGATCAATGCCTGCAAGTATGCCCGCTTGATATCAGACGGAATCAGTCCCTTCAGCCCCTGCCAGGCATCCCGTGGACACTCGATAAGCTTCACAGACTCAGACATATTGAGTAATTGAGCGATTTAGTGATTGGGCGATTGAAAAAACCGCGGAGCGATGCGGGGGCAATGCTTCAATCACTCAATCGCTCGATCTCCTATGTTTGCAACACTCCCACCTTGAACTCCGGCACCTCAGGATTCAGCGCCGCCGCTTCCAGAGCCTGGGTAATCGCATCCCGCGTTTCCGCAGGATCGATGATCTTGTCAATCCAGAGCCGCGCCGCGCCATATCTTGGGTCAGTCTGCTCGTCGTAGGTGCGCTTCACCGACTCGTACAGTTCCTTCTTTTCCTCCTCGCCCAGTTTCGTGCCGCCGCGTTCCAGTTGCTTCACTTTGATCTCAACCAAAGTCCCCGCTGCCGAATCACCGCTCATCACCGCATAACGCGCCGTCGGCCAGGCAAAAACGAACCGCGGATCAAACGCCTTGCCGCACATGGCATAGTGTCCCGCCCCAAACGATCCTCCTACGATCACAGTAATCTTCGGCACCACTGAATTCGACACCGCGTTTACCATCTTCGCACCCGCTTTGATGATGCCGCTCCACTCCGCATCCCGTCCCACCATGAACCCGTTCACA
>Ga0210396_10005628_pt1 | contig 12063 bp, 22 predicted proteins | sample IncBWH17OmetaG_FD_155466 | JGI IMG/M metagenome (GOLD analysis project Ga0210396, IMG submission 155466) | Forest soil microbial communities from Barre Woods Harvard Forest LTER site, Petersham, Massachusetts, United States - Inc-BW-H-17-O ...
CCGCAGCGCATAGAGAGGTTTGCTGATCGAGTACTGTACCCTGCGGTTGCTCCTGCTCGGGATCTCGGGTGTCGCGCCGCTGTCCCGCAAGTCATAGCGGATCGCATCGCTGTCGTAGCCCTTGCCCCATTGTCCTCCATCAGCGCAAAGCCTTCTCGAGCCGCGCGCATGAAGGGCTGACGGCCATGGAGCATGAGCCAGCCGGAAAGGCAGCCTCTGAAATCGCAAAGCTGTTCGAGTGGTTGTCCGAGGTTATTGGGCTACCGGTGGAGCGCGGCAGCGGTGTAGCGGATGACCTGGGGACCGTGGTAGCGGGGCAGTGGAGTAGCACGGAAGCGGATGTATGAAGCAGCCCAGAAAACCATTGTCGTTTGACCTGGACCTGTCTTCGAAGACCACGGAAGCCGCGCCGCCCGTTCCACCGGCGACCGCTCGTCCGGAGGAGGCGCCTACTGAACGACAGCAATTGGGCGTTCGGATCGCGAAAGACATTTACAAGAGGCTGCGGCGCAAGGCGCTGGAGGACGAAGTCCTCGTGCAGCATGTGGTTGAAAGAGCTGTGCGCGAATTGCTTGAACGCGAAGGCGGGTGATCAGGTAGCGGGGCAAATCTGTAACAGGTAACAAAAAAAGGGCCCACGGGGGGCCCCTTCTTTCTCGCCGGTGATGGTCTTCAGCCGTCAGCTTTGTAGCATGCTTACCAGCCGGAGAATGCGCTCGCCGACCCGGTCCGCCAGAGCCCACCACTTGACGGCGACATCGTGGGGGCCGTCCGCGATCGCGAGGTCGCCAACGTCGTCCAGAGCCTTCACCGCGGCCTTGGCAGCCCCCACGTCAGCACGAGTGCAGTCGCGGCCATCCTGGGCGGCCATCCGTCATTCTCTCGCCGTCCAGCGTCGCCTCGGTCAGCCTGTTCGCCAGGCCCGGCTTCGGTTGCAGCGCTACCCTGATTGCCTCCCGGCGCGCTCCGGCGGCTTCCTTGGCGAGCCGAGCGGCGTGCTCGGCGGCGGTGGCGGCCTCGTGTGCGGCAGCGAGCCGGGCGCTGTTCTCTTTGTGTTCTTTGATGGTCGCCAGTTAAGTCGTGGCCGCCAAATGCACGATGTCGGTCATAGGTCACCTGGAGATGGATGCGTTGGTATCGGGCCGCATCGGGATGGGCCACTGCGATAAGAGTGGGTAAATTTCATCCCACTTCGCAAGCCATTTCTACGGTGGATCGTAGAAAAAAGTGCAGTCTTCTTATGTCAACATTAAAAGGCGCTCGCCGCAATATTGTTGAAATTACTCTGGCATACCGATGCTCCCGAGCACTTCCGCAGCTTCCAAGTCATCGAGCCCGAGCGAAACTGCCGAAAGTTGTGCTGCAAGCACGGCATCGGCCAAGGCCGCCCTCGAACTCATCCCACCGGCTACTGCATCCCGTATGGCGGCTCGAACAGCGGCCCGCAGGGCGCGTCTTTGTTCAGGGGTGCCGAGTGTGCCCACCGTCGGCGGTTCTGATGGCACTGGGCGCGCCCGCACGGCCTTAGCCGCCGGTGGTGTCACCGCGGGTGCGCCGGGATCTGGGATGCGGAGATCACCGGTTAAAACGCGGACGTCCACGCCTAAGGACTTCGCGAGCGCGGCCAAGGTTTTGGCGCGCGGGACAGCATGTCCGGCCAGCGCTAGGCGTACGGCGTCCGCGCTCAAGCCTGCATCCAGGGATATCCGCCTCGGCGAACGGGAACGGGGATCCCGCTCCACAAGCTGGCGGAGGACCTCCGCGGGCCTGCCGGTAGCAGCAGGTCGCCCGCCGCCCTTGCTCGCGTCTTTTGCCATCTAGGAATCCGGCCGTGCCATCCATGATCGGCAATCCTGGCGACGAAAACAGGCACTCGCAAGCCAAATTTCGGCACACACCCAGGGGAGGCACCCATGTCCAGTTTGCGTGACGAAATTTTGCGCGTGTGCGAAGGGCATTGCTTGCGCACCGGCACTTCAATGGATGCCCTGTCCCGTCGGGCGCTTGGCGGTGATCATCATGCAATCCCCAACCTTCGCTGCGGCGGCTGGAGCGGTTGCTCGACTACATCGCCAAGGAGGAGCGCCGTAGGGCTACGGCCCGCAGGGAGGCCGACCATGGGTGACACCCCCGACGCTGACTCACCATCCTGATTGTCGCGCTACACTGGGGAGTCACCAAGGCCGCCTGGTCACGGTGCGAGGACGCCCCGACGCCGGATGCGCCCGCGAAGGCACCGGCAAAAATGGGGCGGAGATAGTCTCAGACGCCGTGGGTCTGATCGCCGAGAAAACTCGACAGGAAGGCGGCGACCGAATCGCCGCCCTCGTTACCTTCGTTGTCCTGCACGGAAGCACGTCGTGCTGGCTCCGCACGCCGGGCCCTTTCAGCGGCACGTGCGGCCCGCTCGGCCGCACGCTCTTCGCGCTCCTGGCGCCGCACCTCAGCCAGCCACTCAACCTCCGCCTGGCTGATGCCGGGGCACGCCCCTTCGCCACCGTGGCTGCGGTTCAGCAGCGGCCCGTTCGGAGCACGCCCAAGGCGTTGAATGGTGGCGACCTTAATGGCGAAAGCTGCGGACTCCAGCATCTTCCTTTCCAGGAACGTGATGACAGGCGGCGTGCCCGCGGCCAACAGCTCGCGGATAAGGAGCGCTTTCGGCGACATATCGTGCGGAGGTGGTCGGAGGTGCGCTCGGTATCGACTGCCCTTGCCTTTGCCAATGTAAAACGGCACGCCGGTGGCGGGGTGGGAATACTGGTAAACGTAGAACTCCTTGCGCTCGGCGCGGATTTTTTGTGGCTTTCTGCTCGTCGTCAGCCCCATCAGACAGCGGTGGATGTCTGATAATCCGGCGCTTGCTGGCATGAGACGCTCACTGGCGAGCGGTAGTCCGGGAGGACCGTCGGCGAACAACTGACTACTGCTTAGATGCAGGTGTTTTGCCACCGATTCTGCGACCTTGGTGCAGGACTACTGCTCACCAAGGGATGGGCCCCATGCATCAGTTTGTTCACATCAATGGCTACGGCCTCCACCTCGCGGCCACTCGGAAGAAGGAGGCGCACACGCTGGGTCAGGTCTTCCGCGAGATGCTCCGGGAGCAAGGCTTCTGCGGCCACCTTTCCAATCCGCGTCCGCCAATTCGTGTCACGGGTAACGACCCGCACACTCTACTTAGCTGGGTTGAACGCCAGCACGCGCGCCAAACGGTTGGCGGGCGTCACCTACGCAAGGATTGCTGGGTGGCACTCGTTGGCGTGACATCGTGGCCGGTGCAAGCCGCGAAGGTGCGGTCCTCGATGGCCGAGGTCGAGCGTTTCAAAGCTTGGCAGAAGCTCGACGTCGCGTGGCTGCGGCGCCAATTCCCGCATGCGGCGGCGTTCAGCGTCGTTCTGCATACGGATGAGAATTTCCTGCACCATCACTTCATTGTTGTCGCCGAGCATCTATCACTGACCATGGATATGCATCCTGGTCATCGGGCAAAGCGGCTAGCACGAGCAGCAGGAAGAGACACCGCCGCCGCGAACCGGGCCTACTGTGACGCGATGCGCGCCTGGCAAGATAGTTACCAAGGCGAAGTCGCCGGGGCGCTCGGCCTCAAGCGGATCTCGGACGCGCCGAGGCGCCGCCGGTCCACTGCCGCTGTAAGGGCCGCCGTCGCATCCGGAGAATGGACCCCGGGTGTCGGCCCTGTTCGTGAACGCAATGCGCTTGTCAACGGACGAGCTGAATGATTTCATAGGCTTACAGGCCATTTTACGGGAGTGTCCAGAAACTGGTGGGATCACGCGGCGATTTTGACAGTTACATCTGGCCGTCCGATGGGGTCGAACCGTTGACCGAAGCCGGAACCAAGCGTCCCGTTGTAAACTGCGCAGCGGACTTGCAGCACCAGGTTGGCGCCTCGCCGAGACCAGCGCCTCTGCTGCGACTTGTTCATCCGGCGATTGACCAGGAAATTCGCCGTGCCTTCCGTCACCGCAGTCCCAACGCGCATGCCGGCGCGGTATCGAGCGGCGTAGTTGACAAGCCGGGTGCTCTGGCTACGGAGATATTTGTCGATCTCGTGAAGCGCATGCCACAGTTTTCGGGATGCCACGCCTCGGGTTCGATGACCGCGCTCACCCTTGTAGAGATGCATGACCTTGCGGATGCGATCGAAGGTCTTCTGGGCATTTTTGGCCTTGCCGTTCCAGATGCGCCAGTGCAGCCGCTCGACCTCCGTGACGATTGTGGCCTTGGCCTCCTTGCGACCCGGTTCGTCGGTGAGCAATCCGCTTGCCGCCAGCTTCGCGTGCTGCAGCCGCATGGCGATGTGGAACCAATCTGCGATCGGCCGCGTGGTGACCCCGGCGTCGGCAAGAATCGATCGAAGCCCGGGACAGCCGTCGGTGAACGCTGTCACCTTTGTGGCAGCGGTTCCGCCGACTGCCTCGAGGCTCCGGCGAATCTGAACCGCAATGTCGGTGTTGGATCTGGCGACGGCACCGAAGACCTGCCGCCCGCCGTCGGATGTCTCGACGTTGCCAACACGAACTTCCAAATGCCGGTTACCTGCCTCGCAGCTACGAATGAACGTCGAGTCCGTGGTGACGGTGATGCTCATGGCTGCCGCCACCGGCTTGGCCGTTGGGATGTCACCAAGTTGCTCGCCGATCTTGAGCGTGTGGGCGCGCAATGTCTCGGGGCTCATGCCAACATCCGCCGGCAGAAGATGCGTCAGCACGTCGGCGGCGACACGAAAGGGCATCAGAGCGGAGAGATGGGCACGCAGCCGATCCAACTCAGGCGTCGATCGACAATGCGATGGCCAAGTGACACAGCGCTCGATGTGACCGCAGCTGACGCAACGAAACCGCGGCAGTTGTACCGTCACCTTGCCGAATGGTGTCGCGAGCAAATGGCATCGCCGGCCGTTGACGTGACACCGACCACTACAAGACGAACACTCTGGCCGCCGGGCCGCAAGATCTCCCGCTTGCGCGGCGACAATCGCTTGCTGCACGCATGCCAAAAGCTGCTTCGCCTCGGACAGCGTCAGCCCCAGATCGGCTATGTTGCTGGCCCCATCAGGCCGGCTGATCTCCATTACATCTACGCCAGACACCCCGCTGGGCATGCCCGTCTCGATCAATCGCAATACCCAACGCATTGACGGCCCCCAGGTCAACAGCTCCTGACCGGTCATATCGGTGCCCGTCACATCCCACCAGTTTCTGGACACTCCCCAAATCGAGCAGACCGACGGGCTGTGGAACAAAAGGTGTTGGGAAGTCTCCAGCCGGGCGGCAGCCGGGCCGCGACGTTCCGCTATCTGATGCGACACGCGCCAATGGACGAGCCCATACGGTCGCCCAGGTCGTCGCACGGCTGCGTTGCCAGCGATGTCGCCGCCAGCCGATCGACGTGCAACTGATCCGCACGATCGACCCTCACGGCGCGGCGGCGGCGATCAAAGCGTTGCTTGCCCAATTCGCGGCTGGCTCCGCGAGCACGCGGCACATCGGCTGAAATCACAGAACCATATCAGAACCACCCTGATGGTCAGCCGAATTTACCGCCTCCCGGTGGGCCGACATCATGGACGCCGGTTGCGCGACGCTATGCCGCCGTGCGGAACCGACGTTGCGCCGGATAGTCGGCATGGCCGCCGACTGCGTCGCCGACGTGGTGCTGACACTACGCGACCGCCGCGCCGAGACGGTGGCCGGCCCCAGAAGGACGATGCGCTGCTGCGTTTGGTCGAGACTGATCTCGTGCGGCTGGGGGCGTGACGTTTTTTCGGCAGACGCCAGCCGATCTCTCGACGTTCCGATGTCCGCCGATCTTTCGATGTTCCGGCGCAGTACGTTCAGGATCGCGCCTAGCGCCATTCCGAGGGCTGCCCCCAACACGGGGAAGAAGATCAGCGCCAGAGCGACGAAGGCGACGATGCGCATAAGTGATAAGTCCGATGCGGGTGGCGCGTAATAAGATGTAGGCAAATATGTTGCTACCCTTTATTATAGATTGCGCTTTATCAATACTATGGAAGCGGTATCGAAACCATTGCGGTCTGAGGTTTGAAGGCGGTTACGGCATGCCAGTCCCGGGCCGCCAGCGGGGCCGCCATGGACGCAGGGCCGGTTCATCAGCCCAAGACCTCGGAAACCTTCGAAGCTGTGCTAGACCGGCTACTCTCCGGGCCTCCGCTACCGCCAAAATGCGTGAGGTGCCACGAGACGCACGTTGCATCGCGGACCACGGCATGCGGCCAGAGTCCAAAGCTCGCGACCCTCGGGTTTATCGCTACACTGACGGTATGCAATCCATTTCCATACTCCGTTTTGATAACGATAATACTTGCTTCGGGTTCACCGAGACGAGGCCGGAGCGAACCTGCCGGTTGAGTTCGCCCCCCTTTGGGACGCCCGCGCATTACAAGACGCTACCCATTAACGCCGACATCACGCGTGGTGGCGTATCAGACGTTATACTCACGGCAATCAAGAGCAACGGCTATTACGTAGTTCAAGCCGATCCACAGAATGTCGCACGCCCTCGGTTTGGTGGCCGGTGACCGCTGGCGACCGTCAGAACGATCCGGAACGCCGAATGTCGATGTTCTCCAATCCGATCCGAACCGTCTTGTTGGCCCCATCAACCTCACCAAACTGACCGTCGAGGGTCTCGGCGACCGCTCCGCCGATCCGGCTGCCGGCGACCTTGGGGTGACCGTGAGATAAGGTTAGACGATATTGGCGGCGGCGGTCGAGCAGCCCGGAACGGAGGGGCACCAACCGCCTCCAGACCATTCTCCACCGGCCGGCCCAACGTTCTCCAGAACCCGATGCAGACGTTCTTGCCGCCGTGGGAACCTTGGTTGGCTCGCCTCACGAGGGTTCGAGACTTCTACACGACGAGCTAAATCAAGCCGCGTGCAACGTGTGCGGCCGCAAAGATGCTGTTTTCTCTGCGTTCGCCGATAGCCTGTGGCCTATTGCATCGACTCCGGTTCAGGAGCTTGAACGATATGTGATGAGGCTGGCGGAGCATCATCCTCTACCGAATCTGCATAGCGGTGACCCACGCTCGGGCCTAATCTAAAGTTCGTTGGCCAGACCATAAAACCGGTTGCGGCACGTATCTCGCGGATGATCTGCGGATTCCATGCTTCACATAGGAGGCAAGGTATGTCCCGCTTCATCATCGCTCTGTTTCTACTGTTTGCCGCGCAGCAAGCAAATGCCGAGTGCGGCTCGACCGCGAACCGTGCTGGCTGTGTCGGCCCCAATGGAGCGGCAACCTACAACAAGAACACCGGGCAGACCCACACCACTCAGTCCAACACCTATCACCGTTCGAACCAAGTTACACCGGGCACGAATGTTCAAGGCTCGGGTGGCAACAGCGCGACCAAGGCCGTGCAGCAGGGGTGCGCTTGGGTCAATGGCAGGCGGGTCTGCAACTGACCATGTGACCGAGGCTGTTCGGTGGCCTTGGGTGACGGTTCGGGAGGCTGGAAGATTCCTGCATGATCACGTATGAAGTCACCGCCACCGGGCCAAAAGGCTATCAGGTCACAGCAATCAGCCCGGATTGGCAGGGTGCCCTGGTGGGAGATTTTTGCTCCGCTTTAGCCGCTGAAGCGTTTGCCGAGTTGATGCGACAAATTGACGCCGACCGCTCGCACGCATGTCTCGACGGGTGATCCGCTTAAATCCGATAGCCGAGCCAAAGTGGACCTTCGGCCCTATCCGCCACCAAACAGGTCACCACGGAGCTTGCGAAGCGTGGCCGCTTCTCGCTCCAATCTGTCGATCTCTTCCCCCACCGCCGCAGCCAGCGTCGGGGTGGATGCTTCCCAACCGAGCGTGCGGAACACATGCTTGAGGTGCAGTTCAGTCTCGGAGGAGACCTTCCCACGTCGCCGTTCGTTGTGGAGTTCGGCGATGAATTGACCGGCTGCTGTCATGCGAGCAGGATAGAGGCATCGGCCTCCGGGTTCGTCCCGGCTATACGGCCTCTTTCAACTCCTTGGCTGCCCTGAAGGCGATCTTCTTGCTGGCCTTGATCTCGATGGTCTCGCCAGTCCCCGGATTCCTTCCCATTCGAGCGGGACGACTTTGCACTTGCAGAATGCCGAGGCCGGTCAAGCGGATTTTGTCGCCGTTCTGGAGATGGCGGGTGGCCAGCGTCATCAGGTCGCCCAACACGGCTTCGGCCTGCTTTTTCGGCAGGTCATTGCTCTCAGCCAACTCGGCGGCCATCTGCTTGAGCGTGATGGTGGCCGGGGATGCGGTGGATTTCGAGTCTAACGGCATGACAATCTCCCTGAACCAGTCTGGTGCGGATACCTGCCCGCAAGGTCTGGATTCGGTCAACAACACCCTCATTCCCGATGGATTGACGACCGACTCATAGAGGCATGATGATGGCAGACGGCAACGATATCATGCTTGAGATGCAGTTTGGTCTCGGACGAGACATTCCCGCTTCGCCGTTCTCTGTAGAGTTCGGCGATGAATTGCCCGGCTGCCGTCATCCGAGCAGCATAGAGCCGTTCGCCTCCGGGTTCGACATTGGCCTACACTTTCAATTCCTTTTCGGGAAGCGACGGAGGCTTCTGAGTGGCTTCGACCCTCATATTTGGCCGTAAGCAGGCAAACAGTTCTCGAACCAACGCCGCCGACCTGCCTCAGCCCGTGAGGCAAAGCAATCCGTTCCACAAGGGCGTGAGCGACCGGACCTGGGGTTGGCAGCCATGCCGTCAAGAGTATGCTGTGGAGGTAGACATGGGAGAAAGATCAATGCGGAAGACGATTGTTGCGGCCCTTCTTACAATTGGGCTTGCCGGCTCGGGCACGTGCTTTGCCCAGACAACGCCGGGCACTACGGGCCAGCCTTCCCAGACTTCACCCGCCCCATCATCAGCATTGCATTCCACTGCACGTGTTGCGCAATACAAGACCGAGGTAGACGCGAAGGCGCACTGCGGTTCGGATCAAGTGGTTTGGGGCAATACGCGGTCCCATGTCCTCCACGACCCCGGTACCAAATACTATGGCAAGACGACGCATGGGGCGTACGTGTGCAAAGGCGTGGCCATGAACGCGGGCTACCACGAGAGCCAGTGAAGCAGGCGATAGAAGTGCTTCGGGCGCAGGGGGCATCGGCTCTGCCCTTTGTGCTCCAACGTAAATGCACCGGCAGTGAGTATCACGTAAGTCACATGCGGTGCCGGCAAGGATTGATGCCGTTGGCGAAGTGAGACTTCTACAAGCAATGACTGGGGGAATTCCCAAACGGCGTCCAACCATTATCTCACACTGGCGAAGCAGTACACGCTGATGGCGGAACGGTCGGGGATTTGCGCCGGGGAGAAGCGTTTCGAAAGCTAGCAGAGGGCTATGCCATGCTCGCCGAAGTCGAGGATGGGAGCCGGCGGAAAACGACGGATGGATCAGCAAAGCGGCGGCCCACATGAGTGGAAGAACCTAAAGGCTCCCATCGGCCTCATCTGCGGCGAAGGCATGACGAAAGAGCGTTGGCGTTGCTCGTGCTGACGGTCAGCCAAGGGCGTGGTGGCTGACCTCTGGGCGATTCCATGAACAAATCGGGCCGCCGGGCTTTTGAATAGGCCGAAAATTGATCGTGCTGCGCTCCCAAAACGGCTGGGGATAATATGCACCCGACTTGCCGCTCGACATTCAGGGTCGATGCTAACTAGCTGTGGACCGCCAACCAAAAAGGTGAGGATTGCTGGGCAAGCTATTGTATCGCCTTGTTCTATGAGCTACCTTCGCCTGATGCATCCACGGCCGAACACCAATCGCAATATCCACGCATCTGTGGACAACGCCGGGGACAAAGTTGTGATCACTTTGCCGTAACTATTGAAACTACTTGGACTTCACGGGTTTGATCAAAATTAGGCAGGAGCGAGAACTGGTAGGTGCGGTTCGGCCTCGGAGGCACTCTGGCCGTTTTTCAGGTGGCGGAAATGGCCGATCGATCTGGTGGTGAACAATGACGGACACGGCGTATACGGGTGCGACGGTCTGCCATCACCATCTGCCACCCTCCCGCTCCAATGAAAGCAGAAAGACAATCAAACGTCGTTATGGTCTATGAATGCTCTGATCGGTCCGTACCTTAGTAGCTCTGCTTCGTGCCTCACCTCATTCACGAGTTGATCCAGACTGAGGTTAACGAACTGCCCGAGGGTGTACCGCAGCCGTACGATCCGATAAGCCTCCGCAATCACGTTGCCGTTGGCCATCATAAAGCTTCCCCCAATGAGACCTGACGATAAGGCACGTGCTGGTCGATGCTTCCCATTCCGATGAGACCGCCTGCCGCCATGTGAACCTTCGTGGACCGACCTTCCTCTGGCAGGCGGCGCCAATTTGGCAGACCTGTATGCGTGGCAGGTGTGAAGTACGCCACAGCGATGATACATGTGGCGTTCCAGCGAACTTCCGGCCTCTTGACCCTGCTTAGGGGAGCGTCTGCCGCCTACTGAACCTGCCAGGGCTGTCTCAAGGGGCTTCCAGACCGTGGGCTGCCGGGTTGCCGGTGACCTGTTGGGGTGACGGTCGGAGACGGATTGGGGACCCCTCAACGGTCGAGCACCCGGCCGTCGTCCTCAGACCCTCTCCGAGGCGGTCAGAGTCCGTTGATGCTTGCCAACCCATCAAGACCGTCTGCCGTCCGCTGAACATGGGTGGACTGACTCCAGGAGGTTTCGGCGACCGTGCGTGGGTGGGATGGGGCCGTCCAGAAGCCTCTCCAGGCCGCTCAAATCTGTCCGGCAATCCATCGTGGCCCGGAAAGCCACGGAAGCGTATCCGCCGCTCTGAGCCACCGGACGAAGCCTGCCAAGAAGCTGCCGCTTGGCTGGCACGGAGCGTTCTGGAGCCAAAAACCTCTGGTGTAACCACCGAGACCAATGGACATATTGATGCCGTTCTGATACCATCGGCAAAAGGAATCGACTTGAGACGTAGCAAAAGGGGATCGAAGTGCCTGCACACATGGGAATTGGCGACGTGCTGAGGACGGGAGCGGGTGTCCTTGTGGCAAATCTTTCTCTGTCAAAGAAGGCTAAGAGGCTTCGGGAAATGAAGGGGATCATCCCGGTTAGCATGTTGTGGGATCAGGCCCTAGCAAGCCGTAACAGGCGAGAGCACAGGTTTCACCAGTACCAGTCTTTCCGAGACTTTCTCGACACGTTCGGCCCTGATCATGTAGTGGGGAGAGATCAGATTAACACCCGCTGGTGCGACCCCAACGAATGGGAACTCTACCTGAAGCCAGGAACCGGTTTCGACATCACCTGCCGGACGTATTTCGAGGTGTTTCCCCGAATGGAGATGCTGATTATCACCCACAAAAGCGACAAGAATAAACTCAAGCGGATTGAGGCGACGCCGCAAGGCGAAAAGATGAGGATTGTCTGGTCTGAGGCGTAGTCCTTCGCTGGCCCACTTCGCTGACGTGATGCCTAGCTATTGCAGTCGCTGGCAACCGTCCACAACCACCAAGCCCGTCCGCCGCCCACGGAACCGTCATGACAACCCCGGCCCCCAGACCGATCCTCTCCACCGATCGCCGACCGTCCGCCGCCTTGAGCCTTGGACGGCTCGGCACTCGGCGTGAGTAGAACGGCACGGGTGACCACTCGCCCACGCATTCTCGTGATCGAGGTGCAGACGTGTATCGCGCGCTTCCTCACGATCGAATTGGACGACTTCCACTTCATATTGACATTACCTTCCGATGGGTTGGGGAGCCTTCGGAACAGGCATCTCGACCTTGTGCTGCTTGATACTGCGGTCACCGCTGAACTCAGGTCGGGAATTCTGGCGGAAGTGAAAGCAGCGAAGGTTCAGGTGGTCATGATCGGTGAGCCGCCGCTCGAACCGACTGAAGGACATCTTGTATCATCGACGCCGGCTTCGCCGGGCGATCTAGTTGCGCTACTGCGGCGATATATTCGTGAAGGATGAACCGTTGTCACCCGGTTCTTCAGCCAGAACAACCGTGCCCCCGAGATCGGACTCTGAAAGTCGGCCT
>Ga0210396_10005629_pt1 | contig 12061 bp, 9 predicted proteins | sample IncBWH17OmetaG_FD_155466 | JGI IMG/M metagenome (GOLD analysis project Ga0210396, IMG submission 155466) | Forest soil microbial communities from Barre Woods Harvard Forest LTER site, Petersham, Massachusetts, United States - Inc-BW-H-17-O ...
GAATCGGCCGGGGCGCATATCGGTAAAGTAGTGGAACAATACAATGTCATCGGCGTCGATACGCTCATCGGGGATATCGTCCCGCCGGAAAGCCTGATGAAAACGCTCACCGACCGGAAGATCGCCGAAGAGCAGAAGGTCACCTATGAAACCCAGATGAAAGCGCAGGAGACAAGGCAGAGCCTCGAAAAAGAAACAGCGATCGCCGAGATCCAAAAGGATATCGTGAAAGCCGACCAGGGGGTACTCATCGCCGAACGCATCGCCGACGCCAGCGTCAAGAAAGCGACGGGCGACGCGAACAGCGTACGGTTGCAGGCTAACGCGGAGGCCGACCGGCTGAAGCTCCTGGCCAGCGGGGAAGCCGAGAAGACAAGGCTGCTGGCGAAGGCCGATGCCGAGAAGATCGAGTGGCTGGCCAAGGCCGAATCGGAAAAGATCTCGCTTACCGGTAACGCCGAAGCGGAGAAGATCCTGGCCATCGGGAAGTCTTCCGCCGAATCGTATAAATTAGCCGTGGAAGCCATGGGCGGCAGCAATTTCACCCAGCTCAAGGTCATGGAAGCCATTGGCGAACAGCATATCAAGATCATGCCCGATATCCTCATTGGCGGCAGCGACGGCGCGAGCGGTCCGATCAACGGGCTGCTGGGGCTGCAGCTCCTGGAACAGCTGCGCAAGAAGCGCGACGATAACAAAGCCTAGAAAAAATAACGGCGAAGCCAACCCATGGCTTGCTGGCCCGACGTCGCACAGATGGAACAGGGCTGCGGAGACGTACTGTCGTTTTCGTTCTCCCACTCAAAGGACTTGTCATAATGCGCCTTATCGAAGACATGCAGGCCATTGCCTTTGGGGACGATGTAGAGCGGGGCTTGTCCGGGCTCCGGCGGGCTGATCCGGAAACCGCGTACACCGGGAAGGGTATCGGAGCCCAACCAGCGGAGATCGATGCCTTCGGCATCTTTGCCGTGTGCATACCGGATATACGCGCGGTGGTTGTCTTTGATCCAGAAAGAGAGGCTTTCATACGCATCCGAATCCGGCGCGCCGGTGGACCAGGTGGCTACATGAACATCCTGGCCGGCGTGTGACAGGATAAGGGCTGCCAGTAGCACGAAGGTCTTGAACATAGTACTCAAAATACAATATATTTGAGCATGTACAAAACCTGCCGTTTCTTCCTGTTCCTGCTTTTTTTTAGTGGCATAAATAACGCCTGGGGGCAGACCGGCTTCATCGGGCAAAACGAGCGCGCCGCGCCGGGCGTGCCCTATGCGCTGGCGCGTTACCGGAGCGCGATCCTGACGGATATCCATTATGCCCTTACCTTCCATCTCCCCGTGGAAAAAGAAAAGCCGGTACAGGGAGAAGAACGGCTGCTGTTCACCCTTGGCAAGAGCGCCAACGCCGGCGAGCCCCTCCTGCTGGATTTCAAGGCGCCTGCGGCGGCACTGCGCTGGGCCCGGGTTAACGGTCACGCCATAGACCTGGCAATCCGGGACGAACACCTGGCGATCCCCGCGGCATTCCTGCATGCCGGTGCCGACACCATCGAAATAGCCTTCACTGCCGGGAATGCAGCGCTTAACCGTAACAGTGAGTTCCTGTATACACTTCTCGTGCCAGACAGGGCCCGGACGCTTTTCCCTTGTTTCGACCAGCCCGATCTCAAGGCTATCTTCACCCTGACGCTCACCGCGCCCGCGGGCTGGACGGTCATGGGCAATGCCCCGTTGCTGGATTCGACGGCGCCGGGCGACAGCTGCCGGTTTCGGTTTCTGCCTTCCGATCGCATTCCTACCTATCTGTTCTCGTTCGTCGCTGGAAGATGGTCGTCCGCCACGCGAACGGTCGACGGCCGCCCTATGCGGTTCCTCTATCGCGAGACCGACAGCACCAAGCTCAGGCTGAGTCTCGATTCCATTTTCCGCATCGAAGGACAGGCGTTAAGGTTCATGCAGGATTATACCGGCATCGCCTATCCGTTCCAAAAACTGGATATCGTCGCCGTTCCCGATTTTCAATTCGGGGGTATGGAGCATGTGGGAGCGATCCTGTTCAAGGCAAGCTCGCTCTTCCTGGATTCGGGCGCCACGCGGGAGCAGTTCATCAGCCGGAGCAACCTGCTGTCGCACGAGACGGCGCATATGTGGTTTGGCGACCTGGTGACGATGACCTGGTTCAACGATGTCTGGATGAAGGAGGTCTTTGCGAATTTCATGGCGGATAAGATCAGCAGGATCACCTTGCCCGATGGGAATTATGATCTCAAATTCCTCGCCGATCATTATCCGGCTGCCTATAGCGTCGACCGGACCGCGGGTACCCATCCGATCCGGCAGCAGCTGGACAATCTGCAGGAGGCCGGTTCGCTTTATGGCAATATCATCTATCATAAGGCGCCCATCGTGATGCGGCAACTGGAGCTGCTGATCGGAGAGGAGCCTTTTCGAAAGGGTCTTCAGGATTATTTGCATGCCCACGAATATGGCAATGCGAGCTGGCCCGACCTGCTGCGCTCGATGCAAAAATATACGACCGTCGATCTAACTGCGTGGAATAAGGTGTGGGTGGATGGCACCGGCCGGCCGTTGATCTTTTCCCGGACCGGGCCTGGTTACCACGGACATAGGCATAAGGGAGGGGGTGATACCCTTACGCTCAGCGAGCTTCAGATCGTGCAGCAGGGCGAGGATGGCTCCCAGCGGTGCTGGCCGCAGGTGTTTACCGATGTGGTCTTCTACCATGATCATGTCGATACACTTACTATAAACATGAATGCCCGAAAAGTGCCTTTTCCCGGAACGAGCGGTAAGTCCAAGCCAGAGTATATGTTCCCGAATGCCAACGGGTATGCGTATGGACTTTTTGGCGCGGGTGAAGGAATGATAAAATGGTTGGTGGAAGATAGCATGCGCAGGCTTGGTCCGGTGACCCGTGCAGCGGCGTACATCAATCTCTACGAGAACATGCTGGACGGGAAAGGCAGCTCCCCGGAGCAATTGCTGGGATTCAACAGGCTTGCGCTGACCCGCGAGCCGGAGGAGCTGAACCTGAATATCCTGCTGGATCAGCTGAGCTCGATCTTCTGGCGTTTCCTGACGCCGGCGGAGCGGACTTCGATTGCCGCGGGACTGGAGGCCGACTTGTGGCAGACGATGCTGCGTGTACCGGCGGCTAATGAGAAGAAGCTTTTATTCCGTACTTATAGCGGGATCGTGCTAAGCAGGGAAGGAGAGGACCGGCTCTATGGGATATGGAAGGATCAACGGCCGCCTGCCGGGGTAAATTTGTCGGAGGACGATTATACGGGTTTGGCTGCGTCTTTGGCCCTGCGTGTTTATCCGGGATATGCCGATATCTTGAAGGAGCAGGGGGACCGGATCCGGAACAGCGATCGCCGCGAACGATGGCGCTATCTACAAGCGGCCTTATCGGCCGATACGGCGGAACGGGATCGTTTTTTTGCCTCGCTGCAGGATCCGGTGGCGCGCAGAAAAGAGGCCTGGGTGCTCACGGCCTTGTCCTACCTGCATCATCCCTTGCGTACGGCGTATTCGGAGAAATACCTGCCGGCGACGCTGGACTGGCTCGAAGACATCCAGCGTACGGGCGATGTCTTTTTCCCGCAGAGCTGGCTGGGGGCAAGCTTCAGCTATTATCAAACGGCCGGCGCCGCGCAGATCGTGACCGGTTTTTTGGGGCGGCATCCGGATTATAATATCCGGTTAAAAGCTAAGATCCTCCAGGCGACGGATAATCTGATGCGGGCGCAGAAGATTACTGCGGTTTCACGGTAGAGTCGGTGGCGGCGGCCGGTGTTTCGGTCTTTTTGGGTTGCACGATATCGAGCAGCTCGACATCGAAGACCAGCGTAGAACCCGGGGCGATCATCGGACCCGCCTGCTGGTCGCCATAGGCCAAATTCGAGGGAATAAAGAGTTTCCATTTACTGCCTACCGGCATCATCTGCAGGGCCTCGGTCCAGCCGGGGATGACGCCATTGACGGACAGCTCGATGGGTTGTCCTCTTTCCACGCTGCTATCGAAGACCCTGCCGTCGATCAGGGTGCCATGGTAGTGAACGCGGACCATATCGGTGAGGGCCGGTTTGGGACCGGCGCCTGCTTTCAGCACAAGGTATTGCAGACCGCTGGGCGTAGTGACAACGCCGGGTTTGTTTTTGTTGGCGGCCAGAAAGTCCTGCCCCTGTTTTTTGGCAACGGAGGCTTTCTCGGCCTTGGCCTTTTGCATGTAGTTGACGATACACGTATTCGCCTGTTGTTCGTCCAGCACTAATTTGTTCCCTTTGTTGACATCGTTGATAGCGCGCATAACCAGCGCGGTGTTGATATTGGAGATGTTCTGCTGTTTGTAGAAATTCGCGACGCTGAGGCCGATCGCATAGCTCAGCGAGTCCTGCGTGGTTTTGAGGGCTACCGGTGCGGCGGTCGTAGCGGGCTTATGCGTTGCAACGGGATGTGCGGTCTGCGCCAGTGAAGGCAGCGCGATGGCTGCACAAAGTGTCGATGCGAGGAGTACCTTCATATATATATTATTCTTGAATAAGTCGCAAAAATAGGGTTTATTGCTTACTTTTAATCCTGCTAAAAAACAAAATATCCATGATCAAAAAACTTACCACTGTCACAGTTCTCGCTTTGTTCTCCGTAATGATCACCCATGCCCAGGGTTCCCTGCTCGGTAAGGGCCTCAGCTCCGACGATATCGTCTCCGGTCTCAAAGACGCGCTGAATAAAGGCACCCAAAAAAGTACCGAAAAGCTCTCTGCTGCCGATGGTTTTTTTAAGGATGCCGCGGTCAAGATCCTGTTGCCTCCGGAAGCGGTCAAGATGGAATCGACGCTGCGTAAAGCTGGTTTTGGCGCGCAGGTCGACAAGGCCATCCTGGACATCAACCGCGCTGCAGAAGATGCCGCCAAATCCGCCGCTCCTATTTTTTTGAACGCTATCAAGAATATGAGTGTTACCGATGGTCTCAATATCCTGCGGGGATCCGATACGTCGGCTACCGCCTATTTGCGGAAATCGACCAGTGCGCAGCTCTATGCGGCCTTTCTTCCTGTGATCAAGCAGTCACTGGATAAAGTGGGCGCCACTTCGTCCTGGAATACGGTAGTAGGCACCTATAACAAGATCCCGTTCCAGAAAAAGATCAATCCCGATCTGCCTGCCTACTCAACGGATAAGGCGCTCTATGGGGTCTTCTTTTATGTCGCCGTGGAAGAAAAGAACATCCGTGCGAATCCCGCGGGACAGGCTGACGATCTGTTGAAAAAAGTATTCGGCGGACTTTAAACCAGTATGTTTGCCCGCGCGCGTTCGCTTTACCAAAATGCTTATAGTGGTCTTTCCAGGAATACCTGGCTGTTGTCCATCGTGCTGTTGATCAACAGGAGCGGGACGATGGTGGTTCCGTTCATGACGATCTATCTGACGCGGCCGGCGATGGGGTATAGTCTTGGTCAGGCAGGAGCCGTGGTAGGCGTCTTTGGTTTGGGGTCCGTTTGCGGCGGCTGGATTGGCGGCCGGCTTACCGATAGGATCGGGTTTCACCGGGTACAGGTTGTCACGCTGGCCGGAGGCGGTCTTCTGTTCATGCTGTTGGGTCAGCTTAAAAGCTATCCGCTGATCTGCTGCTGTGCGTTCGTCCTGAACCTGGTGAACGATGCCTTTCGCCCGGCCAATTCGACGGCCATCGCCGCCTACAGCAAGGAAGAGAATCGCACCCGTTCGTATTCCTTGAACCGGCTGGCCATCAATCTGGGCTGGGCCCTGGGCGGGACCATCGGCGGCATCCTGGCTTCGGTAAATATTCATGCCTTATTTTGGGTGGACGGCGGCACCAATCTACTGGCGGCTTTGCTGCTGCGTTTTTTTCTCGGTCATTCGACGGAGCCGGCTAAGACAATGCGTGCCGAAAACGCGGATGAAAAAGTACGTTCCCCTTACCGTGACAAGATCTATCTGGCATTCATCGCCTGCACGATCGGCTACGCCGCCTGTTTTTTTCAATTGTTCTCGGTCCTGCCGGTCTTTTATAAGCGGGTCTTTCATATGCCCGAATACATGATCGGGCTGTTGATGACCATGAATGGTTTGCTCATTGCCTGTTTTGAAATGGTGCTTGTCTTTAAAATGGAAGGGCGCCGGCATAGCCTGGTCTATGTTTTTTATGGGACCATCCTGGTAGGGCTGACCTATTTCCTGCTCAATATTCTTCCCGGGTACGCTTACACAGCCTATTTTTGCATGTTTCTGATGACGGCAGGCGAGATCCTGTCCATGTCGTTCCTGAATTCGTTTTGGATCTCGCGTACCGAGGTCGCTAACCGGGGGCAGTATGCCGGGCTGTATACCATTGCCTGGTCGACCGCGCAGGTCATCGGACCCGCGGGGGGCGCCGAGATCGCCCAGCATGCCGGTTTCCGGTTCTTGTGGTGGCTGGTCGGCGGCGTCTGTCTGCTGGCGGCATTCGGGTTCAGGCGGCTGAGAAAAGTACAATAAGCCGCCACGGGCGGCTTGTCCGACAGGACAGACATTAGCGCTTTGCGGGAGATACGCTAATTTTCTGCCAAGCGTATCTCCCGCGCAATATCGACAGCTGATGAGTGAAGAAAAAATGCAGATGTTCCGTAACCGGTTGACCAAGGTCTACCGGCATGTGGTCAAGACCGCGCGGCGGCAGGGCGTCACCTGTTATCGCATCTATGACCATGACCTGCCGGAATTCCCTTTTTGTATCGAGCGGTATGAGGACAAGCTTTATCTGGCCGAATACCAGCGCCGCCATGGCATGACGGAGGAAGAGCACGAGCAGTGGCTGGAGTCGTGTATCCCCACGATCAGCGAAGTCCTGGAAACGCCCGACGAAAGGATCTATTATCGCGAGCGCCGCCGTAAGGCCGGCCGGCAGGGGCAGTATGAAAAACTATCCAGCGAAGAAGATTTCTTTATCGCGCATGAGGCCGGGCTTTCTTTCAGGATCAACCTCACGGATTATCTCGATACCGGGTTGTTCCTCGATCACCGCATCACCCGGGGGATGGTCCGTGAAGAAGCGGCGGGCAAAAAAATGCTGAACCTGTTTTGCTATACCGGGTCCTTCTCCGTTTATGCGGCGGCGGGCGGTGCGGCGCAGGTGGACTCCGTGGATCTGTCGAAAACCTATCTGAACTGGGCGGAAGGCAATATGGAGCTGAATGTCCCTGCAGGTTCCGGCGCCGGGAAACGGCACTTCATCCATGCCGATGTGAAACAATGGCTGGACGAGATCCCGGCGGACGGATACGACCTGGTGGTCATGGACCCGCCGACCTTCAGCAACAGCAAACGCATGAAAGATTTCCTGGACATCCAGCGGGATCATGCGGAGCTCATCAATAAGACGCTGCGTGCTATGAAACCCGGCGGTATCCTGTATTTCAGCACCAACTATCGCAGGTTCCAGCTCGAGACGGAGAAGCTCACGGCCGCTTCGGTGAAAGACATCACCAAGGCCACTACGCCGTTCGATTTTCAGGGAAAGCTTTTCCGGTATTGCTTCAAACTTTTAAAATAAGAAAGGCCCCGCGGGGCCTTCTTGTTATTTGAGGGGAATGTCCCGTTTCACCATGTCATTGCGGTTGGCCATCTCCCACGCCGTATAGAACACCAGCCGCGCCCGTTTTTCCATGAGATCATAGTCGATCTTGTCCGGCGTATCGGTGGGCTGGTGATAATCTTTGTGGATGCCGTCGAAATAGAAGATAATGGGTACACCTTTACGCGCGAAGTTGTAATGGTCGCTGCGATAATAGATGCGATCCGGGTCGTTGGGATCGTCGAATTTATAATCCAGCTCCAGCTTTGTATACTTCTTATTGTTCCCTTCGCTGATGGGTTTGAGCTCGGAAGACAGCTTGTCGCTGCCGACGACGTAGACGTAGTTCATGGAGTCGCCGTATTTGCGATTGGGGTCGATGCGTCCGATCATATCGATGTTCAGATCGGCGGTCAGGTGATCGAGCGGATAGGTGGGATGGTCCGAGAAATATTCGGAGCCCAGGAGTCCCTTCTCTTCACCGGAATTGGCGAGGAAGAGGATGCTGCGACGGGGGCCTTTGCCGGCTGCCTTGGCCTTGGCGAAGGCCTGGGCCAGTTCCAGGATGCTCACGGTGCCGGAGCCGTCGTCATCGGCGCCGTACCAGATGACGGTATCGCGTTTTCCCAGATGGTCATAGTGGGCGGAAAGGACGAGGACCTGGTCTTTCAGATCGGTGCCTTCGAGAAAGCCGAGCACATCACTGCTTTGTAGTTTGAGCGCCGATTTCCGGAAACCCAGGCGGACATTCACCGTGTAGGCCTTTGGCCGGGGCTCGCCGTTTTGGGCGGCGGCGTAATCGTCGCCGAGGATGGCCCGGGCCACCGTTTCCGTGATATAATATGTATTGAGAGAAATGGTTTTTTTGTAGGGGTCGAGGCTCATCCGGCCCTTGGTATCGAGGAGGGCGCGGGGGATTGCTGGCTGTATGACCAGGACCGCAGCGGCGCCATTCTTTTGGGCCGCGTCCTGCTTGGCAATGGGTCTGCCGCCGGGCGTCGTACTGCGGGGGCCGCCCGCGAGAACCAGGACGATCTTGCCCCGGACGTTAAGGTCTTTGTAGTCGTTACGCGTGGAATCGCTGATGCCATAACCGGCGTACACGACTTCGCTGGCCATCAGCTCGGCGGTATAGTTGTTGGATACGCTGACGGCAAAATCTTTTTTGAGGGTAAAGGGCTGGTCGTTGACGCTCAGCGAAGCGTCTACGAGCGAATCCTGGTACACGGGATAGTACAACTGATAGCTGCTACCACCGCCCCCGGGCAGCAATCCCAGCGAACGAAAATGGTTCTCGATATAGGCGGCTGCCTTGCGTTGTCCTTCCGTCGCTGTTTCGCGGCCTTCGAAATCGGCGCTGGCGACGATGTACAAATGTTTTTTCAGATCGGCCGCGGTGACCGTTTTGGCAAATGGCTCGGGGTTGGGTATCTTTTGTGCCTGCACGGCGCCGGCGGCGCAAAGCAGGGACAGGAATAGGAACTTTCTCATGGCCCAAATATAGGGTCAATTCCCCAATTCGCTGAGCTCGAGCCAGCGTAATTCCTTATCGTCCAATATTTGACCGATCTCTCCGATGCGGATCGACAGCAGTTGCAGCTCATCGAAGGGGGCTGCGCCGCTGTTGAGCTTTTCGGTGATACTTTGTTTTTCCGTAGTAAGGGCCGCGATCTCCTTTTCAAGGTTTTCAAATTCTCTTTTTTCTTTATAGGTCAGCTGCCGTTTGGGCGGGGCCCCGGCCTGGGGTGTTGCCGGCCCTTCGTTTGCGGATTTCGCTGGTGGCTGCTCGTTAGGGTAGGGGGCGTCTTCTTCGTTGTTCTTTTGAAAATCGCGGTATTGCGAATAATTGCCGGGAAAATCGCGGATCAATCCATCGCCTTCCAGCACAAGCAGGTGATCTACGAGCCGGTCCATGAAATAGCGGTCGTGCGAGACGATGAGTAAACAACCCTGGTATTCGCTCAAAAAATTCTCCAGGATGGCCAGGGTGGGCAGGTCCAGGTCGTTGGTCGGTTCGTCGAGGACGAGAAAATTGGGGTTCCGGAAAAGGATGGACAGCAGATGCAGCCGCCGTTTTTCTCCGCCGCTCAACTTGGAGATATAGGTATATTGTTGTTCCGGCGGGAACAAAAAGAGATTGAGGAACTGGGCCGCGCTCAGCGACCCGCCCGCCGCCAGGGGAAAATGTTCGGCGATGTTCTTCACGAATTCGATGACCCGCATGTCCTCTTTGACCACCAACCCTGCCTGCGAGTAATTGCCGAAGATCACGGTCTCGCCGACATTGACCTTTCCGCTGTCCGCCTGTTCGAGGCCTTGCAGGAGATTGATAAAGGTGGATTTGCCGACGCCGTTGCGGCCGATGACGCCGACGCGTTCCCCGCGTTTGAAAGTATAATCGAATCCTTTTAAGATGACCTTATCGCCAAAACTTTTGTAAACCTTTTTGAGCTCCACCACCTTTCCGCCCAGACGGTTCATCTTCATCTGCAGTTCGATCTGCTGATCTTCTATCTTTTGTTTGGCGCGGGCCTCTACGACATAGAAATTATCCTGGCGGCTCTTGCTCTTGGTCGTGCGGGCCTTGGGCTGTTTGCGCATCCATTCCAGCTCCTTGCGGTAGGTATTGCGGGCTTTTTCGATGGAGGAAGTGTCGTTCTCCAGCCGGGCCGCTTTTTTCTCGAGATAGTTCTCGTAATTGCCTTTATAGACAAACAGATTGCTGCTATCCATCTCCCAGATCTCCTCGGTGACATTGTCCAGGAAATAACGGTCGTGGGTGACCAGGAGCAGTGTGACTTTCTCGTGATTCAGATAGTGTTCCAGCCATTCGACCATTTCTACGTCGAGATGGTTGGTAGGCTCGTCCATGATCAGCAACACGTGTTTATGTTCGAACCCGATATCGATCAGGGTGCGGGCCAGCGCGACCCTTTTGCGTTGTCCCCCGGAGAGGGTGCCGGCAGGCTGGTTGAGCTGATGGATATTCAGTTTTCCGAGGATCTGTTTGACCTTGGTATCGAAATCCCAGGCGTTCAGTTCGTCCACCCTGACGATGGCATTGGTCAGCAGGTCGGTATCCCCCGAATCCGACGCGGCTTCGAAGTCCTTGATCGCATTGATCATGGGGTGATCGTGGTGAAAGATATTGTCGAGGATCGACTTGTTTTCGACGAATACGGGTTCCTGTTCGAACAGGGCCACTGTGACGTCTTTATGGATCCAGACGGTGCCGCCTTCGGCGGTGTCTTTACCGGAGAGTATCTTCAGGAGGGTGGATTTGCCGCTACCGTTGCGGGCAACCAGGGCGATCTTGTCGCCTTCTTCGATATGAAAAGTGATATTGTTGAAAAGCGGCTTTACGCCGTATGACTTGCTTAACCCTTCGACGGAGACATAATGCATGCGTCAAAGATACGACGGCGGGGGGACTTTCCCCCCACCATCGCAGTATCTTATTATGCTTTTACGAATTCCAGATTGGCATGCAACCGGACCTCATCGCTCACGACCAGGCCGCCGGCTTCCGTGACAGCGTGCCAGTTGAGACCGAAGTCCTTACGGTTGATCTTGCCATTGACCGTGATGCCGGCGCGGGTATTGCCCCAGGGATCCTTGATGACACCGCCGAATTCGGCCTGGAATTTTACGGGCTTTGTCGTGTCACGGATGGTCAGGTTGCCGTATACATTATAAGAGCCGTCGTTATCGACGTCCTCGTATTTGGTGGCTACGAATTTCAGCTGCGGATGTTGTTCCGCGTGGAAGAAATCCGGGGATTTCAGGTGGGTGTCGCGTTGTTCGGCGTTGGTAGTGATCGAATCGATGTCGGCGGTAAACTCCACCTTGGCGGTCTTGAAATCTTCCCCTTCCGTTTCCACCGTGGCGTTGAATTTGGTAAACCGGCCGGTAACATTAGAAATCATCATGTGTTTTACCTTGAATTCCACTTCGGAGTGCGCGGGATCGAGTACCCATTTTGTCGTAGCCATAACAAGTAATTTTGATGTTTAAACAATGAAATTAAGACAATTATTTTTCTTTGACAAAGTTAGGTTGCATCACTCCCTCCAGCCATTAACCTACATTAAGACTTTGTGACCTCTGCAAAAAAAATGCCGTCCCCCCTTTCCGGGTGGACGGCTCTCGCGGCGTAGCCCTATAGGCCCAAAGTATAGGCCACGCGCAGCCCCAGCATATTCAACGTACCGCTGCCGTTATTCCAGAAGCTTTGCGTCGATTCCCAGTAAAAGCCGGCATCCAAATAATTCTTATGCGACAGCTTCACCAGCACACCGACCTGCGGCGAATAGGTAAATCCGGCGCTCTTATCGGCCTGGGCATTGTTCTTATTGGCAAGGATGGTGGCTCCGGCCTGTCCCTGCACATAAAGGAAGTTATCGACGAAGAAATACTTAAGGCCTGCCTTTAACGGGATCGTCTGCAGGTCCTGACC
>Ga0210396_10005631_pt1 | contig 12059 bp, 9 predicted proteins | sample IncBWH17OmetaG_FD_155466 | JGI IMG/M metagenome (GOLD analysis project Ga0210396, IMG submission 155466) | Forest soil microbial communities from Barre Woods Harvard Forest LTER site, Petersham, Massachusetts, United States - Inc-BW-H-17-O ...
TGCACATGCCGTCCCGGTCTACGATGAAGCGCTAGGGCTGATGCCGAATAGTGTCGATCTGAACCTGGATTATGCGGGAGCGGCTCTCGACGGATTTGAGTGGAGAAAGGCGAAGACGCTGGCTTCCACGACGCTGGAATTGCTAAAGAACAGCGGGAAGCCACCTAGCCCAGCTGCGATTTCTCTTCTGGCCCAGGCAATGATGGGCCTTGGTGAATACAAAGAGGCTGTGGAAGAGTTCAAGACGCTGGCCGAGTTGCAGCCTGGATTCGAGAGTTCTTATGCCCTGGCCGGAGCCTACCTTGCTCTTGGCGATAAGGCGAATGCTGAGAAGATATTTGCCGATATGCAGGCACAATTTGGAGATATTGCGGAACTTCATTTCAAGTTAGGCCGACTTTATGGGCAGGCCACGTTCTACGAAGACGCAATCCACGAGTTCAAGATAGCGATTGCCAGGGACGATCTTCTGCGGGGCGCGCATTTTTCACTAGGCGCCACTTACATGATGCAGACCGGCGAGCCTTCTTACGGCGAGGCAGAGCCAGAGCTTCGCAAAGAGCTCGCGGTAGACTCCCGCCAGCCCCTGGCCTATATAGCGCTGGGCCGGATTGAGCTGATCCAGCGCAGATATCTGGAAGGAGAGTCAGACTTGAAGCGCGCTATTGAGCTCGATCCACTCAGTACGGCGGCTTATGCACTTCTCGGCCAACTCTACACCGAATTAGGAAGGATTGATGACGCCGAGACTGCGTTCCGCAAGCAGATAGCGATAACCCTGGTCCCAGCAAAGAACGAATACGAGGTGGAGCGTGCTCACTTCTGTCTTGGCCGGCTGCTGATGAAGACCGGCAATCTGGCTGAAGGGCGCAAGGAACTGGAAATCTCGCGTGATCTGCTTATCGAGAAAGCGCAACAGGCAGAGTCGAGGCTGCACGGAAATACGGTGTTCAGGCTGCAGGACGGAAAGACGCACGAAGCCAATCCCGAAGACATAGAAGAACAGGAAAATCTGGAGAGCGAAGCGGGACACATGATCGCGAGCAGCTATGACAGCCTCGGCGTTCACGCCGCAACCGCCGGAGATTTTGCGGCGGCGGCCGGATACTTCAAGCGTGCCGCGCATTGGGACCTCAAACTCGGGAATATTGACAATAAGTGGGGCCGTGCGGCCTTTGCCGCGGGCGACTATTCAGATGCGGTTGGACCGTTAAACAGGGCCCTCGCGTTGCATCCAGAAGACGACGGTATCCGCTCTATGCTCGGGATGAGCCTTTTCGTAATCCAGGATTACACCCAGACCTATCTGGCGCTGCAGCCGATGGAAGCAAGACTGGATCCGAATACTCCACTGGGTCTGGCGTATATCGGGTCCATGGCGATCGCCGGAAATTATGAAAAGGGGGTGGCCCAGCTGCATTCTCTCGAGGCGGCTCATCCTGAGGCGGGGGAGATACATCGACTCCTTGGCGAGGCATATGCAAGCAGGAAGCTTTATAGCCTGGCTGCCGAAGAGCTGCACGCTGCTTTGCGCTTGCTGCCCACCAGTGCAGCGGCGAAGTATGCATTGGCGCTTGTTGATTTGGACCTCGGAGAAAAAGCTAATGCGCAAAAGCTGTTATCTGAACTGACGAAATCCGGATCGAAGGACGATGCAGTTTATTATCTGCTCGGCCGTCTGCAGTTGGGGTCAGGATCGATCAAGGCCGCAGTCGGCAACCTGGAGACGGCCGTCAAGATGAATAGTGGCAATGCGGCATACCATCGGGAGTTAGCTGAAGCCTACCGCAAGAATGAACAGCCACGAGACGCCGAAAGCGAACTTCAGAAATCCGCGAAGCTGGAATCGCAAAGTGCGGACGTCATCACCGTGAAAGCACAATTCTAGCCCGCGATTGTGCGGGCGCAGCCATCACATTCATCACAACCGTATTCATCAGAGTCCCGAAGGTGTGGTCGTCCAACCTACTCAATAGCGCATGATTCCAACAGCCTGAAGGCTGCTGCTCCCTCCACGTTCTCCACCTCCACGCGCGCTTCCCGCTGGAATTCTAAGCGCAGACCCTTCGGGCCCAGCGCAGAGCTTTCCGCCGCTCCCTAAAGCTGGTATGCTGCGTGCGCAGAGAAAACCGATTTACATGAGGAGTGCAAGGCAATGTGGTTCCTGGGAATGGATGTGGGTACGGGCGGCACGCGGGCCGTTGTTGTTGACGGCGACGGCAAACTCATCAGCGGAGCCTCGAGCGAGCATGCTCCCTTCCGCACGCCGCACCCTGGCTGGGCGGAACAGGATCCTGAGGACTGGTGGCGCGCTGCGCAGGATGCGATCAAGTCGGCGCTGGCCTCTGCACCGCAGCCGCATCAGCCCATCGCAGGAATCGGACTGACCGGGCAGATGCACGGTGCGGTGATGCTCGATGAAAATGGCGCGGTACTGCGCCCATCGCTGATCTGGTGCGACACGCGCACACAGCCCGAGTGCGACTGGCTGACGGAGAAGATCGGTTACGAGAAACTGATTGAGCTCACCTGCAATCCCGCTCTACCGAATTTCACGCTTACAAAATTACTGTGGGTGAAAAAGCACGAGCCGGAAATTTTCGCGAAGATCCGTCACATCATGTGCCCGAAAGACTACGTGCGCTATCGCCTCACGGGCGAATTTGCGATCGATGTGCAGGAGGCGAGCGGGACGCTGCTGCTGGATGTGACGCATCGCCGCTGGTCGAAGGAAGTGGCGGAAGTTGCAGGCATTCCAGAAAGCTGGTTGCCCAAGGTGTACGAGTCGCCCGAGGTCTGCGCGCGCATCAGCGACACCGCGGCAGGTTTGACGGGGTTGAAAGCCGGCACCCCGGTTGTTGCCGGCGCAGGCGATCAGGGCGCGGGTGCGGTAGGCATGGGTATTCTGCAGCCGGGCTCGGTGTCGGCGACGATAGGCACTTCTGGCGTGGTCTTCGCCGCAACCGCACAACCGACGAAAGACCCCAAAGGCCGTCTGCATACCTTTTGCCACGCGGTGCCCGGTGTGTGGCACGTCATGGGCGTGACGCAGTCGGCGGGCTTGAGTTTCCGCTGGTTGAAAGAGACGTTTTTCGCCGGGCAGGATTACGACGCATTGACAGCCGCAGCCGCTAAAGTTCCCGCGGGGAGCGAAGGCCTGATGTGGGCGCCGTACCTGCTGGGCGAACGCACTCCTCATCTCGACCCGCAGGTGCGCGCTGCATTTGCGGGCATCTCAACGGTGCACACGGCGGCACATTTCACGCGTGCGGTGCTCGAAGGCGTTGCTTATTCTTTGCAGGACACATTCACGCTTTTCGCGGAGTTGGGAATTCCGGTGAGCGCGGTGCGGCTCGGCGGCGGTGGTGCGCGCGGGCCGCTCTGGCGCAAAATTCAGGCTGGCGTTTACGGCAGGGCGGTCGAAATTCTCACCGCCGAAGAGGGCGGGGCGTTTGGTTGCGCGCTGATGGCAGGAGTGGGCACACGCCACTGGACGAGCCTCGATGCGGCATCCGGACAGGCAATTGAAGTGGCGCAGCGCATCGAACCTGCAGCCGCCGACGTCGCCGCATACAAGTCGGAATACGCCGGGTGGCGCAAGCTCTATCCGGCGCTGCGGACCTTAGAGTAAGGCGAGCGTTTTGGGGTCGAATAGGCGAGTCGATGATCATTTCGCGCTAATATGACAGGTTTTGGGGTGTACATGCGCACAGGGATGCTTTAGCCTTGACTCGCTGTTCTAAACAAGCGAGGGCCCATGCGTTTCCATCCTTCATTGGTTTCATTGCTCTTTGTGTGCGCCGCTGCCGGCGCGATTGCGCAGACAAACGCTGCGCCAACCTGCGCGGATTTGCACCTGGTACCGGCACCACGAGAGTGCACAACGGTCAAATCCATTTCAATTGGATCGGCCGGACTGCGCGTTATTTCCGACAGGAATGCTGAAGACGAATTTGCTGCGAAGGACCTTGAGGAGTCGCTGAAAGAGCGCGGAATCGCGGTCGGGAAAGAAAATGCAGTAACGATTCGCCTGGAGCGTGTTGGCGCTGAGCATGCGAAGGATACCTTCGAGAAACCGGAAGAGGCGTACAAGCTTGCGCCATCGCCGGTGCGCGGACTGACCGTAAGTGCGGAGACAGGTGCGGGCATCTTCTACGGCGCGCAGACCGTCAAGCAGCTTATTCGCGGCTCCGGCAAAGATGTCGTTTTACTTGTCCCCACTCTTCGCGACTGGCCCGCCATGGCGCATCGCGGAATTTCCGACGACTGGTCACGCGGGCCGCTGCCCAACATGGACTTTCTCAAGCGCGAAATCCGCACCCTCGCGGCTTACAAGTACAACATCTTCTCGCCATATTTGGAGCACACGTTTGCCTACGCCAGCACTCCGGTAGCAGCGTTTCCGGGCGGAGCGATGACGCCCGAGGAGGGCCGCGAACTCGTTGCCTACGCGACGAAATATCACATCACCATCATTCCGGAACAGGAAGCCTTTGGTCATCTGCATCACGTGCTCAAGTTCGAGCAGTATTCTACGCTCGGCGAGACGCCGCATGGAGCGGTGCTCGCGCCGGGCGACCCGGGAAGCCTGCCGCAGATTGGCGAATGGTTCGGCGAACTCGTCAAGGTTTTTCCCGGCCCTTATGCTCATATCGGAGCGGATGAGACCAACCAGCTTGGCCTTGGACGCACTCACGACGAGGTCGCGCAGAAAGGCCTCGGCGCTGTTTATCTGAACTTCCTCTCGCATATTCACGAGCAGCTTGCACCGCTGCACAAGAGGTTGTTGTTCTGGGGCGACATTGCGGAAAACTCTCCGGAACTGGTGGGGACGCTGCCCAAGGACATGATCGCGGTGTCGTGGCATTACGATGCGAAGCCCGATTTCACAAAGAACCTGGAACCATTCCTCAAATCGGGACTTGAGACCTGGGTGGGAACGGGAGTGAACAACTGGAATCGCGTCTATCCCGACAACAATGAAGCGCTCGGCAATATTCGCGCATTCGTGCGGGATGGGCAGAAGCTGGGAGCTGCGGGGATGCTCAACACGGTGTGGAACGACGACGGCGAAGGCATCTTTGACGAGAACTGGTTTGGCGTTCTCTTCGGCGCTGCGGCGGCGTGGCAGCCGGGCGAAAGCTCTGAGGCCAGCTTTATCGGATCCTACGGCCAGGCGTTTCACAACGACCCCACGGGCAAGATCAGCCAGGCACAGCAGGAACTGATGGCAGCGCACGCGACGCTGAAGAAGGCCGGACTGGATGACGCGCAGGACTCCTACTTCTGGGTGGATCCGTTTTCGCCCGAAGGCCAGAAGATCGCGGCAAAACTTATGCCGGTTGCATCGGACCTCCGCCTTCACGCCGAACACGCCATCACGTTGCTTGCGCAGGCGCGGGCAGCCTCAAGGCTCGACAATCCCGAAGCGCTCGACGCAATTGAACTCGGAGCGCGCCGCATCGATTTCATCGGCTACAAATTCCAATCCGCGCAGGAGTGTGCCGCGCTGTATGCGGAAGCGCAATCCATCTCCGGCGATAAGAGCCGTTGGAACGAAGTCTCGGAAGCGCTCTACACGATCGGCTCCAATAATGGCCGCCTTGAGGACATTCGTGACGGCTACGCGCAACTCGGCCAGCTCTTCCATGATGCGTGGCTGCGTGACAACCGGCCCTACTGGCTGGCCACCAACATGGCTCGCTACGATCGCGCGACACAATTGTGGGTAGGCCGCGGCAACGCGTGGAACAACGTCATTCAGCACTGGTGGGACACACACACATTGCCTGCGGCGAGCGAAGTCGGCTTGCCGGCGCCGCTTGCTCCCGCAGAAAAATAGGCCATATTTTTCTGCTTATTTCGAAAGGCAGAATGCAGCGGCAGTGCGACTGCATACAATTTCTTGCCACTCTCGCTGCATCCGCTCGCATACGACGCGAAATAGCCGCGTTTTTGCTTGACGCTCTTTCAACACACGCGGAGAATGGGGGTCCGAAAGCCACTGACCCAGGAGGTCACATGTCCCCAGCAAGTCTTCGCAACACTCTGCTTCTCTGCTCTACCGTTCTGATTGCAGGTGCGTATCAGAAAGTAGAAGGTGCAACCCTGTGTGTGAATCCCGCAGGTTCACACGGATGCTATTCCAAAATCGCAACCGCAGTTTCTCATGCAGCCGCTTTCGACGTGATTAATGTGTGGCCGGGCACGTACAAGGAAGACGTCGTGATCGGAATGCCGCTCTCTCTGATCGGAGCAGGCGCGGGCGCTTCGATCATTGACGCCACCGGACTTGCCGACGGCATTTTTGTGGACGGCTACGACAACGCCGGGCTAAGCCACGTCACGATAGCCGGATTCACCGTGAAGAATGCGAATTGGGAAGGCATTCTTGTGGTCAGCGCATCCGACGTGACGATCCGCGACAGCAAGGTTACCAACAACACGAAAGCGACTGCGAACTTCACCGGCGAGCCCGGCGCTTGCCCGGGTCAACCGGCATTTGAAACGGATGAGACCGGCGACTGCGGCGGCGGATTGCACCTTATAGGTGTGTGGAACTCAACTATTTCCGGCAACGTGATCACTCTCAACGACGATGGCATCCTGGTGAGCGACGAGACCGCGCCGAGTCACGACATCCTGATCATTGATAACAACGTCACGAACAACCCTGGAGAATGCGGAATTGTTCTCGCTTCACATCCCCCCGTAGGCGCAATCGGATCGGCGCATCATGGCGTCTATCACATCACGGTGGATGGCAACGACGTCGAAAACAACGGCGTTCAAGTGGGAGGCGCGGGTGTCGGCATCTTTTCTGACGGCATAGGCCAAGGCCGTTCCTCGCAACACGTCATCAGCCACAACAAACTCATCGGCAATGGAATCGGCGGTGTCGCGTTGCATACGCACGTGGGTCCGAACTTTCATCTTCCGGCGGACAACATGGATGGCAGCGTGATCATCGGCAACTACATTGCCAAGAATCTCGCTGATGTGGATGACACGGCGACGGGCGGCACTGTAGGCATCAACATCAACAGCGGCGGAGGCGGTACACCGGTCAACGGCACCATCATCTCCCACAACATCATTACCGACGAAGACATTGATGTTGCAGTCAACACCCCCACCTGGGTCAACATTCATCTGAATGATCTTCGCGGCGGAAAGGTAGGCGTGGCCAACGTCTGCACGCTCGACGACCCGAGTTGCAAGGGCGGCAGCGTGGCAACCGAAAACTACTGGGGATGTCCCAAGGGACCGGGTGCATGGGGATGCTCGACAACCAGCGGCCCCAACATCCTGTTCACTCCGTGGCTCAGCCAGCCCGTCGACGGTGATGATAAGGACTAGCACTAGACTCGATCCACACAAAACAGAAGGGCCTGCCGCAATTAACGGCAGGCCTTTCGTTTTCAGCGTTTCATCCAGTGTGGTGTCTCAGAAGTTCGTAATATGAGTCGCAAAGAGCAACCGCAGTCATTCATGGGGTCGGACCGCACCCAGAAAAAATGAAGATTGGGGGTCGTGGTTTCCCACCCATGCCGCGATGGAACTGCGTCATGGATGGGGCACCCTGGTTCATAGCCTGACAATCTTCACCGCAGTCATCATGGGGTTGGACCGCACCCAGAAAGAATGAAGATTGGGGGTCGTGATTTCCCACCCATGCCGCGATGGAACTGCGTCATGGATGGGGCACTGGTCCTTAGCCTGACAATCTTCACCGCAGATCCTTCGAATTCGTTTGGCCGAAAAACCGGCCAAACTGCGATCAGGGTGACAGATCAATTCTGATGCGAATTCCAGAGGCAGGTCGCTAGTTGATTGTCAGGTCGGCATGCAGCGGTGTGTTCTCGCTCGAGTCACCGACATGAATCACAAACTTGCCGGAATCAATCGTCCAGCCATGCTTCGCCTCATCCCAATAGCTGAATGCGCGCGCATCGAGCGATAACGTCACGTGCTTCGTTTCGCCGGGAGCGAGGCTGACTTTCTCAAAACCTCTCAGTTCGCGCTCCGGTCCAGTCCAGTCACACCCCGAGCGCGTATTCCGCTTCAGATTATCCCTCGGTAAGTTCCACATTTCTCGCCATTTGTGACCACAATCACAGGAGGGGGTGAATGTGGTCACTGCCACCCTTGCTGTGCAGGAGCAGACTCAGTAACCATCAGGCCCCGAATCGATCGGCGCACCCTGCGCCAATGCAATCCTGGCGCAAAGAAGGAAGTCATGAGTTTCGCATCCGGATTGAACACCATCGTTGTTGCAACCGATTTGGAAGGTCGGGCAGAAGCTGCCCTGGAATACGCCCGCAAACTGGCCATTTCGTATGGTGCCCGTATCGTGCTGGCCCATGGCCTCGATCCCATGGACTACGCCTCGGTCACGGCGGTTCCGGGAAAGGTTCTCCGCAGTCTCAATGAGCAGGCGCGCGCCACGCTGGACCAGATGTCCGCCGACCTGATTCGCGAGGGGATTCACAGCCATTCGGAGATTCGGCAGGGGGAAGTCGCACAGATGCTCGTGGACGTTGCGCGGCAATACAAAGCCGGCTTGATCGTGATTGGAACAAAGGGAAGGCAGGGCGCCGGTCCGATCATCGTGGGAGCCGTTGCAGAGCAACTGGTGCGACTATCGCCGTGTCCCGTGCTCGCGGTCGCAGCTGACTATAACGCCGGAGACTTCCGTCCTGTCCCGGGCGGACCGATCATGCTGGCGATGGAGCGCAACGAGGCCACGGCCGAGGCTTCAGACACCGCCTGCTCACTCGCTCAAACCTTCCACAGAACATTGATTGTGGTGCGCGCGAGGCGGCCAGAAGAAGCGGTCGCATTTCTCAACCCCATGGCCACGACGGCCGAACAGTTCGGGCTGGAGAGTTCGCAGGGCTTTCCGCTGCGCTGCATCGTAAAGGACGGCAAGCCCGGCGATGCCATCGTCGAGGCAATCGGACAATATCAACCAAGCGTGCTGGTCGTTGGAGTGAAGCGCACCAGCGAAACCCCGGGGCGGCATGGCACGGCATTCACGTTGCTGGCGCGGTCGCGCGTACCGGTGCTTTGCGTGCCGCCTGCCGTGGTGCCCGTCGCGCAGGAGTCCGAAACCTGTAGCGGTGCACCTCGCTGAGAACACGAGCGGGGCTGGCAGTAAACTTTTCAATTCGGCGAATTGGCAAGGGTACACGGCAACCGCTTCATGAATCGATCCAGATCGCGGCCTGCTGCGTAACGCATTGCCGACATCGGAACGAGTGAATGGGGGTTCCGAAGAAATCGCCGGGATCGCGAGGACGCGGACGTGATGATCGCAGCCGACCAGAATCGCAGCCGAACGTACGGGAAAGTGGCAGGAGGAGACGGGACCATGCAATCCGCGGGAATCTCCGGCCGGCGCGATGTTGCCGCGGCACACCCGATTGCAGAATTGTTGGCTTGTCCGCCCGCAGTCGGCAACATGCTGAATGCTTCGGCGGAATGCATTGAGTTCGATGCCGGGGATGAGATCTTTCACCAGAACGACATCTGCCGGGGCCTCTATGTCTTGATCTCAGGTCAACTGCTGCGCAAGGCGGCTCGTCTGAATGCGCGACTGACGCTGGGAGCCGTTGGCGCCGGCGAAGTTACCGAATTGGCATCAATGTTAGGTGACGTACGTCACACCTTTACGCTTGTCGCGCTGACGAGGGGCACCGCGATGCGCTTGCCCAAGGAGGCGCTTCAGCGCGCGTTTCAGTTGTACCCGCCTCTCCGGATGCAGCTCCTGGAAGAGCTAGCTCGTGAAGTATCAAGGGCATATGGGATAAGTATCGCAACGAGACAGGCCGGAATCCGGCGCAGACCCACAGTAGCCGCGAAACCCGAAACTGGAAAAAATTGAGCAAATCGAACATTTGGAGGCCGGGAGTCTATTTCTAAGGAAACATTGATTCGTATGACCGAAGCACCTTTATTCATACCAAGTGAGTTATACTCTCAATAATTCTTCGGAATAAGTATGGCCGCACTCCACACTCATCACCCCCCGGAAGATTGTCTTAACTGCGAGCACCGCCATCTGCGGATGTTCTGCAATCTCACCCCTGAAGCTTTGCAGGATTTCGACAGCATCGGAATCATGATGAGCCATGCGCGGGGCGCGAAGCTGTTTACCGAGGGCGATGCGGCTCGGAATGTTTTCATCATCTGCTTCGGCCAGGTCAAGATCTCGTCGACCTCGCGCGACGGCAAGACCATGATCCTCAAGATTGCCGCTCCCGGCGACGTGATGGGGTTGAGCGCAGTCTTGGCCAATGTTCCGCATGAAGTGACTGCCGAAGCCATTGAGCCCTGCCAGGTGAAAACGATCCGCAAGCAGGAGTTCATCGACTTTCTCGGGCGTCATGGAGTCGCCAGCATGAATGCGGCACAATCGCTGTCGGGCGAATACCTCACCGTCTTTCACGATGCGAAGAGACTTGCGCTATCGGGTTCCGCTGCGGGACGGCTCGCGCGGCTGCTGCTCGACTGGGGTAAAGCCGCTTCCAACGGAAGGCCGGAGATCCGCTTCACGATGGCCCTCACGCACGAGGAGATCGCCAACATGGCCGGCACTTCACGCGAAACCGTCACACGGTTGCTGAATCAATTCCGTCGTGACGAATGGATCGTGATCAAGGGCGCCAGCCTTACCATCGCCAAGCCTGATCAGCTTGAGCGTCTGACCGCTTAAACTTCTTTCCTGCGTACCTTCTCAAGATTGAGTGGAGCTGCGCCTGTGTTTCGGGAAGAAGCAATCAAGCCCATTATCGATTTCATTCGCGAACTGGACAAGCTGAAAGGCGTGGAGCGCAAGACGCGCCCGCTTGGCCTACCGCGCTTCGAGAACTCCGCGGAGCACAGTTGGCAACTCGCCGTGCAGGCGATGGCGCTGTCCCGCTTTGTGGATGGCCGGGTCAAACTGGAGCGTGTCGTCGGCATGCTCTTGCTGCACGACATCGGAGAACGCCGCCGGGATCGTAAGATGGCAAGCCCGCGGCGTCGGCTGCAACGCCGGCTCCCGATCCGAGGACGTGAAGCAGAATGATGCGTCCATCCGACTGCTGTGCCTGCTGAAGCGCAAAGGGGATGAGCCGGTCCAGATCGCTGAGATCCGTCGCGACCAGGATCACGGACGGTTGAGCCCATCGGTTTTGTACGGCATCCGACATGGCGCACACCCTATACGCGAAGAGCTTGGCACCGAAAACATGGGCCGGATGTGCCAGGGCGCACCCGATGGGGTGAGCCAGATCACGCAATCACACTCACAAGACCACATCCCCTGGTCTCGCGCCGTTTCAGGAAGATCCGGTTCAGACCGCCGGGAAGGAGAGCATAATTTCATCCGCCGGAAACCTCTTCAAGCCCGGTATCTGGTGAAAGGATTTAGCAATTTTCTTTATTGCTTCTTTATCTGTAAGCAAACTATTGTAGGGAATGGAATCCCAACCTCATACATCCCATCCATCTAATCGTCCCGAAGAACGATAGAGCCACGTGTGGGCACTTTGACGCCCCATAGCCTTCAAGGCATTGGCAATTTCCAGGGGCGCTGTTACACAAATTCACCCATTTTCCGGAGGTCAAGCGCCATGCTTCATCGACGTACCCGACGTGTATTTGCCACTATTCTGGTCGCACTTGCCGCAGTGGTCGCGTTTCCCATGAACAGCGTTGCCCAAACCTTCCGCGGCGGTATCAACGGCACCGTGACGGATCAGTCGGGCGCGGTTGTTCCCGGCGCAACAGTAGAAGCCACGGATTCTGCGACGGGTGTTTTACATAAGACCATTACTTCCAGTGCCGGAGAGTACAGTTTTCAGGACATGCAGCTCGGCAGCTACACCATTAAGGTGTCTACGATTGGATTCAAAACTTCGCTCGTGAAGGACGTTCCTGTAACGGCAGGCGTGATCTACACATTGCCGTTGAAGCTTTCCATCCAATCAACGGGTGAAACGATCGAAGTGTCGGCTTCCAGCCTGGCGCTCGATACCACTTCCACAACACAGACAACGGTTATTCCGGAAACT
>Ga0210396_10005632_pt1 | contig 12058 bp, 9 predicted proteins | sample IncBWH17OmetaG_FD_155466 | JGI IMG/M metagenome (GOLD analysis project Ga0210396, IMG submission 155466) | Forest soil microbial communities from Barre Woods Harvard Forest LTER site, Petersham, Massachusetts, United States - Inc-BW-H-17-O ...
CAGGAGCGAATGCTCGAAAGAGAACGCATTGCAGGCGACCTGCACGATACATTGCTGCAAGGCTATCTGAGCGCTTCGCTCCACGCACACGCCGCTTTCGGCCGCTTAGCGGAGGATTCACCGGCCAAGCAGCCCTTAGGAAGAGCCCTGGAACTCATTGGAAAAGCGAGTGAGGAAAGCCGAATGGCCCTCCGAGGAATTCGTTCATCGCCCCTCGGCGACTTGGAGCTCGGCCAGGCTTTGTCTCGCGTTCCTCAGGAGCTGGCCGCGTCTTCGGATATCTCGTTCCGGGTTCGCGTGGAAGGGCGCCCGCGATCACTGCGGCCGGTTCTCGTGGACGATGTTTACCGTATCGGACGCGAAGCCATCGCGAATGCGTTTCAGCACGCGGGAGCAACCAACATCGAAGTCGAGGTAGAATACGCCGCAAATCGGCTTCGTATGCTGGTTCAAGACAACGGTTGTGGCATCGACGGTCAGATGTTGCAATCAGGGAAACCGGGACACTGGGGGCTGAAGGGAATACGGGAACGGGCCGATAGAATTGGCGCCGAAGTGAATCTTTTCAGTACCCCAGGAGCGGGCACCCAAGTAGTACTGACGATTCCAGGCGAACTGGCTTTCCAGCCTGAGGAAGGCGTCAAGAGACGAGGATGGGTACATAGGCTCTTTCGGTCGCACCCAAGTCATTTCGAGCACGAAGAAATGGAGGACCGAGATGAACGAGCCAGCTCGCATCAGAATACTCAGCGTTGACGTTCATGCGCTGGTGCGGCAGGGCCTCGCAACTGTCATCCGCGATCACGGAAGTGAACTCAGAAGTTGCCCGCTCTATGTTCGCGAATGGGTCGCGAGAGAGAGCGCGCAAGGACAATGGACATGATACGGTACCTGCGCAGCGGCGTGATTCCAGGTCTCGTCCTCCTCTCGATTGCAAATCCTGCCTCGGCTCTTGATCCGAATATGAGAATTACTCAGTACCGGCACGCCGCCTGGAGGCTTCAGGAAGGCGCATTTGCGTCCGCGCCCAACGTGATCGCGCAGGCGGCCGACGGCTACATCTGGATTGGCACCAGCTCCGGCCTGGTGAAATACGATGGAGCTCGCTTCAGTCCATGGTTACCTCCAGCGGTCCGGAGTCTGTCCAGCGCCATCATCTACTCGTTGCATGCTTCGTCTGACGGCACCTTGTGGATCGGAACTGCGGCGGGCCTCGCAAGTTGGAAAAACGGCCGGCTCCAAAAGCATGTATCCGGTCGGATTAATTCGATTCTCGAAGATCACAAAAGTCGAATTTGGATTGCACGATCGCGAGTGCCGAGTTTGAGCGGAGGGCTATGCCAAATCATCGGAGAGCACCCTGGGTGCATTGGGGGCGACGACCGAATGCGGCTTTCTTATGCAGAAGCCCTGTCCGAGGACCGGCAAGGCAATCTGTGGATCGGAGGCCCGGGTCAGCTAATGCGGTGGCGCGACGGTTCCTTCAAGAGGTACCTTACGAAGGAGCTCGATCCCTCCCGCGGGCTCGAGGGAGTCGACAGCATAGCGGTTGCGGGCGACAGGTCGATTTGGATGACACTCGCGACGAAAGGGTTCGGCTTGTTGCGAATTGCCAATGGCGTCGTCGACAAGACTGTGCTGTCCGATATTGCCCACGCGCACGCTGTGACACTCTTCATTGACCGCGAAGACTCGCTGTGGATTGGGACGTCCGAGGACGGAGTTTATCGACTTCGCTCAGGGCGACTGGATCATTTCCGCAGCGAGAACGGCTTGTCGAGCAACTACGTAAACAATTTTTTCGAGGATCGAGAAGGCAATCTCTGGGTGGCCACCTCGAAAGGTCTGGACCGTTTCGGCGACAACCGCGTTGTTACGTTTTCGGCCAGCGAGGGGCTTACCGCAGATCTGGTCAAGTCGGTGCTCGCCACCGAGGATGGAACAGTTTGGATCGGTAACAGGGGCAGCTTGGATGTGTTGCGCGGGAACGTCGTACACTCGGTCCGAATCCCTGGGAAAAGAGTTACCGCTCTCTGGCAAGATCACGCAAAGCGGTTGTGGGTTGGCGTCGACAACATGCTTACGATCTATGATCATGGGCGGTTCCGGAAGATTAACCGGCCTGACGGAAGCCCGCTGGGAGTTCCAATGGCGATCACCGAAGATCGCGAGGAGAATATTTGGGTCAGCGTCACTGGCAGAGATCTGAAGTTGTTCCGAATTCACGATCTGCTGGTCGCGCAGGATCTTAATTCTGTTCCGTTCCCCCGGTTTCTTACCGCCGACCCGGCGGGTGGGATCTGGTTGACTTCAAACGCCAATCTTGGCCATTACCAGAGTGGCAAATTGGAAATGATTCCCGTCCAAGGAAACAAATCTCCGGTGCTAGGCTTGACGGTTGATGCTGAGGGTTCACTATGGGCTTCGACTCTGAGCGGCTTGACTCGCTGGAAAAACGGTCGAACGGCGACCCTCACGCGGGAAAACGGGCTGCCATGCGACGGAGTCTTCAGTACGATTCGGGATAACAACGCAACGCTTTGGCTCTACTCCCCATGTGGATTGATTGCAATAGCCGACTCGGAACTCAAACGGTGGTGGCAGCAGCCAAATCGTACGATAGACTTCCAGGTTCTTGACGTTTTCGACGGGGCCATGCCCGGACTTAATACGTTTCAGCCGTCTGTATCTAAATCCCCGGACGGACGTCTGTGGTTCGCAAATGATGCGGGTTTACAAATGATCAACCCTGGCGGTTTGCGGAAGAACGGCATTGCTCCGGCTGTCTATGTCGAGGAAGTGCATGCCGATCGGAAAGACTATGCGATCGGCGGAGTCATTCGTTTTCCAGCGCGCAGCCGCGATATCGAAATCCGCTACACGGCTTTGAGCTTCTCCATCCCTGAGAAAATCCAGTTCCGCTATAAGCTCGAAGGGCGCGATCAGCAATGGCAGGACGCGGGGACGAGGCGCGAGGTTTTCTACAGCGACTTAGACCCCGGCCGGTACCACTTCCATGTCATCGCATCCAACTACGACGGCGTTTGGAATGAGACTGGCGCATTCCTGGATTTTTCCATCGCCCCGGCGTTTTACCAGACCACCTGGTTTCGTTCACTCTGCGTGCTGGCGGCAATGCTGGGTCTTTGGGGCATCTTGCGATTACGCATCAGACAGACCGTTGCAAGGGTACAGGCGCAGTTCCAGGAGCGAATGCTCGAAAGAGAACGCATTGCAGGCGACCTGCACGATACATTGCTGCAAGGCTATCTGAGCGCTTCGCTCCACGCACACGCCGCTTTCGGCCGCTTAGCGGAGGATTCACCGGCCAGGCAGCCCTTAAGGAGAGCCCTGGAACTAATTGGAAAAGCGAGCGAGGAAAGCCGAATCGCCCTGCGGGGAATTCGTTCCTCGCAACTCGGTGACTTGGAGCTCTCTCAGGCTTTGTCTCGCGTTCCTCAGGAACTTGCCGCTTCCGCGGATGTTGGATTCCGGGTGCGCGTGGAAGGGCGCCCACGATCTCTGCGCCCGGTTCTCCTGGACGATGTTTACCGAATCGGACGCGAAGCGATCGTGAATGCGTTTCAGCACGCGGGCGCAACCAGCATCGAAGTCGAGGTAGAATACGCCGCAAATCGGCTCCGTATGCTGGTTCAAGACAACGGTCGCGGTATCGACGCTAAGATGTTGCAAGCAGGGAAGCCGGGACACTGGGGGCTGAAGGGAATACGGGAGCGGGCCGAACGAATTGGCGCCAAGCTGAGTCTTCTGAGCAATCCAGGAGCAGGAACCCAGGTGGTACTGACGGTTGCCGGCGAACTTGCTTTTGAGCCCGAAGATGTTGGCAAGAGACGAGGATGGGTACATAGGCTCTTTCGCTCGCGCCCAAATCATTTCGATCGCGAAAGAAATGGAGGACCGGGATGAACGAGCCGGCTCGCATCAGAATACTCAGCGTTGACGATCATGCGCTAGTGCGGGAGGGCCTCGCAACCGTCATCAACGATCAGCCCGACATGCAAGTAGTAGCGGATGCGGCTACAGGGGATCAGGCGATTGCCCGGTTCCGCCAACACCTTCCCGACGTTACTCTGCTCGATCTGAGACTTCCCGATATGAGCGGCATAGAGGCGCTAACTGCTATACGGAGGGAATTCCCAGAAGCTCGTATCATTATGTTGACAACGTTCGAGGGCGATGTGGAAGTCCAACGCGCCCTCGAAGCAGGCGCTCGCGGCTATTTGTTCAAGAGCATGGCTCCGGAAAGCATGTTCCAGGTCATTCGCAAGGTGCATGCCGGGAAAACGCACGTTCCGGCTGAAATTGCCGTGCATCTGGCGCAGCACGTATCCGATGAGCAGTTGACCCGGCGTGAGTTGGACGTGCTGGAGCAAATGGCCGGTGGCAATCGTAATCGCGATATCGCTGCCAAACTATTCGTCGCAGAAGGAACCGTGAAGATTCACGTCAAGAATATCCTGCAGAAACTAGGAGCTACCGATCGGACTCACGCCGTCGCGATCGCGGTTCGGCGCGGTATTATTCGGCTTTAATCCATATCTCGAAAGTGGTACGAAGAAATATCTCTTCCGTGAGTATCGACCATGCGTGCAAGCGGGTATCCTGACAAGGCCGTGCACCTGTAAGGTCGACACGCCAGACAAGGAGATCTTGGCTGCGACGCTTGTTTTCTGCCTATCCGGGCGGCCTGGCTGGCATCGGCTTAGTGCTGCTGAGGTCGGTTATAGGCTTTACGGCGGCGTGGCAGGGAGCACTATGCTTGGCAACCAAGGACGCGGGGGCAACAGTTCGTATTGTCGGCGGCCTCGCGGCTCTTAGTGGCGTTTTGCTGGTAACAGGATTTCGAACCCGCCTCGCTAGCTTCTTAATGGCGTTAGGTATCGCACTCATCTCCCTATGCTCGTTTCCGCTGCCAGCGCGGGATCTCTTTGACCGGTTGTTGCCCACTCTCTTCGCCGAAACCATAAGCGTGGCTGTAGCTTTCCTTGGCCCCGGCGCCTTCTCCATCGACGCCTATCTATACGGACGCAAGGAAATTGTCATTCCCTATGTTCACGTGAATAACTGACTGATTGGGGGAGAATGGCGGACTGTCACGTGCCTGGTGGGAAGTGGACGCGCGGACCACTATCACTTTCGAGGTAGATTGGTCTCGGCTGCCAGTGATAGTAGAAAAACGCGCCAATAGGGAATGTCAAATGCACGCCGAAGGTTCAGTATATATGCAGACGCATTTCGACGTGCAATGTGACAGATTGTCGTAATCGTCGGGGGAGAGTTTGGAAGTTAGTTAAGCAGGGCCTGGACACGTGAACGTCGAAAATTCAGCGGACGAAGGAATCAGGTATGGCGGCACAAACAAGCTGGCTAGGTGAAGCGCCCGCAGTCAACCATAGCGTATCCATTGAAATCGAGGATGCTGAAATGCAGGATGCGGCTGAAATCGAGGATGCGGTGTTGGCGAAAATCGGCCTTGAGGGCGACGAATTGTACGGCAGCGGATTACCCCGCATTGTCGGAAACAGCGCCGCCCTCCGGCGCGTGCTCGGCATAGTAGGGTGCGTGGCCCCGACCGACGCCACGGTGTTGATCAACGGAGAGACGGGCACGGGCAAGGAGCTGATCGCCCGCGCTATTCACAAGCGATCCCGAAGGGCTGGACGCGCCTTCGTCAGTGTGAACTGCGCCGCATTGGCGCCATCGCTGATTTCCTCAGAGTTATTTGGCCATGAGAAGGGAGCTTTCACGGGAGCCACGCAGCGTAGGCTTGGGCGCTTCGAAATGGCTGATAGCGGAACCATCTTCCTGGACGAAGTGGGCGAACTTCCACCCGATACTCAGGTCGTCCTGTTGAGGGTGCTGCAGGAACGGGAATTCGAGCGCGTGGGGGGAGGACGCCCCATACACGTGGACGCTCGTGTCATTGCTGCCACGAATCGTGATTTGAAAGCCGCCGTGACCAATGGAAAGTTCCGCGAGGACCTATTTTACCGGCTAAACGTATTCCCTATTGAGGTGCCACCTCTACGAGAGCGTAAGGACGACATCCTGATGCTCCTCAGGTATTTCGTGCAATGCTCCGCGAACCGAGCGGGCAAAAATATCCAATCGATCGATCAGACGACACTGGACCTGTTGCAGTCCTACGACTGGCCTGGCAATATCCGTGAGTTGCAGAACGTAATTGAGAGGTCCGTGATTCTGAGCTCCGGTGATGCGTTCTTAGTGGATGAGTTGTGGCTCTCCAAAGATACTTCTCGGCCGGCAGCTCGGGCCGCAACGTCGGTGGCCTTCAAGGGTGAGGCTAAGCCGCACAGCGAGCGGGAGATTCTCGCGGCCGCGCTGGCCGAGAGCCGAGGTCGGGTTTCAGGACCATCAGGAGCTGCGGTCAAGCTTGCGATGTCGCCTTCTACTCTTGAGGACAAGATCAAAGCCTTGAAAATCGATAAACGCCGATTTAAATACGCCTGAAGCTGCAATTTTCCTCTGATCTTAAAGCAACGGAAGGGAGAGGATGCCAGACCTGCTTGGAGACATTGTCTCAGGCGTGTTAACTCCCATGCTGGCCATGACGCAGGTTTTCAACGGCTTCGCACTGTCAACTTAGTTCGCGGTCGCAAGCTGCAAAGCGGATGGCCTCGATTTGTGACATGCACTGTGACGTAACCCTCTTAATTCAAACGTGTTTTTCGGGATTCACCAGCGTTTCTTGGGAAGAGAGGACTACGGCGAGGACGTGGTACGCACTCTATAACAGTTTCTAAATTCTTCGCCTGATCCGCTCAATGGACAACGCCGGTATGGTCCGACGGCGGTGTGGCTATTGCGAACGGGCCTTTCAGCCATCCAAGTTTCAGCCTGGTCAATCGGTCTACAGCGAATCGGAGTGCCAGCGGCGTCGGCGCCCAGATACCCACCGCCGCAAGATCGCCTCCGATCCGGGGTACCGGCAGGTGTGTCAGGACAGCTCGCGTAAATGGCGACCCAGAATCCGGAGCATTGGCGCCGACGCCGGGAGAGCAATCCGGCACTCGTCGAATTCAATGGCCAACAGCAACGAGTCCGGGATCAGAAGCGGAGGCTTCGCAATCTCATGAGGCACATTCTTCTCTACACCGGCAACAGTTGAAGGCCGAGCTTTTTGGCTTGTGCCCGGAGTTTTGCTTCGCGGTGCCTGTTCGTGTTTAGCGAAGATTGACTCGTTCTAGTGGCTTTCCGAGCGAGTTTCCCCGTTTAACCGCGGAAAGGCAGTTGTGCTCCTTTGGGCAACCTTTCATCCGCTGCATCCGCCTGCGGCTGAGTTTGCGTTGCGAAAGCTAATGTTTTTGAAAGCCGCGCGTCACGCATACTTCCAAAAGAGCAAGCAAATGAGGACTGTTTTCGAGGCGCAAAAGCTGTTGAACAAAGTTCTAATTAAGTTGAGGAAGCCAAAGCCACTGAGAAACGCTTCCGTTAGCGGGCGGAAAAGGACATGCCTGTCAGACCTTATGCGCAATCGAGATGAGCGTTGCGCCTTTCCCGGTTAGGACCCGCCCGCGGGTGAACTGATTGGCAACTAGAGACCATGCTCCAGGGCTTGACACTGTGGGTTCAAGCTTCTAGCCTAAAAGAGTTGCCGGCGGGAGGCAGCCAGATGCGACCTATTTTCGGTATTACCGGTCTTGTCGTGATCGCGGCGATGGCCCAGGGCCAAGTCACCTTTACCAAAGACGTTGCGCCCATTCTACAAAACCGATGTCAGTCATGCCATCGGCCCGACACGTTCGCTCCGATGTCGCTGCTTACTTATGACGAAGCGCGGCCATGGGCCAAGTCGATCAAGGAGAAAGTCCTCGCGCGAGAGATGCCCCCATGGTACATCGATAAGAATGTGGGCGTTCAGCACTTCAAGAACGATGTGTCGCTGTCGGACGAAGAGATCGGCACTATCGTTAAATGGGTCGATAGCGGCGCACCCAAGGGAAATCGGGCCGATATGCCCCGGCCGCGCCTGTTCGATGATTCGGATCAGTGGCACTTTGATCAACCGGATCTGATCGTAACGCTTCCGAAGGACCAGTTAGTGCCTGCTGAAGGGTCCGACCGCTGGTTGGACGTTTTGGCGGACGCGGGACTGACTGAGGATCGGTATATCAAGGCGATCGAGGTCAAGCCGATTAAGGGTTTCAGGGCGGTCCACCATGTCACCACGTCCATGAAGCACGAAGATGATTCTGATGACGGGGACAACGTCCAAGGGTCCTTCCTGAACGAGTACGCTCTCGGAAAGAACGCCGACGTATTTCCCGAAGGCGCAGGCCGCTTAATGAAGGCCGGGACAAAGATCAACTTTAACCTCCATCTTCACCCGATGGGCCAAGAAACGCCAGCGAACGTAGCTCTGGCCCTCAAGTTCTACCCGAAAGGATATACACCCAAGTACATCGAGACCACGGAAAAAGTGGGCGATCCCAAGGAGCTCGACATTCCACCGAACGCGAACAACGTCCGGTTCGATGGCTATAACACGCTGACCAAGCCGGCTCGTCTTCTGTCCTACCAACCCCACCTGCATAACCGCGGGAAGGCGTCGTGCATGGAGGCGATCTACCCGGGTGGCCACAAGGTCGAGATGCTGAGCTCCGTCAGCAAGTACAAGTTTGCCTGGCACTTGGTGTACCTCTACGCCGAAGACGAGCAACCGCTGCTGCCGGCCGGGACGATCCTTCATATGATCTCCTGGTATGACAACTCCACCGCGAACAAGTTCAACCCCGATCCGGAAAACCTGATTACCTACGGACAGCGCACCATCGACGAAATGGGTGGTGCCTGGATCAGCTACTACTATCTTTCCGACGAGGAGTTCAAGCAGCAGGTGGAAGCGCGAAAAGCGAAAAAAATTCTGGCGAAGACGGAGTAGCGGATGCGCTGGGTTTTGGCGGTGTGTGCCGTGTTCCTTTCGGCGAGTGCGGCTCGCGCCCAAGTGCAGTATGCTCGGGGCCAGAACGTCGCTCCAGTGTTTGAGGGGTGGGAGCGCAATCCCGATGGAACCTTCAGCATGGTCTTTGGGTACCTTAACCGGAATTACGATGAGGAGCTCGACATACCCGTCGGTCCCGCAAACAGCATTTCAGCGGGCGTCGGAACACCCGTCGATTGTGGACAGCCGACGCATTTCTACCCGAGACGCCAGCGGTTCCTGTTTCGAGTGCTCGTGCCCAAGGATTGGGACAGGCAACAGAAGGTGATTTGGACCCTGACGTCGTACGGGCGAACTGACCAGGCCAAGGGGTGGCTTCAGCCGGAATGGGAGCTCGGCGAAGACGTCATCATCGAAAACTTGGGGGGCGGCGTCCCCGATCCGAACAACCAACCTCCGTCCCTTACGATCGGCGATGTTCCACCGATTACGTTGCCGAACGCAGCAACGCTGACTGCCTTGGCCAGCGACGATGGTCTTCCGAAACCGTACCGGCGTGCCCCCTCGAACCCGGATCGCGATTCGCAGCCTCGCCGCCCGAGGGGCGTACAGATCAAATGGATTCATTACCGTGGGCCGGGGAAAGTTACGTTCGAACCCGAGACCTCCGCAATCGTGTACGGACAGCCCGTGTCAGTGATCTCGAAGGTGAGTTTCGGCGCGGCCGGCACATATGTGCTGCGGGCGACGGCTAACGACGGGCAGTTGTTCACTTCACGCGATGTGACTGTGATCGTGAGCCCGAGCCCCCGGCCCAACTAAGGTAGTGCTCAATACTCGAACGCATCTCCGCGCCTATACCGTTAAGCTTCAAAAGAGGGTCGACTCGAGTCAACGTCTCTGCCGTTTGAAAAGGCGGTTTATCCGCGGGATTTATTTTGGGTTCTCATTCCGGATGCCGGGCTCGTTCTAGCGGATTTGTTTTGGAGTGGAGAAGCTGTTCGGATCTTTCGTGATGTCATCATGAGTCTGTTGACCAATCTCGCCCCAACCGGAGCGAGTGCGGATCTTAGAAACGAGTCCGTCCAGGCCTCACGCGGGCCCTTCTACTATCCGCAGGGCTTGTGATGGTCCAATTGAGGGTCGATACCCTCAACAAAACCCTCTGTTAGTTTTCGGCAAGCACTCCGGCGACAATCACATCCGGCGAGTTCCCCGCTTTCCCGGAACCGGGCCGAAGACAGTTTTGCCATTTTTGACACGCCTTTATCTGCATGCTATCGCCAATTGCCGTCAATCGCGGTGGCAGTCGTTTTTGGACCATTTCGACCAGGCGCAGGCATGTTGATTCTGCTTCAGCCGCCTCTTACGCAAACGGTCTTTTGCCACCTTCACCAAGTGCATGGAAAGTACTTGTTGACGTCATAAGTTCGAGTCGTGACGGTGAGCCAAACATGTTTAGAGGCTCTCGCGTTTAACAGCATCCAGTCATCTACTTACAGACATGATTAATGGCGATCACGGGCCGCGTATGCCGGGCTTTCACCGGGAACATCCAGGTGTCGCCGCTCGAAGGTGACCGCAAACCCTTTCCTTTCCTGAAGGCAGTTGCCACACCGCTACGCTCAAGGTTCTGCGATAAGCTCAAAGATGCGTGATTCCGGCGTAGATTCCGAGATTTGTTGATGGCATCTGTTTCAAGATCTGGAGGCGAACATGGCGAACAAACACACCTCCCGAAAGCTGTTGTGGCCAGCGCTGCTCCTTTCGGCGATTCCGGCCCTGGCCCAAACCATCGTATCGACGATTCGGGGCAGGGTGGCGGATCCGCAGAGCGAGTTCCCTAAGCGGGCGCAGCAGGTTGGTTTAAGATTTGAGTTTTGAGAATTGGGAGGCGTGCGATGAAAAAGCAAATATGGGTAAGTATGGCCGTGGCCTGGGGCGTCTGGCTCGGAACTGTACTCTATTCCCAGGATCGTCCGAGAGAAGACGTCGACCAGGCGATGATCTCGGCCATCCGCGACGAGGGTCTGGCACATTCGCAAGTGATGGATCACGTAATCTGGCTGGCCGATGTTTACGGGCCGCGCGTCACCGGATCGCCGGCTATCAAGCAGGCCGCTGATTGGGTGCAGAAGAAGTTCGGCGAGTGGGGACTGGCCGACATCCACCGGGAAAGTTGGAAGTTCGGTAAAGGCTGGTCATTGGTGCGATTCAGCGCGCATATGTTGGAGCCTCAGATCTCTCCGCTGATCGGTTACCCGAAATCCTGGACACCGGGAACCAAGGGCGCCGTTACCGCCGAAGTAATTCGCGTGGACATTGCCTCAGACACCGACTTCGAGAAGTACCGGGGCAAGCTGGCGGGCAAGATCGTATTGACCCAACCCGCGCGTGAGGTCAAGCTGCTGGAAGGAATCATCGTCCAGCGATGGACTGATGCGTTATTGAAGGAAGCCGAGACAACACCCCTGGCCGCGGTTCCGCCCGAGACCGACAGGGATCCATCCAAGCCTACTTTGGCCGACAGAACCCAACAGTTCTTCGCGAAGGAAGGCGTTGTGGCGGCGATTGACCGGGGCGCCGACGCTTATATGGTGGCCGGCGACAATCAGATGGCTTGGCGGACGCAGCATACCGACGGGGGAACGATTTTTGTGACCACCGGCGGTTTCCACGATAATGAGCATGCCGGCAAGGATGTAGTCCCGACTGTGAGCCTCGCGGTGGAGCATTACAACCGCATGATCAGGATTCTCGACAAGAAGGTCCCGGTAAAAATGGAGCTCAACATTCAGTCGCAGTTTTACGACGAGAACGAACCCAACGGCTTCAACGTGATTGCGGATTTCCCCGGAGGCGAGTTGTCCAACGAGGCTGTTCTTCTGGGTGCGCATCTGGACAGTCACCAGAGTGCGACGGGCGCCACTGATAATGCGGCCGGCAGCGCTGTCATGATGGAAGCGATGCGAATTCTCAAAGCGGTGGGCGCCAAGCCGCGGCGCACTATTCGAATCGCCCTGTGGGGCGGCGAAGAAGAAGGGCTGCTGGGTTCGAAGGCCTATGTGCGCGACCATCTGGCCGACATCGCCACCAAGGTAGTGAAACCCGACCATCAGAATCTGTCTGCTTATT
>Ga0210396_10005633_pt1 | contig 12057 bp, 7 predicted proteins | sample IncBWH17OmetaG_FD_155466 | JGI IMG/M metagenome (GOLD analysis project Ga0210396, IMG submission 155466) | Forest soil microbial communities from Barre Woods Harvard Forest LTER site, Petersham, Massachusetts, United States - Inc-BW-H-17-O ...
TGAAGCTGGCGAGGTCGGCGCGATACAAAGAGTAAGGCGACAGGCGCTTGGTAACGTTGAGCGTGCCTTTCCAAAGTTTCAAGCCGACGGAGCCGGTGACGTTTTGCTGTGCCACGGCGAAAAAGCCATCGAGCGCGTAGCGAAGTGGAGCAAACCACAAGCCGTAGTACACCATCTCCGCATAGCGCACGGAGAGCGCTTGCTCGAAATGCGCTGTTTCGCGATCCAGGGTAAGGCGTTCGAGTTCGCGATGTGCGGTGACCAGCAGGGTGCCGCCGGGAGTTTCGTAAGCGCCACGCGACTTCATGCCTACGAGACGATTCTCGACAAGATCGGTCCGGCCAATGCCGTGCTTCGCGGCGATGTCGTTGAGCGTGTTCAGCAGTTCGATGGGACCAAGCTTCTTGCCATTCACCGAAACCGGGATGCCCGATTCGAAACCAATTTCGACTTCTTCAGCTTTGTCTGGTGCTTTCTCTGGCGAAGCAATCCACTGCCACATGGCTTCGTTAGGCGCGTTGGCAGGATCTTCCAGCTCCGCGCCTTCGTGGCTCAGGTGCCAGATGTTGCGATCGCGGCTGTAGATATTGGCGCGGCTCTGTTCCACAGGGATGTTGTGTTTAGCCGCGTAGGCAAGCGCATCTTCGCGAGAATCAATGTCCCACTCGCGCCAGGGAGCGATGATTTGCACGTGCGGGGCGATGGCCTTGTAAGCCAGTTCGAAGCGTACCTGGTCGTTGCCTTTTCCAGTGCAGCCGTGAGACAGGCCATCGGCGCCGAGTTTCAACGCGAGTTCCGCTTGGCGTTTGGCAATGACCGGCCGCGCCATCGAAGTGCCGAGCAAATAGGTGTGTTCGTATACGGCTCCCGCGCGAAGCGTCGGCCAAATGTACTCGCGGATAAATTCTTCGCGAAGATCCTCGACAACTGCAGACGAAGCTCCGGTCGCGAGGGCTTTTTTGCGCGCGGCTTCTAAATCTTCTTGCTGGCCAACGTCGCCAATCATGGCGATTACTTCGCAACCGTAAGTTTCACGAAGCCAGGGAATAATGATGGATGTGTCGAGTCCACCAGAATAGGCAAGTACAACTTTCTTGGGTTTCGGGGCGTTCTGAATCTGAGTCACTCGTTTTCTCCTAAGCTCAAAAAAGAAATTCTTACGTATACAGCGCGTGCAGAATGGCCTTTTGTACGTACATGCGATTTTCGGACTGATCGAGGACGATCGACGATGCTCCGTCGAGGATCTCGTCGGTTACTTCCGCGCCGCGATGCGCTGGCAAGCAGTGCATAAAGAGAGCGTTTGCCGGAGCTTGTTCCATTAATTTGCGATTCACCTGATAGGGCTTGAAGATGGCGCGCCGCATTTTTTCTTCGGCCTCGAAACCCATACTGGTCCACGAGTCGGTGTAAATGGCCTGGGCGCCGCTGACCGCTTCGCTAGCCGAGGTGAACAGGTCAATGCGGGCGCGCGTTTCTTTGGCAATGCGCTTGGCATCTTCCAGAACGTCGCTTGCAGGAGCGTAATCCGCGGGTGTGGCCACGCGCATATGAACGCCGAGGCGCGCCGCAAGAAAAATCAGCGAGTTGCAAACGTTGTTGCCATCGCCGACATACGCGAGCTTGAAACCCTTCAAGGAACCGAACTTCTCTTCGAGCGTAAAGAAATCCGCCAGAGCCTGGCAGGGGTGAAATTTGTCGGAAAGCGCGTTGATCACTGGAATATCGGCGTTGTTGGCCAACTCTTCCAGCACGCGCTGTTCGTAGACGCGGGCGACGATGCCTTGCACCCAGCGCTCCAGATTGTGCGCCACGTCGGCAATGGATTCGCGCTCGCCGAGCCGCGCCTGGGTGTGGTCCAGGAAAACCACGAAGCCGCCCATGCTCTGGATGCCGACTTCGAATGTGACTCGGGTGCGAAGCGACGGCTTCTCGAAAATCAGCGCAATATGTTTGTTGCGCAGAACGGAGGCGTATCGCGACGGGCGCGCCTTGATGTCTGCGGTGCGTTGTAGCAGATCGCGGGCGTCTGCGGGAGTCCATTCGGCTCCGGTGAGCAAGTCTTTGGTGATGCATGCCGGTGAAGCGAGCGATGCGGATGCAGTCATAATTCTTTCTCCATAACGAAAATCAATTAGATAGCGGCCATGGCAGCGTGATCGGAGCCGGAAAACTCCCGAAGCACGCGCGTGCCAGGACTACTGTAACTGGTTGAGGTTTCGCGAGCCGAAGCAAAACGTTGCGGGGCGAGAGCAGCTGACGCGGAATTTCCGCCAACGATCAGGACTTCGCTCACGCCGCCTTGAAGGGCGCGCTTGGCCGCTTCGAGTTTTAAGACCATGCCGCCGGAAACTACGCGCGATTGCACCAGGGCATCGATTTGTTCGCAGGAAATAGCGGAAAGAACTTTTTCGCCATCCAGCACACCGGCCACGTCGGTCAGATAGACAAGGTGATCCGCTTCGATGAATTCGGCGCAGGCTGCGGCCATATGGTCGGCATTGATGTTGTAGAGTTCGCCGTCTGCACCTAAGCCAAGGCACGCGGCAACAGGAAGTAATTTCTCGCGCCACAAAGATTCGAGGAAGCGGACATTTACGCTGGTCAGATAGCCGACGAAACCCAAACTTCCCTCGACATCGTTGTGAACGAGCGGTGAGGCGCAAAAGCATGCAGCGTCGGACGCGGAAATTCCTACGGCGGCCTGGCCTTCGGAGGTGATTGCGCCGGCGAGGCGCTTGTTCAGAAGGCCGCCGAAGACCATCACGGCCGCATCGCGGGTTTGTGCATCTGTAACGCGCAGGCCGGAAACAAACTTACTCTCGATGCCCATGCGCTTGAGCGTGGCGGTAAAGAGGCGGCCGCCGCCGTGCACAACCAGGATTTCGTGGCCGTGCCGTGCAAGTGTCGCGACTTGCTTCGACAGCTCGCGGACTGTGGCAGCATCTTCCAGCAACGCGCCCGCAAATTTAATAACAATTCTCATAGAAGACCTGTTTGCTCCTCAATACCGAGTGTGAAATTCAAATTTTGTATGGCTTGGCCGGCGGCTCCCTTTCCCAAATTGTCGAGGCAGGAAACGACAATCAGCCGTTTGCCGGCGGAATCCAGGGCGAAGCCAACGTCACAAAAATTGGTGTTGGCGACATGTTGCAGCTCGGGCAGCGAGCCGGCGGGCCAGATGCGTACCATCGGCCGATCGGCGTAAAAGGCGCGGTAAAGCCTTTCAATCGCGGCCGGTGACTGAGGCTGCGCGAGATTGACGTACAGCGTTGAGAGAATTCCACGCGCGAGCGGCAGCAGGTGGGTGGAAAAGATCACTTGCGACTCAGGCAGGCCGGTATGTTCCAGAATTTCTGGAGTGTGGCGGTGTGAAAATAGGTTGTAGGCGCGAAAATTTTCGTCAACTTCCACGAAATGTAAATCGCGTCGCGGATCTTTGCCGGCACCCGTTGCGCCTGATTTGCAGTCGCAGACAACGCCTTGCGACGAAGAGATCAGCCCGGCTGTTGCGAGTGGTTTAAGTCCGAGGATGGCGCTGGTGGCATAGCAGCCTGGATTGGCAATCAGCTTGGCCGAAGCAATTTGGGCAGCATAAAGCTCGGGCAGGCCGTAAACAGCTTCACCAAGGCGCGAAGCATGGGGCGCGGGCAATTTGTACCAGCGAGAAAATGTATCGGCCGAGGAGAAGCGGAAAGCGCCGCTAAGATCGACGACCCGAAGTCCGGCGTCCAGAAGCTGAGGCGCAATTTCTGCCGAGACCTCATGAGGAGTGGCCAAAAACGCCGAACCTGCCTGACTAGAAGTGATGGCTTCGATGGAAAGCGTGCGTAGCGGGGCCTCTCCCTTGTGGCGAAGGCGGGGAAAAAGTTGCGAAATGCATTGATGTCCTTGCGTGTCGCGGACGTAGAACGTTGGCGTGGCAATAGCGGGATGGCGCAAGAGTAGCGAGGCCAGCTCAAAACCTGTGTAGCCGGTGACACCAATGACGGCGATGCTGCGTGGATCTCTCATTTTACGTGGGATTCGATTTTCTTCTGCAGGGATTCCCGGCGTTTGCGATTTGGGGTGATGATCAGCACGGTGTCGTCGCCAGCGATGGTGCCGGCAATCTCCTCGAACTTGGCCGCATCTACGGCTGCTGCGAGTGGTTGGGCGCCGCTGGGTGGAGTCTTCAGCACCAGCAAGTTTTCGGCCGGCCGGATGTCCAACAGGAACTCACGCAAAGCGCGTGTCAGGGCCGGAACCGCAGGTGGCTCATCAGGCAGAGTAGTCGCCGTTTTGTAGCCATTCAGAGTCTTCACCAACCGCAACTCTTGCAGGTCGCGTGAAAGCGTGGCTTGCGTAACGCGCAGCTTTTGCTGAGCCAGGCGGCGGCGCAGCTCTTCCTGGTTGGGAATGCGTTCGCCGGAAATCAGGCGAAGTATCTGGCCGTGTCGAAATGTTTTCGTTGCGCTCATACTTTATACATTATACATCCAACTGTATATTTATACAGAGCATAATCGAGCGCTGTCAAAACATTTTTCAATGAAAATTCGCCCGCCTCCCAAACTTACTGCGGCGACATTTCTTTTCTACTGATTTGTACCGATGTTAGGCGGCACGTTGCGTGGTGGGTTGCGTGGAGACTCCAGAAATCCGGTAAATCGTGTGGCCTGCGGCTCCATTTCTGACCTGTCCTAGTTCCTTTGACACCTCTGACCCCAGGGACAGGTTGCTGCCCCTGCACAATCGGCGGCAAAAGGATGGATGAACTCTGGCTTTTCAGGGCTTACAATGTTAGTTATCTCCAATCGCTAGTTGCCGCTTATGACTGAGCCTTGCAAAATTTCGGGATGCAAACATGACGTGCCGCCGGCGTTGACGGACAAAGAGCTGTGCGTTTTGCATTTCACGTTATCTCTCGAATCAGGCTGCGCCGAGATGCGTCGCGAAACGGCGCTAGGTAATGCGCCACACGATCGCCAGCGAGAGATCTTGCGATTCATCACCGAGAATGGCGAGCGCCTGGCCCGGGTGGCGACCAGTGGGTTGCACCTTACCGACGATTTGAAAGCGCGGGTGCTGAGTACGTTTCTCACCTTAATGAATCTGCGCGAAAACCTGGACCGTGCCGCAATGCGCACCCCGATGGGGCGCGGTGGCGTTTTAAGGTAAACACCAAATACAATCTTTCCAGTTCCGCGGTGCTTCGCTTACGGAATTCGCCAGGTTGCTGCGCCCCAAGGCGGCGAGTTCCCGAGCTTCCGTTGGGCATCTTTGCGCTGGTCGCTACCGCTTCCATCGACTTCGCTGGAGCGGCGATGCACAAGATTACGTTCGAACACCGGTATCAATCGTTTGTTAGCCCCGGCGGCACCCGGGGAAGCAACGCCCCTGTGCTAGGCTTCGTCTGAGTAATGGAACGCATGACATCATGCTGGGCCAACGGATTGCGATGGTTGTTCCTCCTGGCAGCGCTGCTCGGGGGACGCTGTGCGTCCGCTCAGCAAACTCCCGCAGTGCAGGCCGAGGTGCTTGCGGGCCAGATCGTAAAGCATATCCGGATCGTCCGGGAAGACGGAAAGCTGCTGGTCGATAATCCGCAAGGACTCCAAGTTCAAGTTGGCAAGCCCCTCGATGAAGACGCCGTGGCAGCAAGCATTCGGACGCTCTATCAGACTGGCGACTACGCGTACATCAGCGCAGTAACGACTCCGGAGGATAGCGGCGCTCGCCTGGACTTTCGAGTTCGCGAGAATTTGTTTTTCAACCAGATTTCAGTAGATGGAATCAAAGCTCCACCTTCCGAATCTTCCGCCGTGGCTGCGATGCAACTGTCACTCGGCCAGACTTATCATCCGTCTGACATTCAAGAAGCTCTCAGCCGCCTGAGCGACGCGCTGCGCGAAGAAGGTCTGTATCAAGCCAAGTTGCATGTGGAACAGCGTCCCAACAACGATACGCATCAACTGGATGTGATTGTTCATGTGGACCCAGGCGCGCGTGCACGCATCGACAAAGTGCAGCTTGTCAACAACACCGAATACCGCGACGCCGATTTGCTAAAGCTATTTCGCTTGAAGCCTGGAACTGAAGTGACTACAGCTCGTCTCCAAGGGGGCACCACTCGTATTCGCAAATTCTTTGAGAAAAAAGGGCATTTGAGCGCGCGCGTCTCCTTGCGGCGAGGCGAGTTCAACGAAAAGACCAAGACACTGCCACTGAGCCTGGACGTAACTGAAGGTCCGAGGGTATTGGTCGAGGTGACTGGCGCGAAATTTTCGAAGGGCACGCTGCGCAAGCTAATGCCGGTTTATCAGGAGGGTTCCGTAGACGCCGATCTACTCGAAGAAGGCAAGCGCAACCTGCGGGAGCGTATGGAGCGCGACGGCTACTTCGATGCGAAGGTCGACTACATGGTGAACTCGAAAGAGATGGTCGGCCGGAACACCGGATGGAAGGGCGAAGATGAGACTATAACCTACAAGGTGGATCGGGGCGCGCGCCACAAGCTGCTGCGCATTGATTTTGAAGGAAACCGCTACTTCAGCACAGACCTTCTTCGTAGCCGCCTGACCATTTTGCCCAGCGCGCTTTTCGTTCGACCACGATTCAGCCGACGGCTATTGGATGGTGATGTCTTATCAATAAAGAACTTATATCTGGCGAACGGGTTCTTATCCGTAAAGGTCGACGGGCAAATACTGGACGACTACGACAAGAAGACCGGGGATCTGGTGATCCGATTCGTTATCGACGAAGGGAAACAAACGCTGGTTTCGAAAATATCGATTGAAGGGGAGCATCACGTTTCCGAGGATACGATTCGCGGCGTCATTGCCTCTCTGCCCGGTCAACCTTTTTCCGATATCAACGTGGCGAGTGACCGCGACAATATTCTGGCTCTGTATTTCAACGACGGATTTCCGAATGCCACGTTTTCTTATACTGCAGAGCCCGATACCTCCTCCGCCTCGGGCGAAAAATCAGGAGCCTTGACGGCAGGACGGCAGAACGCACCATCATCGGAGAGCAACGACAAATACCGCATTGACCGTGCCGAACCGATGAAACTCACATATAAAGTTGAGGAAGGCGCTCAGACCCTGGTCAAGTCCGTACTGTACGCCGGCTACGTGCACACCAAACCGCGCGTGGTTCGCCGCGGTGTAAAGGTAAAGCCTGGCGGACCGTTGCGTGAGGGCGATGTGGTGGAGTCGCAGCAGAAGCTGTACAACCTGGGCATTTTTAATCGCGTCACGATCGAGCCACAAAACGCCAACGGTACCGACCCGGAAAAAGATGTGATCGTGCTGGTGGAAGAGGCGAAACGCTACACCATTGCTTATGGTGGCGGGTTCGAAGTGCAACGTTTGGCCAGCACCACCGATCCAACCGGTGGACAAATCCAGGCGGCGCCGCGCGGCATTCTGGAAATTTCCAAGCAGAACATAACCGGGCACGCCGACTCGCTCGCGCTCAAAATACGCGGAAGTACTATTCAAGGCCGCGCGCTATTGGCATACACTTGGCCAAACGCACTCAACGATCCTAAATTAAGTTTTCAGGCCACTGCGTATGTGGAAAAGACGCAGGATATCAATACGTTTACGCAGACCAGGTATGAGGGGAACGTCCAGCTTACGGACCAATTGACGGAACGAGAGTCGCTGTTGATACGTTACGCGTTTCGCAAAGTCACAGTGAGCAACTTGAACATTCCGGCGGAGGAAATACCGCTGTTCAACCAACCGACCTTGATCTCGCAATTCAGCGCGACGTGGTTTCGCGATACGCGGAATAACCCGGCGGATGCCACGCGAGGTTCGTTTAACACGGCCGATATCGGCATCGCAGACACTGCCATTGGATCGAGTGCCAGTTTCCTGCGGGTGTTCCTGCAAAATTCGACCTATCACCCCATTAACCGCTACTGGAGTTTTGCTCGTTCACTGCGCATCGGAATACTGCAGCCGTATCGCGACACGGTTAACCTCACTTTTCCGGCGCAAACCACGGTGCCACCTCCCCGGGTTATTCCCTTGCCGGAACGATTTTATGCCGGAGGCGGCACATCGCTGCGCGGCTTTGCGCTGAACCAAGCGGGGCCACGCGATTCTTTGACCGGCTTTCCGGTGGGCGGGCAGGCCTTGGTCATTTTCAACCAGGAATTGCGATTCCCGTTGCGGCTGCCATTTATCGGCTCGAACTTGGGTGGCGCCCTGTTTTACGACGGCGGCAACAGCTACAGTCAACTGAGCCGCGTTACGTTTCGGTGGTCTTCCCCGGCACCGGTTTTCAAAACCGCTTATCCAGGACTGAAGCCTGGACCTTTCAATCCCACGCAATGTCTCTACAACTGCACCAACGAGCTGAATTATTTTTCCCATGTAGTAGGTGTGGGATTGCGATATTCCACGCCGGTAGGTCCGCTGCGAATCGATTTGGGCTATGAGTTGAACCGGCCACTGATTGTGGTGCCGTGCCAGAACCACATTCCGCTTTGCCAGCAGGGAAACCGGCTGCCAAAGCTGCAAATTTTCTTCAACCTGGGGTCCAGCTTCTGATGAAGAGGATGCTCCACGTCTGCTTGCCTTTGCTGATTTTGCTGGTCGCCGTTCGTGTGGTGGACGCTCAGGAAATTATCGATCGAATTGTGGCGCGCGTTGAAAATGACATTATTTTGCTGAGCGACATACGCGAATTAGCGCGTTATCAATTGTTTGCTGAGGGGAAATCCGAACCAGATGATCAACTCCTGAATCGGCTGGTGGATCAGTGGATTGTGCGCAATGAAGCAAAGTTGGCGCTTTTCCCGCAGCCCAAACCGGAAGACGTAGAACGAAGCCTGGCGCGCCTGAAGCGAACCTTTTCCTCTCCGGAAGAATTCGAAGAGCGCAAGAAGCAAAGCGGACTTTCCGACGACGACATGGTGCGATTGCTCAAATCGCAACTGTATCTCAGCAATTATCTCGACACCCGATTCCGGCCCTCGATCCAAATCGACGACAACGCCATTGAAGAGTTTTACAAAACACGGGTGGTGCCGCGCGCCGAGCAACGCAAACAAACGCCGCCAACCTTGGATTCTGCACGGGACTTTATTCAGGAAGCGCTGGTGCAACGGGCCATTAACCAGGAAGCTGACAAGTGGCTGAAAGAAAGCCGCAGCCGGCTGCACGTACAACTATTTCTGAACGAGAATTCGCAATGACCAAAGAATCGCGCTGGCGGAGGATTCTGTGGGTCGAGCATCTGCTCTGGATGCTGGGACTGTGGATGGCGCTGGGCATTGCGCTATCGATTATCGCGGTCGGAAGCGGCTTGGCCAATCCACTGCTGCGCCGCATCCTGATTAGCCGCATTCAGACTCTGACTGGAACGCGGGCCGAGATTCGCACCGTTTCGGTGGGTTGGTTCTCGCTGAATGCCACGATCAACGGCCTGGTGCTGCACGGCAACGAACCAGAAGGCACAGAGCCGCTGTTCAGCGTGGAACAAGCGCGCATCGGTCTGCGAATCGATTCATTCTGGGGACGCCGCGTTGGTCTGGACGATTTGGTTTTGCTGCAGCCGCACGTTCATGTGCGTGTTGAGAAGAATGGCAAGAACAATCTGCCCAGTTTGCCGCAATCTGCGAATCCGCGCGAGCCACTGCAGCAGAAATTGATTGATCTGCGAGTGCATCACGTGGAGATCAAGGATGGCTGGCTGCTGTACAACGACATTCGTTCGGTGATTGCCGTTGAAGGCGGCGACTTGCATCTGAATTTGGATTTGGGCGGACTTCACGTCCACCCACTCTACGTCGGGACGCTGGATTGGCAATCCATCGAGCTGGCAGCGAAGGGCGATCTCGCGCTGCCTGCCAATCTTTCCGCAAAGTTCGCCTTGAGCAATGACGGGTTCCGTGTGGAACAAGGCATCCTCGACGTTGGCCGTTCGCATCTCGACATGCAACTAGAGACCAAGGATTTGACGTCTCTCAATTGGACCTATCGCTACCGGGCATGGCTGGACTTGCTGGATATTCGTGAGGAATTTCGCACGCCGGAAGTGCCGCTTGGGCGAGTCGACTTGCGTGGTGAAGGCACCATCGTCAACGGCAAGTTTCTGGGCTCGGGCAGCTTTGCGGGCGACAACATTACTCTGGGATTCAGCGAATTTCACTCCGCGAATTTATCCAGTCGTACCAGCTATATTTTGGAGCCGAAACAACTGGTGCTGCCCGATTTTGTGGCGTATGCACTGGGTGGCAGTGTGAAGGCGCGCATCACGATGCGCTACGACGGCTTGGTATTTCGTGCCGATTCCAAGGTACAAAATTTGCGTCTCTCGCAGGTAACGCCTGCAATTGACCATGCGGGATTTCCGATCGACTCGTTGCACTGGGACGCGGTGATTTCCGGCGACACGGTAGAAACCTGGCGCGCCAATTTCCGCGATTTCGATGTTTCCGGCACGATGCATTGGGACGAACCCGAAGACCTGGTGCCGAACCATATTCCAGTCACGGCAGACTGGAAGCTGCGTTACCGTGCTGACCCAAATATCTTGACTATCGAACAATCCACGGTGGAGACGCCGGGATCGCATCTCAGCATTGATGGCGTTCTCGCCCCGAAAGACACGGCTCTCAACTTGGGTTTCGAGACCAGTTCCTTGTTGGCCTGGGACGATTTCATTCATGCCATAGCCGGAGACAAGCCTGGCTCACCCGATGCCGCTGTTCCGATTGATGGGGCGTTCCAGTGGACCGGAAAAATCGTCGGGCCCTCCGGAGGTCCTCAATTTCTTGGCCATTTTCACGGTGAGCGAATTCGCTATGCGGACATAGCACTCGACGCATTAGATGGGGACATGACCTATTCGCCAGACGAGTTGGTGATTGCCCATGGCCGCGCCACGCGGGGCCCGATGCAAGCAGGAATTGACGGGCGCTTGGCGCTGATCAAGTGGGAATTCCGGCCAGAGAACGAGTGGAGCAGCGAATTGGATCTGGAAAAGGTGCCACTCGAAGCAGTGGAGCAACTCGGAGGATGGAAGTATCCAGTGCAAGGACTGATTACCGGCCAGTTTCACGGCCACGGCACGCGCGCCGAACCCGCACTTACTGGGGTGCTGGATGTGGCCGAAGGAAACGCCTACAGCGTGGTGTTCAATCGGTTGCGCGGGCAGCTCAACGTCACGAAAGATGAAGTGCGGCTGGCCAATGCCGAGCTGCGTTTCTTTGCGCCTGGTACGGAGGGAACCGGAGCGGGCATCGTAACCGGTTCGGTAGCTTACAACTTTACAAATCAAAATTTGACCACGGACTTAGTGGGCGCTTCGTTGCCGCTGGCGAACTTTCGCCGAATTAAAGCGACGAATCTTCCGGTGAACGGCCAGCTCACCTTTCGTTTGAAATCGAGTGGCCCGGTGAAACATCCGCTACTCGACGGCAGTTTCCGCATGGTGGACTTCCAGATCAACACAGAAGTAATCGGAAGTTTCGAAGGCAACTTGAACTCCGACGGCAAAGAAGCCCGTTTGACATTAGGTTCGGCGATGAGCGAGGGCGCATTGACCGGCGGGATTACAGTCGGACTGAACGACCCGTTCCCGATCGACGGAAAAGTCTCGATAAAAAACATCAGCCTCGATCCTTACTTGCTCTCGGCGCTGCACTTGAGCAAATTCACGGGCCATGCCACGGCGGGCGGAGACGTGACACTCAAAGGCGAGCTGCAGCATCCCGAGTCTCTGGTAGTAGACGGAAACTTTGACCACCTGGTTTTGACCTACGGCAATGTGCAGTTGGAGAATTCCGGGCCGATCCATCTCACGTCAACACGCGACAGCTTGAAAATTGTCAGTGCGGCGCTGAAAGGCTCGGACACCAACGCGGAGTTAACCGGCGCGATTCAATTCACTGGGCGTCGTTCGATTTCTATGAAATTGAATGGGTCCGTAGACCTGCGCCTAATTGGTGGCTACATTCCGGACCTGGGAGTCTCGGGGCACGCCGATATCAACACGACCGTCGAGGGAACACTGGACCGGCCACGGATCACCGGGCGTGTGAAATTGAAT